>SDBU01009112.1_pt1 | contig 11177 bp, 13 predicted proteins | sample 2277071 | NCBI WGS metagenome assembly SDBU01 (sample SAMN10397929, study PRJNA504765) | marine sediment metagenome | isolation source: marine sediment core GS08_GC12, 126 cmbsf | place: Arctic Ocean: Gakkel Ridge, Loki's castle | collected 2008 | reverse complement strand
TAGACAAAGGAGCAACATCATGGAAGAACTTATCCCTTGGGTGGTTGGAGCAATCGGAGTACCCCTCGTGGGCCTGTTGAAAAATCGGCTTGGGTGGGATGGAAAGAAAGATGATTGTATTTGGTTGTCACCCAATGCCGAGGCAAGGGGGATTCAGCGCAGTTTATTCTAAGAATACGTGTATAATAAAAAAAAGGATGTGATGAAAATGGAATGATCAAGAGATCGACCTTGATCGGCCGGTGTGAATCCCTGGCTGGCCGATCAGTAATTTTATCAACTAGTGTATAAAGGATTGTCATGTTAGATCAAATAAGTGAGTTTCTTTTAACCGCCGGTGGGCTTGCGGTTCTTGTTACCTTTTTAGTGAATCTTGGAAAGGTAATAAAAATTGTTCCCGATGGAAAGGCTGGGGATATCGCCAAGATCTTGAATTTCCTGGTTTTTGTTGGTCTTTGGGTTGCAGGTACTTATTATCCAGATGTCAGCTTTTTATCCATTGACCAGGTTGCAGGCCAATTTGCTGAGATCGGGTTACTGATAGTGGGCTTATTCCTGCCTGGCGCCATTGTTGTGAGTGACCGTGCATACGGGATTGTGCGAGGGTTACCGCTTCTGGGTAGATCGAATTCCTAATATCTGCAAATAGAATTCGCGTAAAAAGTGTTCGTGATGCTCCGCCGGCGAAAGTCAGGCGGAGCATCCAAATTACAGGAGAAATTATGGCACAAGCAAACCAATACAAGTTCGAATATAAGCACCGCCGATCTTTTTCCCATTCACTAAGGGCGGCAAAGTACCACGGGATCTTTGACCATCCATTCTGGCAGCCGAAAAACTTCAGCACGATCAAACACATCGGAAAATCGATTATTTCACACGGCGGGTTTTGGGACTGGTTTAATCGTATCCGTGAATGGATGAAAGCCTTGGTTCCTAATTTCAGATCACGCAAACAACAGCGGCTTGACATCCAATATAAGGATGATCAAGACATGCTTGACCTGTATAAGAAAATGGATATTCATAACCGCAAGGCTGATCAATACGCCCGGCTTGAGGACCAACGTCACAAATGAGTCAAGGCTATAGAAAACCCCCACCGAAAAACCACGTTAAATTCCCCTGGGGAAAGATCAAAAAGATCCTGAAACATTTTGAAGATCACAGATCCCCGCTGGATCTATACCTTTACAATCAATGTCTTTCCCCGCATGAATCTATGGCTACTACCCTGAGCGCGGTTTTTATTTATAGCGCTCAGGATGCGGATAGGGACGAATTACTAAAACTCGAAGATCCTGATAAATTTCACTTCAACAAGATCATAGAAAAAGTTGCCAATAAGCGCATCTTTGCAGATCGATTGAACCCGCCCCGGAAGGGTTTGTTAAAGCGAGTGAAAAAAATCTTTACTCGGAATAGGTGATATACTGAATTAAACACGATCGTGGGGGGCAGGGCTGACGCTTCCACTCAACGGTAGGATATCCCTATCGGGTTGTAGATCGCCTGCCCCCATAATGGTCTATGGAGGCTGACAGACTGTATTAAAAGAGATTTTTAATTCAGGATCAAGCCGGGCGAGATGCCCAGGTGCGATTGATGGCTAAGAAATCCAACTGGAAAAATAAAATAAAGGGGTATGAATTAGTAGATCCTCAGACATTGCTTGCCAATCCACATAATTTTAGGATCCATAACGAAATACAAACTCAGCATTTAGAGACTTTGTTAGATACGATTGGCTGGGTGGACGTGGTGAAAGTCAATCAAACCGGGAAGCGGATTATAGATGGTCACCTACGGCATTCAATGGCTATTCAGGCGGGGGAAAAACTAATACCGGTATTATGGGTAAAGCTCACCAAAAAGCAAGAGAAATTAGCGCTCGCGTCTTTGGATTGGATCTCATCTTTAGCTGAAATTGATACTACGATCCTTTCAGATCTATTGGTCGATATTGATGATTTCGAGATCCTTCCAGATGATAGCAATTTATTAGAAATGATCGCCAAGGATGGGGGGTTTGATATTGAAGATGATCAGCTGGAAGACCCCGGTCCTGATATTGATAAGGCCGATGAGCTGAGGAAAAAGTGGGGGGTAAAAACGGGGCAAATGTGGCAGCTTGGTGAACATAGGATTATCTGTGGGGATTGCACGGATGAGACGGTTGTGGAGCGGTTGATGGGAGGGGAGCTAGGCATAAAATTGCTGGTGGCTGATCCTCCATATGGGATTGATTTAGATACTGACTATTCAAAACTGCCAAGCACAAAGCTTGAAGGAAATAAGTCTTACACGCAAATAGTAGGAGACGAAAGCCCCTTTGCCTACGGACTGCTCACTCCACTTAACTGCAAGGAAGAGTTTTGGTTCGGTGCTGATTATTATGCCAAAACTTTGCCTGATGGCGGGTCATGGCTGGTATGGGACAAGAGGGTTGAGGAAAACTTTGATGCTATGATAGGGAGCGCATTTGAATTGATATGGTCGAGAAACAAGCACAAACGTGAGATAATTAGATGCAACAACACCTTGTTTTCTGGAGAGAAGGAAGCACGGGACAAATTGCATCCAACGACAAAACCAACAAAGGTTATCGAGTGGATTATTAATAAATACAGCGAAAACCAGAGCGGTGTTTACGATCCCTTTCTCGGCTCTGGCACAACCCTAATCGCTTGTGAAAACCTAAATCGCAAATGTAGAGGGATAGAAATTGAACCTAAATATATTGCGATTACTCTCGAGCGCTGGCACAAAATGACAGGCCAAGATCCTGAATTGATCAATGGCTAAGAAGAAAAAGGCTAAAGTATGGGAGCGGCAGTCCTGGGATACGCCGGCCAGCTTCGCGGCATTCCATGATCATTATCTTCCACAAATGGCGCCCCGGTCGTTGTTAAAAGCCTTTAATAGGGCTAGGCGTGAAAAGGGCATAAAAAGGGCAGCCAAAAGCTTACCCGGAAATTGGGGGCGCTGGTCTTTGGGATTCAATCCAAAAGGAAAGAAAATCAAGAATTCAATCAAGTGGGCTGCTCGGGCTAATGCCTGGGATGATCACCTGGCGAACCTGGATATTGACACCTGGGCCGCAAGGCGCAAAGAGATCCGCGAGCAGGATTGGATAGCAGGTGAGGAGCTGCGAGATCTGTATAAGCGGATCATGGATGAAACTCCCAATTTCGTGATCCAAAAACAAAAGTTCATAAAAGGAGAAGGGGGAAATCCGGATAAGATTATTGTCACCATTGCCCTTGATGGCCATCTAATGATCAAGACCCTGGAAGTAAGTAGTAAACTTCAGCGCCTGGCAGCCGATATGAAAACTGAGGACGGGAAGGATAAGGCAGTCTTCGCATTCAATGAATTGGTTGAAGCGATTGACGAGGCGGATCGGAAGCTCAAAGCCAGATCAAAGAACGGGCACAAGGGTAAGAAAAAGATAGTAGCCGGTGGCAAAAAATAATAGGAGAATGAAGATGAATAACACAGAACTAATTAGGCAACTTGCTGAGAGAGGGATGGGGTGGGAAGTGGTAGAAAATCTTAAAGGCGGGATATTGACATTTTATGATAGAAATAAAAAGCTGATATTAGGCTGGAATCCTCTCACAGACTGGAATGATTGCATGGGGCTTGTGGGGGAGATGCGGGGAAAGGGGTTCCAGTTTGAGCTACAACTGGGTGAGCATGTTAATGATAACAATGCTAGGTTTTATATATTTGAAGACGACGGCGGCTTTAGGTATGTAGGAGCATCTCGTAACAAAAGGGTGCTAGATGCAATCTGCCTGGCAATAGCAAAGGCGCTGGGGATCGATATTAGTATAAAATGATATGACCACCCTGGAAGAAAAAAAGAAGCGCGAGCAAGATGAAATCCTGCACGATCGACAGGTTGAAGTAATCGCCTGCAAGAGATCTCATTCTTATTTTATAAACAATTATGTGAAGATCTTCGATCCTAAAAGCAGGGAGTGGATTCCGTTCGATCTTTGGCCACTTCAAGAAACCACGCTTGAGACAATCGAAAGTAATCATCTGGTGATCATCCTGAAGGCCCGGCAGATCGGCATGACCTGGCTATGCCTGGCGTATGCGCTTTCACTTATGCTATTTCATCCGGAAGCCACGATATTGATTTTCTCCAAGCGTGATGATGAGGCGGTATCTTTACTAACAGATCGGTTGGTTGGCATGTTTGAGCGCCTTCCGGATTGGATGCGGCCTCCAGCATCGGACGTGATCGAAGTCGAAAAAAATCAACATGAGTGGGGTCTTAATAATGGATCTGTAGCTCGAGCCTTTCCCAGCACCGGTGCCGATTCTTATACTGCCACATTGGCGATAATTGACGAGGCGGATCTTGTGCCGGATCTAGACGCTATCATGGCGGCCACAAAGCCGACCATCGACATGGGCGGGGATATGATCGTATTGAGCAGGGCCAAAAAGAAGACTCCCAATTCCCCATTTAAGAATATGTACAGGGCTGCCAAAAAGGGATTATCCGGCTGGATCCCTGTGTTTTTACCCTGGATGGCTCACCCGGATCGGGATGAAGAATGGTATGATGAAGTTGCGCGGGAAGCTCTCACCCGGACTACTTCTAAAGATGAAACCAAAGAACAATATCCAGCTACAGATGCAGAGGCCTTGGCTCCATCCACGTTAGATAAGCGTATCCCGGCGGAATTTCTACTGCAATGCTATGACGAAAGGGAAGGGATCAAGATCGAAGGGGCACCTGTCCTTCCTGGAATTATATTCTATAAGGCCCCATCCCCCACGAAGCGGTATGTGATCGGTGCGGATCCAGCTGAGGGGAATCCAACAAGCAATGCGTCCAGTTTACACGTATTGGATAAGTTGACCGGGGAGGAAGTTTGTAGATTATCCGGACGAATTGAGCCGGGGACTTTTGCCGGATATATTGACACAATCGGAAAATTCTACAATAATGCAGTAGTGCTTGTTGAGCGAAACAATCACGGGCACGCAGTTTTGCTATGGCTCCGACTAAATTCAAAGCTAACAATAGTCAAGGGCCATGATGGGAAAGAAGGCTGGTCTTCTTCCGAATTGGGGAAGACCTTAATGTATGACAAATGCACAGACGCATTTTTCAACGAGGAAGTTATCTTGCATTCGTTTACGACTTTTACACAGTTGGCCAGCATTGTAGGGAATACGCTATTAGCGCCCGATGGGGAATATGACGACGAGGCGGATTCCTTTGCATTTGCTCATTTGGCCCGTTTCCATAAAGATAAGAAGCAGCGAGAGGCGCGGAGCTACCAGGGATAAATATGGTCTACGCTAATCCAGTAATTGAACATGGCGATTTTAGTTGCTGGGGGGCAATTTGCCCTGTATGCGAATCGCTTCGGGTCAACAAGATCATTAATAATGTTGACCCTATTATTTGTTATGTATGTCAACAATGTGGCAGTTGGTGGTATTTTGAAGATTCCGGAAAAACCTCCGGAAAGGATGATTTAAATGGCTCATAAACAGATCAATGACTTAGAAAAGGCATTCAAGATCCTAGATTTCAAGGGGCCGTTGTATACGGAATTATTCAAATACTACGATGGCGATCAAGAGTTAAAATACAATAGAGATCGCTTCCAGGATATATTTCAAAACCTCAATACGGACTTCACCGAGAATTGGTCAGCTGTAGTAATAGATGCCACTTATAACCGTGTTAATTTGATTGGCGTAACAATTGCCAGCGACGATAAAGATGGTCGGGAAAGTGGCATCCTGGCTGCCCTAAAAAGGATCGCGTCCCGACTAACTGGAGGGGTCACAAACCAGCAGGAAAGGTTGAATACCATCATCGAAGAAAACGAAGTGCTGCTAGAAAGCGATGATGTCCATAAGGTGGCCGGTATCATAGGCGAGAGCTTTTACATCGTATGGGCCGATAAGCCCGGAGATCCCCCAAAGGGTTTCTACAATGATCCCCGCATGGTGCATATATTCTACGAAGAAGAAAATCCCCGGATAAAGAAGTTCGCAGCGAAATGGTGGATCGACGATCGGGGTTACCGGCGGTTGGTTCTTTATTATCCAGATCGATTAGAGCGTTTTGTATCCCAGGGCAAAGCAAAAACCGTGAGGAATCATAGTGCGTTCATGCCCTCAGATGAAGATGGTCGCCAGGTTACCGGAATTGATGATAATGTGTTTGATAATCCTTTCGATAAGATTCCAGTCTTTCATTTCAGACCCGATAGGCGCCTTATAAAGAGCGACTTAAAGAACGTAATTCCCCCACAAGATGCAGTGAATAAACTTGCATCTGATATGATGATCACGTCCGAGTTTATGGCATTACCGCAAAGATACATAATCAGCAATGTGGATATAAAAGGGAAACTGAAAAATGCTCCTAATATAAACTGGGATATCCCGGCTGGTGATGGGGAAGGGCAGGAGACCGAGGTAGGGGAATTGTCGGCGGCCGATCCAACCAATTATTTAAAGCCGATCGAGCATAATATAGCGGCTATCAGTTCGATCACGTCCACGCCGTTCCACTTCTTCATCCCTGGCGGCACCAGTCAGATTTCCGGGGAAGCGCTCATAGCGTTAGAGGCCCCATTGAACGATAAGGCCCAGGCCCGGATAGATCTATTTCAGCCGGTTTGGCGTGATGTTTTTTCATTCATGTTGGAAATTGCAAACCAGAAAGTTGATCCAATAAATATTCTGGTTGCGTTCGAACCCCCGGAAACCTTGCAGCCTAGAACACGCGCTGAGATCCGCGAGATAAACGTTAGATCGGGTATCCCCTTGGTTACTACCTTACGGGATGAAGGCTGGAGCCAATCTCGGATCGATCAATTGATCGTGGATATTGACGAACAACGACAGGCCCGTCAGGCAAGTCTAGGTGCAGCCCTGTTGAGATCTCAAAGGGAGTTTGACAATTCTGAGGATGATGATCATGAATAATTGCCCTGAGTGCGATTATCATTTAAATTATATTGGGTCTGGACTGGGTACAGCCGGGCCGTACAATTGTTTTTACTGTCCGCAATGTGATGTTGCCTATGCCATATTAGCAGAAACAACCAGTACGACTGATGTCATTATTCCCGATGAAACGGTAAGGCTAGATGAACTTCTTGTTGCTCAAAAAACCGAAAGAAAATATTTACAACCCTTTGAAGACGTATTAGATAAATTAGATAAGGCTTATTAGTGGTTTTGCCGCTCCCGCCCACACCACCCTTGCCGGATCCTTCCCAGGTAGTAAGGACTGCCAGGGGCTTCAAGGATGCTCTACTGGCCCGTGAGGCCGCCCAGGTGCAGCAAATGACTAACGCCTGGCTAGTGGTCGAAGGATCGCTGGAGGGGGCAATAGGCGGGGTCATTGCTGAGATCGAAGCTTTGACCACCGCGGGGGAAACCGTAACCAGGGCCAGGATATTAAGGTTAGAAAGATATCAAAGTTTGATCACCCAGGTAAGAAATGAATTGGTTAGATATGTGGATAATTTCGCGGCCCCGTTGATCACATCGGGACAGTCAGAAGTCGCGGCGTTTGGATTGGTTGACGCCGCGGAAGCCACGCAAATAAGTTTTATATCATCCGGATCCATAGGACCGGTATTCAATAGGCTCCCTGTAGGGGCTACTGAATTCATGGCCGGCGTGGCGGGGGATGGATCGCCGCTGATAGATCTACTTCGAAGAAGGGTCGTTAATGATCCGGAGGCGATCATTAGAATAACGGATACTCTTGTGGAAGCTACGGCCCTGGGATTCAATCCCGCAAAGACAGCCAGATTGATAAAAGATGATTTAGCCGGCGGACTAAATAATGCCTTGCAGATCGCACGTTCGGAGCAATTGCGAGTCTACCGGGAAAGCTCCAGATTACAGTATCAGGAAAGTGGAGTTGTAGAAGCATATAAAAGGTTAAGCGCCAAAGATGAACGGGTTTGTCCCGCCTGCCTAATGGCTGACGGTATGATCGTGAGACTTGAAAGCGAATTCGCTGAGCATACTCAGGGGCGCTGTTCTTTGGTGCCGGTAGTGATCGGTGTAGATACGCCTGAGTGGGAAACGGGCCGCGAGTGGTTTGAAACTCAGCCGGAAGACGTGCAGCGACAGATCTTGGGGCCGGGAAGATTTGATGCCTGGCAGGCTGGGGAGTTCGAACTTAGTGATTTGATCACCCGCCGCTCCGATCCTGTGTGGGGCGATTCCCTTGTACCTACTCCGCTAAAGGATCTCATAGATGCACCGGCTGTTTCGGCCCCTAGGGCGACAACTCCAACGCCAGCAGGGTTTTCGGATCTGACCCAATCCGAGATAGAGAAATTATCCAATGAATTCATCGATCCTATATTTGACGATCTTACGCAAGATCAAAGGCAGACAGTTGCAGATTATACAGGCGGCGATTACGTGGATATCAATGATGATCTTAGGGATGACGCTCTTGAAGATGAGACTAGGGATCAGGTCGCGGCGATCGATGCTGCCATTGAAGGAACTCCTGGGCTTCTACGGGATACGAATCTCTATAGGGGGAATGAGCTTCTAGAGTATAATGAAGCATTTATTAATGACGACCTTGTAGTCGGAGATGTTATTATTGATGAAGCCTTTATGTCAACCACTATAGATCGGGAACTGGCTACTAGGATGTTTACGTCTGAGCGGACTCCGGCCACCTTGTTTCAAATACAAGCCCCACAAGGAACCGCGGGGATTTTTGTGGAACCGATAACGTTTAGTGAGGGGGAGCAAGAATGGATACTTCCAAGGGGTACAAGGCTGAGAATAATAAGCGTGGATAAATCTGATCCTATGAGAGTTTTTGTTGTTGTAGAAATCGTGGAGAATTAAAATGGCAATCCGAAAACAAAACCCTATTATTGAAAAAAGGCTTAAGCCAGAACACGTTGTTATCAATGGGATACCGCTTCCCGAATGGAAGAGGCTGTCAAAAAAAGAGAGAGATAAGATTCGTAAGGAGAAATCATGAAATTATTTGGAAGAAAAAAGAAAAAGGTAAATCCAGTTTTGGGATCCGGGGAGTGGGCCAGTGCCCTGGCCGAAGCACTTGGGGAAGACCCAAGCGGATCTTATGATATTGAATTGTCTTGCGTAGCAAATGATGTCGTAAGGGTAACTATAAAGAAATTTGTTGACGTTGATAATCAGGAAATTATCGACGTGATCAAAAAGGTTGCTTGGGAAAAATCAGATCCTGACTATAGATGAGAAAAAGGATTTGCAGCAGCTGCCAGTATTGGCGGGATGGCTTTATATTGCCTTCAATCACGGTTGATAAGTGGTGCTCTAATTCGTTATCGACAAAACATCTTGAGGAAGTAGGGCGCCACGATAGCTGTAAAAATCATTCCAGGCGCGGGAGAAAGGCGTTTTTCTTAGTTCGGCTATTTAATAAACTAATGAGTAAGATCAATGATGGCAAATAGGCAGCCGATCTCACAAAAGGAATTCTATTTACGAAGGCGCCAGGCGTTGATCATAGAGCTTGGGGCAATCGAAGACCTGTTAGGGATGAAGCGAAGCATTTTCCCAAAGCATAAAAAGAAAGCCATTCATCTTGACACGCCTAAAAAAAAAGACTAAAATGAATTCGAAATAATTGCCACCGAGAAATCAGCGGCCATTTGACCGATAGCGAGAAATCACCGTCGGAACAAATGGCCGCTTTTTAATATATTGGCGAGATGCCAGAAGGAAGGCGAGATGCCCGACAAAGATCCCAAGAATGACAATTCAGATCCAAAGAAAGAACCCGCGCCGGAAGGCGGGAAGCCAACCCCCGCGGCAGAGCCGATCGTATACGACAGCTGGATAGGCGATCAGCCAGAAGAAGTTGTAACCATGCTTGACGGTCATACAGCAGGCCTAAAGAGCGCCTTGGAAGCTGAAAGAACAAGTAGTAAGCAGTTTGAAAAGGAGCTGCGCGTTATGGCCGAGAAGGCCGAAGGCGATGTTAAATTAGCTCTCGAAACCAAGGCGGATGAAATTGGCAAAGCGGTGGATGCAGCGGATCGTAAAACAAATTTTTACGAAACCGCACACGCCGCCGGCGTCACCAATCTGAAGCTTGCTTACCATGTAGCCGTAACTGACGAGATGTTTGATCGGCTAGGAAATGTGAACTTCGACACAATGAAAACCGGATTCCCTGAACTATTTGGCGGGAAGTCAAATGGTACAAAGGGCAGCGCCGGTGAAGGAAAAAATAACTCAAACGTCGAAACCTTTGATATGAATAAATATATTCGTCAAAAGGCTGGACGTTCATAGGAGTAAGACATGCCTTTCAATGACAATATAGTACGCGGGGATGTAGCATCTTTAATCCCCTCCGAATTTTCAAACGAATTCATAGGTGCGATTGCCGAAGAATCAGTGGTCTTAAAAATGGCCCGGCGATTACGAGATATGAATCGCTTTCAAAACACTTTACCAGTGTTAAGCTCGTTGGCTCAAGCATATTTTGTGAATGGGGAAATCGGATTGAAACAAACAACTGATCTTGAATGGGCTGATACGGTTGTCACGGCTGAAGAAATAGCCGCTATCGTTCCTGTAGCACAAAGCACTTTGGACGATTCGACTATAGATCTTTGGTCGGAAATACGCCCAGAATTGGTAACGGCCCTAGGGGTGGTAATAGATAACGCCATCCTGCACGGAACCAATAAACCGTCCACATGGCCTACCGATATCGTAGCCGGCGCAACTGCTGCAGGCCACGCTGTTGAATTTGGAACTGGTGCTGATCTTTACACTGACATCATGACCGAGGACGGGACCTTGACCTTGGTGGAGCAAGACGGATATCTGCCAAATGGCCACATAGGCCATCTATCCTTAAAGGCCTTGCTGCGGGGTATTCGCGATGCAGATGGAAATTTGATCTTTTCGCAGAACATGCAGGCCGCAAATCAATATTTTCTTGATGGATCGCCAATAACTTTCCCCACCAATGGAACCACACTGGCTACCCGCCTTTTGATTTCTGGCGATTGGAATCAATTGGTATATTCCATGCGGCAAGATATGACTTTCACTTTTGCCGATCAAGCCGTGCTCACGGATGCATCCGGCGCTGTCGTGGTAAACCTTTTCCAACAGGACATGGTAGCAATGCGTGTTGT
>SDBU01009111.1_pt1 | contig 11177 bp, 8 predicted proteins | sample 2277071 | NCBI WGS metagenome assembly SDBU01 (sample SAMN10397929, study PRJNA504765) | marine sediment metagenome | isolation source: marine sediment core GS08_GC12, 126 cmbsf | place: Arctic Ocean: Gakkel Ridge, Loki's castle | collected 2008 | reverse complement strand
CTCCTCCCGCGTCCTCTACCTCGATATCGAGACCACCGGCCTGTGGGCGACGCCCCTCTTCCTCGTCGGTATGATGTCCCTGCAAGAAAACGGATTTCGACTGCGCCAGCTCTTCGCCCGAGAGTATTGCGAGGAGGCTCCTCTCCTCGAACACCTGAGCGACTTCATGCGCGACTTCGACTGCCTGGTCACATTCAACGGCAAGTCATTCGACATACCGTTCATACGCGGACGGGCCTTCGCCAACCGCGTCCGTTTCGACTGGAACCGGCACCACCTCGATCTCCTCCACGAGGGCCGCAGACGTTATAGAACAAGACTCGATAACTGCAAACTCCAGACCCTCGAGGCGGAAATCTGCGGACGCCGCCGCACGGGAGACATACCCGGCGATCAGATTCCCGACGCCTATCACAGCTTCGTACGCACGGGCAATGCTTACCGCATCCGGAACATCATGTACCATAACGGCCTCGACCTGATAACCATGGCCGAACTGCTGCTGAACATCCTTTCCAGAGAGGAGTGAGATGAGGACAATAAACGTCAGGGATTTCACCGAAGAAAAGCTCCGCGGCGAGGAAATCGTTTACATACACGAGATACAACCCTCGGACGGCAAATACGCCGAATTAAGACACCATGTCGATCCCATCCTGATGAATTCTCTCAGGCAGATGGGCATCGAGAAGTTCTACACCCATCAGGCCAGAGCTATTGACGCCGTACTTGACAGGCGCAGCGTCGTCATCTCAACATCAACCTCCAGCGGCAAGAGCTTGTGCTACCTTGTGCCTATCCTCCAGAAAACCCTCGCCGAGCCGCAGGCCACGTCGCTCCTGATATTCCCCACAAAGGCCCTGGCCCAGGACCAGCTCCGAACCATTCGCGATTTCAGCAGGATCGAGCCGGCATTCCCGGCCCAGGCCGGCACATACGACGGAGATACCCCGACCGATCTCCGCCGCACCTTGCGGAACATCGGCACCATCATACTCACAAACCCCGACATGCTCCACCAGGGGATACTCCCAAACCACTTCCGATGGACAAGGTTCCTCTCGAACCTCAAATACGTCGTCATTGACGAGATACATACCTACCGCGGCATCTTCGGCTCGAACGTGGCAAACGTCATACGCCGACTGCGCAGAATCTGCCTCTCCTACGGTTCAGATCCCGTCTTCATCTGCTGCAGCGCGACAATCAACAACCCGAAGGAGCTCGCCGACGCACTCACCGGCAAGAACACAATCCTTGCAGATAATGACGGTTCCCCCAACGGTCCAAAGCAGTTTGTACTGCTTAACCCGAGAAAAATCGACGAGGCGGGGCTCGTTCGCCTGAGCCCCATCAACAAAGCGCGGCGATTGATGGCCGACCTGATCAAACAGCGGATCCAGACAATAACCTTCTCGCGCACCCGCCGTACCGCCGAGATAATCTTCCGATATTGCCAGGAGGAATTGCAGAAAGAGGGGCCATCGCTGGCAAATGCCGTCCGTGCGTACCGGGGCGGATATCTTCCCGAGGAAAGGCGCGAGATCGAACAGGGCCTCTCCTCGGGCGACCTGCTCGGCGTATCCAGCACAAACGCCCTCGAACTCGGCATAGACATCGGTGGTCTCGATGCCAGCCTTATCGTCAGCTACCCGGGGACCATAGCAAGCCTCTGGCAGCAGGCCGGACGCGCCGGCCGAGGGCAAGACCCCTCGCTCGCAGTGCTCATAGCGCAGAACTCGCCCATAGACCAGTTCCTCATGAAAAACCCGCAGTACCTCTTCGATCAGAGTCCGGAGAACGCCGTCATCGACCCGGACAACCCCGAGCTCGCAATCTGGCACCTCATCTGCGCCCTCTATGAGCTGCCCATCAACGAAAATGAGATGAGCCTCTTTGGCGAACACACACCCGCCATGCTCGACATGCTCATCAGGGAAGGACAGGCGAGATCTTCCGGGAACAAGTGGAACCTCGTCAAAGACGCCGGCGAATATCCCGCCGCCCAAATCAACCTCCGCAGCATGAACAACGTCGTCTACACGATCATAGAGGAGGGAACCAAGAACTGCGTTATCGGTACCGTCGACGAATCAACCGCCTTCACCCAGGTCCACAACAACGCCGTATATCTCCACGACGCTGAAACATATATCGTCACCAAACTGGATACCGACAGGAAAATCGCTCTCGTCCGCAAACAGGACCTCGATTACTACACACAGGCGGTGAGCGAATCCAACATCAGGATCGACGAGGAGGAAAGCAGCAAGAAATGGAAAAACACCCTCGCCTGCCTCGGCGATGTGACCGTCAACGAGATCGTGACCATGTTCAAGAAAGTGAAGTTCCACACCAGCGAGAGCCTCGGCTACGAGAACCTCCACCTCCCCTCCCAGACCCTCGAGACAACGGCATTCTGGCTCGTCCCAACCCCCGCCGCATTTAACAAAGTCAAACAATCCGGCCGCATTCCCGAAGAGGGCCTCCTCGGCATCGCCAATGTCCTGGTCAACGTCATGTCGTTTTACACCATGTGCGACATCATGGACATCGGTGCCGTCGTGGAGGCGTCAAACCTCGGAAGATACGCGATCTTCATCTACGACTACTACCCCGGCGGCATAGGATTCGCCGCCCGCGGATACAAGATGCTTGACGAGATAATGAATGCAACACTGAGGATCATCGAGAAGTGCGAGTGCAAGGACGGGTGCCCCTCATGCGTAGGGGCTGTTGCTCAGGCATATATGCGTACAGTGGATGCGGCCGCGCGCGACCAGATCCCCGACAAACACTCCGCGCTGATAATGCTTCACGCCATGATGGATCTAACTGATTACGTCCCTCCTCACGCAAACCACCCCAAGCGACCCGCAGGACCCGCAAAACTGCCGGAATTCACCCCCCTGCCCCCTCGAACACAGAAGAAAATCCACAAGAATCTCCGTCGGGCCAAAAGGAAGGACACATAACTGCGCCGGTAAGCTCTCATGTCACGCGTTGATTTCCGTCGGTGGCAGCCAGTCATCGGCCGATGAGGTCTCGTCCAGCAGATCAACCAGCAGATCGCTTTTCACCTTCCCGCAACCCGGATCATTCCACAGGTTGTACAGCTCATCAGGATCGTTGCGCAGATCGAAAAGCGTCCCGTAGTCTTTCCCGGAATGGTACGTTATCGCCCAATCTTTTGTCCTGAGTTGACGCAGACGTTCGTGGTATAACGTCGTATCGAATTCGACATAAACCGAGTCTCTGATCTCCTCCTTCTCTCCGCTGAGCACGCCCTTGTACGACACCCCCTGGACACCGTCGTGGACAGGAACATCCAAGAGGTCGAGAATCGTCGGGCAGAAATCTACGGTTGAGATCAGTCCCGCACTCTTCCTGCCTACATCCCCGCCTTCGGGAAGCCGCCAAACCGTCGGCACTCTGACCAGCCCGTCAAACAAGAACGGCCCCTTGTAAATCAGCCAGTGATCACCCAGCAACTCGCCGTGGTCGCTCATGAAGACGACAATCGTCTTTTCCGCAAGCGACTGCTCTTCGAGCGCTCGCATCACCCGGCCGATGTTTCGGTCGACCATGGATATCATCCCGTAGGTGTGGGCGAGTATCTCGCGATAGTGCTCATCGGTAGTATTGCACACGTCTCCCAGCCAGGTGCCGATCTCGCCCTTCCCTTCGTATGAGTCACGGAAGTACGGCGGCAGCACGTCCAGCTCACCCTCGCGTCTCGCAGGCGAAAACGTGATCTCGCCCGGGTCGTACTGGTCGCAATAGGGCCTCGGGGCCGCGAAGGGAAAATGCGGATCCGGAAAGGAGCACCACACGAAAAACGGACGGCCGGTGTCACGCGTCTCGATAAACTCGATCGTCTCGTCGGCTATCTTTGTATTGTAGTGCAACTCCTCGGGGATGGACAATTTCCACGAAGTTCTCGCGCCTGTTGGGGGAAGGAGAGCGTGATCTATATCCATCTTCTTGTACATGCCCGGATGCTCCCGGTCAAGCCAGTGTTTGTAATGACCGAAAGTGTAATCAACATGACCGCCGACATAGTACAGATGTTCGAACCCGCGAAACGGAAGCTCAACGCCGTCGTTTTCATCCCAGTACTCGTGGCTCTCGAGCATATCGTACTTGTCCTTCGCAAATTCCTTTTTCATCTGAAATGGCGAGAGGTGTATTTTCCCGAATGAAGCGGTCTGGTATCCGGCTTCCCGTAAAATGCCGGGCAGTATCGGTTCAGTATCACATAGAACAAGACCGTTTTCTCGAAGTCCGTGCGCTTTGGGGTATCTGCCCGTGAACATCGACGCCCTGTTCGGCATGCATACCGGATTCGCAACGAACGACCTGGTAAAGACGACTCCCTCCTCGGCGATCCGGTCGATATTCGGCGTCTGTATCTCGCTGTTCCCGCAGCATCCCAGGTGGTCGGCCCGATGCTGGTCCGTCACGAAACATAGAACATTAAGTCTCGAAGACGACATGTGTTATCCCCCTTTCAGTAGAAGCACGCTGTACTCGGAACTTCAAGGTTCCGATCGAAGTCCAATTTCCGAAATGCGATCCACGTGGGAGGCTTAGTCTCCCCTCTTCTGTTTTTTCAGTAGATTGCGGAACTTGTTCTCGTGCATTTCCTTTACCGTGCCGTCGACAAAACCGACGTTCCTGGCGTGCTTGTGATTCCCCTCCTTGTCGTAGATGAAGATACGGTCGCCCGGAGAGACCCTTCTCAGCCCCTTCACCATCTCATATTCGCATAATTCGTCAATCCTCTCTTCATCGATCAGATGCTCTCCCACGACCGCAGGGCACTGGAAAATGCGGAGCGAATTGACGTAACTCGGATGCAAGTCGGAGAATTTAGTCGCGAAATTGCCGTCGTGCATTTCGGCCCAATTCATCTGGCCCTTTATCAGCTCTCCTATGTTATTGCGGCAGGCATGGGACGGGGACTCCTCGAGCGTGGTCTGATCGCGCAGGAGGTACAGCACGAACCACAAAGCCAGCATCGCGATCACAATAAACGCCCCAAGAGCCAGGGCGTAATGCGAAAACACCCTCGAGGATCTCAACATCTTTCACCCTCCTTCGTCAGACACACATCCATTTCGCCTGTTATCCTTCGCGCCGTTGCATCTGCTCGTAGCTGATCCTCCGGCGCTTCACACGCCAAAGCAGTCCGTGATGAGAGCCTTCAACTTCTGCCGCAGGACGGAGTACGAATAGTGACGCCGGCCCAACTCGAAATTATGCTCAACCATTTCACTGCGCAGCTTCTCATCCTTGAGGACTTCCCTCGTCTTCTCGATGGCATATTTCGTAACGTAACCATCCATCTCGATGACCTTGAACCCTTTCGGTCTGATGTCGATCGAGTAAATGGAATACGAGTTGACAACTATCGGTTTGCGGAAGTACATCGCTTCGAGAAAAGCATTACCGAATCCTTCAAAGTCCGAAGGGTAAGTAACTAAGTCGGCATGGGGATAGACATCAAAGAGAGTGTAAACTTTTCTGCCGTCGGCGGTCTTCCTGCGATATTCACTTATCCGCTCAGAGATGAACAGCGTCTCCACCTTCATCATCTCAGAATACTCCTTGAGCCGCTGTTCGTAATCGTCTTCCTCATCACCGGAAGCATGAGAGATTATCAGCTTCGCCTTCATTCCGAGCCTGTTCACCAGCTCGATCGCGTGTTCAATACCCTTTCGCTTGACCACCCTCGTCGGCTGAAGGATGAAAAGCTCCCCCGGTCTTACACCGAAAGCCTCCCTTACGTCTGAGGAATAATCATCCGGCGGAGACGGAGGATTATCGAAATCCATCACGTTCGGGATAAGCGTTGCCGAAATCCCCGTCCTGAGTCCAAGCTGATTGCCCCCGGAAGAATTTATCACCACGTGGTGTATAGACGGCAGGTGCGGCGGAAACGCCATATTCAGATATTCCCAAACTGCGTTCGACAGAAACCGCTTTCTCTCCCAGAAAAAATCATGGTGGTGAGCTATCGTGGGCATGCGCGTCTCAGAGATGAACTCCGTCAGCGCGATCCCGAGCGGAATGTTGAGCGGTATTGCAAGAGCATTTTCAACGACGAGAAGATCGAGCTTGAATCGCTCCACAAACTCATAGATACACCCTTTCAGCCGGTCCTTCATCCACTGGATTTTCTGTGTTATTACAGGCCGGCGGACCCGGGCGGTGAAACATTCTTCGTAAATATCTCTGATCTCCTGATGCTTGAAATGCGCTTCAGGCACAAGGAAGGATTTCTCCGGCGCAGTCTCGAGGTCTCCCGCCATGAAGAAGCAATTGAAGCCCTCCTGTTCGAACACCTCCGCCCACTTCGCAGCCTCGAGCGACACTCCGTCCGTTCCCGCCAGTCGAGTCGACACAAATCCGACGTTCTTCCTGGCCTGCCAGAGCCTTTCAGCCATTGCTCGCTCCTTGCCGCATTCAGCGCCCACCGGAGAATAATAATGGGAATCAACACATCTTTCAACCATCAGATCGCATCTGAACTTGAATCACAACACAAGTTCAGATAACATAATGGGGCTTTCGAAAATGAGTGTCAAAAACTCATCTGAAGAAAATCTTATCAACCGCCACAGAGTAATTGGAGGGCAGAAATGAAAGTGCTTGTATTCGCTCTGATCATCGCAGTAACGCTGGTAGTCATATCACCCGACTGCCTCGCCGACGACGAGACCACGATCACCGTAGAGGGCGTACGTATCGTCAGCAAGGGCTACACAGGTCAAGAAGATATGCGCGCATTCAGCTGGACCGAGGGGACAACCCTCTCCTTGTTGGTCTTTAGAGAAGGAGGCGGAATCGTCGATTTCAAAAAAGACGATACCGAGCTTGAGGTGATGACCGACAACAAAGGAACTGACTTAACGAAGACCGACAGAAAATCCATATGGGGCGTTTCCGCCGGGTTCGGAGGCTTTCCGAAAAAGAGCGACGACGGCAAGGCGATTCTGCTCGAGGTAACAGGCCCGGCCGTACCCAAGGCGGACGCGACCACAATCAACCTCAAGGGCAAAATCGTACTCAGCGTAGGCAAGGAAACCAAAACAACCGAGAATAAGGACACCGCCATCGCTATCGACAGCAAAATCAAAGCCGGCGAGATGGAACTTGAAATAACCGCCATCGGAAAGCCGAGCTGGGGCGATGCCAAGCTCTGCGTAACCCTCAAGGGCAAAGGCGATTCCTCCGTCATCAAGGACATACGATTCTTCGATGGGAGTGGTAAAGAGGTCGAAGCAGAAAGGAGCACGACCTCATCGTGGGGCGATAGCTTCGAATGGCAGTATAACCTAATGGAAAAAATCAACAGCGCCAACATAAAGGTGACTACCTGGACCGACCTGAAAAACATCGAAGTCCCGTTCGAGATCAAAACCGGCATTGGCGTCGGCAAATAGAGCAAAAGCGGCCGGGATTCAAGCTCGCCCAAAGAACGGCACATTTGCCCTCCCTGAATCAGGGGAAAGCGGTTCTCTGTCCTGCGTCTCTTCGCATGACCAGCAAGAAAAGAGCCCAATGCCGAACAGACAGGCTGCCCCGAGCCCATCCATGAATACCGAGTGGAGGAGAATAATATGCTGATAGTCCACGTACATGTTCACGTCAAGCCTGACCAGATCGAAGCCTTCAAGGAGGCTTCTGTCGAAAATGCCCGCAACAGCGCACAGGAACCGGGCATCGCCCGTTTCGATCTCCTGGAGCAGCAGGATGATCCTGCGCGATTCGTGCTTGTCGAGGTCTACCGAACGCCGGACGACCCGGCACGTCACAAGCAGACCGCGCACTACGCGAAATGGCGTGATACCGTCGCCGACATGATGGCCGAGCCACGTACCAGCGTCAAGTACACCAACATATTCCCCGACGACCGTGGCTGGAGATGATCGCGATTTCCCAATCCTGTGCGTTTGTCCGTGTAATAGCGTATACTCTACGACCGGCTTCCTGTAATTCTCAGCACTGAACCCTCTACTGCCGATCAGTTGGCATGGCAAAAACGAAGAGAATACGAGCACTCGACCTGGTAAGAGGATTGTGTCTCGTCATAATGACAGTCGACCACAGCAGGTGGCCCTTCAAGAACATCACTTATCAGGCTTTCGGTTTCATGACAGCCGCAGAGGGATTCGTTTTCCTCTCGGGGCTTGTAGCCGGTCTCGTCTACGCGAAACATGCAATTGGAGACCAAAATCAGCTCGGAAAACGCGCTCTTAAAAGAGCATGGGTCATCTATGCCCACCATGTCGCCCTATTAGTCGTGTGCATCCTCATAGAGAACAGGTCGCCGGCTGACCATTTCCCCGGCATTTTCCTTCTACTATATCAGCCGGGACTTATCGATATCCTGCCGATGTACATCATTTTCGTGTTGTGTGTCCCGTTCATACTCCGAGGCTATCAAAACGACAAAGGAAATCTCATATTAGCCGCAAGCTTTCTTATCTGGGTCTTCGCGCAATTCGGAATCAGAGACTCTTTCCAGAGGCTCATAGGTCAGTATACAGCAGCGCATCTCGGTTATTTCGATGCTTTCGCATGGCAATTCCTCTTCATAGCAGGAACCTGGGTGGGATATAAGGGATTCCACGAAAAATCCCTGCAAATGCCGCGAAACGCGCTTCTATCGATTATCGCCGTGGCCATCACCTTGGTCATGCTTACTATCCGACACGGCTTCATACGGCCTGATGAGTTCGGAACACCCTTCATTCAGCGCGCTCTGGGAATGACCCATCTGGGATGGCTCAGATTGATAAACGTCTCTGCGGTAATCTACACCATAGCGCTGCTAATCAGCGCACGCGGCGAGTTCTTCAAGTGCCGCTGGCTGGAATTCCTCGGACGCCATTCTCTTCAAGTATATACTTACCACGTCTTGATTATCTATTTCCTGTATCACAGCGCCGAACCTGTTGGACCGCAGGGGAAGGTTGCAGAGACAGTCATTGCGCTTCTGTTGGTGCTTAGTCTGACCTTGCCCGCGCTACTTCACAAGCAGTACGTGGAATACCGTAAACCTCGTCAAGCAACAGCGAGTAGATGATGAACTCCAGGGAGATTGTTCAGAGGACATTAGACTGCGAAGGACCAGAAAGAGTTGCCCGGTCGTTTCGCGACTCCGATTTTGTCTGGTGCTGGTCTTCAGTAGAGACACACGCGACAGAATGGAGCGAAGTCGGAGAAGGACGGTGGGAGAGGACCGATGAATGGGGCAACTTGTGGTCCAGAGTCGATCCAACCTCGATGGGCGAGGTAGTAAAAGGTGTACTGACAGACCTTTCCGATTTGTCGTCCTACGAGCCTCCCGATTATTCCAGGCCCGAAGATTACGAGTGTGTGAAACAAAAGAGGTCCGAAGCCCCCGACAAGTGGCTTATCGGCTCCATGCCCGGTTTTGCGTTCAGCATTGCCCGCAAAATGCTCAAGCTCGAACGCTACCTCGCGGACATACTCGTCGAGAGAGACCTGATTCACAGGCTGCATGACAAGATCGACGTCATGCTTGAAGACATGATCCGCAACTACGCCGCGGCTGGCGTTGACTGCGTCATGTTTGCCGAAGACTGGGGAACTCAGGAACAAACTCTGATAAGTCCCGACGTGTGGCGCGAGGAGTTCTTCCCGAGATATAAGAACCTCTGCGGAATCGCGCACCAATGCGGAACAAAAATCTTCATGCATTCGTGCGGAAAAATCGAGAAGATCGTGCCCGGACTTATGGAAGCCGGTATCGACCTGCTACAGTTCGACCAGCCCGACCTCCACGGCATCGACAACCTCGCCGCACACCAGAGAAACGGCAGCATAACCTTCTGGTGTCCTGTCGATATTCAGAAGACATTACAGACCCGTGATCGAAAGATCATTTGCGATAAGGCGAGAGAAATGCTGGATAAACTGTGGAAGGGACGCGGCGGCTTCGTCGCCGGATACTACGACGACAACAAATCAATCGGCCTCGACCCGAAATGGCAGGAATACGCCTCCGACGAGTTCCTCAAGCACGGGATCCGTTCAAATTATGTCTTGTAAGTGGATATAAGCGGAGGATTACAGTGCACTGAGCCCAACTTGCATTATGCCTTCGCTCACAAATTCAGAGACGAGTGTTCATACGACAGAGAGGTTCTCATGAACTCGCAGATCAAAATCACCGCCAACCGCATTTTTGAGGGAAGCATCAGTCCGTTCATCTACGGCGAATTCGTGGAATTCCTCAACAACATGATTCCCGGCATGTGGGCAGATAGACTCCAGGACCGGTCATTCGAAGGGCTGACCATGCCGAGGATGTTCTACCGCAAGGAGCGGGACTTCCCCGAACCGGCATGGCGCGAGTTGAAGGTTGTGAATGCCCCATTCGGTCGTTTCACCGTCCACGATATTGCGGATGTGATCTTCGATCGCGACCCGTCGATGCCTTTTGTGGGAACGCAATCCGCGCGGATACGTGTCAGCGGCACCCGGAATTTTCTCGCCGGTATCGCGCAGGAGAATGTGGCCGTCAGGAAGGGAGAGAAACTTCATCTCGAGCTGTTTCTTCGCGGTGAGGGCCTTGGCGGCAAGGTACACGTCTTCATCGGCCGCGAGTACGGCGCCTACCCGGATGTCTATGACCATGTTGAGTTCGAGGGTGTTGGCGGCGAGTGGCGGAGATTCGAGGCGGAGCTCACATCGCCCGTGACGGACACGCGAGCGTTATTCGCGGTAATGCTCGACAGACCCGGTACGTTGTGGATCGACAAGGTATCACTGATGTCCGAAGACAACATGGGCGGGTGGCGGAGAGATGTCGTTGAAGCGGTGAAAGCGTCGAAGCCGGGCATCATACGTTTCGGCGGGTCGTCCCTCATCTACTATGACTGGCGGACGGGAATCGGACCGCGGGAGAAACGGGCGCCGTTCGTCAACGCTCCCTGGAATAATACCGAAGAGAACGATGTCGGGCTCGACGAGTTCCTGCGTTTCTGCGAGCTTGTCGGGGCCGAGCCGCTGATCTGCGTCAACTCAAACTCGAGCACGCCGGAGGAGATCGCCTGGCAGGTCGAGTACACGAACGGGCCGGTCGGCAGCAAATGGGGAAGTGTCCGCGCCGGGAACGGCCACCCGGAACCGTACAATGTGAA
>SDBU01009110.1_pt1 | contig 11178 bp, 9 predicted proteins | sample 2277071 | NCBI WGS metagenome assembly SDBU01 (sample SAMN10397929, study PRJNA504765) | marine sediment metagenome | isolation source: marine sediment core GS08_GC12, 126 cmbsf | place: Arctic Ocean: Gakkel Ridge, Loki's castle | collected 2008 | reverse complement strand
CGCTACTTGTGCCAAATGAGATATGGCTGAATGCGTTCCCATACGCGATCAATCTCGCGCATATCACCCTCGTCAAGGGGATGAGCGAACGAGCGAACACGGTTATTCTTGAGCACACCCCGCCGAATCATGATCTCTTTAGCAAAGGCCATCCCCATCAGACGTTCCATGACAATTCCCGGTAAAAGATGTTCATGTAGATCAGCCGCCTGATCCTCTTTGTCTTCATCCAAGAGTTCCCAAACTTTTTGCACCAGGTCACAGAACTCACAAGCATGAATGACGCCTCTAGACCCACGCGCCCGCTCAGTAATCATATAAAGACCACCTTCCCCACCCATAACGCCTTCTATTGCCGGGCAATTTTTAGATATAAGAGCACTGATGCTGTGCGTGCTGGGCATGACTTCTTCCTTGACCCAGCTTACATTTTCGATTTCAGTACACAGCCTCACTATCTGTTCTGGGGATAGGGCCACCACGTCTACGTTCTGAATCCACACGGGGATGCTTACTGCATCAGAAATAGCTTTGTAGTAGGCAAAAATTGTCTCGAAATCAGGCCGCCTTATATACGGCGGCATGGCAATCACTGCATCAGCTCCTACCTTTTCTGCATAGCGAGCATAACTAGCTGCCAGCGGAGTGTTGACTGCGGCACAGTTAGCTACAATGGGAACCCGTCCGCTTGATACCTGTACTGGGACGCGAATCATCGTTCGGCGTTCTTCCTCAGATAACACCCTGAACTCGCTGACCATAACCGGCACCACTAATCCTCCGACACCCGATTCAATGCAAAAATTTACCTCTGCGGCAAGCAAATCTTCTTCGATATGGTCATTTTTATCAAACGGAGTCATCGGGGTCGCAAAACTACCGCGCCAATATTTTGTTACCATACTTTCCCTCCATTTTGATCTTCCCAAGAGTTACGTCTCGCTCAATAATTAGCCATCATTTCCACCTGCGTGTGCCCATCACCACCTCTCAACCTCGGGTCCAGTATATCTCTCACTGCATAACCAAACATATTTACGCCATACATCACGATACTCAGGACCAGGCCATATAACCATCCGTAGATCCAGGAACATTTACGCCCGATTCTACTAAGTATACCTCCCTGTCTGTTATTACCTTATTTAAGATTCATTTCCCTGAAGAAAGCTCTTCCCCGGTTGCCTCGCTAGGCTTGGGTACTTCCTTGATGTTTACCTTAACCCATTCCGTAGGAGTACCGATGTTCTCAAATGAAGCAATTATCCCCTCAACAAGCTGCCTCTTTTGCTCACTGGTACGCCCCTCCCACATCTCCACGTTAACTTTTGGCATACTACCCTCCTTACATTATCAAATTCTAGCCCTACCGGGTACCAACTTGACTAATTCTTCTATTCCATAGGCCTTCCTCTTTAACAGTGTAATTCTTAACCTCCTTCTCCTTTCTATTGCCCTCTGAGCTACAAAGACAGATAGCCTAAAGTCTGATGTGACTTTTCACTGCTCTGTCAACGTTTTTGAAGCGCTGGGCTCACTTTTTTACTTTCACCCCATAGCGCCCGATACCGCCTCTCAACCTCGGGTCCAGTATATCTCTCAGAGCATCACCAAACATATTTATCCCATAGACCACGATACTCAGAGCAAGGCCGGGCCATATAGCCATCCATGGTGCCAGGAACATGTACGTTCGCGCACTGCCACTAAGCATACCTCCCCAGCTGGCATTCGGGGGGGCTATGCCAAAGCCGAGGAAGCTCAGGCTAGCCTCAGTTAGGATTATTCCCGGCACCTGTGTTGAAAATAGGACAATTATGGGAGCCATAATATTGGGCAGAATATGCCGGATGAGTATTCTGGTGTTGGAGCAGCCAATAGCTCTCGCTGCCTCTACATACACATTCTCTTTGACGGCTATGGTACTGCCCCTTACTATCCTGGAGCTGCCCATACTCCATCTTAACCCCAGAACAATGATTACCTGCCACATACCTGTCCCAATCATGGACATCACTATCATAAGAATAATTAGCCCAGGTATGCACATCCAAGCATCAACAAACCTCTGCACTACCAGGTCAAATATACCGCCCAAGTACCCGCTTGTAGCACCTATAACTATGCCGAGACACGTAGCTATAATAGAGGCAGACAAACCTACAATCACTGAAACGCGAGCGCCATAGATGACACGACTGAGCAGGTCCCGCCCTAGGTTATCTGTGCCCAGCCAGTACCGGGCTGATGGTGCCGTTAACAAATCTGCCGAAGTTTCGTTCATTCCATAAGGGGCCAAGAAGTCGGCAAAAATGCCGGTAAGAAGCAAGAGCAGGGTTATAGCCAAACCTACAGCACCCAGCGGCTTCTCCCTCACCAGCCTTATCATTACATCGACCAAAAAGGAGTGCTTCTTCCTCTCGGCTACTTTCCCCGATGAGCTATCGGTCATTCTATTACCCATCTTTTGATTTCCGCCCCCTTACCTATATTTGACTCTGGGGTCTAAATAGCCATAAGTTAAGTCAACAAATAGGTTGATTAACACCATCCCTAGTGCAAAAACAAACGTTACTCCGCTAACGACCGGGTAGTCTCTTTGCTGGATAGCACTTATCATAAGACGGCCCATCCCGGGCAGGACAAATATCTGCTCTATAATAACCGTGCCCCCAATCAGGAGCGGTACCTGAAGTCCTATTTGACTGACTACCGGGATTAGCGCATTCTTCAATGCATGCCTTCTAACGATTAGAGTCTCCCTAAGCCCCTTTGCCCAGGCCGTCCTGATATAATCCTGCCTCAGCACCTCCAGCATCATGGTTCGGGTCATCCTCATGGTCATCCCCGACATAGACATGCCCAGAACAATCGCTGGGATTATGAACATGTTCAGATTACCTATCGGATCCTCAGTAAAATGGATGAGCATTATGGGTGGCATGTGACCCCACCATATTGAGGGAAAGACTATTACCATCGTCGCTAGCCAGAAACCGGGGACGGCGATACACACTATGGCAAAGCTACGGGCTATATAGTCACCCTTGGTATCCTGCCGTAACGATGAAAATATACCTATAGGCAGCGCGATTATTTGGGCTATTATTAAACCCATGATGCCAAGTTCAAGGGTTACTGGCCACCTAACAAGTAAATCATCGACCACAGGGGTTTTTCTCCACAAAGAATTCCCAAGGTCACCCTGCAAAATACCACTTAAACTGCCGTCCGTGCCGGGAATAACTCCTATCCATCGTCCATATTGGATATGGAGTGGCACATCCAGCCCCAGGGCTTTTTCAAGAAGAGGTCTGGTCGTCACCCCTACTGCTTCGCCGAAGTCTGCTACCATCGCATCTATTACATCGCCCGGAATGAGACGTATTAAGAAGAAGATTATCAGACTAGCTATAAACACGGTGGGTATTACTAATAGTAACCTTCGAATAACATAACCGCGCATATTTCCTCCTCCTCACTTGAGAGCTATCAGGTATTGCTTGCCTTTACCATCCGTAATAATGAGCTCAGCTGTGAATATCGCACGTCATCCCCCGCTAGCAAGAGTGAGCAGCATAATATGGTCACCGTCCTTAATCTGAATCTCCTTCTCATTAAAGTAAACGCCCCCATTGATATTGAATACGTAATGATCCGTAAGTCGATTCTCCCCGGTACGAATAACACGTCCCTCCAGTGCCGGGATTTCACGCTTGAGCGCGGCAATAACATCTTGTAGTCTTGCTCCATCCTTTAGCTCAAGTTCTACCTTCTGCAATTCAGTTACCTCATGAGACAGCCCGAACAACTGTACAATACACCTCTTCATAATATGATGATCTCCGCTTCTACTCTACTTTGCTATCTGCTCGAGGGCCGGTATTGAACTACTCATCTCCATCGACGGGAGTCGGAGATCGAAAGTCAGCCCCAGCGGATCAGTGATTTACCTCGGGCCAGAGCTCTTTAGCTACATCCTCTAACCCTAGTTCTTCCAGCTTTTTCTTACTCGGCTTGGTTGTTACTCTATCCCAGTCCAAGGCTCCCAGATTCCAGTATACCTGGGCCTCAATGTCAGCCTTTACACCAGTAAGTGGCCCCTCCTTTTGCGGAGGTATACCGATTATTCTAGGGTGTATCGGCCATTTTAAGGGATTTATGCCTTCACGGAGGTTAAAGACATGTCTTATATTGGCAATTCTCTCGCCTGCCTTTAGTAGTTCGCCCCAGGAACGGTCCCAGCCGACTACTGCGCTCATGAATCCTGGTAGGTATTTAGCAGGGTTAATTGACCAGAAGCCATTCTCGCAAAGCCCAGTCGCATTAAAAACATGATTCCGGAAGCTACTTGGCCCAAAGCCCTGGGTATGACGGCCAGGGGTGGCATCTAACTGATAACGAGCCGCCGCTGAGTTATCGGGGCGATTGAGTGAAGGGAGCTTTGGATCATGCATTCCCAGTTCTTGACCCCCAATATGTATGGCATATTGCTCAGCCCCTTTGCCTATCTTCTCCGCGGCCACCTTGACCCCATCGGCAAGAAAGTCACCAAAGCCTTCTCTATTGGCCATCTTCTCAGTCATAGCCACGATGGCTTGATGATTTCCCCAGGTAAGTTCAATTCCATCGGTGTCCTTATTAGTTATGATGCCATTCTCATAGCATTCAATAGCAAAAGCAATGGTACAACCAGCTGAGATAGTATCAAGACCATAGCGGTTGCAGATATCGTTGACCATGGCTATTGACTCAGTGTTGTCGTTGAGGCACATCGTTCCGAAAGCAGCCTGGGTTTCATACTCGGGTCGGCGACTACCTGCCGCGTACTTGTACTCACCGGTCCCTTCTTTTAGTATCGCTTCACAGGCGAGGGCACAGTGCCAACAGCCTTTATGCCTCTCCAAGTTGGCTATAGTTGCATCACCGCTGAGGCCGGAAGCGTCGGGAAAATCAGCGATGCCGACGCCTCCCCAGTTCTTAACCGGGGCATCGCCACTATGGGACAAGAGGTCGGTCCTTCCGGCGGTGCCATACTTATGCAAGTGCTCAAAGAACGGGAATCCTGCCACCTGCACTGTTTTCATTTCCGATATATGTTCTCTCGTTAACCTTTTGACGGTCTCACTGTTGACAACGGAGACCTTTTGGCTTCCTCTTACTGCCACTGCCTTGAGTTTTTTGGAACCCATCACTGCTCCTAAACCGGAGCGCCCAGCGACAGCTCCCCTTATGTTGACAACACAGGCGATAAGCGAGAGCTTCTCCGCACTCTGGCCAATGCATGAAACGCTGGTTTGCTTGCCTAGTTCAGCTTTTAGCTTATCCTCAGTTTCATAAGTATCCTTTCCCCATAAGTGACTGGCGTCTATCAGTTTGGCATTTCCATTGTCAATAAGGAGATAGACTGGCTTTTCTGATGCTCCGCTGACGAAGATGCCGTCGTAACCGGCGAACTTCAGGTAAGGACCGAAATCCCCTCCCGAGTTAGCATCACCCCATCCCCCAGTTAATGGAGATTTTCCCATTACGGTGTAACGTGCGCCCATACTTGCAGGAGTTCCAGTTAGGGGGCCGGTAACAAATCCAAGAATGTTCCCCGGTCCCAATGGATCAACTCCAGCCTTTTGTCGACCATAAATAATTCTGGCTCCTATACCATAACCTCCAATGAAGTCGTAGCATAGCTTTTCATCAAGCACTTCATCCTTTAGCTCACCTTTGGAAAGGTCCACGAACAGAACCTTTCCCATATAACCTCCTGCCATGTTTAACCCCCTCGGTTTTACTTCCCCAACTGCCTTTTTTGAAAATTTATTCTGCTCTTAAGTCGTAAGCATGTGCCCATCAACGCTGAGAGACTGATCGCTACTATTTTGGTATCCTCCGAAGCCAGAAACGCAACTGCCCGGCTAATATCCTCCGGTGTCTCCCCTCTTTCTAAAGGGACCCAACTCCCAGCTACCCCTAGGGGTAGCTGGGAGTTCTTGCTAGAGTCTGTAGATAAGAAAATGCAAGTGGTGGCAGTAAACTCACTAGTAACTATTTAATACCCCATCTCTTCCTTCAGGGCTTGATCAATCCACATTGCGGCTATTATGCGCATTTCAGTATTGTTCCCATCAACAATTTCCCCGTAGTGATTCTTTAGCCACGGCCAATAATAGCTGTAGCCACCAGTAGCGGCGAAGGCTACATAGGGAACATCGTCAAGCATATGTACGGCCAAGTCCTTCAATAGGGTGTTACGTGCAGCAACATCTGTTAATGTCATTGCGTAGGCAAGGTTTTCTGCAAAATATGGGGAGTTGTAGTCAGCTTCGTTCGCAAAGGAGCCTGGCTTCCCCATTAGTGTCAATGCAGTTAACGGGTTCCCAGTACTATTCCCCATAGTCATAGCGTCCTTATATTCATGGGTGGCCCTAAGGTTACTCCAGACAGCAGCCGCAACCGGCTTCAAGTTGACCGTAACGCCAAACTTACTCCACTGGTCTGCAATCATAGATCCTAAATCTATCTCCATGTCAGAGGATTGAATAATCAGTTCTATTTCAAAGCCATCGGGGTAACCTTCATCAGCCAGTATTTGCCTAGCCTTCTCCGGGTCATAGTTAAACAGCTCTCGGGTTGACTCAGGAAGGTCTTCCATTAGGGTGTGGACGCTCGTTACGGCTGATGCTATTGGAAAGCTATGTATTTCGCCACCGGGGAAGAGCGCAGCACGTATAGCTTTGAGGTCTGTACCAATCATCATAGCTCGCCGAATGTCTCTGTTAGTAAAGTACTCAGAGGTAGCGTTTTGCATTGCTATCGCCCTAATCGAGGTCTTTGCAGCGGGGTAAACTTTCAAATCAGGAGATGTAGAGGCTAGGGTGTCAAAGTATTGCGGTTTAACTCCTCTGAAATAGTCAATCTTCGCTGTCCGCAGGGCGGCTATTTGGGTAGCTTTATCAGGGACGATGGGGACAACAAACTTGTCAATAAATGGGATTTGATATTCTTTGCCATTTATGGTTGTCGTATCCCAGTAGTTAGGATTTCTCTCATAGGTTGCGTGAGAACCAACGACATAGTCTACCACAATAAATGGGCCGGTACCAACAGCGTTTCTCCAATCGGAAGCACCGGCTTCTACCATCTCAGGAGGAAATATCTGATTGAAAGCTCCCATATTATAGCCAAGAAAGCTCACCCAATTGGCATTATAGTCGCTGGTTTCAACAACAAGGGTGTCGCCCTCGGCGTATATGGACTCTACATTAGGCAAAACTCCCTCCCCGCCAGTAGGGGAGTCATAGAAGCGGTTTAGGCTAAAGGCAAGATCATCGGCCGTGACCTCCCTGGGTTCCATTACGCCCTCTCTGCCCGTCCACATGACTCCCTTGCGTAAGTAGAAGATCATCTTGTCGGGAGTAATCTCCCACCTTTCGCACAACAGTCCTTTCATGAACTCTTCGGGGATAGAACCCGAGAAAGCAAATTCTCCGGTGCCTCTCGGCCCGTACCTCTCAAAGTCGCCACCCAATAGGGTTTGCAAATAGGGGTTAACCCACTGAGTCGCGAACCACATACCATCATGAACGTCCCAACTTGGTGGATCCCCACCTGGTCCTCGATTACTGGCCAAACCAGTGATCGTCCCACCATATGTCGGCGCACCTACTGCTGGCTCCTCTTCTTCCTCTTCTTCCTCTTCCTCCTCTTCCTCCTCTTCTTCCTCTTCCTCCTCTTCCTCCTCTTCCTGCTCTCCATTCTCTACGTCCCCCCCACAAGAGGCAAACAGTAAAGAAGCCATCAATAAGAAGCTTAGTCCACACCATAAAAATTTCCTTTTCATTAGTTCCCCTCCTTAATCTAAAGATTTTGTTCCTCTACTACTACTTCACTAAACTTTGTTCCATAGGCATCAACCTCCATTCTTGCGGTACTGAAACGAAAAGGGCTAAACAAAGGGGTCGAGTACACTCCTCTTAAATTGTAAACATGCCCTAAAATCCCAAGTTTAATCTAAAAAATCACTGGCTCAATTCCTAACTCTTTACAAAGTAAACTCATTTCCTCAACATGATCACCAAAGACCCAGGTTAAATGCTCACCCAAATAAGAAGTATACTTTCCTAAAAGATCAGATGCTTTTTTACCAAGATCAAAATAAGTAACCTGCCTATTTCCTTGTATTGGCGTCATTATTGACTTTGTTACTTCACCTTTAATAAGGAGCAGTTTCTCACAGTTGGGACCCATACGAGCTAGGGTTGCCATTTGGCCGGGCTCAATATCCATATGGGTAACGTGATTGGACGCAAAGCAGGTATCACAGTGTGTACCAATAATTTCATATTCATCAGGTGTTGAGTCAAAGCCTTTCATTTTGCGAGGAGTAACAGAATGTCCTACGATAATTGTATTATCATCTGGATTTGGCACTTCCAAATCCATCATGTGCTCTGCACCAGTATTAATATATATATTTCCCATATCGGCAGGGGCTTCAGCTACAAACATCAACATTACCATTGGTATAGCATTACTAATGTCCGCCTGACATACTGCCGGTATACCTTCATCTTTTAACCAAGTAAGACTGATACAAGCAGGAGCACCAGGCTCCACTACGCTGCCAACGCACCCAGCCATAGCTGTAGCTTTTCGAGTCCTAATTGCGTTTCTAATTAAAATATCAAGTTTACCTGAATTTATTCTATACTTTTTATCAAGTTCATCTTTCCTGTATAGAGTTCTCACCGAAGTAGCTCCGTTAAACCACTCATCTGCAACCTTTTCGCCTTCTTCATCAGAAATATCCTTTAGATCCTCTCTCAATTGTTCAATTGGGTAATACTCTATCTCTATACCAGTTTTTTCTTGAACCAAAACCGGATCACAAAACTTAGTCATGAGCTGGAGTCTATTGGGTGTGCCTGCAAGTATTAACAATTTAGATTTTGACAACGCCTTCTTGATTTGCTGAATTCTAAGATACTTATTCATTTCTTCTAATGATGGCCCATAGTATGCTTTTATCCCACTAGCTCTTAATGCTGCAACGGTTTCTAAGAATTCAAAATCCCATACATTTGTCGCTAATTTCAACAAAGGCACGTTATACTCACCAATTCTTATTTCAGTGAGCGAAGTTACTCTCCATCCGTGAAGGTACTCGGGACCTACCTGTTGAGTTAGTACAAAATCAACGTCTTTTGTTAGCTCTTCTCTTACTTTTAATATATCTTCTTCACTTTCTATCACATAACTCTCTAATAGATTTACCCCCTTTAACTGTTTAAAAATAGACATTTTTTCATCGATTGACTTTTGAGCAATTTCTTTCGGCAAGACACTAGGTCCTGGTGGTGCTTCCTGTAGGATATAATTAACAAATATTGGCTTTACATTTAGTTTCACTTCATTTAGAAACATCTTTGTTTCTTCTCCTTTTAGATATTTGTGCTGAACTAAGTATGATCAATTCTTAATTTCTTTTCATTGCCACCTTTCACCGCAAGGATATTCTCATTAGTAGGCCTATTCCTTGATGAGGTTATCGTTAATGTAATCCCAGTTGATCTTGTAGCCCATACCCGGCTCCTGGGGCACCGTCACATAGCCGTCGCTATCCATCGGGTCGCAGATCTCCTCCCAGTAAGGCGGGGGTGTCTCGTAATCTAACCCTGGGGCTAGCAGCCCGCGCTCGTAATACTCGCATACGCTCTCGCTGGTGGCGCCCAGGATCTGCAGGTTGCCGAACCCTGCCCCGTGCAGCTCCAGCTTGAGCCCAAAGGCCTCGCAGATTGCCGCTATCCTGTGGCAGGCAGTAATGCCACCCTGCGACACGCCAATGCGGCTCATATCCGAGGCGTCACGCAAGATCCAGTCCGCCCGTGTGTATAGGCTCCCCGACGCGAGCTCGGGCGAGACGATGGGGATTTCCAGCTCGGCCGCCAGCTTGATATAGGCTTTGACACAGTATTCCTGCATGGGGTGCTCGAACCAGTAGAAATGAAGTTTCTCCAACGCGCGCCCCATCTTGAGTGCCTCCTCATAGGTGCGGTAAGTACCATAGGCATCGTACAGTAGCACCATGTCATCGCCCACGGCTTCACGCACCAGGCGGCAGATGGCGATCTGTTGATCGATAGGCGAGGGTCGCTCGAAATCAGGCCTTTTTTTTGTTGAGTCAAAAAAGTAGTAAGGTGGGTGGATCTTGTAAGCCTTGTAGCCATTGTCCTTACATTTCAGAGCGTATTCTGCGTACACTTCCGGGTCGCCCAAGTTGTCGCAGGTACTGAAATAGGCCTTGACCTTCTCGCGGCATCCTCCCAGCAACTTGTGCACCGGCACGCCGAAGGCTCGTCCCTGCAGATCCCAGAGAGTCATATCCAGTGTGCTCATCAGGTTCTCCGGTATTTTAGCTATCCACATCCACTGCCAGAGCTTTTCCCGGTCGTAGGGATCCTGCCCCAGTAGCAAGGATTTGATCGGCCCCTCCAAGTTCGCCTTGTGTTCGAGCGACATGCCACGGGAGCTAAAATGGTATCCCTCGGCGCCCTCATCGGTGATGATCTTAGTTACCGTCTGCACGATCTTTGTCTCGGCCTGGACCTCGCCGTGGCGATAGGGCTTGAGCAGGGCCCAAAAGGGAGGCACCTGTGCAGTCCTGTCTGGGGCCCAGAAGGGAATCACCTGCAAATCAACAACCTTCATGTTACTCCTTTTCTTCCTTTATCCTATTTGATGGATTATATCACTAACCGCGATTACCCCTAGGGCTCCAATCATGGGAAGGGAATGCCGGCAACTTAAGCCAAAATAGTGAGATAATCCTTCAGCAGCATGGCTGCTCTCGTCAGCAGCCATTCCTCTTTTTCTGTTGACATTTATTGCCTTTTTTGGAACTACATTTGCATATATCTTTGGCCATTCCAAAGGGTCTTTATCTTTTCTAGTCCAATCATTATTCCAATAACTTGAGGCAGAATGCTAACCCCGATTACAGTCAAGGCACCACACGGGACGGGAGGAAGAAGAGGAAGAAACTGACTTTTGCCTTGGTTTCCCGAGCACCCTGCCTCAAGAAAACTAAAGGGCTCAAAGAACACCCACACTCGTGTCTCTGAGCCTTATTGCTTTACTTATGTTTAGTATTTGTTTGGTAATATAGAGTAGATAGTTCATTCT
>SDBU01009109.1_pt1 | contig 11180 bp, 9 predicted proteins | sample 2277071 | NCBI WGS metagenome assembly SDBU01 (sample SAMN10397929, study PRJNA504765) | marine sediment metagenome | isolation source: marine sediment core GS08_GC12, 126 cmbsf | place: Arctic Ocean: Gakkel Ridge, Loki's castle | collected 2008 | reverse complement strand
ATTGCGCTGATTCGAAACAACGGTTACAGTGCCCTCACAAAAACAGTGTTATCGATGTAGTGGCACATAAATGTGTTATCGATGTATTGGCATTTACCACCTAGCGCCCAAGGCCCAGCGCCTATAACCTGATTTCATCTATTACGCTTCACAATCCCTGACCTTGGACCTTGGATTTGGGATCTTGGACCTATCACGCCACTCGACTTAATATAACATCGGCGTGAAACCATACAACACGAAAAACTCTGATAAAGAAGATATTTTCCCACAAAAACGACAATGTTCTGTTGACGGGAAGGGATTTGTGATGGTAGTTTCTGGTAAATAATACGCCCATTGAGGGGCGCCCAAATCGATGACTTGCGGTGCAAGTTATTGATTTGTGAGGAAAGTGTAAATGACATTTTTCGCTTTCCGTTGAGTAAAAAGCCATGGATGGACTTTTTACGACAGTTTGTTATCGTTGCGCTCGAGCGTGGGCGCCCGAATCCATAACCTTAATATATAGTTATGGATTCGTGAGGGAAGGGAAAACGACGCTTTTCCCTTCCCGAGGAGCAAAAAGCCGCTCACGGACTTTGCGCGGCTAATAAAACAAAGAGAAATGGGCAAGCAATGTCAGAACGGGCTGTCATAGTGCTTATCGGTGAAAATAACTTTTCGATCCCCTTTAAAGATGTGGATGAAATTGTCAGTTACGAGAAGGTTCTCTCCAGAGACAATCTGCCTGAGGGTATGCTGTCTGCGGACAGAAAAGAGCCATACTGGGTTGCCGCGAGGGACAAGTGGTTGCCTCTTGTCTTTCTCATGCCTGGCGCGAAAGTTACCGAGCACTCACAGGTTGTGATAATTGATCAGGACCCTAAAAACGTTGCCCTTTCGGTAGATCAGGTTGTGGGGATGGAGGATCTTGATACTCTCATTTCACTTCCAAGACTGGTATCGGCATGCACCAGGTTTCCACTGTCAGGTGTGCATTTATGGAAGGAGAAAGTTGTTTTAGAACTTGACCTTTCGAGGTTTATTTAATATTTGTGTTAGGATAACCTAAATGGTAGAAAACCGGTTAATTGCGTTCACAGCAACACAGCACAGTTTTGCTGTCCCGCTTGAAGAAGTACGTGAAGTAATAGACGTCGGCAGGATTGAATCAATACCTGGAAGCATTCCGCCTCTCGAGGGTCTGGCTATATACCGGAAAGACAAGATACTCCCGGTATTTTCCATGAACCAGTTATTGGGAGGGGATGAAAGAGGCGAGGGTGATTTTCTGCTTGTCGTGGAAGTGGGTGGAGAGTCGCTCGGCATACGCATTGTGAAGATTGGAAGAGTGACCGGCTATCCTTCAGATGACCGTATCAGCAGGTACGAAGGTGCCCCCAATGTCCCCGATGGTGCAGTATTGGGGAAATTCCAGGAGAAGGACGAAGAGTTTCTAATCCTGGATCTGGATCGGCTCTTCAGTGAACTGACCCAAAAACTGGAAGGCACTTCCCGGGAGCCTGAAGGCCGATCTCTCTGAACATCCCCTGGGGGGAGGAATTAACATGAAAAAGATTCTCGTTGCTGATGACAGTGTTACCATACAGAAGGTGATCGCGCTCACCTTTGCCGAAGAGTCCTTTGAGATACAGTCTGTTGGTACGGGTTCGGATGCCCTGGACAAGATCAAAGAGTGGCAGCCCGATATAGTGCTAGCCGATGTGATCATGCCCCAGATGAACGGATATGAGCTGTCCAAAGCGATCAAGGAGGATCAGTCCACCAGCAACATCCCTGTTCTGCTTCTTGCAGGCACCTTCGAGGCCTTCGATGAGGAAGAGGCCAAGGCCGCTGGAGCCGACGATTATATTACGAAACCCTTCGAATCCGGAGAACTCATAAGTAAAGTGAAGAACCTGACCGGACTTGTGGATACCACTCCTGCGCAGGAACCAGTTGCCGCTGTGCCGGAGGCGCCCGAACAGGTTCCACAGGAGATACCATCGGAACCGCTACCACAGGCAGATCCGCCTGCCGCCGAATCAATTTCGGCTGCGGTACCATCACCCGAACCCCCAGCAGCGGTTGTTGAAGAGCTGACAGCAGATTTTCCTGAATCGGTGGATTTTGAACCTGTAGCTCCAGAGGCCACATCTCCATCGGTCGATGGCGAGCCGGATATCTGGGATATTCTGAGCGAGGTTTCATCGGATATTGATACTGAATTACCTTCGACCGCGCCGCCTGAGGCGGAAACTTCCGTCCCGTCATTGGGACCGCTGGAAGACGCCGGTGTGGTTGACGTTGGAAGTTTTGAGGTGGGTCTGGACAGGGAAGTTGAGTCTGTGCCGGAAGTTCCCATTGTGGGCGCTGAGATCAAACCTGAAGAAGAGGTAGTGGAGTTCTCTCCAGTGCCCCAGGAATCTCCTGGAAACGACATAAGCCATGTAGAGGAGAGGGAGAGGGACTTCTTCGGGCTCGATGAAAGCCAGGAAACTGGGCCAGATACAGGCTCTTTGGATGATGCAATAGAGGAGATCTCCTTCGAAGTAGAAGAGGTTTCCCAAGGCGCTGATGAGGCTTCTTTTATAGTGCCTGATCCCCTGGAGAATCAGCAGGAGACAACAGGTGAGACGGTTTCGCCGGAGGTGTTCATGTCCGATATCCCGGCTGAGGCAGGTCAGGTTGAGGAAATTCCGGACGTTCACACAGTACCGGATCCTGCTTCCGTTGAGATGAGCCCCACCGCTGAGGAGATAGCTCCAGTTCTGGAAGTCCAGGACATTCCTTCCGCCGCTGTTCCTGAGGCCGTACCGGATGAAGGTGAGATGCCGGTTCTTGAAGAACCCCAACCTGAAGCTTCAGTTACGGTTGCAGGTGATCAGATCCAGATCGATGATGATCGCATCATGGAATTTGTGCGGAAAATAGCTGAGGAGAAGGCCGAAAAAGTAGCGTGGGAAGTGATCCCGGAATTGGCCGAGGTTCTCATAAGGGAAGCAATTGCAAAGATAAAGAGCGAATCCTGACACAAAATGAGGTTTGGTACTGGAGGGCTTTTCGGGATACCGTGAGCCCTCTTTTTCGTTAAGAGGTTATTAGATGAAGAAAGAGTTACCGAAGCATTTCAACCCTGCTGAGTCCGAAGGCAGATGGTACAAATTCTGGATGGATAGAGGCTATTTTCACGCAGATGAGAGTTCATCCTCACCTCCCTACAGTATAGTTATCCCACCTCCTAACGTCACCGGATCTCTACATATGGGTCATGCTCTCAATAATGCACTACAGGACATCCTCATTAGATACAACAGGATGAAGGGGCTGGAGACTCTCTGGATGCCGGGGATGGACCATGCTGGAATCGCGACTCAGAACGTAGTGGAAAGGGAGCTGGCTATTGAGGGGACAGACCGGCACGCTATGGGCCGCGAACGCTTCATAGAGAGGGTCTGGGAATGGAAGGAAAAATATGGAGGGCTCATTCTTAAGCAGCTGCAGGGACTGGGTGCCACATGTGACTGGGAAAGAGAACGTTTCACCATGGACGAGGGACTTTCCCGGGCTGTGAGGGAGGTTTTCGTGCGCCTCTATCACGAAGGTTTCATCTACCAGGGGGATTATATTGTCAACTGGTGTCCGCGGTGCCATACAGCCATTTCGGATCTGGAGGTCGAGCACCAAAGTACACAGAGCAGTCTTTACCATATCAGTTATCCTTCGGTGGATGGAAAAGTCAGTGTTACGGTTGCCACAACAAGACCGGAAACCATGCTCGGGGATACAGCTGTAGCTGTTCACCCTGAGGATGAGCGTTATACGGACCTGGTTGGAAAATCCTTTCAACTTCCACTTACAGACAGAAATATACCGATGATATCCGACTCTTTTTGCAGTATGGAGTTCGGTACCGGTGCTGTTAAGGTTACGCCGGCCCACGATCCCAACGACTTTGAGATCGGTGAACGACACAACTTGCCTAAAATCACTGTTATCTCCCTGGAGGGTACGATGACCTCCGAAGCAGGCGAAAGATACGAGGGGACAGACAGATTTGAGTGCAGGGAAAGGGTAGTGGAGGATCTGAAAGAAGGCGGCTTCCTCGCAAGCCTGGAAGATTATCAGCATTCGGTAGGGCGATGCTACAGATGCAGTACAGTTATCGAACCGCTCATTTCAAGACAGTGGTTTGTCAGGATGAAGGAACTTGCCGAACCAGCTATCGAAGCTGTACAGGATGGTCGAATAAGCATAGTCCCACAGAGTTGGGAGAAGACATACTTCGAGTGGATGAATAACATAAGGGACTGGTGCATCTCAAGGCAGATATGGTGGGGGCACCGTATCCCGGTATGGACCTGCGAGAACTGTAATGAAGTAGTGGTTCAGGTTGATGAACCTCAGTCATGTCCCGGCTGTGAGTCGAAGGAACTGGTGCAGGAGGATGATGTGCTGGATACCTGGTTTTCCTCAGCACTGTGGCCATTTTCCACAATGGGCTGGCCGGATAATGACAAGACACTTGAGAAATTCTATCCAACCAGCTGCCTGGTAACAGGTTTCGATATTCTCTTCTTCTGGGTGGCCCGGATGATCATGATGGGTATCAAGTTTATGGGAGATGTACCCTTCAGGCACGTCTACATCCACGCACTTGTGAGGGACGCTGAAGGCCAGAAAATGAGCAAGTCCCTGGGGAATATCATCGATCCGCTGGTTATTATAGAAAAATTCGGGGCAGATGCCTTCCGGTTCACGTTGGCTGCTTTTGCTGCTATGGGCAGAGATATACGTCTTGACGAGGACAGGATCGAGGGTTACAGGCACTTCGTCAACAAGATATGGAATGCAGCCAAACTGGTACTTCAGTTCACCGACGAAATCACCTCTGAACAGATAGAGTCCGGGCCTGATCCCACCGAACTGCACAACCGGTGGATAAGAAGCCGACTGGATTCAGTAGTTGAACAGTCAACGAAAGCCCTGGAGGGTTACAGGTTCAATGACATGGCTGACACCCTTTACCAGTTCTTCTGGCACGAGTTCTGCGACTGGTATCTTGAACTGGCAAAGCCGTCCCTTTACGGATCACGGGGGGAAGAGTCAAGAACAGAGACCGCAATAACGGCGGTCAAAGTCCTTGAGACGTCCCTGCGCATGCTTCACCCCGTAATGCCCTTCCTTACCGAAGATATATGGCAGAATCTGCCGGTGGAGGGTGAAAGTATCATGATAGCCTCTTACCCGGAATCAGACAAAAGTATTCGCGATAAGGCATCGGAAGAAGCGGTTCAAATACTACAGGATTTCATAACCGGGATAAGGAACCTGAGGTCGGAGATGGACATTGCACCGTCAGTTACCGTTACAGTGACAGTAGTCGGCAGCGATAAAAAGGTGAGGTCAGTACTGGAGGATAACATGGAGGACATCCTCAGGCTTGCGAGGCTCGACGCGCTTGTAGTCTCCGATACCACTGAAATACCCGAAGACGCTTCAGCTGCGGTGGTCAGGGGTCAGGAGATATTCATACCATTCCTGGGTTCAGTCGATGTCGAGGTTGAGAGGGACAGGTTAGGAAGAGAGCTCCAGAAGGTTACCTCAGAACTGGAGAAAGTGCAGAGCAAATTATCTAACGCTCAATTCCTGGAAAAGGCACCCTCGCAGGTTGTACAGAAGAATAGAGATATTGCTGAAGAACTGCGAACAGCTCAGGATAAGCTCAAGGTCAGTCTGGAGCGCCTCAGTGTCTGATTACCCCGATTCGGTCCGCACACTAGTAAAGTCCGCACTTGCTGAAGACATTGGCTCGGGGGATATTACTACTGAAAGTCTCATTGGCCTGGATAAAGTTGGGAGAGCTCAGGTTGTAGCCAAAGAGTCCTGTGTGGTCTGCGGCCTCGAGGTGGCTTCCCTCGTCTATACGAACCTTGATCCTGAAGTAAAGTTCGTGGTATTGGCACAAGAGGGAGATCTGGTGGCGCAGGGAACGGTGATCGCGAAACTCACAGGACCTCTGGCCTCGATTCTAACAGGGGAGCGCACGGCCCTGAACTTCCTTCAACGCCTCTGTGGTATCGCCACGGGTGCCAGGCGCTTTGCCGATATTGCCGCCGGAAGGACTACTATCCTGGATAGCAGGAAGACGATCCCCGGGTGGCGATGGCTTGACAAGATGGCGGTCAGAACCGGAGGATGCCGGAATCACCGCATGGGTCTTTACGATCGAGTACTCATAAAAGATAACCATATCGCTTCTGTGGGGAGCATCTCAGAGGCTGTCAGGATGGCTAGAGAAGGTACGCCCCCGGACATGATGATCGAAGTTGAAGTAGAAAATATAGAAGATCTTAAAAAGGCTGTGGAAGCAGGAGCGGACCTGGTCATGCTGGACAATTTTTCTCCTGAGAGTGTGGATAAGGCTGTGACAATGGCCAGGGGCAGGGTGAAGCTAGAGGTTTCGGGTGGTATTGATGAGGGTAACCTGGCTGATTATGTCCGTTCTGGAAATGTGGATTATATTTCCATCGGCGCCATCACCCACTCTGTTAAAGCGATTGATATCTCGATGGATGTGGTTATCGATGAGGACTAGTGGTTAGTTGTTGTTGGTTTTTCGAGATTCGAAAGTCGATATTCGAGATTTGTGACTATTAGTATATATTTACGTTAGATGCTGATGGCTACATATAGTTTTATCCAATTTCGAATTTCCAATCTCGAATTTCGAAATTACTAACAACCAACAACTAACAACCTAACTTTCAACTTTTAAACTTTAAACGTTCAACTTGAAAGAAATGATAATACACAGATATAAATCAGTAACATCTACAAACGATGTTCTGAAGGAGATGGCCGAGAAGGGTGCTCCGGAGTGGACCGCCGTTGTGGCAGAGCAGCAGACTGAGGGAAGGGGACGGGAGGGGAGACGCTGGTATTCCCCGCGTGGCAGCCTTTATTTGTCAGTGCTCCTCAAACCGGCAATACTGCCTATGGAACTTCAGAGGATGCCTTTGATCATCTCATATGCCCTTGCCGAGCTCCTGATGCAGGACGGGGGTGATTTTGCCCTGAAATGGCCCAACGATATCCTTCTCAATGGCAGGAAGGTTGCGGGTGTTCTCCTCGAAGCCAGGACGCAGGGTAAGGATGTGCACTATATTGTGGCAGGAATGGGGATAAATATATCCCTCGGTCAAAATTCACTGCCGGCTGATCTCAGGGACAGGGTGGCTGTCCTTGAAGAGATAATTGGGGACTGGAGTATTGAATCCATGATAAAAAGGATCTACTCGTCCCTGAAGATCCACCATGGTTCATTCAGAGGTGAGGCATGGGAAAGAATTCGTGAGAAATGGTCCGATTATGCCGACTGGGACACGCCTGTATTACTAAGGGAAGGCAACCGCAAGGTTGCGGGATATCCTCAGTCTCTTTCAGATGACGGCTCCCTTGTGCTGAGAACTTCAGAGGGTGATGTGGCTGTACACTCCGGGGACATAGTAAACGGATATTGATGACTTTGCAAAAAGTCATCAATGCGCCCATTGAGGGCGCCCAAATCAATGACTTGCACCGCAAGTCGGTGATTTGTGAGGAAAGTGAAAATGACATTTTTCGCTTTCCGTGGAGTAAAAAGCCATGGATGGACTTTTTGCGACCTTATCAATATTAACGAGGAATAGAGATATATATGGCTGAAATGTTACTGTGTATAGATGTAGGAAACACCCAGACTGTCCTTGGTGCCTTCTCAGGGGAGAAGCTTGTATCCAGGTGGCGTATCAGGTCGGACCGGAGAAGGACCGCTGATGAATACAGTCACCTGATCAAAGATCTGTTGAAGGGTGATGGGATCGACACAAGCTCCCTGAATGGAGTAGCCATATCCTGTGTAGTCCCGCCGGCAAGGCAGCCACTGATAGATATGTCAAATGCCAGTTTCGGTATAGACCCCCTGATGATCGGGCCCGGAATAAAAACCGGGATGTCCATACTTTATGATAATCCAAAGGAGGTAGGGGCTGACAGGATCGCTAATACTGTTGCAGCCTATGAAAAATACCGGAGGGCGCTGATAGTTATCGATTTCGGCACAGCCATCACTTTCGATGTTGTTTCGTCCTCGGGTGATTACATAGGTGGAGTCATATTTCCGGGGGTTCAGATATCTCTCGATGCCCTGTTTCTAAAAGCGTCAAAGCTCCCCCGGGTAGAGCTAGAGATTCCACAGTGTGTAGTAGGGAAGGATACAATAAGCAGCATCCAGTCAGGAATCATTTATGGCTACTCGGGTCTGATAGACTCTCTTGTTGTGAGGATAAGTAACGAGATGGGGGATGACCCTTATGTTGTGGCAACAGGCGGTTCGGTTGGTCTCCTGGCCGGGCAGTCAGAGGCTATCTCCGAGGTACTTCCCGACCTTACCCTTGAAGGGCTGTACATCCTGTACGGGAGGAATAAGTAAGTAACTCGTCCCTTGACCCACCGTTCGACAAGCTCACGGTCCTGAGCAAAGTCGAAGGAGGTCCCAGGATCCGGGTTTATAGTCCAAGATCCAAAATCCTGGATCCAAAGTCAGGATTTAATTACAGAAATAGAGATCTTGGACCTTGGATATCGGATCATGGATCGTGGACCGACCTTAGGGCCATACACCATAATCGTGATTGATTTTATATGAGCGATTATGGGGGAACAGGATTGCCTTGACGCACTTTTTCAGTAAATGATACGCTATTAAATTACCAATCAAATATGGAGGATCATGTGTATGAAAGGATATGAGGCTGAAAACATCAGGAGCATTGCCATAATTGGCCACGGTAGTGCAGGCAAAACATCCCTTGCTGAAACGATTATGTTTGATGCGGGAGTGACAAACCGCATGGGGACGATAAATGACGGTAATACAGTTATGGATTTTCTTCCGGAGGAGATCTCCAGGCAGATAAGTACCAGTTCGGCGACTGCTTCCTTGGAGTGGAAGGAAAATCAGATAAATATTGTAGACACTCCCGGGTACCAGGATTTTATTGCTGATGCACTCTATGCTCTAGTGGTTTGCGAGGGGGCTCTCCTGGTTGTAGGGGCAGTCTCTGGCGTTAGGGCGCAGACAGAGCGTCTTTACAAGTTCGCGAAAGAGAACAATGCCGGTATGATCGCCTTTGTCAACAAGATGGACCGCGAGAGGGCTGATTTTGACAGGGCTATCGGTGAGATGGAATCCACACTGGGAGCAAATCCGGTTCTGACACAGCTACCCATTGGCAAGGAAGCATCCTTTGAGGGTGTTGTGGACCTTCTCACAATGAAAGCCTGTATCTACAGCAAGGATGGTACTGGAAATTTCGAGGAGAAGGATATTCCTGACCAATTGAAGGGGCAGGCTGATGAATACAGGGAAAAGCTGGTTGAGGCGGCTGCCGAGAGCGAGGACGAGCTTGTTGAAAAGTACCTGGAGGAGGGTGACCTGACGGATGAAGAGATACTGAGAGGTCTGAGAACGGGCGTTGTGACCGGGGACATACTTCCCGTATTCTGCGGGTCGGCAACATTGAATATCGGAGTTCGAAAATTACTTGATGGCATTCAGAACATGATGCCCTCACCTGGCGACAGGGGTCTGATTACCGGTGTTGATGCAAAAGGCAATGAAACAGAGCGCAAGGTTTCCTCTGATGAACCCTTTTCTGCGTTTGTCTACAAAACCATGGCTGATCCCTTTGCCGGGAAACTTACACTGTTCAAGATAATCTCAGGGTCGCTCAAGGCTGATACGGGCTTTCTGAACTCCACAAGGGACACTAAGGAACGTTTCGGCAATGTTTTCATCCTCAATGGGAAGAAGCAGGAGTCAGTACCGGTTGTCTCGGCAGGTCAGCTTGCGGCAGTGGCCAAGCTGAAGGAGACAAAGACCGGTGATACCCTTTCCGATGATTCCGCCCCCTTTGTCCTCCCGAATATTGAGCTTCCAGCACCTGCCCTCTCCTATGCGATCGTGCCAAAATCCAAGGGCGATGAGGAGAAGGTTAGTGCAGCACTTGCAAGACTTATGGAAGAAGACCCGTCAATGAAGACATCAAGGGAGGAGGAAACCCGGGAGAGCATTATTTCGGGTATGGGGCAGCTTCACCTGGAAGTTACGGTCGAAAGATTAAAAGAGAAGTTCGGCGTTGAAGTAGATATGAAGGTTCCCAAGGTACCTTACAAGGAGACTGTAAAGCGCTCCACGAAACTGCAGAGCAGATACAAGAAGCAGTCAGGAGGCCGTGGCCAATACGGTGATGTATGGCTGGAAATAGAGCCTCTTTCCCGTGGGTCTGATTTCGAATTTGTAAATAAGATCGTTGGAGGGGTTGTACCCAGGCAGTATATCCCGGCAGTGGAAAAGGGCGTAAGGGAGGCAATGGCGGAGGGAGTGCTGGCAGGCTATCCTGTGACTGACCTGAAGGTAACCCTGTACGATGGTTCATACCACGCTGTTGATTCGTCGGAGATGGCTTTCAAAATTGCCGCTTCCATGGGGTTCAAGAAAGGGTTCCTGGATGCCAGGCCGATTCTTCTCGAGCCTATCGTAAATCTTAACGTTTCGGTTCCTGAAGACTTCATGGGGGCTGTTATCGGTGACCTTAACTCAAGAAGAGGAAAAGTAGTTGGAATGGATCCAGGAGAGGGAGAACAGATTGTAAACGCTCAGGTACCCATGGCCGAGGTTCTCACATATGCTCCCGACCTGAGATCGATGACCGAGGGCAGGGGTTCCTTCAGTCTTTCATTTTCCCATTACGAAGAAACTCCCGGGCACCTGGCTGAGAAAATTGTTGAAGCGGCAAAAGGGGATAATTAATAAAGGGGCTGTCCTAGATAACTAGCCCATATGTTCTTTAACTAGTTGTTTTAAAATAACTAATTGAGCTTTTGGGTCTGGAGTGTTGAAACGCCACTCACATTCCTTCAAATAAAGCTCAAAATGCTCTTTTGGGACACCATTGAACTTACGTAAATGGCGCTTGGCCTGGTTCCAAAAGTTTTCAATCCCGTTGATGTGATTGCGGCCTTTGGCAAACAGATAGGAGTGGTTCACCCGTACCTGATGAAAGTCGCTCACATCAAGGACATTATAACTGCGATAAGAGTCCGTATAAACAATGCTGTCAGGGACGATCTTGTCCTCCATGATACGCATCAAA
>SDBU01009108.1_pt1 | contig 11180 bp, 15 predicted proteins | sample 2277071 | NCBI WGS metagenome assembly SDBU01 (sample SAMN10397929, study PRJNA504765) | marine sediment metagenome | isolation source: marine sediment core GS08_GC12, 126 cmbsf | place: Arctic Ocean: Gakkel Ridge, Loki's castle | collected 2008 | reverse complement strand
GGCCGCATAGCGCCAAGGGCTACAAACCACCGGCACCTGAAGCTAAATTACTCAAGGTCCTAACTCTGTAGGTGGTGCCACTACTGGGGGCAGGTCACGTAGATATGCTTGACAATAATATTCTCGTGGAGCATATTTATGATGAAAAACTCCAATAAGGCACAATAAGGAGGTAGAGATGGAGTTAGGGTCTGCAGAAAGGGGCAAACCTAAGGATAAGGCTCTAGTGGGAGCTGCCGGTGAGTATTACATTGCGTTTCGACTCTCCGCAGAGGGATATGCTGTAGGGATGACAACCCATGGTGCGAGATTGATTGACTTGGTTGTAGCTAATCCGGATACAGGAAAGTCTATCACCATACAGAGCAAGACCATGTCGAATGCGTTAGTGCGGAGTAGGAAGTGGGGACCTTACTGGAAGTGGCGAGTTGACACATCTCGACGACCAGCTCATAAGAGTTTCTTTTACCTTTTTGTAGACCTAAAGGGTACCCCTAAGCAAACACCAGACGTGTTCATAGTATCATCCGTTCTGCTGACTCCCCCGCTGTTGGAAGAGTATAAAGACAAAGAAAGTGAGCTTGTGAAAGACGCTTGGTGTGTGATTGAGGAAAAGGATGCATCAAAGTATCAAGACCGCTGGGACGTTATTAGGAATGCACTATCTTAGGAAACAGTTAGAAAACATTAGACCTGGTATTAACGTACACAACGTCAGTGAAGTTTGAAGATAGTTTGAAGCTATATCAAAGAATCAGTCTTTGATGTCGTCCAATTTGGCGAGTTTTACCAATGCTCGTATCGCACTAGCTCATTTAGAGATTGTCTGCTCTTATATCCGGGCTGGTCATCTGGATAGCCAAGCGGAGTAAACGCAATCGGCTCCACGTCATCAGGTAGCCCTAATACTTCATGTGCTGCAGCCGGATTAAATGCTCCAATCCAGCATGTACCCAGTCCTAGTTCTGTGGCAGCCAAAATAAGGTGGTCCATAGCAATGGTTACATCTACATCGCAGTAGTTTTTTCCATCTCCGCGTACCCAAGTTTGAGAAGGAATTCCACAAGCACAGATGACTAGGGGTGCTTGTGCAAACCAGGATGCACTGTAAATGCGTCTCAAGTCTGCTTCCTTACCCTTTGTGTGTATTACAATGAACTGGAATGGCTGTATATTACAAGCAGTCGGCGCTAATCGTGCTGCTTCAAGCACCTGCTGTAATTTCTCATCCTCTACTGGGTCAGGCTTGTAAGCTCTTACGCTGTATCGTTTCTTGGCAAGTTCTAGGAAATCCATATAGTTCCTCCTCAGTACAATTACCTTTGTTTTGTCATGAACATTATAAAGTAAATGAAGTATTGTGGACAGTACTCATATATACATCAAAGAAAGTAAAGTAGTTGAAGTAACTACTACAAAACTACAATTACTTTAATATGATGTCTCTAGTATTATAATCTAAGAATCTATATGGACGGTTGAAGAATGGGCTAGTGATGAGCTAGTCCCTTTATTTTTACCATATATAACTGAATTTTAGGATTTGCATTAAAACAGAGAATCATTCCTTAGGAAAGGGCTAACGAATACGTTGCCTGTTGTTAATTCCTGCTGACTATGATGTAACTGTTTGAGTCTATAAAGCGGGTCATCATAGTAACAAACATCCTCTGGTTTAATATCTTCGGGACGATAAATTATCTTTTCACGGTAATTACTGATACGATTTGCGTGGTTGTATATATCGTATTGGTGTGGTGAATTGAAAATAAACCAGAAATATCCGAAATCGCTCTCTATTTTCTTGCACAGAGGTATATACATTCCCTTATCATGTCTGAGTTTAATAGCACGCCAGTTAAAGTAATGAATTGAGTGCTGTAGATGCATTAGAAGTATATGGCAAACGTAAAGCAGTGCTAATTCGCTGAGATAGTGGTCATATACATAAGTCAGCCCGTTTCTACTTAATTGGTATATTTTTCGTTCACTTAGAATTGATATGCTTTCACTTGTGCAGTGAGAGAATTTGCTAAGGAAATTATAATGAACGAGAACTCTGGTGACAGTACTGTTATCCAATATTCCATTCAATCGTAAGTTTTCAAGCATCCTGTCAAAATTTAAATAGTACCTGTGTAAGTATTCGTATTTATCAAGAAACTCGGTTTCGGCATTGCGAAGTCCTGCCCAACTCCCCTGAAGAAAATTGAGAGTGGAGTATTTGGTCGCTACTCTTCTTTTTTTCAGATGATAATCTACCGATCTAAATTCACGCCAAGCACCATAGTAATATGGGATTGTTACTCCCGTCTCCTGCTTTTTATCATCTACTACTGGTATTCCACGAACTACTGCCACGAGGGTTTTACCATTGTTCTCTGTGTATATATCTATCAGATTATTACCAAAGATTTCTTCTGCTTCTTTGATACGCCTATCTCTAGCATGTTCAAGATTCGGATCTTTTTTCCCTCTTATTACTTTAATTCGCACGGGGTATTTATCACATGTGCTTATCAATACTAGTGTGAAGTAGCCTTCAAATATCATGCGTATTAAATTGTAACTGTCTCTATAACATCCTTGCAGTATATTCCTCATAGCGTTTTCTAGTGATAGGGTCTGTATTTTGACAAACCTTATATATTGATGATCCTGATACCACGTAGAATCACCCCACTGTATGTCATTTGGGAATTTCGTGAGGGTCTCAATAAGTTTAGGAATTACCTCAACCAGTTTTTTATGCTCGCTAAGCGTTTGTTTAACGATGTCAGAAGTCATATCTATACTCTTACCGTGCTAATAGGGTATTACAAAGTGATTCTATCCCCCGCAGTAGTGGGTGTCAATAAAGTGCTGAGAGAATTAACCGTTCTCTCGGTTCTCTATTGCCTGCAAGTTTTGTTCTCAATTAGCCAGACACTAGATTCTCCTCATCATACAAAAAAAGTTTATGGGTTGCCTGTACAGCTTTGGGGTCTGTGCCTGTGAAAGCAAGAAATTGACCGTCGCCCAAGGCAAATAGTAGTAAATGACTAATAGGAAAAGCATAATAGCGAATTCTTGGGGATTCGGCTTTCCAAGGTATACACTTTATATTTCTCACTTGGCATCCTGTTTTAACATATTCTAGACTATCGTCTGCTCCCTTTAATATTTGAATGTCAACCGTATGACTAGGAATCTCGGTATTCGCTAGGGAAGCCAGTTCATCTTTAATTTCATCGAAGTGCTCAAATTCTCCCTTTGCAATCCGTACAATAATGTCAACTATTTGGTCTAAACGAAAACCACTTGCTTCCTGAAGTAAATATAGGAATAACCAAGTCAAGAGTGAATATCCAATTATTTGTACAGACTTTTCACCAACTTTCTCAACGCCAGACTCCGTTCCTCTCAAGAAAGCGTCTACGTATTTCTTGGAAATTTCCAATACTTTGCTATCTGATACTAGACTCTTGCTCCATTTATTAGGTGATTTTAGCCCATTATGCATAAATATAGGTGCCAAACTACGCCTAATGAAATGCCGTACAAATTGATAATTTGCTCGTGCACTGATTTGTGAATTTGCTATTATTTGGCGAAGATAGTCTATACGGTTCTCATCATTTGTTGAAGCAAAAACGGCAGCTAGTGCTATTACACGGTCTGCAATTTGTTGATGAAAGGCGAGAGATACGGTTTCAAGAGATTCATCAGGAAACAAGGTACTCTTTGCAAGGTCAATACATCTTTGGACATTACTTTTAAGCTCCTCGTTCCAATCCTTTTTTGGTATTCGCATCACAAGAAGCACATCTTCGGGTATGACCAGTGCATCTGGACGCATATTCTTTTTACGTCTTTCATATTCTTCAGGAAACAACTTCTCCTCGTTCATTGCATTTATCCCCCTTGTTCAAAGTGTTTACAAGGCGTGTTTATTAGGAATTCTACCCCTCGCAGTAGTGGGTGTCAATACTGCTTATTGCGGGTGCTGTTGGTATCTTCTTTCATTATTACCCTACAACATGCGGTTATTTAGTATTGCCCATATTTAACTCTAGTATATAGCTCTGACAAGTAGGGCTAGGCTAAAATGACCTCACCTGCATACTTCTCTAATTCTCCTCTTCAAATCTTCATCAAGTGGTGTCCATTGCTCTACGAAGGAAATCAGTTTTGCAGGATATTCAGTTGAACTTGTGGGAATACTTGCTAGTTCCATCCTCTGTTGAGGTGTCAGCAAAACGGCAAATGCATCAGCTACACTTCTGTTGCTTGATTGAATGTCAGCCAAAGCATATATAACTTCATGCGGTATCAGTAATGCTGCTAGTTCCTTCCTCTTGGTATTCACTTTTTCTATATCATCATGGTGTATTTCTTTTTGACGTTGAATAAACCAGTCATGGAATCCTATAACCAGTTTATGATACTCGTCTATCATTTCAAGGAGATCAATATCGCCAGTTTGTTGTATTAAGTACTTTTTACCTCCTCTCTTCCAACCTGAGAATTTCTTTAGTGCACTAACATTAAGTCTGATTCTGCTCTCGTGTAAGGGTGGGTCTTTTACATATCTCATTTCTGAAAAGATTGGCAGTGTGTCATAATGTAAACCGTAATTACGAAGGCTTTCAACGAATTGGGCTAAGGGATTTTGAGTAAATGTACTATTTACTTTCCTTTGATATTCTGGGAACTGTCCACTAGAGCCATACACACTTTGATAGATAATTCTTGTGTGATCGACAAGGGACTTCAATGACGAAACGAAATTATGCAGTAGACGTGCTACTTCATTATGAAAAGCATCTTGCTTATCCCTGTTTCTTCTATCCCATAGGGTAAGTGATTTCTCAAGGTCTGAATAGAACTCTAAAAGTTTTCTTAGCTCAATATAGTTTCTTGTAAATACATAGCGTGACCTATCTAAAGCCTGAATTCTTATTAGGACTTTAAATTCAGGCATGGTAGTAAGTTCGCTATGTAATCCAAGTATTCTTTCTCCTTCAGGCATCGCAACTCCACCTATGTAGACTGGATAGAGATTCTTCTGTTTGCGAGCATTCTATCATCAGGTATCAATACTATCAAGATGATGTGAAGATGTAAGAGCATGCCATTACAACGGAGCGCCCCTTGTTCTTTCTAGCTCCCCTCTGCTCTGTTTCAATATAGTGCGTGCTCCCCTTTGCACTATTGCTTATGCTCCAGTCTTCAATAAGGCAGTAGTATAGAGCTCAAATACCAGTTTGTATTGAGTTAACAAATCGGCCAATAAGTTAAGCGACCTAAATACTAGGAAAGCCATTTCCTATCTGGGATTACTTAACATTATATATCAATATGTTAAGAAAGCTGGATATTGACATTTCATAAATGAAGGTCTATAGTGAAGTCCCAACATGTAAATAGCTTGAAAACTGAATAGTGTAGGATAAATAAGATGTATGGAGACAAGGGCACTGGGACCGCTGACTGATATGGCGGTAGCTGGTGCCCTTTTTGGTTTGGGATATCCGTCCGAAAATCTAAACATATTCCGAACACACTAAAGTGCGTCCCCCGTGAGAATATTGGAGGTCTGGACGTGATATGTTATACTAATGTCCAACCGAAAGGAGGATAATATGGGATACCTACCAGAAATATACCAGGATTTCAGGAAGCGTTTCCCTGGTTTAGCAAGAGAATATGACGCCCTTGCTAAAAGCTGTCATGAATGGGGTCCTCTCGACGCAAAGACACGACGGTTGATAAAGTTAGGCGTTGCTATGGGCCTTAGCTCAGACGGAGCAGTGAGGTCACATGCCCGTAGAGCTCTAGAAGAGGGTGTTTCACCTGATGAACTTCGTCATGCAGTGCTAATGGCTTTTACGACGGCTGGATATCCTGAGATGACTGCGGCCATGAAGTGGGTCGAAGAAATTATTGAAAAACATATATAGATGGCGCAGGTCCTAAACTCAGGTGTAATATCACATCCGTTAACTAACCTACCTATCAAACATCGCAACTACATTCCGTACGCCCTGATTTGGGGTATTGACAATCCTCAGGAAGGGTCTATAATAAGGCTCTAACCTGTGAAACCTTAAAACAATAGATATTGGATTAGGGAAGATGAGGATGATCAAGGGCACTGAAACCGCTAAGTAATGTGGCGGTGGCTGGTGCCCTTTTTGGTTTGGAATCATAGTATTGAATATTATCAGGTTAAGGAAGCATAGGAGGAACTAATGGATAATGGTACCGGTATGTGGCTTTTAGCTATGGCACCTCTTATGGTTGGTGGCGTTTTGTTACTTGTGTCTGGAATTTTACTAATCCTTATTACTATAAGGAGAAAAGCAACAGGGAAGCTCAAGAAGTTCCAGTTACTAGCTGGGGCTTCTGCTCTAGGCATCCCAGTCTTTGCTATACTGCACAATGTTGTATATATGCTAGGTATTATGTGGTTTGGTGAAAGTGCTTTTGGTAATGGTGATGAGCCCGTATTCTTCATTCTAGCAGCTATTGTTTGCCCGCTAGGCTTATTGGTTGGTGGAATCGGTACTATAATAATTAGAATAAAGCACAGGAGAATTAAATAGTTGCCCCTATTGCCAGCCGTAATAAGGCGACTAACCGTTAACTAGAGTGCAGTGGCTGGTGCCCTTTTAACTGTCAATTAGCACTGTGAGGAGGTAGGTAATGAGTTTGCGATTCAAAGATGCCGCCAAAGCCATGTCATCAAAAAAAGGGGACAAGATTAGAGTGCCAAGAATTCTATCCAGATGGCGAGTAAGCGTTTATGAATGTGAGATTAGGAGTGCCGGTGCTTTATCTGTGGGTCGCTATGTGCTTGGAGAATACGGGAGGTTTAACGATAGAATGCTTGAAGAAAAAATAATGCCGAGGATTTCGAGCTATTTAGCTGCAGGGTATAATTATCCCTTTTTAGTCACTGAGCACAGGTTGGAAAAGGAGTCAACAGTTACCTTCCATAAATTAAAACCAAAGAAAAAGGAAGATATGGAGTTCTCGAAAAGAACTGCGGATAGACCTAAAACAAACGTGGCGATAATCTATGCACGAGGTAATTATAGGATACTTATAGTGGAATAAGGAAGCGAAGTTTGAAGCTAATTTGTAGGGTTGGGGCATGAGCGAGCACGACGCGTCTTTGAGGCCATTTGGATTGTGAGAAATATAACAGCCATTCACGATGAAGTCTTGAAAAGCCTTGGTATAAATCATACGGAACTGCTGTGTAGGTTTGCCAGGGATCGTGTCACGAAGGAGGCAGCGGTAAGCTTGGCGAGCCACGGCGGAATGTCCTCGGCGGGAACCTGGACGTTGAAGTACCAAGCTTAATAAAAGACAAGGTCTATGCCGATTTTAGAGTTGACTATAATAAAGGTTAAAAAAGTATAGAGGAAGCAATTCCAATTTAAAGAAGAAGGAAGCCTCTAGGCTCACCTTTCTATACATTGGTAGCGGGGGTTGGATTCGAACCAACGACCTTCGGATTATGAGCCCGTGAATTAGTGCCTGAAACGCTGATATGCTGAACATTTACTTAACAGATGTGGGCAAGCGTCAAGAAACACTTATAGGGTTTCTTGAGTTTTACACCCTTTTTCGTGTGTGGCTTAACAGATTTGACACAAGTGTTAAGTGTCTTACTGGGATTTGGGAGTCCTCCATTATACCTCTACATATACAGGGCTATATGATATAATAGTAATGTAATGCTCTAATACGTCATAATATTATATATGTCCCAACTTATTCAGATGGAGGTAATGAAAAAATGGCAAAAAGAGTTTTCATAAGCTTCGACTTTGACAACGACAAGGTGCTCTATGATTTTATAGTTGGTCAATCAAAGCGGTCAGACTCACCATTCGAGATTTCCGATTGGTCAATGAAGGAAGCGGCACCCCAACGAAACTGGGAGGATGAAGCTAGAGCAAAAATTAAGCGTTCTGATATTGTTATCGTTATGGTAGGACCTAAAACTTACCAAGCTTCGGGTGTTCTTAAGGAAGTCAAAATAGCTCGGGAAGAAGATATTCCAATAGTTCAAATTATTGGATACAAAGATGGAGACTATACGCCGGTACCTGATGCTGGACGGCTCTACCGATGGGACTGGGAGAATCTAAAGACACTGCTTTCTTAATAGGTTATGAACGAGACTATCGAGCATTTGGAGCTTATCCAAGGTGTTGTCAATAGGATGGCCCAGGTCTCTTTTATACTGAAGGGCTGGACAGTTACGTTGGTTGTTGCCCTGTTCGCTGTCGTTGCAAATAGTACAGATTGGCGATATGTACTGTTCGGCTTGGTTCCGGTATGTGTTTTTTGGGGACTCGATGCTTATTACTTAAGGCAAGAGCGGTTGTTCCGATACTTATATGACAAAGTCCGCCTTGGCTCAACCGAGTCAACGGTACCTTTCTTCTCGATGGATACTTCTATTGCCGAGGCAAGTATTGCGAGTTGGTGGAGGACTTTGTTTTCTAAGACCCTGCTTGGACTTTACGGCACACTCGTTGTCATAACAATTATTGGTGTCATACTGTTTCAAGTCATTGGCAACTAGATGCGAACGTAATTAGTTCACGCGTCTCCTTCATGATATTACTAGGAGATAAAATGCCCCGCAAGGAACTTGAACGATTATATCTGAAATTGCAGAAACATATTAGTGCTATGAATCAAGAGCAAGAAGCCATTCGTAACAAGCTAACTCGATACTCAGATGGCAAGAAACTAAAGGGCAACGAGGTTGTGGGTTGGCTCGGAGAAATCTATGGTAAGCTTTTTCTAGGCGGAACGTTGGTTTCAGATGACCTTGAGCACGACTTCGTGACTAAAGGTGGAAAAAGGGTTTCTGCAAAGACACGCAAGGGTAATAAAAGTGGCTGGAAACGAACCAGTGCCATCCCCAAAATTGAGGGCGTTGGTTGTCCCAGTCATTTAATGTTTGTGCATCTTAATGACGATTACTCCGTTGGTAAGATATGGCTTTATAAGTGGCACTATCTAAGAAATTCTGGTCGGTTCAAAGAGCATATTGTTCGTGGAAGTCGGAGGTCGTTCTACTTTGCAGTACATCCTGAATCTGATACAAAGTATCTCATTTATGCGAGAACAAAAGGCCAGTAAATGAACTACAAACTAAGCCCGTCAGACCTCACATTTTCATACGAAGGCTGTAAGTTATGTATGAACAAGCGAAGCTAGCAGAGGCTGAATATTTCTATTCTCGAATGCTCGCGGAATTTAATGACAGACAAAAATTCACTTATAATCTAAGTGCCTTTCTTTCTTCGGCTCGCTCAGTCTTGCAGTATGCTTTGGAAGAGGCAAAAAATAAAAAGGGCGGGCAGCAATGGCATGATAAGCAGATTATCAGAAGTTCCGTTTTGTCCTTCTTTAAGGATAAACGTGATATAAATATTCACATTGAGCCGGTTAATCCATTTAAAAACACCAATGTAGGCGTGACTGTTAATCTGGGTATTTCTGTATCAGCCACAGCCATACATCGTGATGCAAAGGGGAACATATTATGGCAATCGTCCTCTGAAACACCTAAACCTAAGACAAAATCTCAAAAACCTACTACGCCGACTGTCATGACAACTCAGTACAAGTTTGCTGATTGGACGGGTAGTGAAGACGTAGTGACGCTATCTCAAATGTATCTTGGCGAGTTAGAGAACGTGGTTAAAGACGGGGCAAGCCAAGGATTCATAACCGGGTAAGAAAGATAATTTGAGCAAATGCTCTCCGTATTCAGTAATGCCTTAAAAAACTTATATAGATTGGGGAGTAGAAGAATTGGGGGCAACAAATGAATTACAAATTAAGCCCATCAGACCTGACGTTTTCCTACGAAGGTTGCAAGCGGTGTTTCTACCATAAGGTAGTTAACGGCATAGCCCAGCCATCAATTCCACTACCGTCTATCTTCAGCAAGATTGCCGGCCTCTTAAAGAACCATTATGATGGCAAGCATACTAGTCAACTACACGCTGACCTTCCACCTGGGATTGTGAGTTATGGTGAAAAGAATGTCCGGTCAAGCATAATACAATTACCAAATCACGATGCTACCTGTTATATCAGTGGGAGATTTGATGTTGTCGTCAGCTTTGAAGACGGTACCTACGGCGTGATTGATTATAAAACCAGTAATCCCAGTAGGGAATCAGCTAGAATGTATAGCCGTCAGCTGCACGCATATGCATATGCCTTAGAGCATCCTGCCCCTGGTAAGTTGTCTTTGTCTCCCGTTACAAAATTAGGGCTGTTATACTTCTACCCCGATAGCATCAGCCAGCAGAGTATTGAAAGACTTGCCTATGAAGCTGATATTACCTGGATTGAGATAGAAAAGGATGAGGAAGGCTTTCTCAAGTTCATAGATAAAGTACTTGATGTACTTGAATTACCTAAAGCACCTGAACATTCTCCAACATGCCAATGGTGTAGTTACTTACGCAAACTACATATCCGGTAGACAAAGAATGGATAGGAGTAGGAGCTATAAACTAAGGAGGTGAACCATGAAATACTGGCTAACAACGCAGTGGCCACCTACAGTAGATAGTCCTCAAGGTGCACATGAAAGTGTTTGGCTTCAAGAGGGTAAAGAGCAAGCTGGAAGAAACCTTGGTCGTGGCGACCTAGTCTTTATTTATGAGACTAAGACGGGCAGACCACGTGAGGATAGATTACGCTATTGGCTAGGGAGGCAAGGTATTGTGGCTCTCTCGCAACCTTGAAGTAACATACCATCAATTGAGACATATCATCCCCCTTTAATTTTTGTCTCAATTCTACCATATATTTACCTCCCGTCAATACGTATATCTAGAGTTATCTCTGCTTCAAGTATATAATCACGGTTTAATCAATATCTTAGCCTCAATTAGAGATGGTAAGACACTATATCAATCTGGCATCAAGCCATATAGCGATACAGCACCAGAAGTTTTCACCATTGGACCGCTTGAACTTAAAGAAATAGAATATATTGAGAGAAGGGGGCTAGATCGTTGATCTAGCCCCCTTCTTGTAATTGCACAATTTAAGCAAATGTGACCTCATACATTATGGACTTTCGTTCAAGAGGGTGACTTTTTAAGCGATCGTCACCTTTCCTAATACTCAGCCTACTTTTCTATCTG
>SDBU01009107.1_pt1 | contig 11181 bp, 11 predicted proteins | sample 2277071 | NCBI WGS metagenome assembly SDBU01 (sample SAMN10397929, study PRJNA504765) | marine sediment metagenome | isolation source: marine sediment core GS08_GC12, 126 cmbsf | place: Arctic Ocean: Gakkel Ridge, Loki's castle | collected 2008 | reverse complement strand
GTCCAGGCCTTCTGCCATCGAGGAATTGGTGACATCATCTTTCGGGATGCCTTGAAAATGCCCGTTCTAACCCTGGAAGGGAATGATGACTTTTGCTTAACTCACCATATAAAGACACGAATTGAGGCTTTTCTTGATATGTTAGAGCGTAGCCGGCGGAGCCTAAAATGTAGTCGGCAAGCTGTGGTATAATAAAAGTAACCACCAGGGTCAAAAAGCCGCTAAGGAGATATGGAAATGACAGCTAAAATCGGAATTAATGGCTTTGGGCGCGTCGGGAGACTAACCTTCAGGACAATTAGCCAATACCACAAAGGTAAATTGGAGGTAGTGGCAGTTAATGATCTCGCTGATACTAAAACCAATGCTCACCTGCTGAAATGGGACAGCACCTATGGTCGCTATCCCGGCGAAGTAGCCGCAAGCGAGGCGGCAATTATTGTTGATGGTAGGGAGGTAAAGGTAATCTCAGAACGTAATCCGGCTGACATTTTGTGGCGGGACTATGGAGTAGATGTAGTAATAGAGTCAACTGGTCTGTTTACCGATGCTACTAAGGCAGCGGCTCACCGGCAGGGTGGCGCTAAAAAAGTGATAATTTCCGCCCCAGCCCGTAATGAAGATATAACCATTGTCCTCGGCGTCAATGAGGACCAATATGACCCGAAAAAGCATAATATTTTATCCAATGCTTCCTGCACTACCAACTGCATTGCTCCGGTGGTTAAGGTATTGCACCAAAGTTTCGGGGTAAGCAAGGGGTTAATGACCACTATTCATGCCTATACCAATGATCAGAGAATCCAGGATATGGTGCACAAAGACCTGCGCCGGGCTCGAGCCGCCGCGATAAATATCATTCCTACTACCACTGGCGCCGCCAGAGCCGTAACTCAAGTTATTCCTGAACTCAAGGGCAGGGTGCATGGATTAGCCTTCAGGGTGCCGGTACTCACCGTATCCGTGGTTGACTTTGTCGCCGATTTAGATAGAGAGGTTACGGTGGAACAGGTTAATCAGGCTTTGCAAACTGCGGCTGAGGGGCCTTTAGCTGGAATTCTGGAGTATTGCCAGGAGCCATTGGTCAGCGTGGATTTTAAGGGCAACCCGGCTAGCTCAATAGTTGATGCGCCTAGTACTTTGGTCATTGGTAATATGGTCAAGGTACTTGCCTGGTATGATAATGAGTGGGGCTATAGCTGCCGCCTGGCAGGCTTGGCGGCTTATGTTGCTGATAAGGGACTATAGCTGACGACAGGCATTGACATTAGGGTGCAAGTATGGTTAAAATAGAGATAATCTAATAGCGAGGTGGGAAATGAAGTTAGTCGTGGTAGGTTTTGGACAATGCGGCGGCAGAATTGCCGACCAATTTGCCCGGCTGAATAAGAGGGCACGTAGCCACCGGGGAATTGAGATAACTCCGGGCGTCTTTGCCGTAAACACTGATGCCGCTGATTTAAGCGGGCTATCCTCAATAAAGTCTGATTATCGGCATAGAATCCTTATCGGAGGTCGGAAGACTGGTGGTCACGGCGTAGGTAAAATAAATGAAATGGGGGCTGAGATAGCCAAGTTAGATGGCGATAAGGTTATTGATGCCATAAGAGGGACCAAGCGATTCTATGAATCAGACGCTTTCTTACTGGTCGCCTCGGCGGGTGGTGGTACTGGCTCGGGGGCACTACCGGTAATGACGCAATACATAAAAGAGCGCTATATAGATAAACCGGTATATGATATTATTGTCTTGCCTTTTGAGCATGAAGAGGCCACGGAAGAAAGGGCGGTTTATAACACCGCCATATGTCTTAAATCGATTAACTCAGTCGCTGATGCCGTGTTTCTGGTGGACAACCAAAGGTATATTAGGAAGGATGCCTCACTTAGAAACAATCTAACCAAGATTAATGAACTAATAGTGGAACCATTTTACGACATACTCTGCGCCGGTGAAGAGAAGAAAAATAAGTACATCGGGGCGAAAACACTTGATGCCGGGGACATAATGCAGACGCTAACCGGGTGGACAGCAATAGGCTACGGCAAATCCGAGACTCCAATCTCTCTCCACCTTCCCCTGCCCCGAAAGACTGACTTCAGGAGCAAGAGTACTGAAATCCACAAGGGGATTCAGGCGATGGATGAAGCTATGAGCGAGCTATCAATTGCTTGCAATCCAACTGATGCCGACCGAGCCCTGTATCTCCTGTCGGCGCCACACAAGGAAATGAATATGGACCTGGTTAAGGAACTTGGAGACTATCTAAGAAGTACAGCGCCCAAGGCTACCATAAGGAATGGCGATTATCCTAGGGGAGGAGGTATGGTGGAGGTTACTTTAATCCTGTCCGGACTAAGCGATGTAGAAAAAATCAGGGAATACTATAGTACATCCACACGCCTCATCCCCGAGTTCAAGCGGAGACAGGAGGAAGTAGAGAGCAGACTTAAGACTATGGAAGAGGTAGGCAAGGACCTGCCATCTTTACTGTAGAGAGAGCATACTTTTATAGTGGTGTCAATATTTATTAGCGTGAGGTCATTGACTAAGCTAAAATAAATATACTTGTTAAACATCAAGGTGGAAAGTGAAATTACTGGTTATAGGTTGCGGACAATGTGGTGGTAGGATTGCCGATGAGTTCGCTCGACTAAACAGAAGGGCGCACGCTCAGCGCGGCATTGATATCATCACTAACACGATAGCGGTTAATACCGATATTGCTGATTTAAGCGGGCTATCCTTCATAAGGCCTGATTACCAGCATAGAATCCTCATTGGAGACCAAAAGACGGGTGGTCACGGCGTGGGGAAAATAAATGAACTTGGCGCTGAGATTGCCAAAGAGGATGGCGACAAGGTTTTAGAAGGGATTAGGACGGCGCGGCATTTCCAGGAGACAGATGCCTTCTTGCTCATCACCAGTGCTGCCGGTGGCACCGGTTCCGGAGCAACACCGGTACTAACGCAATATTTAAAGCAGCGCTACGACGACAAACCAATATATAATCTTATTGTCCTTCCTTTTAAACATGAAGAGAAGATAGAGGAAAGAACTATTTATAACACGGCGACATGTCTTAAATCTGCGTACTTAGTGGCTGATGCGATAATTCTGGTTGATAATCAAAGGTATGTGAGAAAGGATTTCCCGATTCAAGACAACCTAGCCCGAATTAACGCCCAGGTGGTTGAGCCGTTCTACAACCTGCTTTGCGCTGGTGAAGAGAAGAAACCCAAATACATCGGGGCCAAGATTATTGACGCTGGAGACATACTGCAGACGCTGGTAGGATGGACAGTAATTGGCTATGGCCGAGCACAGATACCGTGGTTTAAGTTTCCTTTTGGAAGGACTAGTTTTAGGGAGAAGGCCACTGAAACCCAAAAGGGAATTCAAGCGATGAACGATGCTATTGGCGAATTGTCACTTAAGTGTAGCCCTTCAGATGCAAAGCGAGCCCTATATCTCCTCTCGGCGCCGCCCAGTGAAATGAATATGAACCTGATTAATGAAATTGGAAGCTCCCTTAAACGCATCGCTACCGAGGCTATAATACGGAGCGGTGACTACCCCCGGGGAAAGCACTCGCTGGATGTTACTCTACTCCTGTCTGAGCTTGTTAATGTGGGCAAGGTCACGGAGTATTTTACCAAGGCCATCCGCTATATCTCTTCTTCCAAGAGGAGGGGGCTAGGGATAGAGTACGAACAAAGCGAAATGGAAGAAGCTTTTAGGGATATGCCCTCGTTACTCTAATTATCTGCGCTAAGCCTATCAGATAACAGTGTATCCGTTGCCTTGAGTCCCGTCTTAACCTTTATTCTTGGAAAAGATTTTCCAGGAGCGGTCTATAGCTTCAACACGGACTGCCCAGGATTGCTCTATGGTCTCCTTACGGGCTGTTAACGCTTGCCTTGTATTCTCATCATAAGCTTGCTTGGCTTGCTCGGTAGCGCTTCGATAGGCTTCTTCGGCTTGCTCTTTAGCCCTTCGATATGCTTCTTCAGTTCGCTCTTCAGCTTTCTTAAGTGCCTTCTCGGCTTGCTGTTCGGCGTCCTCGCGGATATTTAAGGCTTGCTCTATGACTTGCTCACAGGCATTATTGGCTTGCTGCTCGGCTTTCTTATATACCTTCTCCACTTGCTGTTCATTTGCCTTATATACCTTGGCTACTTCTCTTTCCGCTTCCGTGTAAGCCGCATAGGCACTCTCAACTCGGCCTAGAACCTCGGCAAGGGGTTCCATGGCCTGTTCTAGAACCTCGGCAGGAGCTTCTGCCGCTTGTTCTTGAAGCTCGGCAGCGGTTTCTGCCACCTGTTCTTGGACTTCGGCCACAGGGTCCGCCACCGGCTCTTCAGCTTTTTTCTCGGTTTTTCTGGTTTGCTCCTTTGGATTTATCATAAGATACCCCCTTTCGTCTGAAATCTGCCAAATGTATCACCAGTATATTATCTACTCCCTAAAAAATCAAGATGCTAGTGTTCCAATTACCCCCTGATTATTCTTCCTCTTCCTCCTCTTCCTCCTCTTCGTCTTCTTTCTCGGCTTGCTTGGCTTTATTAGCGGCATACATTTTGGATAAGAACTCTAAACGGCTCTCAATTTTCTGCTGAACCTCTTCCGCCTCTCCTTTTTCTTTGGCGGTAGGTTTCTTCGCCCGGCTGATGCTTACTTCCGGAGATGTCTTCGTCGGTGTTTCCGCCGACGCCTTGGCTACCTCCATGGTCATTTTGCTTATGGCTCCAGTTCCGCCTATTGCTTCCTCGAATGCCCTTATCGATGCCTCAGCCGCTTCCTTGGCCGCTCTCTTCGCTTCCTCAGCCGCTTCTCTGGCGGCGCTTGCCGATGCCTCAGCGGCTTCCTTGGCTGATTTGCTGGCTTCTTCAGCTTGCTTGATTGCTTCCTGTGAGACTCTCTGCGTTTTCTCAGTCGCCTCCTCGGCCACTTTTATTGCTTGCTCAGTCGCCTCTCTAACCTCTTTTGCTGATGCCTCAGCCGTTTCCTTGGCTGATTTACTTATTTCCTCAGCCTGGCTTATCGCTTCCTCTGATGCCTTTGCCGATGCCTCAGCCGTTTCCTTGGCTGATTTACTTATTTCCTCAGCCTGGCTTATCGCTTCCTGTGATGCTCTCTTTGATTCCTCAGCTGTCTCCCTGGCTGCTTTGCCTGCTTCATCAGCTCTATTTATCGCTTCCTCTGATGCCCTTGCTGATGCCTCAGTCGTTTCCTTGGCTGATTTACTTATTTCGTCAGCTTGGTTTATCGCTTCTTCTGAGGCTCTCTTTGATTCTTCAATAGTCTCCCAAGCCAGGTTGCTTATTTCCTTAGCTTGGTTTATCGCTTCCTGTGAGGCTCTCTTTGATTCTTCAACGGTCTCCCGGCACAATTTACTTATTTCTTCAGCCTTGCCTATCGCTTCCTGTGAGGCTCTCTTTGATTCTTCAACAGTTTCCTTGAGCGATTGGACTGTTTGCTCAGCTTGGCTTACTACCTCCTGAGATACTCTTGTCGCTTGCTCAGCCGCCTCCCCGGCTATCCGGCTTGTTTCCTCAACCCTGCTTACCATTTTGTCAAAGACCCTTGCCGATGCCCTAGCTGCCTCCTCAGCCGATTTGCCCACATTCTCAGCTCGGTGTACCGCTTCTTGGGATGTTCTCTTTGATTCCTCAGCAACCTTCTTGGTCGCGGTGCTTATTTCCTCGACTTGGCGTATTGCTTCCTGTGATGCCCTTAGCGCTTGCTCAGCTGTCCCCTTGGCTAGTTGGCCGGTCTCTTCAGCTTGGCGTATTGCTTCCTGTGATGCCTTTGTCGCTTGCTCAGCCGTCTCCTTGGCTGATTGGACGGTTTCTTCAGCTTGGCGTACCGCCTCCAGGAAGCTTCTGGTCAAAGCCTCAGCCGCCCACTTGGTTGATTGGATTGTTTCCTTACTCTCGGTTATCGTTTCCCCGAAGACTTTTTTCAATTCCTCAGCCGTATCCTTGGTAGCTTGGCTGGTCTGGTTAACCTGGGTTATTGCTTCCTCAAAGGCTCTCTTCGCTTCCTCAGTCGCTTTTCTGGTCGCTTTGACTACTTCCTCAGCCCGGCGTACTGCTTCCTGTGATGCCCTCTCCGCTTCCTTGGCCGCCTCCTCGGCGGCTTGGCTTGTTTCGTTAGCCTGGACTATCGCTTCCTGGGATACCTTTATGGTGCCTTCAGCCGCCTCTCTGGCTAATTTGCTGAGTGTCGCCGCCCTGGCTACGGCTTTCTCAAAAGCTTCAACATCCCCTTCCGTATCCATTAAGACTTCGGGGAAAACCTTTTCTAACTTCTCGGTTTTTCTGTTCATCCGTCCTTATCCTTTTCTTATTTTATGACGAATTGCTTAGTTTTGCAATTATTATCATTCGTTAGCTTTTGAACCGCTTTTAGAAACAGGGTAATATAGGTTATAATAGAGCCAGGAAAGATGACTTCTCAGGTCTTTTATCGTAAGTGGCGTCCCCAAACCTTAGCTGAGGTAGTTGGCCAGGAACAGGTAACCCAAACACTGCTCCATGCCCTCAGTAGTGGTCGGGTATCTCATGCCTATCTTTTTTGTGGTCCGCGAGGAACGGGTAAGACTAGCACCGGACGCATTTTGGCTAAGGCGGTAAACTGCCTTACCAATGGCAAGGGTGAACCGTGTAATACTTGCCCCATGTGCCAGGCAATAACTGGGGCTAGGGCTTTCGATGTCATCGAGATTGATGCGGCGAGCAATCGTGGCATTGATGAAATCAGGGACCTCTGTCAGAAGGTCAGCTATGCGCCGAACCAAGCCCGTTACAAGGTCTATATTATAGATGAGGTGCATATGCTCACCAAAGAAGCCTCCAATGCCCTCTTAAAGACCCTGGAGGAACCGCCACCACATGCTATCTTTGTTCTGGCTACCACTGAAGCCCATAAAGTCCTGCCCACCATTATGTCACGGTGCCAGCGCTTTGATTTCCGACGTCTCTCCCAGGTGGATATAGTGGCAAAACTAACCCGTATCTGTCAGGCAGAGGGCATTAAGATGAAGCCAGAAGCACTGCGGCTTATTGCTAAGGCGGCTACGGGCAGCCTGCGAGATGCCGAAAACCTGCTGGAGCAGCTAACTACCTACTATGGCGCTGAGGTTGAACTCCACCAGGTTCAGGCTATTCTGGGTATCACCGGCGACTGGCGGGTTAAAGAGCTGGTAAAGCACATTGTTAATAATGATGTTTCCGCCGGGATAACCACTATAAACAGTGTTAATAGCGATGGCTTAGATTTAAGACAGTTCAATCGGGAACTGGTAGAATACCTTAGAGTATTGCTGCTGATAAAGACCGGTTCTGACGAAGCGGTAGACTTCACTACTGATGACATAGCTGAACTGAAGGATTTAGCCGCTGGCGCCTCCTTACTTCAGGTATTGAAGGCAGTCAAGCTCTTTGGTCAGCTTGAGCTTGGTCTTGACAGCTATTCTACCTTACCTCTGGAGCTGGCACTGGTTGACTGTACCCTGCCCGCGGAAGAAAAAAGGGAGAGTCTTACCCAACAGGCTGAACAGGAATTACGTCAGCCGGTAAAAGTGACTACCCCGCCCCCCGCCCCAACCCCGGCTAAAAAACCAGCCGCCAAACCGGAGCCGGTTACTACGCCTGAACAACCAGCCGCCAAACCGGAGCCGGTTGATGTCCCCCAACCACCAGCCCCAGTAGAGGCAGCGGTTACCCCGCTGGAGCTTGGTAGTGAAATTGAACGGCTGAGAAACTGGAGACAGGTTATTGAGCAGGCTCCCGAGGAGACCAAAAGAACCCCGGCCATTGCCATTCTCAGGAGCGCCGGTGTCAGGCCGGTGGAAATTGAAAATGATACCGTGGTATTAGCCTTTAGGTATGACTTCCACAAGGAGAAGATGGATAAGCGTGAGAATCAGCAGGTAGCCGAAAAAATCATAAGTAACTTTCTGGGACACCCCTGCCGGGTGCGCTGTATTTATCAGCCGGAGGCTAATCACCTGGTGGAGGCGGCAAAGAAGATGGGTGCCCAAGTCACCAGTGTGGAGGAGAAATGAACAAGTTTATGCGTCAGGCTCAGGAACTTCAAGCCAAGCTAGCCAAGGCTCAGGAGGAGCTAAGCAGCGCTACCGTGGAGGCAAGCTCGGGCGGAGGTGCGGTTAAGGTTACCATTAATGGTCAGCAAAAAATTCAGTCGGTGAAAATATTACCAGATGTGATAAACCCGGATGATGTGGAGCTATTAGAAGACTTGGTATTAACCGCCGTAAGTGAAGCCATCGCCAAATCTCAGGAGCTTGCCGCTGAGCGTCTTGGTGGATTAACCGGCGGTCTTAAAATCCCCGGGCTAACCTAGTGAGGAGAGCTAGTATTGAACCAGGGTCTCATCCCTACCTCTGAGGCGGTTTCTAACCTCATCCAGGAGCTCAGCAAGCTACCTGGCATCGGGCCAAAGAGCGCCCAGCGACTTGCCTATTATCTGCTTCGTGCTCCTGAAGAGCAAACCGGGCTGTTGGCGGAGGCTCTCCTGTCATTAAAACAGAAGACTATGCTGTGCTCAGTGTGTCTGAATGTTACTGACGCTGACCCCTGCTTCATCTGCCGCAGTGACCAGCGCGACCATAGCAAGGTTTGTATCGTGGAGCAGCCCCAGGACATTTTAGCCCTGGAGCATACCCGCATTTATCACGGACTGTATCATATCCTCCACGGCGCCATTTCACCCACCGAGGGGGTGGGCGCCGGCGACATAAGGATTAAAGAGCTTATGGAGCGGTTACAAGATGGCTCCGTAGAGGAAGTTATCCTGGCGACCAATCCCAATCTGGAGGGGGAGCAGACCGCCATGTATCTCAGTAAGCTGATTTCTCCCCTCGGCCTCCGGGTTACCCGCCTCGCCCGGGGACTACCCTTCGGCACCGAACTGGAATACGCCGACGATGTTACCCTCACCAGCGCCATTGAGGGCAGGCAGGAGTTTTAGTATTCAGATTAGGTAAACTACGAGTTTGTCTATACGGCTGGTATACGACATCGTCTTAACGAGGAATCAAAGTATGACAGAAAAATCGAAAGAACCTGTCAATCAAGATAAAAAGGGGAACGCACGAATTGGTTACCAAGTTGCAATAACACTATGGGCATATGAGGGACAATTGGTATGGTCCAAGTTTAATGCTATGTTGTTGGCTAACAGCATCGTTCTTGCGGTAATCGGATTAGCCATTAGTAGCCAACGTGAATTACCGATGTTTACGATAGGAATGCCCATCGCTGGGTTGATTTTTTGTGTCCTATGGTTTCTTATAACCAAACGTGGATTTGATAACTACACCTATTGGATTCTCTCTGCTCGAGAATTGGAGGAACAGCATCTTACAGACGTTGTTAAAATCGTCTCTCGCGGTGGCAATGTTGCGGAGGGCAAGAAAATTAAATTGACGATAAATGGCAAAAATAAAGATTATCAAATGAGTTGGTTTGGACGTTTGGTCAGAGTGGAATGGGCTTCATATCTTGTGATTGCTGTATTTGCGGTGATGTATATTATAATCCTTATTGGTATTTGAAGACTGATGCAAGATGACGACATCGTATAATAGCGTGTATCTGGTTCGGACTTTCAGTCCTTACCCAAATCGCCTTCGGTGGCTTCTGATACACACAAAGCGTTAAACAAAAGTAGTAAAAATGTCTAAGCCACGGAATTATCAGACGGAAGCCATTATCATTAAGAAGATTAAGTTGGGGGAGGCGGATAGAATCCTTACCCTTTATACTCCCCATCTGGGTAAGATTAGAGCCGTAGCCAAGGGGGGGCGGCGCCCCCGGAGCAAGCTGGCCGGACACCTGGAACTGCTCACCCACAGCCAGGTTTCGCTGGCCAGGGGGCGGAATCTTGATACTATAACCGGCAGCCAGACTATCAATAGCTTCCTGCCGCTGAAAAGCGACCTGGAGCTTACTTCTCGTGCTCTTTATGCCACCGAGTTAGTTGACCAGTTTACCGCTGATGAGGTTGAAAATCACCCACTGTTCCAGCTACTGCTTGATACCATGCATCAGTTATGTCAAGTTACCAATAATGAGCTGGTCCTGCGTTATTTTGAGCTGCAACTGCTTAACAAGGTTGGTTACCGTCCCCAGCTTCAGCAGTGTGTTTCCTGTCACCGGCCACTGGAACCCACCACCAATTCATTCTCCTCCAGTGCTGGTGGCGTGCTATGCCCCGTTTGTAGCCAGAGCCAGCCCTTGACCTATCCCCTATCGGTTAACGCCCTAAAAGTACTGCGCCTCTTACAGAATAGTGACTTCAATACAGCTAGCAGGCTAAGAATGGACTCAGAGTTAGCTCACCAGTTAGCCGGAGTGATGAGAGGCTATCTTATATACCTTCTGGAACGAGAGGTAAAGTCAGTTGCCTGGCTGGATACTTTAAGGGAAGGAACTAATGTGGAAAGAACGGGGGGATAACACAATACGGTGTTACCTTCCGAGTCGTCTTCGCCGGGCGCTCTTCTTTGCTTTCAAGCGCGCCGCATCTCTCTTGGATAGAAAATGGCGGTGGGATTTCGCCTCGCGCAGGATTCCATCCATCTGGACCATCCGTTGAAAGCGTTTCAACAAGGAGTCCTGGGTCTCACCTTCACGTATGGAAACTTCCAATGACATAACACACCAACACATTCTAGCAACATACATAGGACAGGGGATACCTGGCTTATGTATGTCCTTAAAGTTAAACTAGCTTTATTTGTTCATTCTGACCTTGTTGTAGCACTCACTACAATATACCGGTCTGCCTTCACGGGGCTGGAACGGTACCTCGGTGTCTTTACCACACTCGGCACATACCACAGGGTACATTTGGCGTCGGGAACCGTAACCGTAGCCACCATTTCCGTAACGCTCTGTTTTCCTGGATTGCCGGCATGCGGGACAACGCTTAGGTTCGTTAGTATAGCCTTTAGACTCGAAGAACTCTTGTTCCTCAGCATTAAAGGTAAAGGTAGCCCCACAATCGGAACACTGGAGCGACTTATCTTCGAAACTCATTGGATGACCTCCTCTCTTTTAAATAGTTGGTACGAGTTATGGTCATCCAGCACTTGAGCAAATTTAAAGCAATTTAACTAAGTATGTGATAACCTAAACTTAAACCACCG
>SDBU01009106.1_pt1 | contig 11181 bp, 24 predicted proteins | sample 2277071 | NCBI WGS metagenome assembly SDBU01 (sample SAMN10397929, study PRJNA504765) | marine sediment metagenome | isolation source: marine sediment core GS08_GC12, 126 cmbsf | place: Arctic Ocean: Gakkel Ridge, Loki's castle | collected 2008 | reverse complement strand
TTTCTAAAATATTAAGGTTTCTGTTCAAACCAGCTCTGGTAAGTTGCCGCCCAAGGAAATTCAAGTCGCCAGGTTTCTTTAATACCTTATCAAGAAGCACATTCCAGCCAGCATTACCCACTTCATAAATACCAAAGGCTATTAACACGGCTGCTGTTACAGTCCCAGCAGATATTGGGATGCCAGCAATTGTGAATATCGTTTGCCCCGGTAATGCGGAAATTGTCTCGCTTACTTTCTCCCAAAACTCCACATCGGTTAATTCTTTTAGGGGTTTTTCCCCACCAATAATTTTTACTCGTTGTAATCCCTCAGTAGTAGACTGTAGTGGGAATAATATTTCTTCCCCTGGCTTTAATATACTTCTTCTTTGCTCCTTAGTGGTAAGACCCAGTGCCTCCCACTCTCTTATAGATATACCCCTTTCAGAACGCAATGCCCTCTCAATATCAACTTGCCCTTCAGGTAAGGGAGCTTTTAACCTTTGTATAAACAAGTCCCTGAGAGGACCCTTTGGGGGGAGGTCTCCTGGTATCTCATCCCCTAAAGGTTCAACGGGCGGTGGTGGTTCTATAGGAGGCATCGCCCCTATCTTGGCTTTCGTTTCACTTATAGGGACTCCCCGTTTCCACTCCTCATAAAGAAACTGCTCACTCATTTCAGGTTTCTTTATGGTCGGTGGCAACTTAATTGGCTCACCTTCAGCAGAGAATGGCTTAAAGTCCTCTATCCTACCTTCAGGACTTAATTTAATATCCTTAAAGATATTACCTCTGGGAGATATAAGAGACGTCCCAGTAATATCTTGACCTACCTTCCACTCAGAGGGTATCTTATAACCTAATCTTGAAGCACTATCCGAGTCCAATAGGTCGCCAGTCGCCTTGACAGTAGGAACCTTTGGTGCCTTGACTTCCTCTAGTAACTCTTCAAACGTTGGTATTTTAGGCGTTAATGGCATCCTTAACCTCTTCTACTGGAGCATTAAAACGCATATGGCCTTTTATTGACTGGGGATCATTGCTAATAGTTGCCCACCCTTCACACCCATCACAGTCACAACCACAAGGCAACGCTACGAAGTGTTTATCATATTTTTCTAGGGTTATCTTAGACCTATCACAATAACCTTTCTTAAACTCTTCCTTTGTTATCATTGCACCTCCATTTCAGAGTCCAACATAAGTTCCCCAGTGTCAGGCATCCTATGGTATCCTGGTGGAACCTCCTGACCCATATTGACCTGTCCCAGTTCCTCCAAGTCGTGGGTAACATTCTCCTCTTGAAAGAAACTATCTATAACATCCTTGATCATTCTATCCGAATCTTTAAGCGTGAACTTTTTATCAGGCATTATGTTCCCTCTCTTAAAATCGCATTGGGAAAATGTTTCTTGAGCAGTTCCCCCTGAGTTAAGCCATCCATCGGGTACTTTTTATAAAACTTTTCACACATCTTACAACCCTCCCTTGGCTTGTAGTAATGGTTGCACCAAATATGATGTTCTTTCTCTTCTTGCTTAGGCACTTGGTGTCCTCCCCAATGCTGGCACAACGGGTTGCTCTGGCTTCACTTCCTCTGGTTGTTCGGGTGTCATCTGCCCCGCTATTGCCTGCTTTATTGCTGGTATCATCTCAAGCGTGATTAACTTTAATTCCTCTTCTGCCCCTGGCTCTCCCTTATCTGCCTCTTCCCCCGTTGACCGCCTGAGTCTATTCATCTTGACCAAAGGAAACAACCTTGCCGATTCTTCCCAGTTTAATTCCCTCTCGTCCTTCTCAGGGTCTTCCCTCTGAAGGGTATCCCTGCGTATTGACTTATCTGGTATCACACCTCTTAACGATGCCCCAATAGAGGCTCTGGCAGCATCCATCTTGGGGTCTTTGAAATAATACTTGAACTCTATCTCATACCCATCTGGAGGTTGAGTCAGCTTAGATATTTCAAACTCTCTATTGCCTAGTTTAACCGAGGAAACCTTCGCTTCCTTGGCTGCTTGAATAGTCTGCTTGATAGCCATTTCAGCTAATCCTTGTTTTAAGAACCCACGAGTTGCTAAACGAGGAGTTATAACATCCCCTTTCTCTTGAGCTATCCCTATAATCTCGGTGGCTGTTCTTGGTTGTAGCATACTCTGAATAAAACTTTGTGTAGACCTGTCTATCCTATCCTGAATCATTCTATGTAAGAGTTCCGCCATTTGTCGGAGTTCACCGATAGGCATTGGCTTATAACCACCACCTTCAGCAGAGACTACATTCACTATCCCGGGTTCAGTAAGCTCATCGGCACTCTTAACCGGCATATCCTTCGTAATCCTATCTTGAGGTATTCCAAGTTGTAAAGCGTGGTCTAATTCCTTTAAGTTAAGGGACTGAATTATAGATACAAAACGATTAAGTTCAGGCATTAAATCCCTGAACAGAAAGAATATACTCTCTCCCTGCAATGCTAATGTATCTGTATCTAGTAGCATAGACCCCATTGGCACTTTATGGAAGACAACGGGCACATAACCCAACTTGAAAGGCTTGTTTAATACCTGCTTATCACTTGCTATCCATACCTCATTAACCTTGGGCGTCCATATATCCAGAACCTCAATACCCTTACCCTGCGTATCCGTAGGCACTGTAGCATCAGGGTATTCACTTTCTATCTGGTCTGCGGAACGTGTGGTTTTATAAGCCGAACCGGCTAATCCCTTCTTATCCATCCAGTAAGTAAAATACTTGGTATCAAATGGGGTAATCTCTGGGATTAACTCCCCCTCTTCAATGCGACAAAGACACCTTGCCGCCACCCTACCTCGCCTACAAGTTTGCTGGTCTATAAATGGATTGAACGGATATAGGTCTTTGAGTGGTAATAGTTTATCAGCTTCCTTGAAGATAGCCTTGATAAAGTCTTCTACATAAACAGTGTCAAATCTTTTACTTTCAGTTGTAACAGCCACCTGCTCAATAGCAGAATTTAGCAGTGTCTCTACTTTCCAAGCAAACATAGCAGCATCGTTCAATGTGATATAAACAGAATTATCTATTGCCTTCCCATTCACATCAGGTATCTTTTTGTACTTGGCAACCAGATTAACAAGGTCGGCATCTGACTCCATCCTTGTAATCAAGTCAGTCATATTGTCAAACTGCTTCTTGGCTTTTAACTTATTTTCATCTGCCATTCATTACCTCCATTTATCTCTCTGGGTTACTTACTACGCTATATTCTATTTTATGGGTTCTCTCGCCATAGGTTAATGTGCAGACGAAATAGACCTTATAATGTCCCGCCTGAGAATTAGTAGTCCCTGGTACTGTATAACTAACCTCGTTACCATCTACGGCAGCCTCATCCTCTAAAATGCTTTTGTTTGGTTGTAGGATGGTTAAATCGACAGAGATTGGGTTTACAGCACCATCATCATCATCTATGGTGAATTTCAATGGCTTGGTATCTCCAGTATAATATGGCACACTCATACTTTCACCTCAGTGAATCTAATCGTATCTTCTTTGTTTATGAATTTAACACTATCTTCTATAACATTAAAGGCAAGGCTATCTGCTATGCCCGTAAATACTAATGAGTCCCCTATATCGTGAAACCCTAATGTGTCCTCAATATCCACACACTTAATCCACCTATTAAGAAACTCATCAAATACCCACGGAAACAAATAGGGGAATGGCATTATGTGTACTTCCTTATTGCTTTCGTTCCAGCCCCTGTTTTTATTCTTACCGTTGAGGCGTTGGGGTCACTGGTATCCACAAGTTCTAACCCATAAGTTGTACCACCCTTCCTCACCCTAAGTGGATTAGTTCCCACATCACAGAGGGCTAATTCACTCGCACCCTGAACCTTTAAGCCATGATAGTAGACTACCCCTTCTGTCTCCTCACTTCCCCAATCTAGCAGGTCATCCCTTTCAGTTTCATAGGTAGCCTTTATCCAAGCTCCATTACGAACACAATCTGAAATGCGAACCTCATCTATAATGCCCTCTAGCGCCCTATTAACTATTGCAACACACTGACCAAACCTAAGAACATTTGCTGCGGTTGCAATATCAGCAGAACAAGCACCATTAGAACCCGATGACCCAGCAAGATAGTGAGTTATGGTAGTATCATTTTTAACCATTGTAAAATGATTCCAAGCACCATTAGTTAATTGGGTAGTTATGCCCGTACCTTGCCAACCAACACCATCATGGAAGGCGAGGTAGAATTTATTGTGATTACTAGAGTCTTGCTGTATTACCCACCCATTATTAGGTGCTGTACTATGGTCATGGTCTAAAATATCCGCATATCGGTCTTGCGTAGCCGAGGTTGGTTTGAATATGACCTCGACGGTAATGTCATTAACAGCTCCCAGTAAGTCAACAGATGCTGTATCAATTTCATCATCATCACCATCAAAGTCTTGGGCATTAGCAATTTCCCCAGCAGTTGTTACAATAGGTTCGTTTGCCCCCTTCTTTTCGCCATCGTTATCTTGGTCTGTACTATCATAGATATGTGCATTATCAGCACCGTCTGCCATGTGATAAACAGCTTTGAAGTTGGAATCCCAGACATTCTCGGCTACTTCATCATTAGTATCGCCCACATAGGCGTCATTGTCTGCATGAGTTGAATCGTAGTAAAGATATAAGTCAGTATCAACCCCAGATGCTATAGCTCCAACACCAGCAACCTTAACCCAGAGCCAAGCCTTTTCATTACCATCATCCCATTTTTCTATCTCAACGTAACATTCAGTAGTTCCGTCTGTTAGGGTAACGGCTATCTTCTTACGGTTTTCATCGGAGGTTAACTCATCAAAGACGCAGGAAATATCCTCGCTGCTAATACCAGACGAAGCTGAAATATAGAGCAGGATAGGAAAGTCAGATAAAGCAGCATCAATATCTCCACTATCAATGGTGAGCTTTACTCGTTTACCCCAACCGCTTAACCAAGCCATTATAAGTCAGTCCTCAGCCATACTTGTCCATCAACAGGGCTTGATGGGTCGTCAGTTCTATTCTCTACAGCAAGTTGTAACGCCTGCTGAGTAGCAAATTCTACCGACCCATCAGGATTCTGAAGTTCATTTAGTTTAACCCCAGCCTTAACGGCAACAATGGGGTCATATTCCGTGACTTCTCTGGCCATTTAACTCTCAGCTGTATCTTCGTTATCTAGCTCAATATTGCCACTTGCATTAAGGTGAACACCATAGACCTTCTTTTCACCTGACTGCGGTTCACTACCAACAAGCACTCGGTCAGCATCAGCAAGCCCCAAAACTGCTGTCTGGATTTCAGTACCCGTTTGGTCAGCAGTAGCACTTGCTTCAACGCCTGTTAGCTTCGTGTCTTTGGTGTCAGTATAGGCATTTGCCTCAGCTTCATAGGCTGTCTTAATCTCACCCCCTGTCTGGTCGGCCGTGGCACTGTCCTCAACAGTACCTAGTTTGGTCTGCTCTGTAGAACTCATCCTCTTGTAAGTAGTGCCGTCCGGGATTGCATCTAGGTCACTTGGTACGATTACCTCTGTTATTTCTCTTGCCATTTTCTCCTCCTTTATTCAGGTGTGTCAGAATGGACAAAGACTGGACAATATTTATTTCCAATCTTCTTCATATATATCCCATAAACCTTATAATATGTGCTGGGTGGATTAGAAACTATAAGCTCCCCATCCTCATCAAGTGCGTGTGTATCTTCGTGCATCCACTCCTCTAAGGTTTCTATTCCTTCACCAACATTAGTATGTGTTATCTTAGCCATCTTTAATTCGGCACTCCATCTTTCCTAAGACATCCCATACAGCAAAAGGCTGTAGTTTCATTCAACTGGTCAGCAGTAGATTTGTCCACCTCAACAATAGCTTGGCAATAAGTACACATAACCTTTTTCTTCTTATCCATCATTACCTCCTACTTACCCCAGCCATCCTTCTCTGTGATTTACCACTGGGGAAGAGATTGCCTATTCCTTGCCTATGCGAAGCTACGGCATATCTCCTTGCGTCCATTCCGTGACTCCATTGATGAGAGGTATCATCACTTAAATACTCTCTTCCCGTGTGTGGTTCCCTCTTTAGAATAAACCTGTAATTCCTCTGCTCTTTAATACATTCCAGTGACTCTTTAGTCCAGTGTTGATAGTATTGATTAACCCTCTTTATACCAAATTCCTTACTGCCCTTCCCCCTCTCTGTGTCCTGGATGTTAAACCCCTTCTTTCGTATCTCTTCAGCACTCTTGGGCTCACTGGGGTCAGGGTAAATCGGAACACTTCTCGGAACTTTAAGTAACTCCATCTCCCTTGCTATATCATCGTTTGTTAAGGGTATCGTCTTATAAAATATCTGCTTACTGTATAGATTGTCTCCATTAATAACATTCCCTACCAATACGGTCGGGTCACTGGAGAAGCCGTAATCCAACCCGTAAAAGACTTCCCCATCCGGTAACTCATCTATCTGCTTAAACAAGGGATGAACCAATCCCTCTATCTTACCTAGTAAGCCAAGCCCATAAACATTCCACCAGTTAGGGTCTTTGTCTTTGTTGGATTCTATGTTCTCAACTACAACCCTGGGAAGCACCTCAATAGCATCTAAATACGTAGAGTGAACATAAACGTTCTTTGGGTCATCTAACAGGTTCTCGTGTGCCCAAAACTCTGATACAGGATTCCAGTCTAAAAAGGTAAATAACTCAGTCCGTATGTCTAACTCTTGATGAGAACTATACGGTATGTTATTCGCCTCATTCTCGAATAGTATCTGCCTCCCTGCTCCTCTTAATTTACTAGATTCATCAGCCCCAAAGAACTCAATATATCCCTTCCAATTAGGTCTCTTATAAATGCAAACCGATTTATTCCAATACGGGTTACCGTCCTGTCCCTCCCCCAAGATAGCGAAGAAGTCCCTAATCGCTCCCCGCCTTAGATGAGGTAGGCTTTCACTTACAACCGATATGAGAAGCTCTCTTTTGGAATTCTGGGCTATTAAAATCAAAAGCTGTAAGATGCTATAAGTCTTGGAAGAGCGTGTCCCCCCTTCATTCAGGCAACGCCTTATATCAGGGTCTAACCAAGCCCTGTTATTATCTTCAAATATCCGGGTGAATTTAAATTCCATCCTGTCCTATATCTTCATCAGTTAGTCTTATCATTAAACCAATCTCCACTTATAAGGTGGTGTGCATTCTGGGGCAAAGACCTTCCTGACAATAACAAATCTCCTATGAAACCTGTGCCAACAAACAAAATATACAGTAAATGGTATTAGGAATAAAAGCTTAAAGTTCATTCTTTAACCTCATCTAATAGGGCTTGCCAACACAGTCCACATTCCCTCTTGAGTGGCTTATCACAAGTTGTAACATCGCCTTGTGTAACCCAACGGGGATGCTTCTCACAGATTTCATTACCCCAACTATGTATCTTCTTTAACTGGGCTTTGGCTATACTGTCGGCAACTTCCTTCTGCTTCGTTTTATCTTTATATGGCATTATGTCCTCTCCCCATTTAACAATCTCTCTACGTCCTGCTTACCCTCTTCACTGGAGACTGTTATTTGTATTATCTTTTGATCTATCTCAGGTGCGTATAGCTTGTCCATCTTGTTTAATTCTGTTATAGCAGATATACTGGGTTGCCGGTTAACTCCATATTTAGTCTCTATGTCTTCCATCGCTATCTCAGTTAGCCTCTCTTTCCTCTCCATAACACTGGCTATAGCTTTTACTTCTCCAGGAGTGTTCAATTCCTTCAAATAAGCCTGAATCTCAGCTTTTTTAAGCAATTTAGTAGCACAAGAAGAAGCTACGCTTTTATCCTTGCATTTATATACATCTAGATACGATTGGGTAGGTTCTTTAGTTTCAAACGTCCTCAATACAAATGCTTTTTGTTTTTGTGATACCATATCTTGTGTTCTCCTGTGCTTATTATACTATATGTAGTAGGGCTAATAGTACTCCTTTAACTATGGCTAGGGATTTGCACCTCTGCACCTACGACTTGGTGACCAAGCACACTCCATGCCCGAGCTTCCTTTAGCCAATGCTCATCAATAAGTTTATTAGAGTTCTCTTCCAAGATACGCTCTGTGACCTCATTGTACGCTTTAGATTCAACGCCGTTAGTGAGAAGTTGACTGATATTATAATTATCCATTATGGTGTTATCAGGGGGATTATCTCGACTAGCCTAGGGTAACCTGAATTAGTAGTAGCGCCAGTACAAGTTCTACAATACCACCTTCCGGATGTGTCACTTTGGTATAAATCTTTACCAGCACATATAGGACATAGCTCAACCTTCACTCTGCATCTCGACTATCTCTTAAAGCCTAATTAAACGAAAAATTAAGATTGGTAAAGAGTGTACACCCCTATCGTGACAACGAGAACAAGTTTTGCAATGGAAGTAACCTGATATAAGCCCCGTAAAGTTATACCACCGTGACCAAATCCAATTAGGCTTCTTATCAGGGCGTACACATAGCGTACTGTAAAAGAAATGTTTTAACCACTTATAATTTCTTAATCTCATAGCGTCTACCTATTCCGCCACCATAGCTTTTTTTATAAATTAAGATGAAATGTCCCTATAGGGCAAGCCTCTTACATAGAGAGTGAGTCTCCCTACATCAACAGCCAGCCTAGTATCCATCCTTCTAATCCCCCACATCCAACAATTCCAATACTTGATATACATAGTTCCCTCCTTTAATTCCTAAATTCCTGCAATGCTTTCTCTGCTAATTTTCCTGACTTAAAGTCATTACTCTCAAGTTTTATTTCCACCAACGCTGCTTTTATCAGCGGAGCACCCTTTAAACCTGTCCCGAGACAAGCACCACATACTCGCTGGTCATTGCAACCTCTTACATAAGAGTCTTGTGCATCGTGATAGCAGTTCTTATGTTTAGGATTCCACCCTCTACCATCGCACTTTGGACAGTTCACTTCCTTCTCCTCCTTATTTAGCGTCTACCTATCCGGCCACCAATAGTTTCACCATTCTTTTGACTATAATCCTATCACTTCTTTTTGTCAAGTCCCACAGGGGAGTTTTACTTAAAAAGGTGGGGCAGTTTCCTGGGGAAGGGGGGTTGTTAAGGGGGGGGGATTCCTTGGGAGATAACTCCCCTCTTATATATATTATATCTATATATGGGGAAAATAGTTAATAAATAACGTACATATAGAGAGCGCAGCCAGAATCGGTGAGTTATTAGTCTCTGACTGAGAGTGATATAACTCGGAGATAACTCACAAGGAAAAAGAGATAGTTCACCGATTAAGTAAGATAACTCACAAGTGGGGGAGATAACTCACGAGATAACTCACCGAAAAGGCATTGCTAGTCGTGAGAAAGTAGTGAGTTATCTCTTAGGGAAGGGCAGAAAGAGGGGTATATTGGGTAATAATGGGATAAAGCGGGAAAGTGAGGAAAGTGGCGAAAAGGTAAGAGTGAGTGAGTATGCGGTAGTATAGTGCCTACGCCAACGCCTAGTATTAAGCATAGGCGTATGCCTACGCACTTGCATAGTAGAACAGGTAGGTATATTGTTAAACCATCAAGACTAGGAGGGATAAAATGAAACAAACAGACCATCGTTTCCAAGTGGGATGTAGTTACTGTGGAATGATAGACGCCTACCCTTCCCTTGTAGAAGCAAAAGTTCGAGCAGTAAGTGCTAGGGATGGGTTACATAAAGATTGTTGGGACATAACTATTTTTGACGCAATGGCTCACATTGGAAGACCGCAACTTTATGAAGCTAACGGGGCACCAAGGGAAGTAAGAATAAGCTAAACTCGAAACTAGGCTCCGGCCTAGTCGCTAGATAATAGCCTGATGAGAGTATAAAGGAGGGGTGAAATGGATACAGGATGGCAAGAGGGTAAAAATTTAGATACTAGGCAAGATGGATACCGTATCAATCACGCCGGGAGCTTGTGGGCAGGGCAATGTAATAAGCAAAACACCATTGCTGAAATACTGGCGTTGACCAAGAACTACCACTATGAGCCCTTTACTAGTTGTCGAAAAGATAAAATTGGTGGTAATTGGCATTTTAGAGGTAACTTTAGGGAATTAAGCAACGTATTTGATGTTACCATCTGGAATCCGAGAATTGCCCTGAAGGTACAACGCTCTATATTAAAAAGTCTAAACAGCTAATCCCGTCACACCCTACCAGTTAGCCAGGTAGAAGCGGTTAGCTGGTAGTAGTGAAAGGATTAAAATAGGAGGTATGAAATGACAGACATTGAGGGATTACAAGGCAAGGCTTTCAGGTTTACTATAGAATGGGTAGTCAATTCCGAATATGTATTTGACGAAGGCATAGAAGACTCCCTGGATAAACTACGGGAAACTGGAAGCGTCCTAGTCAAAACTGTAGACTTGATTGACAAAAGTTAAGCTCTTTACACACTGCTCTCAAGGGTTATCGACCACCTTTGGGGGTAGTAGTAAGGAGGTAAGTAAAATGAGTTGTGGATATTGTAACGCTAGTAGTGAAGCTTTGAAGCTATGCCAATTACACGCTCACCCAAGGGATAAGCAGTGGCAATTCCCTAAGTGGCTTTGTAGGTCGTGTCGGAAATATTTTCATGGATTATTTAGATACTCCCCTATAAGTGAGGATGAGTATCGCAGTAAATATCTTTGTGGGATTAAATAAAGGGGGTTAGATATGGGAATGCAAGATGCACCAATGGAGAGACCTCTTAACCCAGTTTCCCGCCTTAAGGGGACTGGTATTAAATTAAAAGTGGTAGAAAAACTAACAGGCGAAAGCGTCAATTATGGTGTACAATTAAACAACAGCACCCTTGAAATTGAAGCACTACCCACCTTGATAGTAACAGTTGAAGAGACCAAGTAGGTAGCTAGTATATTATAAGGAGAAGATATGACTCATAAAGAACGGATGATTAAACTGGATAAACAATTAAAACGGGGCGATAAGTTAATCGCTAAGAGTAAAGAGATACTAGCTAAGGGTGATGAGGTATTAGGCAAGCCCGATGCCAGAACCAGGAAACAGCTTGATGATCTCAACGCTATGAAGTTTGGTAAAATAAGGGGGTAAAAGATGGCTGGATATTGTGGAAAATGTCAGACGCACTACACTTGCCATTACTCAGAACACGACTTA
>SDBU01009105.1_pt1 | contig 11182 bp, 4 predicted proteins | sample 2277071 | NCBI WGS metagenome assembly SDBU01 (sample SAMN10397929, study PRJNA504765) | marine sediment metagenome | isolation source: marine sediment core GS08_GC12, 126 cmbsf | place: Arctic Ocean: Gakkel Ridge, Loki's castle | collected 2008 | reverse complement strand
CATCGTACCAGATAAGCGAGCCAGCGCCGAAGGTAGCATCCGCAATCTCTCCCATAGGATTGGCCAGGAGGATCTTCTTCGCAAATCCAAGTATGAAAAACGACACACCTACGGCGAACTTGTTGATGGTATGTGATCGCTCTACCAATTGCGAGGCTATATCCCTGTATCGAACAATCGGGCCGGCGATAAGCTGCGGGAAAAGGGAAACGTAGCACGAGAAGTCCAGAAGCGACTTCGCAGGCTGTGCGTGACCGCGATACAGGTCAATGGTGTAGCTCATGGCCTGAAAGGTATAGAAGGATATGCCAGTCGGCAGAACAAACTCCATGACGTCCAGCTTACCATCGCCAAATACGCCCATGACCATGTTTACATTCCTCTGCGCGAATCCGGCATATTTGAAAAATCCCAGCAGCCCCAAACTGGCTGTGGCGGAGATGATCACTGCGATCCTTTTCTGCGCAGTGGAAGTGGGATTCTGCCTTGTGGGATTCCATTTACCGGCGATCACCATGCCACAGACGTAGTTCACCATAGTTGTGAACATCATAAGCGGCGCAAACCAGGGGTTCGTCCATCCGTAGAAGATGTAGCTGGCGAAGGTGAGGAAGGCATGTCGCCATTGCGCAGGAATAGTGTAATATATGAGCAATACCAGGGGCAGAAAATAGAAGACGAATATATGTGTGGAAAAGACCAAAGGCGCTCCTCTTACGGTACTCTAATGATTTTCCAGGGAGATCGGTAGTTATACAAATCCCTCGCGGCAGTAGTCCAGACCACCAGCTTTTTCTTACTTACCGCTTCCGATCCCCTTCGGGTCAGCCTTCCGCGTATATCAGGGCCGCTGCCGTAAGCCACAATCAGATCAACTGGCATACCAATCTCCTGAGCAATATGTGACGAAACTCCCGCATGTTTGGGTTCCTTGACCTGAAACTCCCCGCAGAAGCTATCGCCCAGGATCACGATAGGGCTGGCCTTATCGTCTTCATAGAAGCTGCCATCCGGGTTCAATACCTGTTTTGCAATGAGCTTCATAGGGCGGTACTTTATTTTTTCCTTGTCCGGCAGCATCATATCGCGGATATCGCCACCTCTGGTAACGTCTACCGCCTTTATTTCATACTGAATGCCTTCGCCGCGTATGTCATTAAACCAGGGATATTGCTTGATCCGATCTGAAATGATCTGCGCTGCCAGGCGAAGCCCGCGGTCAGTCCAATGGGTGTCCTGCTTCATGTAGATGGGGGCGTCATTATCATAGCGTGCTTCAATGAAGTCCGGCAACAGGTCTATAACCTCAACGCCCGCCTCAGCCAGGTCGAGCATGAGCTTACGGGTGTAAGGCGTCACATAAGGTTTTGCGCCATCCGGGGCGGAATCGGATATTTTCTCAGGGAAGATTTCCGCTTTTGTTGGGATGATGACGAACAGGAAATCAATTCCCTTTGCCGCAAGCTGGTCCCTATAATCAACAATGGCCGGGTATGGATCTCTTCCGTCTTTCTGCTGGCGTAGCTCGCCGCTGGTCAGATACTCCAGAGAGCCGCGATAAAAGAGGAAGCCGTCTTTACCGATGAACCCCTTGATCTCGGCTGGTCTTTCCTTGAGTTGTCGCTCTATATCGCTCCGAAAATCAGATATACTGCCAACCCATTTCTCCCAACTGCCTTTTCCCCATCTCTGTAGCTCGCCCTGAAGCCGCTCCATATTTGCGGCTATATTCTTCAGCGAAATGTCGCTTACATCGGACACGGGACCGCCTTTTCCCCTGTTCATCCTGACCAAAAACACGTTGTATATGGGCGAACCGAATGGCTCACCTCGGATGATAGCCGTTGCGCTCGCAATAGATATTTTCCCCAACTCTTTCACTATCTCAGGTTCGGTTTCCTTGTTAGGCCAGGGTCGGTTGGCTTCCATATCAAGCGTTTCCGTTCTGTGGGCTTCGTACCAATCGGATGAGAGGTCAAAGAAGTAGTCTTCCGCCTCTTCAGGAGTGAGGATTTTCTTGAGGTATTCCGATTTCAGATAGTCCAGGAGCATGGGCGAGTATTTGGATTTATCTATAAGGCCATAGATCTCCGGATACCCATCTTTATCCTCATCATCAACTCCCTCAAGGGATTTGAAGTATGGCCCAAACTCTACTTTGACCCAGAGTTGGTCGTTGTGTATGTAAGCTGTAGTGATCTGCTGAATAGGCCGAGTGACGGATTTATTTCCCCACTTCTCCGAACTGACATCGCTGCCTATGATCATAAGCTCCATAGACTCGTCATAGTCCCAGTCAGCCAGGAAGTCCAGCATCGGACTCCACGCCATAGGCGATGACTTATCTTTCGCATCCAGAGGAGTGTCCGCGACTCGATCTGCCAAATTTGACAGCGAATTGCTGAAGGTCAAGTCTGTTGGTTTCAGCAATTCGTCCTCTGGCGCTTTCGGAGAATGGAAGAGAGGGTTCCGGTCGTAAGCGGCGAAGTCCAGGCTGGCCAGGGTAGGCTTGGGGATCACACGCATCATAACCCTGGATCGTGTGCGCTTATAGGACTTGTTGAAACTTGCTATGGCCTCCTCGTCGCTGGCATATAAGACCATGCTGATACTGATACAGAAAAGCGCTGCGGCTATGAAGAGAATAATTGCTCGCCTGGGAAACATGATGCTCCTCTATTGTATGCCATATTGATAGTTTTTGCGGATCTCGTCAACCGATAGCGAACGGTCGTAAATGGCTACCATATATACTCTACCCAGCCATGTGCGGTCATCCTGGAGTTCGTTCCCTATGACCAGTGGATAGTCCGCCCATGTGCTAAAATCTCCCGTAAGCTCCTGAGATTCTGAGTGCAAAAGACCGTTGATGTAAAGTCTCTTGACTGCCCCATCGTATATCGTAACGATATGGTTTGTCATAATGGACAGAACGCTCTCAGTTGTGCTCAATTCGGGTGTGCCATTGATACCTGTCTCTGTTGTCCGCAGCCGGACGCTGATTTCCCTTCCTGCCTGACCCACTGTAAAGTTCCGCTGCCCTGAGTCTTTGGACATGGATACAATCCTGGCTGGCCCGTTTTGTGAAAGATTGCCAGGAGTGAGCCACACCTCAATGGATAGCTGCTTGCCGGATTTTAGCTTCTCAAACAGCTTATTCGCGTTGCCATTGCTTACGATCATGCTGGAGCCGGTGAATTCCACACCATTTGCGTCCCCGATCCACGTAACCTTGTCCATATCTTTGATGGTCAAATCCAACAGCGGAACGACTCCACTGCGATCATGCACAATATCACCGCTTCCCTCGTCGAATGGATAGAACACCAGTAAACCATCCGGCATAGTATGCTCTTCTGGAGTATATAACACCGGTGTAGACCGACGACTCTCATTAGCAGACTCATCGACAGCCGAGACCTGGTAGTAATATATTACACCGTTCTCCACCGAACTGTCAATATAGAGCGGTTTAGGGATAACTTCCGGGTTAAGCTTCGCGTATATGCCATCGCCGTCCACAGAGCGATAGACGTTATAGCCCGTTACATCCAATTCAGGATTAGCCGTCCACGTCAGCCGTCCTTTGCCGCTCCCGGCCGGGTTTATGTAGACATTTGCCGGGGTCATGGGTATGGAATTGCTGGTTCTTGCCGAGGTTTGACGAGATCTAACGCCCTCCAGCCCAGCAGCGTTGATGGCGCTTACCTTATAGTGATAATCAACATCGGCATCCGTCCATCTATCAACATATACCGTGTCCCTGACTTTTGCCAGCAGTTGCTCACCGTTTTTCTCCGTGCCCCGGTAGATCTTATACCATTTTATGCTGGTCTCAGCATCCTGCGCATCTGTCCACGTTAGTCTGACCTGCTGGCCGTGCGGCTCTGCATCTACATAGAGCGGTGGATGCGGCGGCGTATCATCAACAGGGACGAAGATGTCAGCCCAGCGGTCGGTACCGGGATCGTAAGTGAGGCGTATGGGCGTCTCCCAGGCCGGCTTCAGATTCACCATCTTCATGAGAAATATTTCATAATCCGAGGTGTCGTGGTTATGTTGATCGTTAGGACAGGCGCCGAAGATCAGGTATTTCATATCTTTGGAGAGAATGGGAAAATACGTATGGCCATAGTAGGTCTCGTCGGGCTTGTAGAGCGAGTCCTGCATTTCTCCTTTCAGCGTCGCCTTGCCAAAATCTCCCGCGTCTTTCACCCAATAGAGGAAAGAGCCATCTGGCGAAAAAAGATTCTCACAGCCGCCGTGGACGTGCTTTTGGAATTTGCCATCAGAGCTAAAAAGCCAGGTCCCACGCGGCCTGGGTGACCACCCGACGAACAGTTTCCCATCTGGAGAGGGTTTAGCCCCCCATATATCCTTTGCTTTGAACTTCACATTCTTGGGTGGCCAGATCTGTTTCTCATTTTCTGTGGCTGGGTCATACAGGAAGGTGGAGTCATTATCCTTGCCTCTATAAACAATCAATTTACCATCTGAACGCCATATCCCCATAGCGGCGTTGGTGACGAGCATACGCTGTTCAGAGCCATCCGCATTCATTACCCAGACGTTTCGTTTACGATCGTCGCCACGATGCCATGCGATCAGCTTACCATCGTATGAAATCAGCGCGCCGCGGTCGGGAACTTTATTTCTGGTCAACTGCTGGATATTGCCGCCGTCAATATCCATGCGATAGACTTCCCAATCCCCATCCCGATTGGACATCCACGTAATGTATCCAGACATCTGTTCGGACAGTTGATTTAGAGCCTGGATCTCATCCAGATTTGCGTGTATATACGGTTCCGGCTCACCAGTCGTTTCGGCATATACAAACTGGCATACTAAGAACACCATGACGAGAGCAATTGCGAAAATCCTTGCTTGCATCTTACCTCCCTATGCTCTACTGAGACCTCAGCCATTTTACAGAATAGTGCATAATGTTCTCCATCAGCGGCGCATTATCCTCTGTGAACGCGCCAGTATCGTTACTGAGAGCCGTCACCAGGTACATGCCTTCGCCATATTCCAGCGTTGCTAAGGCTATATTTTTACCGGCGTTTGTGGTTGCCAGAATATTGTAATTTTTGCTCCAGCCCGTCCACGTATCATCCAGATGCGGAACGCCAGATTTGATGATATTTGGCCTTTTGAATATATCGCCGGCTTTTCCTTTAGGCTGGAAATCCCGTCGCGCCGCTTCCTCGACTCCTTTGATGGCTTCCGGTATCCAGCCGTTTCCGCACAGCTTACCGGGTGGATCAGTGTCCTGGCTCGAAACGATGACGACCCCACCTCCCTGAACAAAGCTCTTGATCTTGTTTTCGGCTTTTTTGTTCAGATGGTACCCGTCTTTGCCCATCTCATCTACTCCGATCCAGAGGATGTGAGCGCCGTTAAGATCCGACAGGTTTCGGTCTCTTGTTGTCCGATACCCGATGCGCAATTTACCCACCTTATCGAATTCTGCCAGTGTTAGCGATTCATGAGTTGCCGATCCCCAACTGGATTGAATTCCATTACCCGTCAACACCAGCACATTCACATCGACTTTTTCTGGTTCAGCTTGCTTCCTTTCAACCAAAGTTTTCTCGACAAAAACGTTTGGCCAGCGATCGGTCTTATTGTGCCAGGATAATCGCACCGGCTTGCCCACAGGATTCCATTTTTCCAGTTCTTGCAGATAGATCTCGTAGTCGCTGGTGCCGTGATCGTGTTGACCCGGCGAAGCTCCGTATGCAATCCACCGGCTGTCGATGCTCACTGTGGGGAAGTAAGTATAATTCCACTTTTCCACCGGCGGCTTACCGAGAAATCTGCGTTCCTTATTATTGGCGATGTCCCACACGCGAAAATCCTTGGGGCCTTCCACCCAATACATGAATTTTGCATCCTTGCTGAAACCCGGCTCGCAACCCTTTGTCGATTTGAGAGTCTTGCCTTTGCCGAACACAAAATACTCGTTGTTTCCGGCGCGAAATACCGCCGCTTTCAGGTCCGACCGTATGTCTCCCACCATACTACCTTTATCCCCATTCACTGGCACCCGCGCCTCATACACCAATGATTCCTTATTGCTGGATAGTTCATGCCGCCAAACCTGAGATTTGCGCACAAAATAGATTTCCCTGCCATCCAGAGACCAGTTGAGTGGATTGCCTACGGTTAATTTACGCGCTCCACCGCCTTCGGATGGCACGAGCCATACCTCAGTCGGCTTGCGTTTCTTGCCGTAGCCGAACAGTATGGTCTTGCCGTCAGGCGAAGGCCGGGCGCGCATGTAATCGGTATAAGGAAGTCGGTTGTTTTTTGCCAACTGGGTGAGCTGCTTGAAGCCAGAACCATCGGTATTGATGCGGTATAATTCCCATTGGCCGGTGCGGTTGGATTCCCACACAACAAAGCCCTTGATCTGCTTTCCCAATTCTCTGAGTCCAGCAAGTTCGGATTCCGTTGCTTGCTTCTGTATGCGCTGTTCTTTCTGGCGGGGCTGGTTTTTGGCTATTTTCCCCGGCCAGGGAGAACCCTTGCCACCACCCACTGTAAAGTCGCCATACATCTCAGAGTTTCTGCTGTGTCGTCGGCCCATGCGCGTCGCCCGGCTTGTATCTCTATGGATCACGACCATCGTTTTTTGTGTCTCCTCAACACTCACAATGAAGCGTTCATCGTTGGAGGACCAGCGATGGTTGTCGAATTTCCCCTGATACCGCCATTTCAGTTCACCTTTGTATCCGCCCTTTCTTACTGCATTGAGCTTACATACCCTATGGCTTCCCTGTAACGAAGTGATACTGCGGCCATCCGGCGAAAAACTGCAAGAGCACCCGCCACCGATGTGTCCTTTCTTGCCGTCTGATGTCTTCCAGTATTCATCGGCGACATACGACCAGACACCATCTTTGCCGAGCTTAACGTCGGTCTCTTTGTTGCCCAATCCGAGCCGGTCCAGTTCTGGCACTCGCTTCCGCTCCCCGGTCAGGGTGATCTTATACCACCTTTTCCTCTTCTCTCCCTCGCGGACTACCACCAGAACCGTATTGTTGTCCAACCAGTGAACACCTGCCCTCTTTTCCAATTTCTTAGCAATGATATGTATGGTCTTGTCGCCTTTACGCATTCTACCTTTTGCTGTGCTTCCGTCAATCCAGGCAAGTTTTGAGCTATCTGGAGAAAATTCCGGCGCGAATCCGCGTCCCACCATCTCTGTCTCTCCTGTAGCCAGTTCCACCAGATAAATCTTCCCCTCCGCCTGATAGGCTAATGCTCCATCACCGCAAAGGCCGAGAAGCCAGCCCCGGTCCTCTGGCACTTTGCCGCCAAAGCCAGAGCCTTTTCTCTTTTTGGCAGCTTTTGCCTGTGTGAGTTCTCCACCGCCGGAAATGATCTCGATGCCAGCCTCAGAGACATCATAAAACACAGGAAGGCCAAACTCCCCCAGGTATGTCTCAATCAATTCGCCCTGAAGCTGTGGATGCTGTTCCCATGACTCGATGGATAGGCGATAGGTGGTATTTTTGCTTCGCTTTTCTGGCAATACCTTCATGTCCATAATTGCCCAGTGTGCGACTATGATCTTTTTCGCTTTCAGGTTACCCTTGACCACCTTTTTGACTTCGTAAACGTACTCCACCAGGCATCGACGGTAGGTCCCAAGCCTATCAATAGGTGGCGTCTTGACCTTCTCAAGCAGATTTGCCTCGACCACCAACCGGTCAGGTGATTTCCTATTCTCAAGCTTCCTGGCATAGAGCTTGTAGTGACGCTTCGCCTCTGCTTCAGGAATGAACCGACTGTATATGGCAATCCCCTCAAGACTACCTGCCCAGTCGCGTCCACCTCCATCCTCATCGCCGAAGATCAAATGCTGGGGTTCCCAATTCGAAAAATCTCCCCAGTTCTTCTCAGACGAGAATACCTGCTTGCCATCCAGATAAGCGATAAGACTCCCGGAGCGATAGGTCAAAAGTATATGGTGAGTATACCCCGCTTTCACCGTACAAAGCGTAAAATCCGGGTTGGTGCCGTTGCCCCCTGTTCTGGGAGTACGAAGACGCAGGACAAGTTTGTCTTTTTCCTGACCCAGCGTGAAATTCCGTGAGCCAGTTCCCGATGAAAAGCTGATGATCCGCGCCGGGCCGCTTTGCTTCATGTTTTCTGAACGGATGACCGCTTCTATCGCCAGTTGATTGCTCTTCTTACAGGCGCGCAGCAGCGAATCGTCCACACCATCAGGGCGAAAGTACCCGCGACCAAGCTCCAACTGATATTGAGGCCCATACCGGGCGCGCCCATATAACAGGCCACGAAACAGCCGATGCTGTTGATCTTCTTCGTCGAAAACTTCGTTATGTGCTCGGCTGTTCTCCCAGAGAAACTGGATCTGATCCATATTGCCAGGCCACGCGTCAGACAGTTCCGTATCGTTTGCCAAAGCTGAGGATGAACTTTGTATATATAGCAGTGCAATGACGCCAAGTGACAAGGACAGGGCCACACCTGGCTTCAGTCGCAATGACAGAAATCTCCGGACGATTATGAACATCAGCACACTCCTTGAAATGGTAGTACCCCATCTCGATTCAGCGGGATCATTCTCAACAGCAAGTCATCTGGTGTTTCCGATTACTGGTACCTTTTTCCAACCTTGAAAGCTCTCAGTGAATTCACGCATAGATATACACCAGATGATCAATTTCTTTCCCTGGAGATCGTCTCTGCGGCGCAAGAGGTTTATTCGGGTTCCAGAGGCGCCGGAACCACGCACGCCCACCAGATCGACAGGGAAGCCCAGTTGTAACGCCAGGTGATCAGCCAAACCAGCGCCTTTTGCATGTAAAGATGGATCGTGAAAGACGAGTGTATGGCTATCTCCCATCAAGATAACCGGGCTGTCGCGATCCGTTTCCACAGGTATGAGCATATCACCGTTTCTAACACCTACGAAGGTCAGTGGCAATATTTCTTTAGTGTGATATTCTTCGCTGACCATTCGGAGCATATCCCCGGTGATCTCAACTTCCCTTAGCGTTGTATCATACTGGTTTTTGGATAGCGTATCAAACCAATCTCTATCTCTGATCTGGTCAACTATCAATTTGGCTGTGAAAGCACAAGCCCGACCTGACCAGTGCGCATCTGTCTTGCAGAAGGTGAGCCCCTCATCGTCATTACGATGATCTATAAGGGCAGATGTGACATCAAGCACATTGACGCCTTTATTTCTGAGTATTTCATAGAACTCCTGATGATGGATAGCCAGATAGGGTAATCTTCCATCCGCGTTAGCCCGGAAAGTACCAGAGAGCTTTTCCGGATACACGGTAGATTTGGCAGGGACAGGGACAAGAATCAGTTCAATTCCTGCGCCAGCAAGCTGATGATGGAAGTCCACAATTGGGTCAAGCGGGTCGGTGTATTTTGGGTTCGAGGCACGGCTGACCGCTTTAGCATTTTCACCCCAGAAAGGACCTGCGCTGACGGCGTGAAGCTCTGCTGTCAGAAACAACCAGCCGTCTTCACCTGTCACAGCGCCCTGTTTTTGTTCTTGAGCAATGCTGGCCTTTTGTGATATATCGGCCAGGAAGCTCTCAATATCTTCCATGTAATCAGCGCGGATACTAGCAACCAGAACCACGAGAATTGTTACAAGAGCGCCAGCACGTAGACTAAATCCTTGCATACTATTCATGTTCTCCCCCTACATGGTAATACAGGGATAAGTCGAACTCATCACTATCATTGAACTGTCGTTCCGATTCCAATTGTGGGTTATCATTGAAGCTCTCTAGCTCCATTTCATAAACTTCGCCTATTTTCTTCTGTTCTATGGACGGAAGAAGCTTGCGGTCCAGGTATGCCCAATGAGCAACGAGAATCTTCTCTGAATCAACGTTGCCTTTCAGCGTCTTCCGCACTTTATAGGAGTATACCACCAGTGCGCGCCGATATTCCTCTAGAACTGCCACTGGCGGAATCTGAGTGGTTTCCAGCAATTCAGCCTGGACAGTAACTCTCTCCGCCTGCTTCCGGTCTTTCAACTGCTCATAGCGGAGAGCGTAGTTATGCTTTGCCTCTTCGGAAGTGATAAAACGGCTGTAGACACCTATACTATCAAGGTGACCTGCCCAGCCGCGGCTGCCACCCCATTCATCACCAAACAGCAGGTGCTGAGGAGACCAATTAGAGAAATCTCCGCGTACAGATTTTGACGAAAGCACCTGTCTGCCGTCAAGATAACAGGTCAGCAGACCAGGTCGATATGTGACGACCAGATGATAAAAGCGTCCAGGTTCAATAGAACAGAGTTTGGTCTGTGGATTCGTACCATTGTCGCCGGTTTTCGGTGTGCGCAGGCGCAAAGTGAGCGTGCTTCCGTCCTGTCCCAGGGTGAAGTTGCGCGATGTTGTCCCTGACGAAAAGGTGATAATCCGTGCTGGTCCGCTCTGTTTAAGGTTGTCTGTCTTGATAATAGCCTCAATCCCGAACTGGTTACTTTTCTTACAGGCGGCCAGCAATATATCGTCCTTGCCTTCGACGTGAAACGCTCCACCTTTGAGATCCATCGCGTGGTAGCGATTGAATTTTGCCAATCCTCGAAACTCTCCTCTGCAATATATGGGTCTTTGTTGAGCCACATCGAAGATCTCATTAGGCTTTAACCTGTTTTCCCATAGGAAAACCAGCCCTTTGGTATTCCCGGGCCAGGATTCTGCCAGCGCAACTGGTTCAGGTTCTGGGATGGGTTTCTTCTGGGCAGTGGTTACCGAGGGCTTGCCCGGTTCCATCCACGACTTCCCTTTGCCAGCGCCCACGGTGAAGTCACCATACATCTCTTTTTCCTTATTCTCCCCTTTTCTGCCCATTCGTGTGGATTGAGTGGAACCGACCTTCATAACGACCATCCGCTTGTACTTCTCATCCTCACACACTACGAATCGCGGGTCATTAGAAGACCAGCGATGATTATCGAAAGTGCCATCATACACCCATTTGAGCTGTCCCTTGACCCCGCCTTTACGAGTTGGTGTAATAGCGCATCTTTTGTGGTCTCCATGCAAGCCAGTTACCGATCGGCCATCCGGTGAAAAACTCGAGGAACAATTACCTCCAGTATCGCCCTTTTTCCCATCCGATATCTTCCATGTCCTACCGGAGACATACGACCAGACACCGT
>SDBU01009104.1_pt1 | contig 11182 bp, 18 predicted proteins | sample 2277071 | NCBI WGS metagenome assembly SDBU01 (sample SAMN10397929, study PRJNA504765) | marine sediment metagenome | isolation source: marine sediment core GS08_GC12, 126 cmbsf | place: Arctic Ocean: Gakkel Ridge, Loki's castle | collected 2008 | reverse complement strand
CCTGTTGTCCCTGATCGTAATAAAGTTCGCCGCCGTAGTCTTATTCTCAATGTGGGCAACGGCAATGTCACCGGAGAACTCATTTTCGTATATCTGCAAAAAATGAGCATCCTCAAAGCCGATAGATGACTGAGGCCCTGCATTAGCACCTATGTCACCTTCAAAACTGTTGCGCCTGATTATACCGTTGTTTGCAGCAGTTCCGTGAATGTAGATTGCATCAATAAACTCATCAGTAGTTGTGGTTTGATTCTTAAAGACACAATCTTCGATAACGAAATCAGTACACGCATCTTCTACGATAATAGCACTTGCTACCGCCGAACTTGTTGCAAAGAACTTGATACCATGAACCTTAACACCGTCACCATCGGCACCTATTATAAACGTGCCGGTAGTTGCAACGTAAGTCATTGTGGGCATAATGGTTCCATTGCCAAGGCCCCAAACAGTAATACCTTCTTTGTCAAGGTCTATCGAACCAGCGGTAACAGTCTCGGCGTGGGCAGGAGCAACCATAAGCCAGTCGCCTGCCGCGTCGGTACAAAGGGTTGTTCCAGCTTCTATTGTTAATGCCGCGTTCGTCCAACTAAGTCCTGAAGCTGAACCACCTGCGTTACTATTAACATAGAATACATCGCCAGCCACTTTACCAGTCGCCAAGACGTCGGCGCTAAGTATCAAAAGCGCGGCAGTATCGACTTTAACCGCAGCAATCGCAGTTGAATCGTCGGCGCTGGCAATCTTCGTCGCAAGAACAGGGGCACAAAGCAGTAAAACTAAGCAAATTATAACTAAACGTTTCATGTTTGTACTCCTTTCTATTCTATGGTTAAGAAGATTAACAGAGATTCGCCGTCTTCATCGGAACCACGCATGGCGTAGCCAATGTAGACCTGGCCTTCGTCGCCCGTTCCGTCGTCCGGGATACCGAGTACACCAGCAGCCTGCGAACCGGCCTGAACAAGATCGCCGGTAACGATAGCATCTGTGCCATTCACGACAACACAAGGACCATGTACCTGTCCCCAGAAGTAGTAGCTGGCGGGTACTGCCGTGTGACAGACACCAGTACAGATACCAGTTGGGTTAGTCGGGAACGTAACCACACGAGCATACGGATTCTCAAGGATGGAAATATCCGTTCCGTCAACCGTGACAGCTCGTATTCCGCCCTCATCAGCAATCTGAACTACCGGATTTGCAGTCAGTGTATGCTCTTTAATGACATACATATTGGCTTCGCCTGTACCGTTCTCGACCCACATGTACCCATCAACCCAAAGGTCTGCCGTAGGAGCAGTCTGGACAAGAAGCGTAATTTGCTTGTCGCCTACGGCTGCTACAACAGCACCGCCACTAACCGTTTGCGGCTCGTCAACGTGATTGGCTACCTCTGCTCCCGATTGGTTTATGGTGGCTAAAGTTAATGCACCACCCGAAGCATTTCTCTGATACCGCCACTTGCGTCCATCACGCGACTCTGCGATAGCGCCAAGCGGAAAAGCCTTGGCTACATGTGGGGTCCAAATGTTTACAGCAGCCAAAAGACTTTCAACTTTTATCCGCCATTGTGTTTGGTTCGGCACTGCTACCGAACCAAAGTGATAATTGTCATAACTCATAAGAGTCTCCTTTTCTAAGCGGGAAACACCCGCAAGAATTAAATTACGCCTGACATTCGATTTTGATAACCTTATCTTCGTCGAATCTCATGCAGCCCATGTTCATGTGAACGTAAACCTGTTGTGCATACGAGAAAGTCGGCAGTCTGTCAATTTCGATGGTCAACTCATCGGCTACGCCGAGAATCATGCCATCCTGCTGCCAGACCCAACACTCGAATACATTAACATTGCCGTCAACATCATTGCTTGAACCGAGAACTATCTTGGGTGTACTTATCCAGTTGACGCCCATCCAGTTGCCAAGCAGTCGCCCTGTAGTAAGGGGTTTTTTGTCGTTGTAATCGATGTTGACATACTCTTCCTGACCGAAGAGGTTTGTGGCCTGGCGGGGTGAAATTGCACACCAGATAGGAATATCGTCATCGCACTCGTTGTTCTTGAAATACTCAAGTGCAAGTTCGATTTTCTCAGTCGTCATTCCGGTATCGGAGGCCGACGCATTACCGACAGCGGTATCGTGGGCGATAGTACGTCCGGTGTTGATTCCGGTATACTTAGTGTTTCCACCCTGACTTGCCCATGTGATTGACGAACCCGCCCGACGACCGGAGGTTGTTGCAGCCTCGAAAGCAGCGAGAATAATATCGTCCTTCTTTCGATTAACGCCGCGTCTGAAAGCCGTAACAAAATCACCTGTCAATTCGAGTTTTATCGACAAGTCGTCATCCTTGTCGTACCGAACAGATTGGTGATAGGGGGTGGTTTTTACCCAACGCCTTTGCGTTGACGGGTCGAGAGTAGGAGTCTCCGGGCTTCTGCCGGTTTTCTCCTGAAGATTGAACTCGTCCATCATATCAAAGGATTTGTCTTCTGCGGCAACAAGCCCGTACTCAGTTCTTACTGTCATGGCAAACCGCGACTCCTTCTGTTGACAAACATGGTATAAATCGTCATGGAACTCATCAACAAAGAAGTTCGGAGTGCTGAAACTCATTGTGATACTCATAGGATTTTCCTTTCAGTCTAAAACTCTGTTAGCGGAAAGGTAATCCTATGTAGGGGCTTTCCTGCGGCTTTTGTCGTCCCGTTAGAACGGTGCTACTTTAGCACAAGCATCAGGGCGCAAATATTGCGGTAATCTGAATCATTGCCATTAAGCTGGCATCTGTTTATAGAGGTGGTGCTTCCTTTCTTCTAATTCTTTGTATTGGGCGTTTATCTTGAAATTGACGGGATTAGCCGCCACTATCTTATCCATTTGTTCCCGTATCTCGGCAACTTTGGCCTTTATATCGCCAGAGGTTGAGGTTGGCGTGCCCGCCAGACTCTTCATTTGGGCTTCACTGAAAGACTCAGCTACATTATTCAGGAATTTCACCATCTGCGGCGAATTTTCCGCATTAAACGACGCCACTGCATCTTCGCCGCCATATTTTCTTATAATGCTATTGGCCATGTCCTGTTTGCGCTTAAACTCCTCTTCAGTTTGCCAGCCCGTCTGTTTTCTAAGCTCTGCCTTACATGCGTCGCCCGCAGCAGCCTTTTGCTCGTTGAAACTGATATTACCGGCGTCGATATCGGATGCGATGTTCGTATGATAAAAGTCGAGAGCATCCGCAAACTGTTTAGGACTCCATTCCTGTTTGTGGGCAAAGTCCCTGAAAGCAGTCATCTTCGTATCGTCAAGAGGGCCGAGTTTAAGAGCCATCTCATCGGACATTTTGTACTCATACGCATCAGTAGAATCAGGTACGCCTCTGGCTTTGCGAAATGCGGCCTTGACTTCATCGGAAGATGTATCCGTCGGTATCTCTACCAATGTGTCAGGGTTTTTGCCAAACTTCTTTTTAGTCGCTATATGAGAGTTCACAAGCGAATCGAAGTCTTTGTACCTCGACAGATGGGCCTGATTATCTTCGCCATATTTCTCAGACCATTTCTCAGCGAAACTGCCGTCGGCGTTCACTACGGACACAGGGGGCGGGTCTCCGCCAGCAGGGGGCTCCTCGCCGCCACTGAACACAAGGCCAAGTTCGCATATTTTCTCTAACGTCATTTTCTTATTCATTTTCTTTCTCCTGTCCATACAAAAAGATTGCCATATTCTTCAATCACACCTTCAAATGTACCCTCAATCATCTCGATAGCCGCTACCTTAATCTGACTCATAGTGAGGTCTTTGTCAAATTTTATCCGTGGTATCCAAACCACATTATCTGCCTGCCTGAACCCGCAAACTTGATACACATAACACAAGTCCGGCCTTTGGGTGATGGTGCACTTGAAGCCCTTATGCTCAAACTCAACCGCATCTTCAGTCTCAACCATTTTCTTTCTCCTGTGTATGCAACTCAACATCCAATATCTCCGCCTTGATTTGCTCACGCTTCTTACCATGAGTCTTAATGCCGAGTTCTTTGGCCTTGGCTCGGATCAGGTTCCAGTCATTTAGCGGGGCATCATGTGAACTCGCATCCTTTTCTAAAAGGCAAGCCATACAATACAACTCATCCGATTCAGGCATGTCGTTTTCAGGAATTTCAACTATTCTGTTACATTTCTTACACGAATACAAAGCCGATTTCCCTTCATAATCCCAGTCGCCTGGTATCGGCTCACGGTTAGCCCTCAGTCCAGCCTGTAACAGTTCCTTTTCACTCAAAGGTTCGCCCCAGTTAAGTTTCTCCGCCTCGAATCGCCGACGATACAGCTTAGGCATACGCCCCTTTATCCTCTGGCCCCGCGCATCTTTTTCGCCAAGATTCGGGGGGTAGTCGAGAATATAATCCGCAAACGACCCGGGCGCACGAGACGATTTGCTCGGTTTAGCGGCAGGCGGGATTGTTTCGCCATCTGCCTTTGCACATTTTCCGCTACAGTAGTCGTCATCATACCACTCAACACCTTCTTTGCGTTCGTTCTCGCAATACCTACACTTTTCTCTTCTTGGCATTTTCTTTCTCCTGTTCTAATAGTTTCGTTGCGTTTTCAACATCTTGCTCCACTACATTATGGATAAATATTGACACCGCCCTCATTCCGGCATTCCTTGCACTCATATAAGGGTCAGGGTCGAATGTGTCATTTCTATAACCGGCAAAGTCGTCTATCCAGTCCATGACTTTCTTACCTTCCGGCCCCGCAAAGACCCGCTGGAAACATGCCGACCGATGTATTCTCTGTTCTACCGCTTCTCTTTGTTCAGGCCGCATTTATCAATTTCTCCGTTATCGAACCATCTTCCGGTTTAGTACCCGCCGCCTTCGCCGCCTTTGCAAGTTCAGGTACTTGTTCCAGCAGTGCCTGCTGTTGGGCGGCCTGCTCCCTGTCCAGTCGTTCCTGCCGTACCCGGTCAATATCTTTCAGCCATGTCGCGGGCATACCGTTGTTACGGGAGGAGTCCCTGAACGCCTTGTCGGTATCGAGATTGTCAAGCCAGTCGGACAACTCAGCTAAAGGCGCCCAGTCCAACAGGGTCTTTTGTAATCCTTCTGTTTCCAATGTCCTCAGAGCCAGAGCCAACCTGCCAAGATACATAACACTAAATTCTTGCTCAGACAATTCTACTGGCATGTCAGGTAATTTCTTCTGCTTACCAAGTATCCCGATTATCCTCTGTATCATCGGATTGAACAGTCCACTTTGTAATCGACCGATGATAGGAGTAAGGAACCTCAGTTTCTGCTCGACCCTCGCCATAATCTCTGTGGCCGTCATGTTCTGACGGTCAATCAGCGGGTCGAACATATCGAGGAAGAACCCTTTTTGTATCTCCTGCTGAGTCGTGGTTATTGCAGCTTCCATCGTCTGGAGGTTGCCCTTGAACTCCCAATACTCAGGCTTGTCACCACCGGCACGGTAGAAAATAACTCCGCCCGGCTGAGTAGCCAAAGGCCAGATAGAACCGTCGTCCGGTAGCAAGACAGGTGGATCGACTTGTTTCTCCCAGCCTTTAATCCGAGTCTTCTGCATCCGATTAGCCATCTTGATAGTAGGCAATTTCTTCATTACCGGACTTCGCCCGTATACTTCCTGTGAGTTTCGGTCGAATCGGCTAATCTGGTAAGGCAGTTCGGGGTGTCCACTTTCACTTACAATCAATTTTTCGTCGCGTGAGACATACACGTCGGCAAAGGGCATATCCGTAGGGCCGTCTTTTGCAGGGTCGTAATCTTCTCTTGGGAATACAGCATGGATGAATCTGAATTTCTTCTTTCTCATCTTAGGACTATTGTAGGCTTTCATTATCTTTTCGCCCAGATTCTCTTTGCCGAACTCCTGAACAGCCTGGCGGGCGGTGTACTCGAATCTCCTGAACACAGTATCGACTATATCGTCCGAGTTGACGGCTATGAAGATATTGGCCATGAAATGATTGATAAAAGTGATAACAGTCTTCTTGCCCTTCTCTTCGTAAAGACAGGCTGTACCGAAGCATCCCAACGATTTGAGGAACTCGAAAAAAGCCTCCCGGAAATTACTACTGACGAGATATTTATGAATGATTCTCGTAGTCTTCTCAAGCCATTGTTGTACGTTATCGTTTTCACTTAACTCTTCGTCGTCAATCTCAAGGACAAAGGCTCGGCCCTCGGTAGGGAACATGAACGAATACAGGCCCGCCGCCAACTGGATATTCGACTCTTCGGCGGTAGTATCGAATAAGTCATCTTCTACCTGACCTTTTGCATGTTTTCTGGTAATCTGGTTATTCTGAGGCATCGCATAATCGGCACAATCCTGGTACTGCGAGTCCCAATTAGTTCTGTCTTCCTCGAAGGCTTCCATGTCTTTGATTATCTGTTCAACGTCCATCAGTTATCCAAGCCGTGTATTTAATACATTGTCTCGCTGAGCCATCAACCTGCCTGCTAAAATATTCTGCTGCCTGCCGCCACGTCCTGCACGCTTGCGGACCTTTTTCTTGGCCTCGCTTATCTCCCTGCCGGGTATTGGTTGGGGGGTCGGGTCCGGCTCAGGGGGCACTGCTACTTTCGGCCTGCTTCCACCAGTCATGTCACTTTCCTCTCCAGCATAGCCAATCGGGTCATAATCGACAAAAGTTCTGACGGCGATACACCTGCGGGTCCGACATCGCCCTTGTCGCCCCTTATACTTTTCCCGTTCAAGCCAGACGGACCAGCAGGCCCGGTAGCTCCTACAGGGCCAAGTATCCCCCGTGGACCGGCAGGGCCAACCGCAGAGTTGCCCCTTGGGCCCATGTCGCCCCGCAAGCCGGAAGGGCCTACAGGGCCAGCGGTAGATTCACCTTTCTCGCCACTGTCGCCCTTCGGGCCTTGCAAACCAATATCACCCGGTTCGCCTTTCATGCCTCGTGACCCCGGTTCGCCTTGTCTGCCTGCTGGCCCGGTCCTTCCGGCTTGACCCGTACCATCCTCGCCCTTCGGACCTTCCGGGCCGACAGGGCCTATATCACCTTGCGCCAAGACATTGAGTTTTCCGCCGCCCTCACCTACAAGGAATAAACCGCCCTGCTTAACGACTATCCTGCTCAGCAGGGCAGCGGCAAGTTTTTCACTCAATATCTCCGTTGGAGTCCGGTCGCTTTTACTTGTCATAGTTATCCTCCCAGTCTTTCTATCAGGGCGGCTTTCGTTCCACTGGCTTTCAGGCCACGTTCTTTGGCGAGAACCTGCAATTCCCGGTACGACAAATCACCGAGGAATAGCGGCGGATTAACTGTCGGTTCAGCGGCGGCGACCGCTTCCTCAATTGCTTCCACTGTTACCGGGTTCGTCGATTTCTTTACATCACGCTTGTTTGGTTTCGTCATTACTGTCATGTTTAGCTCCTATCTCACTTTACTTAAAAGACCTGCGTTATTTATCGTCCATTGCTCTTTGTATTTCATTTTGTACTCACTTGCTTCCCGAATAGCGTCCGTCGCAATTTTTTCCCATTCGCACGATATTCCCTTCTCCCATTCCAAAGAATCTCTGAGTTCGTCAATTTTCTTGATGTCTTCTGTGTAATCTGCTTCAAATAAATGCCACTCCGTATAAAGTTCATTGAACCAGTTTCTCTGGCGTCTCAAATCAAAAGCATTGTACAAACACGCTACACCAGCCAACAAGAAAAATATTACCACTACAATATTCAATTTCTTCATTACTGTCATGTTTAGCTCCTATTCACATTCAATTACCAAAATATTTCCGTCTTCGTTGGCCATCTCTTCAAGTTCCAACTCTGCATCCATGTCTCTGATATTCATATTTATTTGAATTGCATCTGTCATTTCTCTTCTCCTAAATATTATTTTCGTACTTCCCCAAAAATACAGCTTCGCACTCTTTTCTACAAAACCAAGAATGTCGTTTCCGCATTGCTATTCGGCAAACCAAACAAAGATTGTCTTCGTCCGGCTTGGAAGGAAATGCTGAAGTCGGCAAATCATCTATTTTCATAATTTGTATTCCATGTTTTGCATCGTCGGTCGTTTCTTCCTGTTACTCTCCGGTACACCAACTTTCTTACACGCCAGAAAGAAAAAATTCAAAGCACTCCGGTAGTGGTCGTTTTTATCGCCGGTCTTCTTATAGTGATATGACACGTTGCCCCTGGTGTCAGTCTCTAAGTACTTGGCACGATTACACATCTGATGGGCGAAAATGTCGACTTCTTGGCATCTGCGAGGAATCAGCATCCTGCCGGGATTAACCACCATCTGATGGCTCTCGTCGAAGATGTCCGTGTGGTTGACTTTCACGATATTGTCAGTACCCCAGTTATCAAACGTCTTCAGGTGAGGAGTGCAATAACAGGGGTACACTGTATTACCATATTCGGCTTCGGATTTGGCCCATTCCCGTATCTTGTGAGATTCCGGCATGGCATCGCCGACAGTAGCTTTGACGTTGAACCGCTGGGCTAAATCGTGCAAAGCATTCCAGTCGGGTACACGAGCCAATTTAACTATCCTGTATCTGTCATTGCCTATTCGATGCCCTATAACAACATGAATAGTAGGCCAGCCTACATCGAAGCCCATCGCACACGGGCCGTCATGTGAGTTTCGCATCTGATCGGAAGTGCAGCATTGTAAAACTTCAGTCTCCCTCAGTACATCTTCGGCACGGGCGAAAGCACAACCCAGAACAGTTCTTTGGAACTCAGCCTCGGTCGTATCAAACGCGAGCGGGTCATCGTATTCTTTCAGGACATGGGCCAAGTCTCTGTTCGGATTTAGTAACTGCGAAAACCAATAACCTACAGTTTCGACTTCAGGGTGATCGGAAATCCACAATCCATTAGAACGGTTTATCTCTTTGCCGCAATGAACACATTTCGGATAACCCTTGCCATCTCTCAAACCGATACACTGAGGAAACTCCGTCTCCATGCAAGTAGACTTTCTGCAATGGTCGCACTCGATCTGCCACCGGCGCATATCAGACTTACTGTAGAGAAGGTCGATGCCATCGTCGGGAAGTTTTGGACTTCCCATGTCAGTCCTTCGATTTATTTTTGAGTTCCCCAGCCTCTGATTAACCTGTCTTGCCATCTCGTCATCGAACAAGTCTCGTTCGTCCAACAGAACCCAATCGGCAGGAGTTTGCCGAACCGAAGTAGAGTCCTTTGCCATTCCCCCAATAATAGTAGTACCGGAACAACCGAGGAAACTTACATTAGTTTTTCCAATCCTCCGTTTGTGTATTGCGTTTATGTCGTTGCAGTGTTTTCCAATAATCTCGTTATCTGTCAGAAGAGCCTTGAACCGCGCACCAGAGAAATCTTCTACCGCAACCTTCGAGGGGTAATAATTTATAATACCCTGTGGATAAAGGCCATGTAGTGCCCCATGAGCTACCTCTATCGCCTTGCCCATCGTAGCGCCCGTCTGAGTGCCCTTCTTAATCACCTCACCAAGTTTCACCTTGCCATCGTCAGTCTCAGGGCGCATCATCTCCAACTGATATGCCCGACCTTCTAAAGTAAAAGGACGACCGTCAATCAGTATCTTGTTCATCCACGCCCAATAAGGAGCGTCAGTCGTAACGTTTTTTTCCGATTCAGTTACCAATGAACTCTCTCATATCTTTAACCCAATCTTCGCCATCTTCCAATTTGACAAGGAACTCAGGCAGTTTCCGATGCTCGTACTCGGCAGCAGCCAAGTCATCTATCAGTCGGTGTATCTCGTCAATTATCTGGCGTGGAGTCATTTATCCACCCGGTAAAATAATGTTACTCTTCGGCTTCACCAACACAGCAATAACCGAGACAGTCTTATTGCCGGCCTCGTCTTCGCCAGATTGCAGAGTAAGTCCGAAATTGGCCGGAACCTCCTGTAACTCAGAAACAGGTATCAGCACCGCAGGAGGAACGTCAGGAACCTCCTCACCCTCCGGAAGAGATTCCACAGCGCTCTGCCTGATTAAATGCCACAAAACGGACATAAGCGTATTCTGGACGTTACGCTGGACCTGAACCATAGTCTTATTGTGCTGCGCTGCCAAACGCTTGCAGATCTGGGTGCGACCGGCTGGACTAATCATGTGGGATCTCCTGTAAGCCATGCGCAAAATGTTCATATTCATCCATCAGGCAAGCAATTTCTTTCGCAGGGATACCCATAAAATTCAAAACCAAACGGTTCAACTCAATATCACAATCCGAACACAAACCCTTGTACTCATTATACAAAGCACATACCTGCCACTGATGAAACGAATGATCGCCGCAACGAAAACACGGAACACGCTTAATGCCAGACTCGGTGTAGGGTTTAGTTCTCACTTACCCTTACCGCCCTTCTTAGGCTTCTTATGGCCGGGCTTGCCCTTGTAACCGCTCTTTCCGCTCTTGTGTGCCATAATTACGTCCTTTCACTCTTCTTCTTTCTCTTTTTTATAGCTCTTCTGAGATATTTCGTGAACTTTTTGATAATATCATTGTCAGTATCTTCAAATTTCGCGGTAAACCAATAGTTCTCAAATTCGGCGAATACCTGAAGAATGTTGCTTGGCTCAACAACAACATCCCCGTCATAACAAAAAGGGGCAGAACCAGTATGACCGACACCAACTAACCTGTCAACACGACACAATATCCCATCAACCGTAAAGTTATCCATCGTCCTTAGTCTCCATATAAGATTCCACTACGCCGGGTTTACCCATGTCTACCTTCCGGTTAACCACCTAACTCCGCTAAAAGTTCCTATTTTGCCGCAACCAGGTGGATACGGCCTCTTGTACCGCCCCTCCCACCGTCGTTTGTGAGATTCGTGATAATAACTGACCCGTACACTTAATCGGCCTATACCACTAAGGACGGAATAAAATGCCAAACCAGTAAGCCCTTCGTCTGAAACCACCACCATATTCTCAGTCTCCTACGTCTTTAATGTGCTGCGAAATAATAAAAATATACGTGAGAAGGGAGTAGATACTTATATCTGTTCACAGCTTCCCGTTCCGGATGCCCCCCTGCCCGATTTTAAGCATGCTTTCGTATTCATGGCTGTTTGCTACCCTTCTGGGGCTGTTCGTGGACTGGCGCGGCTGCTGTGGCCTCAAGCACTACACCAT
>SDBU01009103.1_pt1 | contig 11182 bp, 31 predicted proteins | sample 2277071 | NCBI WGS metagenome assembly SDBU01 (sample SAMN10397929, study PRJNA504765) | marine sediment metagenome | isolation source: marine sediment core GS08_GC12, 126 cmbsf | place: Arctic Ocean: Gakkel Ridge, Loki's castle | collected 2008 | reverse complement strand
GATAAGAGGCGATTGCATCAATCAACCAATGACAATCTGCCGCCTCTCTAAGATAGTTGATACCATCGGTAAAAACTAGAGCGCCTGTCCAATGTTTGATATATTTTGTTGTTCCAATACATTGAACCAAACCATTTTGAATTTCTGCAACTGATTCCATTTTTTTTCTCCTTTTTATTTACAGAGTAGGAAAAGTTTCGCTCTGGGTTTATCTGCTATCTTTTATTTATTTTCTATTATTCCCTGACAAAAATCAATCATTTTTTGAGCATTTTCTTTATCAAAAGTGATTTCTGTATTATGTGGCAATACTCCCAAAAGGCATAATTTTTTTGCAGGTTCTTTTTCTGTTGTAAAGCCAAACGCAAGAGATACTTTCCTACAATTGCCCTCGTCTTTTTTTGTTGTAAGGTCTATTACTGATATAAATTGTGCCATTTCTTTTATCCTAACTCAATTATTAAGGCTTTTATATATTTTAATCTTTTTTGTTTATCAGGAAAAACCTGTTCAATTTTTTCTTTATCAATATAAAAACTATTAGCGATGTTTATACTTATTTGTTTTACTCTTTGTTTTAATACTAATTTCTTTTTTCGCTTTTGTCTTTTGTTTTTCATTCTACCATTTCGATATCAGAAAAATTAAGACCCATTTCCATAATAAAAGTTTCGGTATCTTCTGCTATAGCAACAACGCTTCCATTATTGGTATGGATTCTCATTTCTTGAAGATCACCATCATCGTCATAATTAAATTCTTTGCCAATCCATTTTTCTGTCATTTTAACAAACATAATCATTTTATTGCTCCTTTTTATTTACAGAGTAGGAAAAGTTTCGCTCTGGTTTTATATGAGAAATTATATTCCTCTCTTTGCTTCTTTTAATTCTTCCGCCGAAAATTTAATAGTCTTTTTCAGTTCAGTATAATCGTTTTCATAAAGGTCAAAAACGCCAACAATACAGCTTTCAATAGATTCGCAACCATTTCCAGCATCATTAACACCTTTTACAACTTCGCTTTTTTCTAATGATTGTCCTTCCCAGCTGTCCATTGTGATTTCTCCCTGACCTTGACTTCTGTCCCAAAGGTTTAACAGGGCTTCTCCTTCAAACCTATAACCGATATGTTTTAATGTAATTGATTTTGTCATTGTTTTTGCTCCTATTCAATATTCTTATCTATAATTTACTAAGCAACTGATTTTTTGATTATTTTTGCTTCGCTTATTGCTTGTTCAAGATTATCAAAAGCAGTTTCCCAGGAGTCTTTATTTATATAATTAGGGCAAGAAGCAACTGCAAGAAATTGCAACCCCTTAGCAGCACTTAATAAGCCAACAGCTTCTTTTAAAATTTTTTGTTCTTTAGTCATTTTCTTTTTCCCAATTTTTTACTACTCTTTTACCATATTCGATTGTATATTGGTTACGGAAGTGTGGAGTTAAAGACATATTACATCCACCCTCCCAGGTAACAGCTTCTTTATTACCATCATAAACAAACCAGAACATATACTTATCTCTGTCAAAACTATAATGTACTGTTCTTCTTATTTTGGCAAGGACTTTTTTTTCTGATTTAGTTAGTGTAACCATTTTCTTTTTCCCAAAAAAATAAAAATGGCAAGGGTCTATTTTCTACCAATATCAGAAGGGAAGGCTTCCGATACAAAGTTTTGACGCAATAAGCCAAACGTGTTCCCTTGCCTAACAATCTATACAGAGTAAAAAGTTTCGCTCTGGTTTTATATTACCAACTTACATGAATAAGAACGTGAAAACAAAACTCATCTTTAATAACCATACCATGAGCAAGCAACCAATCATTAAGGGCTTTTGCTGCCTCCCAATCTTTTTCAGTATCAAAATCACAATATTTACCAATGTCTTTTTTTTCTACCTTATCAGGATACCACCTATGGTAAGTGTCATTACCACAATGATCATACTTTCCACCAATAATAAGAGTAGTTTCTTTTTCTCCAAAAGAATGGGGCATATTAAGAGAATCAAAAACCTGTTTTATTTTAGGTTTTATATCTTTATATCTTTCTTCTGTTTTGGGTTTATTCTTATCAGGCATTTTTAATCTCTTTTAATAATAGGGATAATACCAGGTATGTTGATATTATTATGTAATCTAAAACAAAACTCTTTATCTTCTGTTGTAAATTCATTGAAATTCATTGCTGCTCCTGTTATTTCAACAATGATAGGAGTATTTTCATCGACATCTTCAACAGAGTAACAATCACTAAACAGTTTATAATTGTCACCCTCTCTCTTATAAACTGCAAGAAAATAACCATTATTCCTTACAAACTCTTGAGCTTCTTTTAATGGTATGATTGTTTGATGCATTGACATTTTCTTTTTCCTTTTTATTTATACAGAGTAAAAAGTTTCGCTGTAACATTGTTTATACCATTCTTCTATTGTTGCCAATGATATCCCCACTTTAATTGCTGCCATTTCAAAACCAGATAATACCCCCATCGTTTCCTCTCCTCTTATAAATTTTTGATATATCTCAACAAGTGTTCGTTTAATTTGTTTTGTTTGTTTTGCTTTTCCTATTTGTTCATCAAATTCTGTATATTCAAAATTCATTTTAATTCCTTATATATTTTAATCTTTTCTTTATGGAGTGTAAAAAACTTCGCTCTGGTTTTATATGGTTTTATTTATAGTAAAGATATTAACAAGTGCATTTTTTATTTTTATGTCCACAACCTGCACAAATTTTATTTAAATTTCCTTCTTTTTGGGGATTTATTTTACTTTTTGACTTTGTAGTTTTACTCGGTATGCTACCGCCTGCCATAAGTTCCATCATTCCAAGTGTATTTTGTAATCTTTTATTCATTTTATTTTTCCCAATTTTTTACTACTCTTTTACCATTTTAATTCCTTTTTCTCAATACTTTTTTCAACAGTTTATCATCTTTATTTTGTCTTACTTCCATTTTTAATGTTGTACTTTTTCCAAAAACACAACAACTTATATCCAATTTATCCTCATCGTGGGGCATTGCTCCAACCTCAAAAAACCCTGCCGACTTTATACAATCCCTGTGAAAACTCTGTAAAAAATCAGCATGAGAAATAAGATTACTAAACATTATAGCAACTTCATGTCCCATTGTCTCTATTATAATGTATTTTCCGAAAGCCATTTCTTACCTTTTAACTGTAAATCCACACTTAACACAAACATCGTGAACATATTTTTTTTCTTTTAAGTATGGTGTTTGTTGCCAGGGCATACTTTCACTACTTATTCTCCCACCATTTTTAGCAGTAATTCCCATTAAATCTATTATCACTGTTGAGTATGTCTCATCATACCTTGGTTTCATTTTATGTTTTTTACATTCTTTAATCATTTTCTTTTTCCTTTTTCTTTATAGAGTAGGAAAAGTTTCGCTCTGGTTTTATAAAAAACCTCCCTGTTGCTACCAACCAACAGGGAGGAAAATGGAAAAAACTAAAATAATAAATTGGGGTAGTTATCGCACTACCCAAGCGGGAATCTTTTCCAAGTTATTAACATTTTAATCTATTAACATAAATCTAAATTATATTAAAAATTTATCTAGCCCATTGGTGCTGCTCTCCTTTCGGTCCGACTTGTAGTTCGTAATTAATGATATTTAACAATTTTTTCTTTACAATCTATACAGTGTAAAAAGTTTCGCTCTGGTTTTATGTTACCCTTTTTCCAAAAATATTTCGCCCTGAGTTTCAAGTTCTTCTAACATAGAATAGACAGCATAATCCATATACCCGTATGCTTCGATGACTTTATCATATTCTCCCCTAATCCCAAGGATAGGAGCGCTTGTTAAAGCGCTTATTTCTTCTGGGTCTATCCAATCCCAGTCATTGTCTTCAAGATAAGGTGAGAAAAACTCAATTTCTGCTGCAGAGCTTCCAAGATCGTGATGATTATCTTCTGACACTTCTGATAAGAATTTCTTATCAGTTTCATCAATTGTGATTTTCAAACCTTTTTCTGTTTTTATGAATTCCATTTTATTGTTCCTTTTTATTTATACAGAGTAAAAAGTTTCGCTCTGGTTTTATCTGACAAGTTTCTGTAAAATATCTTCTGTAGTTTCGTACAGTTCCCAATCTTCTTCTTCCACCATTTCCGTAACTCTTTCAATTGCATCTTCTTTTGTATGAGTTGCGATACTCCAACGGGGATAATTTCCAGCGATATCGTCCCAACTTGCTATTCTTTTATCTTTTGGGTATTCATCACGAATAAAATCATGCACAAAGAAAACAACAGTGTTACGATCTTTTGACAAGTGAGCAAAAGGGTGTTTGATTTCTGTAAACATTTTAATTTCCTTTTTATTTATAACAATCGTAATTGTAATCAACTTGGGTTTTTATATTTTTCCCAGCTTTTATTTATTGCATTTACAATTTGTTCCATTTCGTCAGGCAGTGCGCGAAACACAATTTCTCCATATTCTGTTTGTAAAGTAATATCGTGAGGTGCTGGAAATGTTACTCTCGGCATATTTATGTTTAAACCTGATACATTTAAATTGTTATGTCGGTAAATCTTTTTCTAATCTTAATAAAACTTGCATTTTCTTTTTCCTTTTTATTTATACAGTGTAAAAAGTTTCGCTCTGGTTTTATATGGCTTTTCTGTAATGTATAATTATCTTCCAATATCACAATATACATTACAATATATTTCACAATGGTGAAAGTGAAATTTTAGTCCAACTAAATCAAAATCTTTTTCTGCACAAAAAGGACAAACTATATCTATACTCTCTTCTAGTTCTTTTATTTCTTTTTCTCTTTCTGCAGCTTGTTCTCCATTGTCAAATTCTTTTATTATCTCGCCAGTTTTATAATTTATAAGTTCCCATTTGCCATTTTTTGTATTTTTATTTATAAGTAATTTCATTATTTTCTCCAATTATGCCAAACAAGCGCTTTCACGATAGATAAGAGCCACTTTACTTTTAATCCACTTCTTAATCTTTTCGCAATGTTCTTTTCTATCATTCTTAACAATATAGTCAATAACGCCTTTGGCTTCTTCTATACAATACTTTATATCACCAATGTACCCCCAACAGCTATCACCATCTTCATCAATAACATAACCATATACTTCCCCTCTTATATAAGAATCCAGTTCGCTTACTTCGTGCTCCATTATTTTTAAGGCGCGTTTTTTGAGTTTTGGTGTAAAAATTTTCGTACCAAATTCTTTAATCATTATTTTACGAGGGACTTGAACAAAACCGACTTGCCCACTATCCCAGGGGCAAGAAAACGGCGAAAGAGAAATAGTTATGCCGGAATGGTCAAACATATAAAGAGACTTAACAATATCACCATTTCTTATGGCTTCATTTTCTGCTGCTTTAATACTTTCATAATCATTATGATTTTTGTCGCCAAAGTTATAATGATTATGGGCAATATGAAAAATACAAATCTTACTTTCCTCGCGGGGGTTCCAGGGGTTGTCATCGGTAAGAATTTCTATCATGTGTCCACAATACTTGATTGTCTCTACTACTTCACGTTCCATTTTTTTTGCTCCTATTCTTATGGTTTTTTCTTTACAGAGTAGAAAAAGTTTCGCTCTGGGTTTATATGGTTTTCTCTTTAGATTTATTTATAAAACGATCTTTCCGTCTATAATTGCTCCTACTACTCTTGAAACAGGAAAGCCACCTATATCATATCCTTCTTCTATATCAGGGGGTAATGGCCAACCCATATCATCATATATTTCTACTCTTTCAATAGTAGCAAAACGCAAATTGGGACATCCATCAATCATTTTATCTGCTATCAATTACCTCGTGATCTATTATTTCGGTATCTTCTATTGTTGCCTGTGTTGTAGTATCAGAAAAATCATAATCTAATTCATCTATAATTTCTGATACTTCAACCCCATCATTGACAGTCATTGACAATTTAACTTCAACTTTTACTGTTACTTTTCTTGACATTTTATTGCTCCTTTTTATTTATACAGTGTAAAAAGTTTCGCTCTGGTTTTATATGAGAAATTCATCTGTTACAAATTGTTCTGAATGTTTAAGAAAAGTATCATAATCTTCTTCTAATTGTTTTTTCATTGCTGCTCTTTTTTGTTCATCCCAGGGGTGGACATTGTGCCTATAACTTCCATTATAAATATCTACTACTTGTTCACAAAGAACAGTAAATAATAATGTATATTTTGACTTTATCTTTTGTCGTTTTGCTTCATACTCTAAACCCTCTATATCTGTATTGTTTAACAGATAAATAAGTTTATTTAACATTCTGGTTCTAAGTGTTCTTTGCATTTTCTTTTCCCTTTTTTCTTTATACAGAGTAAAAAGTTTCGCTCTGGTTTTATTCGCTGTATTCTGTAAAATGTAAATTGTAATACTCTTTTCCCTTGTATCCACAATCTAAACATTCAACAGGATAATAAACAGCCTGTTCTGATGGTGTACTATCTACAATAGTTTCATAGTCAAGATTATGACTTCCGCATTTTGGGCATTTTCCTTGTTCCATTTTTATTGCTCCTTTTTCTTTATACAGTGTGAAAAGTTTCGCTCTGGTTTTATAATATTTTCCTATTATTTTTCCTATTCTATATCTATATCTATTTCTTCTTCTTCCAAAAATTTCTCAATTTTATCCATGATTTTTTGTGCAACAATATTTCTTTCATCCTGACTATTATTAGGAAAATATTCTTTTAACATATCATCAACAGTTTCACTTATTAAAAGATGAAATTCAAAATTTGTATCTTCGGTAACTCTGTAATCAGTATCTATTCTAAACTCTTTCAAACATTTTTCACCCGCTGTATCGTTCGCTCCCATCACTTCACTATAAAAGAAATTGATTTTAATATCTGCTGTTATTTGTCCTGTCTCTCCACAACTAATCTCAACATTTATCCGCTGACTGTAATCTCTTACAACCTCTGTGATAGTTGCTGGACATATCTCCATTGTTTCTATTTCTAACATAATTAACTCCTATTATTTAATTTTTAATCTCCTTTTATCCAAATACTGTCCATGCTTTTCTTATGATTTTATCTTTATATTTTTCTCCCGCAGGGGAAAGAATATAAACGCCATCAACAGTCCAAAATGCTCCGTCAACTTCATCCCCTCTATCCTCGGCGTTGTGATATTTCAGGGCAAGATCAAGACCTGTTCTTTTCTTAAATGCTACTGCAACCCCATCATAAGCATTTAAGACAAGAAGTGCAACATCTTCATCAAGGTCTAACTCCAGATCCCCCTGTATGTCCCCACTAAAAGCGCAATATGCTAATTGTTTCATAGAATAACTATTATCCTTAATAACAGTATTCAATTCTTCCATTTCTTTTGGACAAATTTCAGTAACAAATTCTTCTGTTACTACATCTGCATAATCAGGATAATTTCCCGTTCCCATAATTTTCCCTTTCGTTTTTATTTATACAGTCTAAAAAGTTTCGCTCTGGTTTTATATGGTCTTATTCGTTTTTATCTACCTTATCTGTTCTTAAACTTGCTATATCTCCTGTTTTTATAAATTCCTCAAGCTGACAAACTTGACTTGGCAGCAAACCATCCAGACCAAATCTAAGCTGTTCAAAGTATTCATCTTTAATACCATTTTTCTCTATCAGAAAATATGCTCGTCTTAACGCTTCAAATACCTCATCAGTTTCACGTTTTGTATATGTTAACTTTTTCCCGATTATTTTATCAAAATTATCTTCACTCATTTTTATATCCTTTTTATTTATACAGAGTAAAAAGTTTCGCTCTGGTTTTATATGATTTCCAACTTTCATAAAGTTTTGACATTTATCTACTGCTGCCATAAAAGAACTGTCTGTATCTTTAAATGCCTCTTTCAAACCGCCACTTATAGCAGTAAGTATATTAGTATGATCGTTTATATTTTTCGCGAGAACAGAATAATCCCTCGTTTCCCAAAAATAACCATCATCCCTAACATCAACTTTAAAACCATTATTTTTGAATAAGTCTAATACTTTAATAACTAATAAATGACATTTTACAAAATTTTCAGCATATTGAGTTTTTGTAAATCCTCGACATTTCCAATTCTCTCCTTTTTTAACAAAAATAAAACAAGTATCTTCGCATCCCTTTCCAGCCCATGTATAAAATTTAATAAACTCATATCCCCCATTAGTGTTAGGTTTATAACGAGTTACAAGATTTATTACCGTGTATATATCTATCCCTCTTGCTTCAAGGAGTTCATTCCTTTTTATAATATTTTCGTCAGAATTATTAGGAAACATAGAATTTTTTTGTAAGGTGTTGAAATACTCTATATCATTCTTAGAATATAAAATATGCTCTATTTCTCCTACTTCTTCAAAAGGCATATCAAGACATTTCTGCCTTATCCCCTCTACTTTCTTAGTAAGATCTTTTGCAGAACCTTTGAAACCAACTTTATAATTGATAGTAAGTCCCATTTTTCTATCTCCTATATTTATTATAATTTTTCTTTGCTTTATCCATTACTAACATAACTGCTTTTTCTACATTCTTGCCCCAGTTTGTTGTTCTATTCACCCTCATACTTTTAACTAATCCTGATATAACTTTATAATCTTTTACCTCCATTTTATCTTTTACTACTGCAAAAACTCTGATTGTATCGCTTCCCTTATTCCTGTTCCTATTATTATCAATACTAATGCTACTCATAACTTTAACAATAATAGGAAATTTTGACAAGTGAAAATCATAAATATATTCATTTCCACTATGATTACATATCCAGCCTTTGTCAGTCTTTAATCTCTCATCCATTTGCTTTTTTGTTATTTCAACATCTTTCATACTATATGCTCTCTAAAAAGTTTCGCTCTGGGTTTATATGACCAGGTAAAAAAAAGGAGCAACTCCAATGGAAAAGAGTTGCTCCTACCACAAAAATAGAAAAATAGGACGTTTATTCTGGTTCACATAACCAAGAAAATTCTTGACATTTCTTTTTAATACTTTTTTCATTACGAATATCTTCTGCGATACATATCATAATATTCTCAAGCATATATACTAAATGACCACGAGATGTATTAACAGGGACATTGGTGCAATAAGATGCTTCTTCTACTTCTTTCCATGTTATTTCAGTCAATTCTTTTTGGAAGACTGTAAATCTTAACAAGGGCATATCATCTGGATCATCCTTTTGATAATCTCCTGAGAGCCCCTCTCCAATATAATCCATCTCAATCTTGACATCTCTATCAATAATCTCTACAGGATAAAAATTGTCAATTGCTTTTTGATAGTCCACTTTGATAATCTCAGTTATTCAAATAACCATATAAATTCATTCCAGATTCCTCATATCTCCAATAGATGAAAACATCTGGAAATAATTCCTTCAATTTTTCATAAATAAGAGTAGGAGGACGCCATTTTGTCCAAAAATGCCATTCTGCCTCATCATCAATCTCATTATAATCATAATCAGACTCAAAAGCTATTGAATTACATCCCCACTTTTCTTCTGCTTCATGAGATGAATAATTATTTGTGGGAATCACCTTGTTGAAATCGAATTCTGTACCAACTAAAGCGATAAATTCTTTAACCTTTTCAAGTTTTCCACTAATCCTAACCCAATTATGACACGGATTTGCCATTATATTATTCCTTTTTATTTATATAGTGTGAAAAGTTTCGCTCTGGTTTTATTCGGTATCTTCAAAATGTTCCATCTGATTAGATTTTTCTTCTTTACTTTTTTTGTTATGAATACATTCATCACATTTATCTTGAAAATTACAATAATTGTGCTTTGTTGGATCTTCAGGGTGATGATAATTACAATCAGTCCTTTCGCATAAACGATTCATCGGGATTGATTGCACCATTACTAAAATATCATAAGCATCATCAATCATTATAACAGAACACATGGAATTTATTTGTTCTACTACTAACCATAAGTCATCTTCACCATATTCTGGCTCATTTTTACAATCAGTGCAAAATATAGAATTTAATACCCTAACTCCATACGCAAATGCATTAGCTATAGCCCAAGGTTCTCGTTTCATTTTAATCTTCCTTAAATATATGTTTTATTTCTTCCCAGTTATATTCTGTTCCATTGATAATAACACCTTTTGCATATTCTAAAAGACTATCAATAACATCACAAATTCCTTTACTTTCATCAGAGCCATAATCTTTGCAGTATTGTAAAATATCTAAATCATTTTCCAAATCAACTCCAGAATCTGGAGTTATCTGAGAATCTCCCCTGTTATAATCATCATACGCTCTTACTTCTATCTGAGAAGTATTTTTATCCAGATCGGTTCTTCTACATTCAAACGTTTCGATAAATGCTGTATTACTCATTTTTGTACCTGCTTTCATGATAAAAACCATCATTATCTTTTTTCAAATCTTCTTCTTCAAAATTCTCCGCATCATAGTCTTTTACAACTATCTCAACATTTGACCTTTCAAGTATCTCAACACTTTGTATCAAACCACCCTGCATAGAAATAGTAATAATTTCTTTTTCAGTGTTAGACTGTTTCATATCAAAAGGCTGATAGGCTTCATCCTTTTGGACGATTGCTAACTTTTCAGGAGATAATTTATCTCCAAAATCATCTTCATAATTAACATCATCGCCAGCGATGAAATCCTGACTGGTGCAAACGAATTTACCATCTATCATTTCAAAACTTTGAACAACAAAGCCAACTGTTACTTTTTGATATTCTATAATCATTTTAATCTCCTGTTTTTCTTTATACAGTGTAAAAAGTTTCGCTCTGGTTTTATCCGCTATTGTTATTCAGCATAGTCCCCATTAACTTTTTCATTTCTGCATTACTTTGAAACAAAGTTTTTTCATCTCTAACTCTATCAATAAAGCCATTATTCTATCCTCAGAGCTGGCCGAATCTCCCGGTCTTTTTGAAATTATAGTAGACAAAAACGAGCTACCATCATTGCTGACCAAAATTAAACTGTAACTCTTTGCCTGTCTAATAGTATCAATCAATTCTTCTCTCTCTTTGTCTTCATTCATTTTTCTATTCCTTTTATTAAACTATTGCTTTTTCTTTATACAGTGTGAAAAGTTTCGCTCTGGTTTTATATG
>SDBU01009102.1_pt1 | contig 11183 bp, 13 predicted proteins | sample 2277071 | NCBI WGS metagenome assembly SDBU01 (sample SAMN10397929, study PRJNA504765) | marine sediment metagenome | isolation source: marine sediment core GS08_GC12, 126 cmbsf | place: Arctic Ocean: Gakkel Ridge, Loki's castle | collected 2008 | reverse complement strand
GTCTGGCTGGGCAGCTTGATAACCGAGCAGGGTATTGGCAATGGCGTGTCCCTCATCATCTTTGGAGGCATTGTGGCGCGTTTGCCGCAGAACATAGGGGGGTTCGTTGTTCGTCAAGACTACGTAGGCCTGTTGATCTTCACCCTGATCACGGCAGCCACCATAGGTGTCATCGTGTTGATCCAGGAGGGACAGCGTCGCATCCCTGTCCAATATGGCAAGCGGGTACGGGGGACCCGCGTGTACGGTGGGCAGAGCGCACACATTCCTTTGCGCGTCAACAGTGCTGGCATGATCCCGCTCATCTTTGCGCAGTCCATTATGATATTCCCAAGCACGATAGCTAGCTATCTCTATCGCCCTGAGGCGACTGGCTTCTTCCAAGGCCTGGTCAACGGCGTTTACGAGAACCTTCAACCGGCGGGCGATGCCTGGATCTATTGGGTTATGTATTTCTTTATGGTCGTAGCGTTTACCTATTTCTATACTGACGTCATCTTTCGGCAGCAGAACCTGGCCGAATCGCTGCAGCGACAGGGCGGGTTCATCCCTGGTATGCGTCCGGGCAAACGGACTGAAGAGTACCTGAATCGCGTCGTGCAGCGTATTACATTGGTGGGGGCGGTTTTTCTGGGCACGGTGGCGATTCTGCCCTGGCTGGTGCAGCTGGTTCCCGGATTGGGGCGTACAGGCGGGCAGACCCAGTCACTTCTCATAACCAGCACTGGGTTGCTGATCGTCGTCGGTGTAGTTCTGGACACTATGAAGCAGCTAGAGGCGCAGTTGTTGATGCGTCACTATGAGGGCTTCATCAAGTAGTAGTGGTTGAGTGGGGTTTGCGTGGAGGAGAAACAGGGGAAGCCAGTCGAGCCGAGATACATAGTCCTGTTGGGTCCGCCGGGTGCCGGAAAGGGGACACAGGCAGCCAGACTGCGCGAGAACATGGATCTGCCCCACATTGCCAGTGGCGACTTGTTTCGGGAGCACCTGAAGAACAAGACTGATTTGGGTTTGAAGGCCAACGCCTTCATGGAGCGCGGCGAGCTGGTGCCTGATGACGTGACCATCGCGATGGTCGTGGACCGGCTCTCTCGGCCTGACTGTGTCAGGGGGGCGCTACTGGATGGCTTCCCGAGAACGATAGCTCAGGCCAAAGCCCTGGATCGGGCGTTGGCTGGCGACGGGCACAAGATCGGCGTCGTGCCCTGCATTACGGTGCCCGATGAAGTGCTGGTCAAACGGCTCAGTGGTCGCTGGCTGTGCCCAATCTGTGGAGAGCCGTATCACGTTCTGTTTAACCCTCCCAGACAGCCGGGGGTGTGCGACATTGACGGAGGCGAGCTGTATCAACGTGACGATGACAAACCTGAGACGGTGCGCAATCGACTCGCAGTTTATTGGGAGCAGACCAGCCCACTGATCGATCACTACACCAGGCGGGGGATACTGGTTGAGATTAATGGTGACCAGCCGATTGACGTGGTTCAAGCTGACCTCCGTGCGGCTGTGGCAGGCAATCCAGGATGACCAGAAAGAGGGCCGGGATCGAAAGGAAGTCTGAAGAAGAACTGGCGCTGATGCGTCAGGCGGGGCGCATTGTGGGCGAGGTCCTGGCGATGATGCGTGAGAAGGCTCAGCCGGGAGTGTCCACCGGCCAGCTGGACGCAATGGCTGAGGAGATCATCCGGGACTACGGTGCTGTTCCAGCTTTCAAGGGATACCCGCACAGCGGACATAACGATTTCCCGGCTTCCATATGTTCGTCTATCAACGAAGAGATCGTGCATGGCATACCCAGTACGGACCGGGTACTCAATGAAGGAGACATTATCAGTATAGACGTGGGTGCCGTTCACGGCGGGTTCTACGGTGACGCGGCGGTCACGCTGCCTATCGGCGAGGTGGATGAGGAGACTCAGCGGCTATTGACGGTAACGAAAGAGGCTTTGACCGCTGGCATTACTGAGGCCCGTGATGGCAATCACCTGTGGAATGTCATTCGTGCCATACAGTCGTGCGTGGAGCAGAATGGCTTCAATGTGTTGCACGAATACCAAGGTCATGGCATCGGGCGCGTGATGCACGAGACGCCAGACATTCCGAACTTCCTGGGTGAGCGTGACCAACGACCGAAGAATCATCCGCTTGTGCAGGGAGTGACAATGGCGCTGGAACCCATGGTGGTGGTGGGTGAATGGCGTACCAGGGTGCTGGATGACGGTTGGACCGTTGTCACTGCCGACGGCAAGCGTTCAGCTCATTTTGAGCACACCATTGCGGTCACAGGTGGAGAGGCAGAGATCCTGACTCGCTTGTAGCGCGGGCCAGGTGGGAGCCGGCGGGCTGTGTGTGCTCGACGCCGGTCTGAGGAAGGATGATGAGGCAATGAAGGTGAAAGCGTCTGTCAAGCGACGTTGTGAGAAGTGCAAGATCATAAAGCGTAGGGGTGTTGTGCGCGTGATTTGCTCCAACCCCAAACACAAGCAGCGTCAGGGTTAGAGAGTTGGTCGTGGCTCGGTGACCTAACTATCAGCGTGGCAGGGTGCGAATGACCCCAGCCTGCTGTTGAGTGTGTCGCTGAGCTGCCCCAAGGAGGTTATCTTAGCTTATGGCACGTATTTCAGGAGTCGACCTACCGCGAGGGAAGCGTGTTGAGATCGGGCTGACGTATATCTATGGGATTGGCCGCAGCAGCAGCCAGGACATTCTGCGACAATCGGAAGTGAATCCGGACACGCGTATAAGAGATCTGGCCGAAGACGAAGTTGTCCGCTTGCGCGAGGTGATTGAGCGGAATTACCGTGTGGAAGGTGACTTGCGGCGTGAGGTTCAGATGAACATCAAGCGCTTGCAAGAGATCCAGTGTTATCGTGGCCTGCGCCATCGGCGCAATCTGCCCGGGCATGGGCAGCGCACCCGCACCAATGCTCGCACCAACCGTGGCGCCCGCAGGACCGTGCCGGGTCGCAAACGAGTACGCGGTGGCAAGAAATAGGCCGGCATTCTGCATCATGCCCATTGCACAACGTGACGGAGAGGTAATATGGCAAATGTGAAAAGTGGAGCACGCCGCAGATCTGGTCGGAGAGAACGGAAGAACGTTCCGTACGCTCGTGCCTATATTCATGCCACCTTCAACAATACGATCATAACTGTGACTGACCAACAAGGGAACACGCTTTCGTGGGCTAGCGGCGGAACGGCAGGCTTCAAGGGATCCCGAAAGAGCACGCCGTATGCGGCTCAGCTGGCAGCGCAGCAAGTGGCACGCACGGCTCAAGGACAGGGTGTGCAAGAGCTGGATGTGTTTGTCAAGGGGCCAGGGCCGGGTCGTGAGGCAGCTATCCGATCTTTGCAGGGTGAAGGGTTTAGGTTGCGCTCCATTACCGATGTAACCCCGATTCCGCACAATGGGTGTCGTCCACCCAAGAAGCGACGAGTGTAGGTTCAGCGCAACAGAGTCATTGAGACTTAGGAGAGGACAACTTGGCACGTTACCTGGATTCAGTATGCAAATTGTGTCGTCGCGAGGGAGAGAAGCTGTTTCTCAAGGGTGAGCGGTGCTTCTCGCCGAAATGTGCGTTCGAGCGACGTCCTTATGCGGGAGGCATGCACGGACGGCAGACCAAGTTCCGACGGAAGGAATCCGACTATTCGCTGCAGCTTCGGGCGAAGCAGAAGGCACGTCGCGTGTATGGCGTCTACGAGCGTCAGTTCCGTCGTTACTTCCAGCGGGCCCAGCGCCAGACGGGCTTGACAGGCACGAACCTGTTGGTCCTGCTCGAAAGCCGACTTGACAACGTTGTCTATCGTCTGAAGTTTGCTGATTCGCGGGCCCAGGCTCGCCAGCTGGTGCGACACGGCCACCTGGACGTCAATGGCAACAAGACGGATATTCCTTCGTATCTGGTGAAACCAGGCGATGTCATCTCAGTACGAGAGTTGAGTCGGCAGAAGGCGTATTTCAAGGAAATGCCCCAGGTGTTGGATGGAGGTCAGGTGCCTCCCTGGCTGAGCCTGGATGCGGCCGGTCTCACGGGTACTGTGGTTGCCACACCGTCTCGCGATGATGCTGGTGCGACCTTGAATGAGCAGCTGATTGTGGAGTATTATAGCCGTCGTTAGCAACGTATTACTACTAGCCCTTGTCCCTTCTGGACCGGGCTATGGACCCAAGACTGCGGGCGCCTACAGGGGGTATTGCCTTGCTGGAAATGAATTTTGTCCTGCCCAAGATTGAGACTGTATCAGCCACGAAGAACTATGGCCGTTTCAGCATCAGTCCGCTTGAGAGCGGATACGGCATCACGCTGGGAAATGCACTCCGGCGTGTATTGCTGTCGTCATTGTCAGGTGCGGCTGTGACATCGGTGCGCATCAGTGGGATTTATCACGCATTCTGTGTCATCCCCCACGTGCGCGAGGACATGACAGCCTTTATTCTTAATGTCAAGGATCTGAGAGTCAAGCTGTTTGAAGCCGAACCGGCGAGGTTGCGTTCGGAGATCAAGGGTGAGGGCATTCTGACGGGCGGCGATCTTGAATGCCCGCCATACGTCGAGATCGTCAATCCGGAACTTCCCCTGCTGACGGCTGATTCGGCAGAGGCGGCGCTTGATATTGAGTTGGTGGTTGAGCAGGGACGAGGCTACTCGCCATCCGAGGAACGGGAAAAACTGCCGATTGGTGAAATTCCCATTGACGCGGTTTTCAGTCCTGTGGAACATGCCAGTTATTCGATAGAACGAGCGCGGGTGGGACAGATCACGGACTATGACCGCCTGATGATTGAGGTGAAGACGGATGGCACTCTATCGCCGCACGATGCCTTGAGGGAGGCAGCACGCATCCTGGTACAGCACTTCACGCTCGTGTCAGGTGTCACAGAGGAAGAGGCAGCGCCGCCGGTCGAAGAAGAGGGTGGCATTCCTGCCAGTCTGTATGAAACGCCTATTGAGGTGCTTGAGCTGACGGTTCGAGCTTACAATTGTTTGAAGCGCGCCGGAATCACTCAGGTGGGTGAGGTGCTGGAGAAGCTGCAGAAGGGCCAAGATGAGATGCTGGCGATCCGCAACTTTGGCCAGAAGTCTATGGACGAGCTCACCGAGAAACTTCGCGAGAAGGGTTTCTTCTATGCGATAGAGAAGGCTGAGGAATCTGCGAGCGAAGACGAATCTGACGAAGAACAGCCGGAAGAGATAGAAGTCGCGGCTTGAGAGGAATTGGACGATGAGACACCGAGTAGCAGGTCGAAGACTGAACCGCGGTGCGGCCCACCGCAAGTCCTTGTTTCGGAACTTGACGACTGATCTCTTCCGACATGAGAGAATTCGCACGACTGAAGCGAAAGCCAAGGCGATTCGCCCCCAAGCTGAACGGTTGATCACGTTGGCCAAACGAGGTGATTTGCACTCCCGGCGGTTGGCGGCACGTGATGTGAAAGACCCCGAGATACTGCGCAAGCTCTTTGACGATCTTGCCGAACGGTATGAGGATCGCGAAGGTGGGTATGTTCGTGTTCACAAACTTGGACCACGCAAAGGTGACGCTGCGCCTCTGGTGCTCCTCTCGTTGGTAGAGTGAGCGTCAGGGTCAACATGCTGATAACTCAGTGTCAAGTAGAATGGAACAGCGGTGCCGGGCAACGGTTGAGTATGATGGCTCTGATTTCCTGGGCTTTCAGGTGCAGGCGCAGGGTCGCACCATTCAAGGAGAGTTGGAACGAGCAATTGAGCGTGTGACCCAGAGGAAGATTCGGGTTGTTGGCGCCGGTCGGACTGACGCCGGCGTCCACGCTGTGGGGCAGGTGATTGCTTTCACCGCCGTTTGGCGGCACTCAGTTCAGGATCTACATCGGGCTCTGAACGCTGTGCTGCCAGCTGAGATCGCCATCACCCACCTGGGGGTCGCGCATCCGGAGTTTCACCCGCGGTTTGATGCCATCTGGCGTCAGTATCGCTACACCGTTCTCAACCGGCCGGTACGTTCGCCGGTGAGGTGCCGTTATGCGCACCACGTACCCGGTCCCCTTGACGTGGCGGCGATGCGTGTGGCGAGCCAATATCTGATTGGCCATCGCGATTTCGCTGCTTTTGGCAAGCCAACGCAGGGAGAGAGCACTGTCCGTGAGGTGAAGCGAGTCGAGTGGTTTGTTGAGGGAAACAAACTTGCTTTTGAGATTACGGCAAACGCGTTTCTGTATCGTATGGTGCGTAACATCGTAGGCACTCTGTTGCGGGTGGGAGGGGGCGACCTCAACTCAGACGAGGTCATTTCCTTGCTGGAGTCTAGAGACCGAGCTGCTGTGGGGCCTCCAGCACCGGCAAGGGGATTGTGTTTGATGAAGGTAGACTACGCCGACTGAGGTCGGCGTGCAGAACAGGTGGGCTTGTTCAGGATTCTGAAAGCAGTGTGCCGGACGGTGGGGGGACTTGCCGGGCACCATTGCCAAGAGTCTGGACGAACCCCTAAGGAGTGACGACGACGTGAAGACTTTTTCGGCAAGGACTCAGGACATTGAGCGGGAGTGGTTGGTGGTTGATGCCGAGGGGCAGACCCTTGGGCGACTGGCAAGCCGTATCGCCACGATCCTGCGTGGCAAGCACAAGCCCATCTACACGCCACACGTTGACTGCGGAGACTACGTGGTTGTTGTCAATGCTGACAGGGTCCACGTGACTGGCAAGAAGCTGGACCAGAAGATATACTATCGTCACAGTGGCTATCCAGGCGGGCTGAAGCAGATTGCTCTGCGTCGACAGCTGGAGAGGCATCCGGAGCGGGTGATAGAAGCAGCGGTACGTGGCATGTTGCCCAAGAATCGGTTGGGTCGCAAGATGTTCAAGAAACTCAAGGTCTACGCTGGGCCTGCTCATCCGCATGAAGCGCAGCAACCCAGGTCATTAGATTCTTAGAAAAGGGGGCAAGAAGCGGCGTGGCTGAAACTGAAATGCAGTACTACGAAGGTATCGGCAGGCGTAAAACTTCAACCGCCCGGGTACGGCTGTTCCCTGGCGGTGATGGCACCATGCTGGTGAATGACCAGCCGGCAGACGAGTATTTCGTTCGTGAGGGGGACTTGAGGAATTTAAGTGAGCCTCTGGTGGTCACGGACAACGTTGGGCGATTCAACATGAGCGTCCACGTGAACGGGGGAGGAGTGACCGGGCAATGTGGAGCCATTCGCCTGGGCATAGCCAGGGCATTGCTCAAGACAGACCCCGATTACCGGCCGACGCTGCGCCAGTTCGGGTTGCTCACACGCGACCCACGTGCCAAAGAACGGAAGAAACCAGGCCTCAAGCGAGCTCGCAAGGCGCCGCAATACACCAAGCGCTAGCCTGGGCAATGGGTGAAGATCGTCGGCGGGGTGGCGTATCGCCATACCGTTACTTGACATAATATAGTCATGTTGGTTCTTCCTGACCGCAGAATGCGTAGAGAACGCCTGGAGAGACAGTGATCTGACCGTGCGTTGTCTGTGATCTCTGCGGTTATGCTTTCTGGTGATTGCAGGTCGACAACGGGCGTGAGCCTATTCCGAGACAAGACCTGCTGGCACGGTGGATTGAAGCAACTGTATGACCTGAGCACGGAATTGGAAGCGAAGGTTCTGGTGCAACACATCTGGACACCCTGGCGGATGCGGTATATTGTGGCTAACAAGACGAGTGATTCGTGTGTCTTCTGTCAGATAGTAGCGCAGGAGGAAGAGTGCGACCGCAGGAACTACGTTCTATTCAGGGGACGCCGCGTCTTCGCCGTTCTGAATCTGTACCCGTACAACAATGGCCATCTGATGATACTGCCGTACGAGCATTTGGCCAGCCTGGAACATCTGTCGCCCGAGACGCAAGCCGACGTGATGCACCTGGTTTCCTACTTCATACGACTGATGCGGGGTTGTATGTCCCCTGCGGGCTTCAACGTGGGCATCAATCTTGGTAAAGCTGCCGGTGCTGGTATTGATGACCACGTTCACGTTCACCTGGTACCGCGCTGGGATGGGGACACGAATTTCATGCCGGTCATCTCTGAGACGCGTGTCATCCCTGAGTGGTTGGACGACACCTATGATAAGCTTGTATCCCTCGTAAAAGAGTCTCCTCCTCCCTGTTAGGCAAGTGGGTATTGGTGGGCAAGTGGGAAGTTGTCTGGTCCCAAATGCTCCCGATGGGGCTTTGAGAAAGCACACACCCATGGCCTGAAAACCACGGCTCAAACACTCTCTTGGAACCGGGCGAACCGGGTGCGGTGCGACTCTTCGGCATGTCGATGTGCGCCCACGCCAGCCAGGTGAACATCGTTCCGACGGGTTCGTTGGCCACTGAGCTGGGGAAGCCACGGGTTGCCAATGCGATCTGGCTGGGCACTCTCCGTCGCTTTCTGGACATTCCTGTTGAGTCGTGGCATCATACCATCGAGGAACGCGTCCCACCCAAGTTTCAGGAGCTGAACCTCCGTGCGTTTGACGTGGGACGGGAACCTATGGCGCAGGAGTATCATCCCTGCTAGGTTAGCCTGCAAACGAAGTATCCAGGAGACGTGGCCTCCCAGTTGAGTTGGCCCAGCAAATCCCCGTTGATGTATCTATGGAAATCCTCCTGTGATCGGAGCTGCGTTTATGCTTGAGCCGTTCTTCAATCCACACGGAGTGGCCGTTATCGGTGCTTCACGCGATCCATACAAACTGGGCTACGGGGTGGTGCGAAACCTGGCAGAGATTGGCTATCGAGGCCCGGTGTATCCTGTGAACCCGGCTGCCACCCACATCATGGGCTATGCCTGCTACCCGTCTGTTGCCGACGTGCCCGACCCAGTTGATCTGGCAGTGGTCATTGTGCCGGCGCCGTCTGTAGTCAGCGTGATTGAACAATGTGCCGAGCGTGGCATCGGACACATCATCGTGGCCAGTGGCGGCTTCGGTGAGACGGGGCCGGAGGGGCGGAGGCTGGAAGCGGATCTGGCGGGGGTGGCGCGGAAGTGTGGTGTCCGAATCGTTGGTCCCAATTGCAACGGCATCATTGACACGTACACACCGATCAGTACGGCGTTCACTGTGGGTACGCCACGGTCTGGTGACATCGGTTTGGTGTCGCAATCGGGAGCTCTGTGCGTGGTCCTCATGAACATCGCCAGTCACACCGGGAATGGTTTTTCCCGGCTGGTTAGCCTTGGCAATCAGGTGGACGTGAGCGAGGCGGAGATTCTGACCAGCTTGGCCGGGGACCCCCACACTCATGTCATTGCTGCCTATATTGAGGGTGTGGTTGACGGGCGCGCTTTTATGCGCGCGGCCGAAGAAGCAGCTCGCCGGAAGCCAGTTGTGGCAATCAAGGCGGGGCACAGTTCAGGCGGGGCGAAAGCAGTGACTTCCCATACCGGCGCTCTGGCAGGTAGTGCCGAAGCCTATGCGGCCGCTTTTCGGCAATGCGGAGTTGTGCAGGTCGATACCATGGAAGGTCTTTTCGATTGCGCGCGCACGTTGGCCTGGCAGCCGCTGCCTCAAGGCAACAGAGTGGCGCTGCTCACGAATGCTGGAGGTGTGGGCATACTTGCTGCCGATGCGCTGGAAGCGGCCGGTCTACGCCTTGCCTCACTCAGCGACGAGACTCGCGGTGCTTTGCGTCTCATATTGCCTGCCGCGGCCAGTGTGGACAATCCAGTTGACGTGTTGGCCGGGTCGGGCTCCGGCATCTACGCCATAGCACTTAATTCACTGCTGGCTGATGCTGCTGTCGACGCGGTGCTCGTCATAGTAGCACCCCCTCAAGATTGGTACCTGCCTACCAGTGTGGCTGAGGTGATCGCAGAGGTTGCATCTCTTCACGCAAAGCCAGTGTTGGCCTCGATGATGGGTCTGGATCCTGTCGATAAGGCTCTCGCGATTCTGAGCCAGCGGCGCATACCGAATTTTGCCTTCCCGGAGCGGGCTGCCTCACCGCTGGCGGCTATGGTGACCCGGCAGCAGTGGCTTGAAGCACCGGTTGGATCAACACTTGACCTGAGTGACGTCGAATCGTGGCGCAGTGCAGCCAGAGTGGCGCTTGACAAGGGCAATCTGGAAGGCGCGGTGGCTGCCTACGGTATCGCGTTGCCGCCAGGCCGGCTGACCAGCGATGCGGACAGCGCGGTTCAGGCGGCCGAAGAAATCGGGTATCCGGTGGCTCTCAAGCTGATGTCATCGGAGGTCAGCCATAAGTCGGACGTGGGGGGAGTTGCCCTTGACGTCGGCGACGAGGCGGAAGTGCGCGCCGCCTTCTCCCGCATCGTTGAGGCAGGCGGTTCTTCCGACCCCGGTCTGATGGTGGAGGGAGTGTTGGTCCAGAAGATGCTTGCCGGGGGGCAAGAGGTCATCGTCGGCGTGCGGCGGGATCCACAGTTTGGGCCACTGGTACTGGTGGGCAGTGGCGGGGTTGAGGTGGAACTGATGCGCGATGTGGCTGTGGGCATTGGCCCGTTGACTCGGGTGCAGGCCGAAGATATGCTGGACGCCACCCAAGCCGGGATGCGGCTGAAAGGGTGGCGCGGCGTGCCGCCCGGAGACTGGGATGCCGTGTTGGAAGCGATGATGCGCCTGGCACAGGCGGCTTGTGACTTCCCCGCGATTTCAGAGTTGGAGATCAATCCTCTCTACGTGTTGCCGCAGGGGCAGGGCGCTCTTGCCGTGGACGTGCGTGGGGTCCTGGAGTGAGTGCATCCGGTCAGATGAGTCTGGGAGAGAGCGACAGGAGTCCGCGCAGAATCACCGCCTGGCGGTGGTTACGTCGCATCCTCTTTCTGACCGCTGTCAGCCTGCTTCTGACGACGGCCAGCGTAGTTCCGGAGAAGGAATTCGATCTGCGCCTGTCTCCGCTTGTTGCTGGCCAGCGCTTTGACTGGGTTGGCTGGGAGACGGACGTGCTGCTGGAGGAGACTGCCTGGTGGCTTCAAGGTCGTCCGCTATCGGACGAGGCTGCGCAGCAAAGCGCGGAGGTGCGTGGGTTTCTGGCGGAGCAGCAACGTATGGAGGGCCTGGAGGCCCGGATTCGGGGTGAATACGCCAGGTTGCCCCAGTCCCCGGCCGAATCCCCGGCGGACTCACCCAACGACCAGCTATCGTCGGTGAAGCCTCTGGAGCGCGAGCTGTACGAGCTGTGGCGGCAGCAGACAGAGGTGGCTCTCCGGATTGAGCGCATCATGGC
>SDBU01009101.1_pt1 | contig 11184 bp, 10 predicted proteins | sample 2277071 | NCBI WGS metagenome assembly SDBU01 (sample SAMN10397929, study PRJNA504765) | marine sediment metagenome | isolation source: marine sediment core GS08_GC12, 126 cmbsf | place: Arctic Ocean: Gakkel Ridge, Loki's castle | collected 2008 | reverse complement strand
ATTGCATGTAGTAGACTACCTGCAGTGTGCCTCCTTCTATTCCGTTTTTCCACTTCATAAGCTGCATACCAGTGATGAGTAATGGAAATTCCAGTCCACCAGGGACTTCAAAGATAATCGCTTCATCTATGGCATAGCGGTCTTTGTCGTTGACCGGTCTTATCGGGACAGTTACATTTTTGTCTGTAAGCCCAAGCTGCCACATAGTAGCATCAGTGGGAGGATTTTTAAGGAAAACTGAGACTGCGTTAGCAGGCAATTCAGGTTCTGGTTCAGGCTTAGGTTCAGGTACGGGTATGGGCTCAGGTATGGGCGTCGGTATGGGCGTCGGTATAGGCTCAGGTATAGTAGGCGCTTCGGGTACTTCTTCCTCTGGTACTTCCTCTTCGGGGATAGCTTCGCTTGGCTTCCCTTTCCTCAAGATAAGCCCCAGAGCTGCTATGGCTGCTCCTATTCCTAAGATTATCGGTCCTTTATTAGCCATTTTACTTCTCCTTTCCTTTATTATACATCATACTCCCCACTGTTCTCCTTCACTAGGGGGGAGCCCTTCTTTCCTCAGTATTCCTTCCAGCTCGAAGACTGAGCCAGCTTTAAAGTTCGGGCCGGTCGCAGGACGTAGTAGAATTGTAGTAATAGCGTCGGTGTTTAGCCATCGATGAGACTGAAGGTAAACTAGAATATCAGTTCCAGTTAAACTGATAAAGTGCTTATGACGGTCTGTTTCAGCATAACCAGGGAACAGTAAAGTTCCCCCACCAAATTCTCCAGCAGGCTGGACGTCTGCAGGTATCCTTCCCACATTTCGATTGGCAATCGTTCGAAGGGCAGTGACCGCAGCTCCAGTTCCATTTACCTCTTGAAGGTTATAATTACCTGCGGCCCCATCACCATTTATCTCTATGTATATTAAATCGTTACCAGGAACTCTATTACTCCTTGCATAAGCGTGTAATATCAGTGCCTCGAAGTTCTGCGGAATGTTGGCGAAAGTGATGGAAGCTGTATCTTCTGTTATTGAAATCCTCTCAATTATTCGTTTCGGAACTCGGTAAAGTGAAAGCAAAGAGCCAGCAGCAAAATCATCAAAGTTAGAGCCAGCCACATAGAGTTTATTGACTGGCTCAATATTATCCCGCCTACCGGACATTACTCTTACTTCCCCGGTCGGACCGACACTTTGATGGTAACCACTTTGAGATAACCAGTGTGGCTGATTATCCTTAGTAAATTGTGAAATCACCATAGCCAGAGCCCCGAAGACATCAGCTGTGGCAGCGGCAGCGGTAACCAGTCCTACTTCGAAATTCGGCTGGGCAGCGGTAGGTGGCCCACCAGCTCTGCCTACTAACTCTTGAGTAGGATAATTACCCGCTATTGTATCATCGTTGATGGCACATACCACCTCATCCTCTACCACAGCCGCCCTGGCGCTTCTAAGATAGCCGATAATGGCTAAATCCCCCTCTCCTTGGGGAATATTATCAAAAGTGCCACCACCAGCGTCCAGTATTTCTGCTACCAGATAGCTCTCGTCAATAACACCGATAGATACCGTAGAGCCGACCATCATCTCATCACCGACCCCCATGATAATGGTAACTGAAGTTATAGCAGCTGCCTGAGCCCACCTGCCTACTACAGCTTCTACGGCGAACTCACCAGCGCCGCCGAGGGCCAGCACGGTCTTGTGATTAACTGTATTGAAGGCATGGGTAATGAGAAACAGGCTGCCACCCCAGACGTCATCGTTAGAGGCTCCGGGTATCGCTGGCAGGTTTATAGCATTGGCTCCGTCAACTCTACCGGCGGTGTCATTAACACCGACACCACTCAACCGCTGGTAGTAATAATCCATAGCCATAGAGCCGTTAAAGCGTAGGAACTGTGTTGTAGAGTCCGAAACATCAATGGTTCGGCAGTTGGTAATACAGACCAAGTGGCGTGAGGTGACCTTTGCCCACGCATCCCACTCCGCTACCAGCAAGTCAATATCGTCTATTGTAATCTCAATATTCTCTGCTGTGAGCTCAACGGTCTTTAATATCTTTATCGGTAAATTTAACATTATCCTACTTGCTGTCCTTCTGAAGGCGGTAAACCTTCTTTTCTCAGGATGCCTTCAAGCTCAAAGACACTGCCGGCGATGAAGTTGGCACCAGCAGTAGGAGTAAGAGTTATGTCAGTAATAGGGTCAGTATCTTCCCATCTAAGAGATAATATTACCGCAAAGTCCTCCATACGGCCATTAAAACCAATACTATGCTTGTGCCTATCATCCTTAGCATAAGATGGGAATAGTAAACTTCCCCCTCCGAATTGGCCTACTCCTTCAGTATTCCCTGGCACAAATAGCCAATCGATGGCCCCCAGGCCTCTCCCCGCCGCTTCGGCAGCGGCGGCTCCATATAGTATTTGGCGGTCATAGGTAGCTAGGCCAGGGTCTCCATTTATTGCAATATTTGCAGTATCTGTAGCCGCTCCGTTATCCGTCCTCGCATACACATGGAGCAACAACGCTTCGAAGTTCTGAGGGATATTATCGAAGGTAATGGTAGGAGTGTCTTCCGTAAGAACAAACCTTTCAATTATCCGCTTGGGCACGCGGTAGAGGGAGAAGAGGGAATCCTCACGCATATTGATACCCAGCCCCGGGTCAAGCTCTATCTTATTTATTGGTTCTATGTTAGCTCTTCTGCCTGACATCAGCCTGACTTCAGCGACTGGTCCAACGCCAGAGTGGTATCCACTAACTGAAAGGAAATGAGGCTGATTATCCTTAATATATTGTGAGTAAGTGACTACTAGAGCTCCAAAGACATTTATCCCTGCGGTTTGACCGGGAATTATGGCACACTCGCCATTGATGGGGGATGCAGCGGTAGGTGGACCGGCACCAACGCCCAGTAATTCTTGGGCAGGATAATGAGCCGCTACTTGGTCATCATTGATGTAATGGAAGACTTCATCCGCTACGGCAGCCTGGGTGCTCCTAGCGTAGCCTATTACTACTAAATCTCCTTCTCCCTGGGGGATGTTATCGAAGATAGGATTAGGTGTTGGCAGCCCTACTCCCGTTGAAATCCATTCCCCTACCAGGTAGCGCTCATCAATGACACCGAGGTGAATGGTTGAGCCAGCTATAAAGTTACCCGTGTCTAAAGAAGCAATTAGGCTGGTGCTAGCGGCTACCGAAGCCCACCTGCCTACAACCGCACTTACATAGTCCTCTGCAGCTCCTCCCAGAGCTAGGGCCACTTTATGGTTGGTAGTATTAAAGGCGTGAGGAAAAAGAATCGTTCCTCCCCCGAAGGCGTTAGCGTAGTCTGTTCCAGGTATAGCAAAGGGATAATCAGCTCCTATAAGTTCAAAGAGGGCATTTATACCATCTTGCCGGTCCGCATCAATTGCGGCGGCTTCCCCCGACATCCATTGGTGATTGTAATTGGCTCCTGAGTCCCCGTTAAGCTCTATCTCTAAAGCCCTCTTGGTTACAGCGTCCGGGCTCGCCGCATTAACAATTAGCACTAAGTGCCGTGAGGTAACCCGAGCCACAGCGTCCCACTGAGCTACCAAGGCAGCTATATTATCAAACTCGATAGTGGCCTGTGCTGCCTCTATCTGTATGGTCTTCAGTATCTTTATTGGTAGATTTAACATCCTACACCTCTATTTCTCAAGAAATACTATTCATGTTTTGACTTAATTATCTCCAGATAGTCAACCCAGGCTGTTTTGGCAGCCGCGCCTTCAGCCCGGACGTAATATTCGATATAGTGGCCATCGGCTGTCATCTTATTGGCTATTCCCGTGGTGCCGATTTCCGTCATTCCAAGCCAGGTGGTGCCGACCGCCCAATGGGGAGTCCCATCAGTCTCTACCCAAACAGCCAGCATATAGTGATTAGCCGGATTAAAAGCTACAACCTCGGTAGCGAATTCAGGACCTCCTCCATCATCTATAGTGAGGCGCCAATTATCATTGACACTCTTATCAAACTCAATATAGACATATTCATTAGCATCCTTGTAGAAACCGAAACGGAATTCTTCCGCTAGGTCGCTTGGTAGCTCTACGGAAATCTCGGCATATATCTCCCGGGAGCGTAGCGCCATTAAGTCTCTGATTCTCGTTCCTTCCTGGTTACCAAGAATGGCGCCGGTAATCAGGGTATTGTGGGAAACAACGGTGGTGACTTCGTTTGTGCCACCACCTACGGCTAGTGAAACTATATCGTAATCGCCGCCAAAGTTTTGTCTCGACAATCCTCGGTCAAAGCAGTCTATGGTGCGGATGTATTGTCTCCAGTTCATCCCCGACTGGCTATGACTTACAGCTCCTCTTGGTCCGAATGGATATGGTCCTGTTTCTGCCATTATTCTTCCTTACAGGTGATTCCACCCTTTCTTACCCTCAAGGGATGCCTCCAACACCAGAGCTACTTTCTTTTTATCTACCATTTAATAACTCCTGTACCATTTTATCCTCCCTGCCAAAATTCCTGAAGTAGCCAGTTTTCTATCTTGAAATTCATTGGCATAGTAATTCTCCCTAATAGGTTGTTACTCCTAAGGAACGGGACTCAACCAGCTTGCCATCACCGTAAATATTCATAGTATACCTATAGCTACCAAGACCGACAGTATTAACGGTAAATTCAACCCAATCCGACTCCCCGGGGCTAAGCGTAATGCTACCCGATTGCCCCATGAAGGTGACCTTGAATGTGGCCGTGACATTCCCGGTATTCCTTGGTTTCCACTGTGTTTCAATGGCAGTATTGGCTGGCCATGCATTAATTGGTGATATTTGTCGCCAGCCAGGCAAGCCTTCCCACCAGAAATAAGATATAAGAAGTGTGCCATTAATAACATCTGGTGCTGGTGGCACTTCAACATAAACTGTTGAGCTTATCTCATCAAGGAGTTCATCGCCATAGTATGCTCGGATATTAAGGGTGTAGCTTCCTTCAGTCCCGAAATGATATGGCTGACTGATTTTTCTTACCTCGCCAGTAGCTAGATTAGCGGTATATCCCATAAAGTGCTTACCGTTCATATACATCTCAAGCCGGTAGGTAAGCCTGCCTATGGACAGGTTTTTCATTCTGACCATCCAGACATGCCTTGAGTTAGTATCAAATGGAGGTGTGGCATCCCAGGTTAGGCTCTGAAGTGAGATGTTGGGAACTGCAATAACAGGTCTAGCTAGTAAAAAAACACCAAGACCGGCCGCTGCAAGCCCCAACACAATAAGTCCCGTTTTTTGTGCCATTTTCTTCTCCTACGGGATATTTTATTGCCATGATTTATAAGCCTTCGCTGTTACTATCTGCTCCCCAATATCATCGAAATGGACAATAACATAATCACCTACTGCTACATCCCCAGCTACAAATTGGTCTTTGACTGTCTGAGTGACAAAGCAATCATAGAAGTAGTCCCTGCCTTCCCAGACTCTTTTTATCTTTGCAGGTCTAGCTTTGGCAGGGTCAACCGCTTCCAGAACTGAGATGTGGGTGGAGCGAGGCGGTTCAGGCGGAGGCGGAATAACATAATCACTGGCTGCCTTAAGTTCTTCATCCATGTCAGTCCAAATATTTCCGTGTAAAATATCAAATTCTTCTTTAGTTAAGCCGCTAGTTTTATTATAGTAGCTATTAGATAGTTCATCGTGCATTCGTTTATAAGTATTTGTAATTTCTTCTCTAGTTGGCATTTTATACTCCTGTAATATAGCCCATAATATCTATTGTCATGTTTATTGCATATTCAGCTCTCATCTCAATTTTTCCTGAACTATCAGCGACAACTAATAGATGAGTCCAATATGACGAATGGGAGTCTGATATATTAACGCCTAGTCTTTCAGGTTCAACTAGAGTCCACCAGCAATCATCAGTATCCCCATTTTTTCTAACACCCACTTGATTAAAGCTAGCGGTTAAGGAATGGAATTTTAAGAAAACCAGAGCAGGATGTGCTCCTATAGTTCCCGATAAATCTAGGTCAGTCCAAGTATTGGGAACATTTCCATTATGTACCTCGGTTTCGGTAAAAATAATGGCAGGCGCATCTATCTCAGTCGGGGCAGCACTAGCACCAGCCCCTAAAAGGAGCTTGTTGAGCGTCCAGTGCTTACTCCATGTGTTTCTTATCATTGCCATTTATGCTTGATACCTCCGTATTATAATTTATTCCAATAGCTTATTGGGCTTACTCTCAGCTGGCAGGCTGTAGCAACCGCCCCATTATCTATAGATAATACCCAGTAGCAAGTGCCTGCTGCTGGCCCGGTCGGGACTTGGGCTGTTATCTGCCCTCGGTATACCTCGTTCACGTAAAAGTCCACACTGACATTGGGAATAAGCACTATAGCAATCCGGTAGGTAAGTAAAGTTGTCATAAGCACTCCCAAATCTACCGTGCCCTGTCCTCCAGCGAAGGCTTCTCCGAAGATAGACAGGTTTTGAATCTCAATTCCCATGCCGTCATTGGCCAAGACTCCCTCAGCGTTGGCCTGCTTTAGTTGAACCCGGCCTCTAACATCGGCTTCATCGCCGGTTCCTCGAGATACATCGAAAGCCCAGATAAACATATTATCGAAGTCGACCCTATCCCAAACCGTGGCATCCACATAGCTGTTAAGGAAAGCCGCTGTGCAGTGGACTAGACCATCCTGGCCTCCGACTGCCGCACAAGCTAACTCAGCATACTGGGGAAAGAGGGTTGAGGTGCCTCCTGTGGAGTTATCTGTCCATAAATCGTTGATAGGGACGTGCATATAGCGCGCCTGGCGCCGTAGCAGCTCCATGATGAACTGAGGTGTAGCAAAGGTCGGGTTTAGATTCTGATATTCTATTTTATTGTAGACCTTGATTAGCTCGGAGGTCGGCGGATCCAGTGCCCTGATTTCCTCGAGCCTCACCACCGGTTGTCCGGGGAAGTTAGTCTGCCCGAGGTCCGGATTAGTAATCGTCCCATGTAGGCCGTTTATGGTGATATTGTGCAGGGTTGAGTTGGTAGCGAACTGTATCTCTACTAATCCAGCATCTACATCGAAGTCAGCCAGTATCCAGCCGTCTTGAACTCCAGCACTAATAACGGGAGTTACTCCATTGAGGGTAGCTCTGGTGCCTAGCCCAGTGCCTTTAATTTTCACATCATCTATTGCCCTAGCAACCTGGGCGGCAAGGGCAAAGGTTCCCGGCCCCCATATAATCTGGTCACCGGCAGTCATAGCATCTACGGCGTCTTGAAGCTGCATTCCCTCGATAACTCTGTATTCGCGGGTCTGGGGAATATGCCAGAGCACAACTCCCACACTCCCGCCGCAACCGTGCAGCTGACCACCGTAGATGGTAATAGCGCCAGTAGCGTCAGCATTATTAACAGTAGTAAGATAGGAGTTCCAGATAGTCCAGGGAGTGGTGCCGTTCTTGGTCAGACCTGCTCCAGCCACGTCCATATAGTGTATTGTGCCGGTACCAAGCAGGCTGGCATCGGTTATCGGTCCAGCCCCAGTACAGCGCTCAAACCAGTAGACGCAAGCCCCAGTCGCTCCTAGGGTAAAGGTGGCGCCGTTAAGGTCACAATAATCAATGGTAAGGGTCTGAATTACCACATCGGCGGTAATAACATCAGAGAGCAAGCTCCCTCTTCGTATATGGAGATTCGTGGCGGCAGTGTGCATATTCACGGAGTAAGTGCCGCCGCCGAGGTCAACGTCTTCCAGATATGTAACACCGTCATTTAGATTAAGTGCTTCAGTAGCGGCTTGCAATATATCAATCGGAGTGCGGTAACCATGTATATCATGTGTGTTAAGAACTGCTATCGCATTTACTGCCGGTGCCGTAGCTATGAACTCGCAATCAAGGAAACGGAAGCCGTCAGTCGCATTATTAAGGCACCTGGACCGGTCGGCATTACCATTGCCATCAGAAATGACTGTGAAGCCCTTGAGGTCGGCTAATGCTCCTGTTACAGTTGGCAGGTCATCAGCCCCGGGGGTGCGGGTGATTATAGTATCTTCTCGAGTTCCCTGAGCTATTACATCAACATAATCGGCCATTACAATAGGACCAGCGTGGGTGCCTGGCCATACCTCTACGGTATAACGACCACCAGCGGCAGGCGCCGGAACTGCTTGGGTATCACACCAGTCTATGGCATCCTGAATATCAATGAATTCTGACAAACCTCCGGGCACTACACCGACCCGGACTGTCCGGGGCATCCTCTTTAATTTAACATCTATAAGTGCCATGCTTCATTCCTCCCTAAGGTATTATTGCATCGTGATGCCAGATTCTTACTACGCCGATCTGCGGTACCGCCCCGCCAGTTCCTTCCGTATCAAACTGGAAATTCGGATACATGGGAAGGTCTGGAAGATTAGTAATGTGAGTTGCTACCAGAACTTCATTAAGATAAAACAGGACCGTGCCCACACCGGCGACCGCTAATATTTCTATTCTGAACTTATTATAGGTCGCCAAGTCGGCTACAATAGGGGTTTCGGTTTCTCCGCCGGCCAGATCAGTCACGGCTTGTAACACATCGGTATCTAAGCCGAACCCAATAATGTTAGGGTCCCCTCGGTCATCAGCTTGGACTGGAGTAAAGCCCCAGAAGCATACCCCGTTATCAAGATTGGCTACCAATGTGGTAGTAAACTCAAACTCCAGTACCGTCCGGCGGATGATAGTATTAGTCCCCCAGGTATCCGGAGCAATTTGCCATCGCTGGTTACCCACTAGCTGGGAGGTTTCATTAAGTAGAAGTGGCGCCGTAGCTACCAGGAAAGGAGCGGCTACACCAGCTCCAGCACCCCGAACCCATACTCCGACAGCAGGATGGGTCACAGTCCAAAGGGTAAAATCTATCCCCAATTCGTCCTGCCATCCCTCATATAAGTCCATGTCCGGACGCCCACCGCCAGTAACTATGAGCCACCAGATGGCAGCCGAAATAGCTTCGAGGCTATCCGTAGTCCGGTCAAAGGTGTGCGTATTGTCCTGGTTCATTACACGGTCGAGTACCCGACCTAAGAAATCTATAAATGCCATTTAACTATCCTCCCTCAAGAGTAAATATTCCAATGGTAAGCCAGACATGCCTCCCCTATCTTCTAAACCGTTAAAACTCATGTCTTGACCATGACCGATGCCATAGAGGTTTACGGCTACTGCCCTAAAATGGACGCCTGAGCCTGGCGATAAACCAACCATGTCTTCAGAAAAGTCTCCAATACCAAATCCGCCCCGACGAGGAGTTTCACTCCCATATTTAGTGGTACCACCATATTCAAACCAAGTTTGGCATAGTTGTCCTCTATTATCAGTGATAATTCCGTTGAGCGTAGCACCCCCAGTTGAAATCTCTGTAGCGGCCGTAGTAACCACTAGAGGTGCTCGAGGTACAGTAGTAAAGGTGAGAGTAGCCCCTACTGTAATACCTAGAGCATTTCTCGCCTGAGCCTGAAAATAAACAGTTACACCTCCGAGCAAATTAAGAACGTGCACTCGGAAGGTATCGCCAGTTCTCAGGTTATTGCTCCAGGGTGTGGCGAGTCCAAAGGCTGGAACATAGCCGTACACAAACCTACTTTCGCAGGGAAGTCCGCCATCATCAATTATGGTTCCATTAAGCCAAGCTGTTGCCATTATGTCACCTCCGTTGCGGGGTTGGTGGTCACAGTAGGGGCAGAGGCAAATGGGTTTCCTACCATATCCCAGTATATGTTTGCCGCTCCCTCGAGGAAAACATAGTCTATACCTAGAGTAGGGATATTAGTCAACGGGTATCGACTCCAGCGAATATTGGGGCTTGTAAGGTCACTTCCCATGTCTTGTAACAACTCTGGAGTGCCCCACGAGGTCACATATTTGGCACGCCATATCTTTTGGAAGCCAATATTCGCCTGACCACTCCAGACTACATGAATATAATTGTCTGAACCAACCGCTATTGAGGGGTAAACCTGGTTAAAGGTATTCATCCCAAGAAAGTCACTAATTCTGACTGGGCCAGCCCAAGCACCACCACTATATGTGTTATACCAGATTTGGGACTGACCCAGGAAACCTGTTGCCTTCCCATACCAAGCAACATGGATATAATCGTTTGAGTCGACGGCGATTGATGGGCGGATGTTTGGGTTGGTATTCATCCCAGCAAAGTCACTAATTCTGACCGGGCCAGCCCAAGCACCACCACTATATGTGTTATACCAGATTTGGTCGTCAGTGATGAAACCTGTTGCCTTCCCATACCAAGCAACATGAAGATTACCAGCGGAGTCAACTGTAATTCCAGGCTCCGACTGCTCGTAGAGATGCATCCCAACAAAGTCACTAATTCTGACTGGGCCAGCCCAAGCACCATCATATTTGTTATACCAGATTTGGTCCGCAGTGGCGAAACCTGTCGCCTGACCATCCCAGACTACGTGGAGATTGTCACTTCCATCTACGGCGATGGAGGGATACCGCTGGTGGTCGGTATTCATCCCAAGAAAGTCACTAATTCTAACTGGGTCTGACCAGGCACCGTCATATTCGACATACCAGATTTCATATGTGGCATATCCTGTGGCTCGACCCATCCAGACTACGTGGAGATTGTCAGCGGAGTCAACCGCTATTGAGGGGTTGACCTGAAAATTGGTGTCCATCCCAAGGTAGGTAGATAACAATGTCTCATCTGTCCAGGTGGCACCGTTATCCGTGCTCTTCTTAATATAGATGTCCCTCGCAGGATCGTAATAAACACTGTAGAGTGTGCCATCACTTAGACGCACTGTCTTGCGTTGGTTAGCATATGTTGACGAAAGCGATGCTGCAACCAAAACCGCCATTTATTATCCTCCTACAAAATAGGCAGTTCACAATCAACCGGTAATCACCGATTAATCCTGAGCTGCCTATTTAGTTAGATCGCCTCTAAAGGTTAGCAGTAAAAATTATCTCGTCGCATCGCTGAACTCACAATATAGGGTTAGAAAGGCGACAGCCACAGCCGTCTGGCGCATCTCAATGAGCACGCCGAAGGTATCAATAAATGAGCCAATAGTAACCTTCATCTTGTTCGTTGGCTGGGCATCATCATAGTCCATCAGGTCCTCGACAATATAACCACCGGCAAGAACTTGGCGAGTGCTGACCCGAACTTCTATGGAGTC
>SDBU01009100.1_pt1 | contig 11185 bp, 12 predicted proteins | sample 2277071 | NCBI WGS metagenome assembly SDBU01 (sample SAMN10397929, study PRJNA504765) | marine sediment metagenome | isolation source: marine sediment core GS08_GC12, 126 cmbsf | place: Arctic Ocean: Gakkel Ridge, Loki's castle | collected 2008 | reverse complement strand
GATATCATTTGTGAAGAGAGCCCTAAAAAGGACAAGGAAAAAACGCTCATCTTCACTGAATATAGAGAAACACAACGATATTTGGTAAGCGAACTTGAGAATAAATATGGCAAGGGATCCGTGGTTGTAATCCATGGAGATATGAAACTCGAACGTATAGAAGAAAATACACGTGATATTGATGTAATATGGATGCCTTTTGCCAAGGATGGTGCAATCGCAGCACCCACAACAAAACGTACTAGCCAGCGCTTATTCCGTGACCACGATAAGGTCAGATTCCTGGTTTCCACTGAGGCGGGTGGTGAGGGAATCAACCTGCAATTTTGTCATGTTTGTATTAATTACGATCTACCCTGGAATCCGATGCGTCTGGAGCAAAGAATAGGCCGTATTTATCGCTTCGGGCAAGAAAAAGTAGTTCAGATCTATAATTTTTTAAATAAGGGAACGATAGAGGACCTCGTCCAATCATATTTCCAAAATCGGTTAGAGAGAGCTTCAGCAGCAATTGCTGCTGTGACAGGTGAGGACCCGGAAGAGATAATGGGGACACTGAATGGACAACTGGAAATTGAAATAGACCCATCCAGGATTTACCAGCGAGCTGTTGTGGATGGTACTCTAAACAAGCAGAGTCAGCAAGAGATTACCGAGGCCGTAGAAAGGGCAAAGCGAGCCTATGAAATAGCTACACAGAGCCTATTCAGAGATGTCTCAAGCTATTCATTTGATAATTACAGGAGAGAGATAGCTACTGATTTGACACTGGCTGACCTGCAGCAGTTTTTTGAGACATTTCTTACCATGCACAGAAGACAAATACAACGCAAAGGGTCGTTCTTTGAATTCTTGGTGCCTGATTCGTTGAAGGCACAGGGGCTACCTGAGCGGTATCATACTGCGACATTTGATCGTGAGTTAGCAATACGCCGCACCGATGCTGAGTTTATGGCTCTTGGGCACCCATTTATCGATGCAATGCTGACATATGTAGGTTCATATGACTTCGGCGGGCTGACGGCTGTTCGCGAAATTAAGGCGCCAGAGATGGTGGGCGCCGATGGGTTCTTGTTTATCTTCGTTATCAGACACCGAATAGCGAGAGAAGATGGCGATGAGTATTTATTCGAGCTAGCTCCCGTATTCTCCACTGCCGAAGGGAAAGTAAATGAAACTGCTTTGGATTTTGCAATGCGCTGTACAACAAGCTCTGCTGCATCTGCAGTGAACCCTCATGACCCTAGCACAGCATTCCAAGCTGTCAAGAAGCATCTTGAGCAAAATAGGGGTATCTGGGATTGGGATGAAGATGTTGAATTCATTGGGCTGAGCTGGGTGGTTTTCAAATAGAGCAATCTATGTATTCAAGATCGCTCTCACGTTAGTTACCTTTGCACAAAACGTCATTTTGTGTAATGAGGTAACAAAACAAGCTTTTGTTACCTTAAATGTTTGGATAAGTATGGGACTACGTGTCTAGCCAGTGCTTTAGTGTACTTCTGTCCAGAGTGTGGGAAGGAACAGAGACATGCCTGGCTTTGCCCACTATGTGGTAAGTTCATTCCAGCAGAGTGTGACAAGGAAGGTTGTTGTTATGAAGGGTTTGATTTGTCTGAAGTGAGACGTAAAAGTCAATAATTGGCAAACATTCTGCCGTTATCCTTAGAGAATTAGTCTGCCCTGTTGCTGCAAAATCGCAATTAGACGATGATCTGAAGTCGCTAGCGTCGCGCTGCCAACAGCTTCTCCGCGCGATAAGGCAGTTGCCAAATGCACTCCGTCTGTCCATTCGATTGGCTCTAGTTTTGAACCTATTTTAACCAGAGTTGGAACATCAACAAACGATGGCAGTAGATCATTATCTATAGGTGCTATATCAAACCAAATTGGAGGCTGATACACGAAAGCATGGAATTGCTCAATCGTAAACCTATTCTTTGCCAATTCTTCCCAATTTCTAGCTACTTCGACGAAAGCCAATGCCGAAGCAATCACCAAGGTTGATATTGATTCTTGGGAGGTTATCATAATATTGTTTAGTCTTCTGGCGAGTTCCTTGGAGATCAGACCTTGTGGATGAAACCTACCTTGGCCTCGGTTTGCAAGACCAACATCAAAATATTGCGCCAAGAATTCTGCTAAATAGTCTGAGTCTAAGACTACATCCATCTGTCTCTCTACCTAAAAATCCTACAATCAGTTATACGTGGTTACTTATTGTGCTCGAATATAGATCAGTTCCCCATATTAAATCAAATGATCGTAGGGAGGTCATCTTGACTGAAGTAGCGGGGTCAATTGTCGACTGTATTACGTCATCCCAAAACTCGAAACTATAATAATCTTCGCCCACTTTGAATAACCCATTTTCTAACGAATCAATATTTAAGTCTGCAGTAACGATATAGCCGCAGTCGATTGCGCCATAGAGTTGACACCCTCCGTTTTTTACCAACTTCAAGGCTTGAGCTGATATGTCAGCTTTCTTGATACACTCTACTTCGTAGAATATCTCCACAGTGGATACGCACCTTATAATGTCATCGATACTCACCATATCAGAGTCGAGAGGTGATTCCATTAGCTTCCGCAATTCCGATAAGCCAAGATAAATCACGTCCATGTTCTTACTCTCCTGTTAAATCTGCCTTAGGTGCAGGCGGAATTTCCTCTTCCTCTAGAGCTTCAGCCTCCCAACGGTCTGGCATAGAATCTACTGCTTCTATAAGCTTCTTATCTATTTGGTCTAATTCTAATTCCACAGCTCGTTCGACAACTCGATGTAATAGACGCAGCATCGGTCTTGGTACTCCACCAGTTTTTACTAATGCCTCTATTACAGATTCCTCAGTAAATGGTCTTATACTATTTTCACCATCCGGTGAAATTCTGTAGTAATCTAGATAGACTTTTACTAATGGCATTGCCATATTACTATCGAGCGGCCCGAAGTAGATTGTTGTTTCTTGCGCACCAGGCTGCGTAATAGGCAATATTCCGTCGAGTCCAGCAGCTTTCCAATGAGGGCTAAGAAGTTCTTGAACTCCTGGATGTATGGTTAAAAGAATGCCATAAAAGTTCTTCCTAGAATTACCAAGATCAGCATCAAAGGTATAATACCTGAGTGATTCCACAAACGCTCTACGCTCTGTCATGTTTTGATGGTATACTATTTTTTCTACTTCATCTATGAACAATAAACAACGGGTGAATTGCGCAATTTCGAATAACTTAACGAGGTCATCAAAAACAAAACGGCCACCATCTTTTCTCCAGAAGTAATCATTAAAAGATGAAAAGATCCTTGATCTGAGCTGAACGCTATTTGGAGTGTTTGCCACGATTTCGACCAGTTCTTCTCGAATTCCGGCAGACCTTAGATCACTAGCTACTTTATTATTCAACGAAAAATAGACGTCAATTTTTCTCTCTTGTAACCATCTATCATTCCCGATTGTCTCTGATAAATTTGCTATTCCATTAACCTCTTGAAGAACTGATTGGGGGATAGCATTTGAAAATGCTCTTAAACGCCATACTGCTGAAGCAATAACGTCCTGTTCAATCAAATTATCAGTAATAGTTCGGCAGAACTCCCAAAACTTTCGACAGCCCGGCGGAGGTGGTGTTGGCAAGACATGAACAGCACACATTACTGCATTTCCTTTTGAAGCTCCCTCGCCAAAATCTGACATTATCCTATCTCTCTGGTGCTTAAGGAAAGCAGATTTACCAATACCACGACCTCGTCGTGTGGTATGATCCATTAAAAACGCTATCGATAATGGATTAACTTGTTCTGGAGAAGGTATCAAGAGTTTCTCTAATGTGGCTTGCTCATCTTTATGAAGTACTTCGCTATAAATCTCTCCATTTTCTCTTGGATCACCACTTCCCAGACGCAAGGTTGGCTCACGTGGAAAAGGATTTTCTCTAAGTCCGAGCTTCTCATATCGATTAAACTCTTGCTGTAATGGTTCAGCTTTTCTAAAAGGATCACTCATTGTTTCACCCCCCATTAACAACGCAGTTTATGACTAATGGCAATCAGCGAGTGAGGTATTTTTGCAATATAAACTGGCCGTCTTAATAGTCCATAACCACTATGTTGCTCAGCTCTAATATCACTTTCCAATGATATTGCGAAGTTCCTTAATATAGTTTTTTCTTCAATTGATTCTCTGTATGCAGCTTCTATGAAAGAATCAAAAAGAATGGAACTCAATTTTAGTCGCCGACATACTTCATCCCTAACATCTAGAAGAGAAATATACAAGACTCCAATTTTTCTGGAGTAACGCTGATATGTATCTAGAAGGACATTACTGAAATCCTCACATATATTTTTCCACTCTGGTTGATAAAGATATAGATTTCTTCCATGGGGATCAATCACATCTGGGATAACTTCGAAAGGAGGATAGCTAGCGCTTTCCCTGAATACTCCACACGGAACCATAAGACGGCCAGATATAAGAGGATGAAAATCTGTATAAAATATAAGTTCTAAGGCATCTAGCCGCGGGCACCATGCACTAAAAGCACGTGGAGGCATGGGATGCTTGGTAGAATAGAAATCGGCCACTTGTATTGCTTCAGAGGGAAGGGATGAATAGGGAAGAAAAAAGTTAAACAAATGATTAATTGCTGATTCACGCATGGCTTGAGTTAATCTTGCGCGAGGTGTAAACTCAGGCTCTTTTATAGCGTGAGAACGTGTATCGATACTATTATTTTCAGAATATTGTTGTGCCCGTTTTCTATTTGATATCTTCTCCCAATTATCCTTGACGAGTTGCACCCATATCTCACTATCTATTGGAAAGGCTCCTGGAAAGAATTTTTTTACTCTATCAGCGGATATAACTACCTGTTCTGATAGTTCGTTAGTCCATTTAGAAGACGCCCATTTCGTCTGGGCTGGTTGCCATTCCTTAGGAGGTGACGGTAATACAATTTCACCCTGACTGTGTGGATTCAAGATATGTAACCTATACACGAACCAGCCGGGTATCACATATCTATCATACATTTTCTTAGCTAGTTTCCTGCGAAACAACCTTTCGTCTCTAGAGACTTTATACATTTCAGAACCTTCAGGTGTTAAGCTATAAGAACCATGGCCATTTTCTTTCAACCATCTAAATTTTACCATAGCCGAAAGTAGTCCTTTTATCGTTGTCATTGTTGGTTTATCTATCACCCACAAACGACGCAGACGCTTTCGTAGTCCTTCCGTTTCTGAAGTAAGTTTCTGCCAAGATACATTCCCTTCTTTATGCGTAACCTCTAAGACTTCGGCAAATAATACCGGATCGCTTAACTCTGCAAAATCTCTGCTAGACGGTTGGGGCCAAGCTGAAGAAAATGTAAATTGTAAAAAACTAGGAGTATTATCTTTCTTCATATTAGATTCCGCTTATGTATTTGAATTTTAAGAAAGCTAGGTTATTGCTTTAGTAAAGTTATGATACCACTAAACATAACGCTGTTCAAAATACTGATTGCTTACTTCCATCATACCATGCTTTGGTATATACTTCGCATAAAACGAGTTCTTAAGAGGGTGTAAGGAATGCCAGGCAATAATACAGAAATAGAAAAGAGATTATGGGACTCGGGAGATCAGTTACGAGCTAATTCTCGTTTGAAGTCGTCTGAATATTCTGTACCTGTTCTTGGTCTCATCTTTCTTCGCTACGCTGACTATAAGTTTAGTTCTTCTAGAGCAGAATTAGAGGCGACTGCGTATCAACAAGGCAGCCGGCGCAATATTGGTAAAGCAGATTATCAAGCCCAAGGTATCTTACTGGCTTGCTGAGCTAGAGTTATGTCTTCTATATGTCCCATTTTCCCTGACGATTTACAGTTGTTGGCTTGAACTGTAGAATTACCCCATGACGAGTATGCTACAATATCTCTGCACTGTCAATGATAGCTCTATTAATCGGCAAGGATTTCATTGAGAAAGGTTGAGAAAGCTAGATAATCGCATGAAATAGCAGAGATAGTTATGCGTCCATAAGTCCATGCTGACAAGCCTTTACTCTCAGTGTACGAAGGTTGACAAATGGATTGCTCCAGTTGGTGATGATACGCTAGAATCAAAGTAAAAGGAGGTTCAAGCCAATGACATCACTAGCACAACAAGACTTCAAACCGACAACCCGAAGGTGATTGGTTGGAATCCAACCCGAATGTTGCAAGTACATTGCCAAGTAACAAAAAGCCATAAAGTGTACCCACTTCGGCTATTGACATTGTGCCGATAAATAGTATATCGTTCAGACCGCAAAAGGAGGTGAACTAATGCAAGCTTATTGTGTGAAGTGCCGTGCTAAAAAGGAAATGAAGGATGCCAAATCTATTACTATGAAGAACGGGAAGCCAGCAACTCAAGGTGTGTGCCCAACATGTGGCACTAAGATGTTTAGAATAGGAAAGGCATAATCCTCGTAATACTATCGGGATTGAATATGGGCTGGATAATTCCGCCAACGGGGTATGCAGCCCATTTTTTGTGTATGACACAATTCATCGATTTGTATCCTCTGAGATAGCTAGTCATCGGTTCATATCCCCGGCTCAGAGATTGCTTCGTCCGACGAGCAATTATGCTCTTGAACGAATCTGCCAGTGTTTTTAAGACTAACTGCTTCTTATACCACATACAGGACATTCTTTCTGTCTGCAGTGTCTGTCTGAGATTTTCTGTCTGTGCAGACTCCACTGCCTGACTGTCAGAGATTCTCTGTCTTCACAGAGAATTTTCTCCAGAGAGATTTCTCTCCAGAGAATACTCTTCACAGAGATTTCTCTCCAGAGAATTTTCTCCAGAGAATACTCTTCACAGAGATTTCTCTCCAGAGAATTTTCTTCACAGAGAATACTCTCTACAGAGATTTCTCTTCACAGAGAATTTTCTTCACAGAGAATACTCTCCACAGAGAATTTTCTTCACAGAGAATACTCTCCACAGAGATTTCTCTCCAGAGAATACTCTCTACAGAGAATACTCTCTACAGAGAATACTCTCTACAGAGATTTCTCTTCACAGAGAATCCTTACTCAATTCCTCCCTTGCTTTACTTGGTTCCTTCCCACCGTCCTTCCTTCCTTCCTTCCGTCGGTCCTACTGTCCGTCGGTCCTACTGTCCGTCCGTCCTTCCTTCCCTCCCTCCGTCCGACCGTCCGAAACTTCCCCTGATCTGCCCCCATTTTTAGTACCAGTTATAGTGAGAGTTTTATGGGGAGCAGTTACCCACACCTTTCAAGAGCAATACCTCTTCTCCAGAGTTGTCCTGATTAGCGAGGACAGTCGGGGCACTTACCCATGAAGTCCGCTTGATTTGCCTTCAGTTTAAGTTTCAAGATTAGGTCTCCAGTAATCGTAGCGCTTGGTGTTTGCTTCTCCCACTTTCTATCACCGAGGGCGAACCATTGCTCACAAGCTTTAGGGTATTCAACAATAGGTACTAACTCAGGTATCTCATCGCCCAAGTGAGCAAGAAGATTTGAAAGCTCCCGCTCATTCAATGTCGGCAACTCCGGGGTGTGCGTTGTATAAGGGAAGTCTGACGATATTAATGGCTCAATAGTAAACAAGCGATGTTTATAATACCAGCCCAGGATTTCTGCCAGTTTCAGGGCAGTAGCTGAAAGCTCAGCAAAATGCTTCTCAATTTCTTCTCTATAATGCTTCGCCTGGGCTATTATCCTCTCTACCTGTCGGTTACTGGATACCCCGATTTTCTGAGCCATTTTGCCTAGAATTTGCTCTCTATTTCTACCTTGCCTCATCTCCGCTTCGTAACGCTGGAGAAGAGATAGCTTCTCCCTTTTAGTCAGCCGTTTTCCTAAGTTTTTGGCCTTTGAGTCCCATCTTGTTGGCTGCATCATATTTCCCCCAAAATGTCACCGATACACATTTAAAGATGTCGTTTCAACAACTCCAGGATTAATTTTATCATAAAAGCAGGCATTATAAATTTATACCTTTATGGTGATAACCCTTATGGACAGGATTCGGAGAACGAAAACATCTAAGGTCAGCTCCGGGAAGGAACCCAAAGTAGTCGTTAATATTCGACGCGGGGTGGCTGTTTCGCCGGGGCAGATTCACATATGGGAAAAATTCTGGCGGAATCTGATTTCTGAAACGAGGCGGGAGAATGACAATGCTGAATAATGGGTATTTTGATATTAGGTGTGACATTGCTATCATAAATGCCGGCGGCTTTTTCTGTGAAAGCTGCCTATTGGGTAAGCCGGCGTCTGAATCTAGTCCTGACCCGCGCTATTGCCAGCCCTGTTACGATTTTCTGCTTAGAGAAGCGGGAATGGATACGCGACGGCGTGGCGATGACTGGAAGCCTAAAAAAGCGCACAAGAAGGCTGTGCAGGTAGCAGGAGACATGCGCAGAATTATGTCCCCTTTGGAGAGCAAAAAATTTGAAGTGGACATAATTCACCCGCCGGGCGCCACTAGAGCTAGTGGTAAAAGAGGGCCAAAGCATCGGTCATTACCTGAAGATTTGATAATGCAGTGGGCAGGTGAGGATATGGGTAGTAAGGCCATAGCTGCTCGGCTTAAGGTGGAGCATGGGGTAAAAGTAAGCTACAAAACAATTCAGCGTGTCATTTCAGGCGAAAGGAAACAGTTAGCACTACCAATATACGCACCATAATTGAACATTTAGTTGAGTAATTAGGGGTAACAGAGGTAATGACTAAGAGTAAGACCAATAACCTTCAAATGCTGGTTGAAGCGCCATTACGCAACAAAACTAGCAAAGCATTGAATATCAGTGGTGAAAAGAATGGTAAAATTACCTTAAAAGGCATTGACATTATATACCTAGTGGGTATATAAATACGGTAGCTATGGTAATTAACATTTATCAGTGCTTGAGGTGTGGGCATGAGTGGCCTAGCAGAAAAGAGAAGCCACCAAAGGTATGCCCTAAATGTAAGTCACCATATTGGAATAAGCCAAAGTGGAAGGGGGTGAAGAAATGAACGATGCAAACAATCCTAACTGTCTACTACACTCTGTATACATACTGAGGACATAAGGTATTGGGAAGATAAAAAGATGAATGAACCACCGCTGCTAACACAACCACAATCAAGGTGCATTGGTCAATGCATATACTGCAAATCTACAAAGAATCTCTCTAGAGAACATATTGTCCCTTACGGGCTTCTTGGAATTTGGACATTACGGAAAGCTAGTTGTCAACAGTGTCGAGACATAACTTCAGCTTTTGAAACCAGTGTGTTAAGGGATTACTTTATTCAAGTACGTACTAGCTTGAAGCTACCCACACGCCGTCCTCAAGAGAGACCCAAATCCTTTGATTATACAGTTAGTAAAAATGGGAAAGAGCAAGTCGTTAATATTCCAGCTTCTGAAATCACAACCATATTCACCATGCCGATATTCAATCAACCGGGTTGTATGACTAACAATCAACAGGTTAATGGCTTTGCAGTAAGGGGGATGAGTCTGCACGGGTCAACGTCAAGCTTAGAGAAGTTAAAAGCCAAATATGATATGGACAGTATTAATTATACCTCAACCTTAGATAATAGTTTTTTACGACTTCTTGCTAAAATCGCCTATGGGATGGTAGTGCTTAAATATGGCTTAGACGCGATTCAGGAAGCATTTGTGCTTCCATCTATACTTGGCACGAAAGATGATGTTAGCGTGTGGGTTGGATGCAAAAACCCGGATAAGTCTCCTGCCCTACTTCGACGTGTGAAAGGAATTTTTCACGGGGTACAACTTGAAATCAATGACAAGAAGGTAATAGCAGCTAACATTAGGTTATTTGAAAGTTTTCAGACACCTGAATATCTAGTTGTTGTAGGGCGATTAAAATAAGGTACGACCTATGGAGGCAACAAATGAAAAACACAGCCATATATTGCCGGGTAAGCACCGAAGACCAAGAGCGTGAAGGCACAAGCCTACAGACGCAGCTTGAGGCTTGCCTTAACTACTGCCAGGACAAAGGCTATGACGTGGCTTACCGTTTCAGTGAGGCATACTCTGGGTTAACATTGGAGCGTCCAAAATTAAACGAGTTGCGAGAACTGGTAAGAGCCGGAGATATTGACGTTGTTGTGGTGTATTGTCTTGACCGGCTGTCACGCGATCCTACTCACGGTGTCATACTTACCCAGGAGCTAGAAAAGCACAATGTTACGCTTGAAGCTGTCACCGAGACGGTAGATAGCTCTGAATTGGGCAAGCTGATTAGCTACATTCGTGGGTTTGCCTCAAAGCTGGAAGCTGAAAAGATACGTGAGCGCACCATGCGTGGCAAAAGGGCCAAAGCAACTATGGGGCAGATACCGAGCGGGGGTTTTGCTAGGACTTACGGCTATGACTATATCAAAGTGGCCCAAGAGAACGGTGGTAGGCGCACCATAAACGAAAATGAAGCTAAGCGGGTGAGACAGATATACAATTGGCTAGTTAATGACGGTATGTCTACGACTGCCATTACATACCAGCTTATAGTTTTGGGTGTGCCCACAAAGTGCGACAAGCTATGGTGTAAACAAGCTGTTCGATTAATCCTCAAGAACCCTGCCTATATAGGGAAGACTTACGCTTTTACCACTGCTAAACACAAACAATTCAGCAAACCACAGTCTGAATGGATAGAGATACCAAATGTGACGCCACCAATCATAGAGCCAGCAATCTTTGAAGCCGCACAGAAGCAGCTCCAGATAAACCGACAGAAGGCGACACGAAATATGAAATATGAGTACCTACTCCGCGGACACTTGTTTTGTAAGCGATGTGGAAGACCATTTCGTGGCTGGGCTAGTGGAGGTCGTGTTGGACATGAACGTAAGCTGGTCACACGCTACCGGTGTTCAGGCACATCGAAACTGGTCGAGCCTTTTAATAAGTGTGCCAGCAAGAGCTGGCGAGCGGACAACCTGGAAACACTAGTATGGGAGCAAATAGAACGAGTGCTTAGTAATCCAGATTTAATTATTACCGAGATTGAAAAACAACGCAAAGACGCTGACCAGTTAGGTGTTTTAGAGGCCGAATTACAGCAAGTTGAACGTCAGTTGAAGGCGCTTGACCGTGACCAGGCGCAGCTTCTCCAGTGGGCACTAAAAGGCTTTCCCGAAGGCCAGGTCATAGCAGAGA
>SDBU01009099.1_pt1 | contig 11186 bp, 9 predicted proteins | sample 2277071 | NCBI WGS metagenome assembly SDBU01 (sample SAMN10397929, study PRJNA504765) | marine sediment metagenome | isolation source: marine sediment core GS08_GC12, 126 cmbsf | place: Arctic Ocean: Gakkel Ridge, Loki's castle | collected 2008 | reverse complement strand
GCAAAGTAGTAGCCGAACCGGCGTTGTCCTAAAGTGGCGGCTAGCATCAACAGGCTCCATACCACTAAGAGGTTTTTATCAGCACTGCCATGCTTGACAATAAGGTAAATTAAGATGCCGAGGGCAACAAGGCTGAGAAAGAAGCCGGTGGTAAAATTGGACCAAGCAACTGACAATGAAAAGTTACCCATGGGGAAGAGGAGGGGCTGCATCTCAAGGATAGGCAGCGGACCGCTAGCGCCGCCCTGCGTGAAGACACTAAACTTGCCTAGCATAGCTTCAAGGAGAGACGGGTTAATAATATGAAAAACTCCCAGTCCTGCCAGCCCCAGCCCAAAGAGGGTCAACGGGTAGTAGACCTTTTTGATCCTCCTGCTTCTGAGCAGGCGGGAGATACCCGCCAAGACTAGTGGTGTGAGCATAGCAATAATAAAGGATGGCAGGTACAGCTGGCTAAGATATGATGCCTGAGGCAGAAGGGGAAGACTAATAATTGTTGTAGTAAGCATAGACAGTGTGCCTACAATAACTAGGTAACCAGTGTTTTCGCCCCTCAAATGGTCAATGATGAACTGGATTATGAAGTAGATGAAGATAAGAAAGACAAAGAGCAGGCCACCCGCCCAGGTGAGGAGGTAGATTCCCAGGAAAATGCCGGCAAGTAAGCTATGGATGAAGGGTTTGCCAATAATTGCCAAATCTCCACACTTCAGGTGATTGAAGGCCAGTTGCCTTTGCCTGGCAGATTTGATAGCAAAAATCAGGAACAAAATAGTTACAGTCGTAAACAGCGTCTCGGCAGCATGGTGGTCAGTAAAGCCGAGTGATGACCTGATCAAGAATTCACCGGGCAGCAGGGCTATTAAGCCAGCCGACAGTACGCCAGCCCAGCGATTGAATAGCTCTTTGCCGATGAAATAAACCGGGATAACGGTCAGAGCACCCAGGACTGCTGGGAAGTAGACACCAACCACATCTATAGTTTGCTGGCTTGGTGAACCTAGGCTAACAAGCCAAATAATACCAGCCAGGAGCCAGTCGAAAAAAGGGGGCCAGAATAAGGTATGACCATGAGGGTAGAAGGTGTAGGGGTCAAAGATAATGCGCTGAGGGAAATGGTAAAGCAAATTGTCTACCAATCTCATATGGTAGTAAGCGTCAACGCTGGTGAATTTTATCCAGTCGCCGCTGAAGACACTATTATAAGGGAGGTAAACTCGAAGGTATAAAGCAACACCGAAGAATAGGGCCAGCATTATGCCGATAATGAGTTTTGGGGAAAATCTAATTCGGCCCATTTGTTTGTCCTCGAGATAGATTATAGCCTTAGTTCGACTGTAAAGCAAGAGGTTTTAAGACAAAACCCAATAACAAATATGCACCCCTCCATGTAGACTACTACTATTGTTGATTTTAGCGCATTCGCTGTCAACCTTCTGAATACTAAACCCATTTCACAAAGAATTCCTTGTTTAGTTATAGTTTAAACTCCCACCCCGCACACACATCCAGAATATTTCACAATCTTCCCCACAATCTACCTAAAAACATAGTATGATTGTTCTCGTGTCTACTACTTCACGCCTGAGATAGCTTTTTGTTCGGGGTTTAGCCTTGAAGTCCAGATGCGAAGGTTTAATCAGGCTCAGCGGATCTCTTTAAGTATGGTTTAACCTAAAAACAGCATTTTAGTCAAAAAACAAGCGTGGTAAATGCGATTTAAGAGTAATTAAGGGGATTTAAGAACAAATAAGGATGGTTTAACGAAGCATGGAACCACTTTTTTCGTCAAAGTACATTATTACCTTACTTGCCCAATTGCCACAATCTTTAGTAATTCGCCATCTGCCTTGGCCTATATATTCGGTAGACCATTGGGGATACCCCGTCCTCTTGGCAAGTTCAACTATGGTAGGGCTGAGACCATCATTGGTACTGTAGGCTTGGGCAACCTTCAATACTTGGTCAGCGGTATAGCAAGGAATATCGGGTGGCGGTTCAGAGGCGCAGCCCCCTGCAAAGGGTGTTAACAATAAAAAGACCAATGCAATACTTAAGAAGAGCTTCATAAGCATCAGACCCCTTGAGGATAGCGGGACCCAATCTTAATACAGCTCCTATCCTGTCCTAAGGATGGGGTCCACCTCACTATGTGAACCTGGCATCAAAGATTCTCCCCGTTAGATCGCCTGAATATACGTAAGTTCTGACATTTTATGAGAAGACCATTTAACACAGCATAAATCTAGGTAGACTATAGGCATAGTCTTTTGGATGCATCAAATATGAAGAATATAGGCGGAGAGTAAAGGTTGGCCACTGTTTTTGAATCTGGGATAACAAAACAAGCAAATGTGACCTACGATAGTCATTGGATTATAGAGTATCTGCACGGCGAAGTGGAAACTACAATCAAAATAGGGCGAGATGCCACTCGCCCTATTTTGTACAAGATTGGTTTAAAACCATAATACCCTCGATCCTTCCTTCCACTACTTAGAAACCAAACATTTCCCACACTGCCCCCCGGGGCCAGCTCACATGGAACACCCAGCCGAAAAAGATGACTACGAAAGCTGCAGCCGCCACCGTGAACAGGACACAGCTGAGCCAGCTCTGTTTTCCTTGCAGCTTCATGTAAAGGAACACGAATAGGGGCACAGCAATCTGGAAACCAAAAGCCCAGATTGCCACAGCGAAGCCAGCTAGCCAGCCAAATATGCCGGCGGCGTTCACTACAAAACTCCGGTCAAAAGAGGCGATACCTCTCTCTACACTTGTCCACTCACGCCGTGCTTTAACCAACCCTAAAATGAGAGAGACTACGCTTAAGGCAAGAATCGGAAAGCCAATGGTTCGGGGGAATAAGGCCGTCTCACTTGGCCAATCCCGAGTCGTGTAAAGGGCTATAGAAAGAATTACGATAATAAGTAGATTGAAGATAAATTGCGCCACAGTTTTCATCGAGTTTGCTATCCCTCACTAGCTTTTTATCTGGCGTTGAAGCTTCATACCAAAATATATACTGATGATGGCGACCGTTAGGATAACGATCACTATCGGTCTTGCCAGCCACGTAATGCCATAGACCATTGTTGATTGGAAGTAGAACTTCTCAACCAATGGGCTCAAAACGAACCCCAGCACTAACGGGGGTCGAGGCCAGTCCAGGTGCTTCATAACCCAGCCTAGGACACCGAACCCTAGCAGAACAACTATGTCGCCTATATGTAGTGTAGTGAGGAGTGCACCTCCGAAGACCACTACTAGGACCAGGGGAACCAATATGTGGACTGGCACCTTTGTTACTGCTGCCAGGTAGTCGGTCAGCAGGAAGCAAACGACAGCACCGATAATGTTGGCCAGTGCTAGAGTCCAAACAATCAGATAAACCAGGTCAAGGTGCTCGGTTAGTAGTGTTGGTCCGGGTATTATTCCCACTATCCAGAAGGCAGCAAGTATCAGCGCCATGGATGTTGAGCCTGGCACTCCGAAAGCTAAAGTAGGGATAAGCGCACCCCCGGCACTGGCGTTATTAGCACTCTCCGGGGCTATAACGCCCCTGATATCCCCCTTGCCAAACCCATCCTTGGGCTTACAGACCATCACCGCCCAGGAATAGGCGACCCAATTTGCTATAACCGACCCCATTCCAGGCATGAAGCCAATCCAAGCACCTATCCCAGCGGAGCTTACTATCAGCTTCTTATGTCGAAGAGCCTCCCTCAAACCAGCCAGTTTTCCTATCAGAGCCTGCTTGGGTAATTCGACAATCTGTGTGCCCCTGATGCACAGGTCAAGCATCTCCGGGATGGCAAAAAACCCTAGTGCCATGGGAACAATGCTAATCCGCTCCACCAGGTACGGCTGACCAAGGTACCAGCGTGCCACCGCGAGAATCGGGTCTTGGCCCACCATCGCTATAAGCAACCCTAAGCCTGCGGCAATTAACCCCCTTAGCGGATGCCTCCCACTGAGCACCGACACCATTGATATTCCCAGCAGGCACATTACCAAAAACTCGGGGGAGCCGAACATCATCACGATAGGCGTGATAATCGGCACTGAAATAGTTAGTATTACTGCCCCTATGACTCCGCCTATGAGGGAGACGGTGAACGCCGCCCCCAGCGCCTTGCCTGCTTCCCCCTTCTGGGCCATAGGGTAGCCGTCCAGAATAGTAGCCTGGCTACCGACAGACCCTGGGGTGCCGAAGAGAACGGCCGGGATAGTATCTGAGGTATTGATGACTGCTAGCAAGCCTATAAGGAGAGGCAGAGCCGCCGCCGGCTCCAATTTCATGGTGAAAGGCAGGAGCAGCGCCAGGCCAACCACTCCACCAATGCCGGGGATAGCTCCTATCACCAAGCCCAGAAAGACGCCCAGTATAAATAACCCCATGTAACTGGGAATGAACAGCAGGAATAAAGCATCCCAAAGCGCTTCAAACACCTTACACCCCTAACCTTTTCCTGGGCAACTACATAGAACGGTGCACAGAGGTCAGTGCCACCATTAGCTCCTGGTCCCAAGCCCCGACGTACACCACCAGATTCAAGGCAAATAGCTGGTAGACAACAAACACAAACCACCACAGCGAGCCGTGGGGCATCTACGCGACCTAATGCCACCCCACTCTGCACTGTGAAACCCACAGCTCGCTGGCGGGATTCCCATTATGTTTTCCTTAAAAACCTTTCCCTACTGCTCTACCGAGAAATGGGCGATGCACCCGATAGAAATACCTCTATTTCTTCACATACTTTTCCATAATGACATGCCTCATCTCCTCGATCTCATCAGGGCTCAAGGTGGCCAACATGTCCATTTGCTGTCTTAGTTGCTCTGTAGTGATAAACTCTGGCGGTGGGTTCATCTTTATCTTTTCTAAGTCCTTGAGGAAATCTGGGTCTGCCCAGGTTTTTCGCAATGCATCTTCTAGGAACCTCACCCGCTCCTCCGGTATCCCAGGTGTTGCGTATGCCGAGTACATAATCTGGTCCCAGGCCTCCAGGTAGTCAGCCCATTTCTCACGTCCGGACAAAGCTACTTCCTTGACTCCCGGTATCCCTGGGAAGAGCTTATCATCCCTGACTGTAACCACTAGAGGGTTCAGTAGGTCCGGATTAGCGATGAGAACTGTGGCACCTCCTACAGCAGCCTGGATTTCCCCACGACGTATGGCTAGAGCCCGCTCAGGGGTAGACATTCCGGGAACGACCCGCATACCTTCCCAGCCTAAAGCCTCGGCAAACAAAGGTTCATAAAAGGGCCTGCTCGCGCCAGCGAGAAATTCCTCTCCTATCACGTCCTCTGGCTTCTCCCAGGGATACTTCTTATCCACAAAAAACGCAACAGTCGAATGCATCACCTTCCCGAGAGGCGTGAATTTATCCCACTCATATCTGACCCCTTCTGAAGCAAACAAGCCAGCGGCGATCAGCTTGGGTCCGTGGTCGATCAGTACGATGGTTAGCCCATCGGGCTTAGCGGCAAAAACATGGTTGCGGCCCTCTAAGCCGCCACCTGCAGGCATGTTTTGTATTATAGCCGTGGCGCCCGTGTATTTTTCAAAGTATGGAGCCACTATGCGCGTCTGTACATCAAAGCCTCCGCCAGCCTTTGAGGCGACCACCACTGTGATAGTCTTTCCCTTATAAAATTCTGCCGCTCCAGATGCCTTGGGCTTGGGTGCGCAACCAGCCACCAACGAGCCTCCCACCAGTGCGACTGCCAATAAGAGGTATATAATCCTTTTCATTTCCTAAACCTCCTGATATATTTGGATTAATGAGTGCTACTATGCATTTGTATAGGCACCACCTCCTCGCCAAAGGCTAACCAGCCCTGGATTCAATAGGAAGGGAGAAAAGGCATCGGTATTACAGCAGATACCTCTACTGCCCCATTAGGGCAGTCAAGCTGACAAAGAAAGCAACTCATGCAATCGTCAGGATACTCAGTAGAGGGAAACCCCGCTTTGTCCAATCTGATAACATCCGTGGGGCAACTCTCCATAATAGGGCAACCACTCTCAGCCCTTAGTGAGCAAGATTCGCATACATCTGTACTTATTCTCTTAATTGTCATGACACCCTCCATATCAATAATATAAATTCTCTACCTCGGTCAAAATGAGGACTTTCCAAGCCAATGCTGATCGTAGTCTTCCTTGCTAGTGACTAACCCTCCTAAGGTCTGTCCATCTTAAATTGAATAGGCGAAGGTTTCCGGGAAAGGCTATCTGGCATTATGGCATGGCAACCTAGCGGTACAGGTTCGATCTTTAACTGAACCCCATCTTTGCCATCATTCTTTAGCAGAATCCACTTAAGCCAATCTCGATTATCTGTATAAGGATAATCTTCCCGATAGTGAACCATACGGCTCTCTTTCCTTTCCAAAGCGGCTATATTGACCAACTCCATCATCAGGACAAAATTAGTAGCCTCAGTAGCTTTTACCAGTTCATGGATATCCTCAGCCTTCATCCTCGGCAGGTCGTCCCTGGCTATCTGCCTTATCGCAGCTAATACATCTCTAATCCTTTTTTCGTGCTTAAAAAGGCTTGCCCCCCAAGGGGTTACCACCTTATTTACTGAATAATATATCTTACCAGGGCTTATCCCTTCCTTTCTTTGCAAGGGTGAAAATACGGCCTGTTTCAAACTCTCGGCTTGACCCCGATAGATGTCGGCAAATTCTGTATCTCTGGCCCAGCTGGCAGCACTTTCCCCTGCCCGGTATCCACCTACAGCGCTTAAAGCCTGAGGAAGCGGCCCTTTCCCATACATCACAGCAGCACCGGCTGCATATAAGCCTCCAATTGTGCTTCCACCGACTGTGTTTACTCTTATCCCTGACTCGCAACCAGTGGCATAAATGGAACACATTGGGATACTCTCCACCAGTTGCTGCTTCATATCTACCCCGGCTTCATCAAAGGCCATCGCAGTAAAGGGAAGGACTTTTCGAATTTTATCTATCTTCTCCTGGCTCCAGCCTCTCAGGTCAAAGTAGACTGGCCCCCGGCCCTCAAGAATCTCCACGGCCATAGCCCGACAAAGTTCACCATAATCATCGTGACCTTCGAACCCGATGCTTTCTTTGGATGCAGTCGGATACTTGCGCAAGAACTCCTCTCCCAGTCTATTTACTAGCTTGGCACCCTCGTGTAGGAACTGCCCCGACCCCCCGGTGTGAAAGTTCCTATTCCAGTTAGTAAAGACGGACACTGGAGCGAACTCCATGCCTCCAAGTTCAGCTCCAGCCCGGAAAGCCATAGCATACCCATCTCCGGTTACGTTGTCCATATAAGCGTGCTGGAGCTTGGCACTCATGCTGCCGGTGGCAATTACCACTGCCCCGGACTTGAATACCATGAACTGTCCTGTCCGGGTGTGGATACCCACTGCTCCAACAATATGTCCTTGCGTAGGGTGCTTGCCATCCGAGGTCAAAAGGTCGGTAACAGCAATCCTCTCTACAAATTTCACACCCCTCCTGAGAGCTTCTTGGACCATTGCCTCGATCAGTTGTTTTCCCATGGCTAGCGCACAGACCTTTATCCTCTGCCCTCTTATCGCATCAATCTTGAGATTCCCCTTTTTATCCCTCTCAAAAACAACTCCCCATTTTTCCATATCATTTGCGCGCTTGCCAACCTCCTGGAGCAGAATCTCAAACCAGGCTTGGTCTCCCAGATAGGCGCTACGTTCCACCATTTCTTTCATCAGAGGCTCACGTACACCCTCTGGTACCGGTGACCCAAAGGCATGACAAAACACGCTGACGCCACTTCTGGTTACTTTCCCTTTCTCTACCACAACCACTTTGTCGACAAAATCCTTAGCCCTGATAGCAGCCATCAGGCCGGCCATGCCAGCACCTATTACTAATATATCGCTTTCTAGGACTTCATAATCCTGCTTCATCACATTTCCCCCCCAAAGCATAGTTCTTCTAAGGCTTTCCAAATAGCTGCCGCTCTAAAGCTAACTCTAAGACCTGTCCATCTTAAACTGAACCGGCGAAGGTTTCCGGGAAAGGCTATCTGGCATTATGGCATAGCAACCTAACGGTACAGGCTCAATCTTTAACTGCACTCCACCTTTGCCATCGTTCTTTAGCAGAATCCATTTGAGCCAGTCTCGGTCATCCTGGTAAGGATAATCTTCCCGATAGTGACCCGTACGGCTCTCTTTCCTTTCCAAAGCCGCTATATTGACCAACTCCATCAGCATGACAAAATTAGTGGCCTCAGTGGCTTTTACCAGTTCATGGATATCATTAGCCTTCATCTTGGGGAGGTCGTCCCTGGCTATCCGCCTTATCTCAGCCAATACCTCTTTAATCCTTTTCTCCTGCTTGAAAAGGCTTGCTTCCCAAGGGATTACCACCTTATTTACCGAATAGTATACCTGTTCAGGGGCTATTCCATTTTTCCTTTGCAAGGGTGAAAATACGGCCTGTTTCAAACTCTCGGCTTGTTCCCGATAGATGTCGGCAGATTCTGTATCCCTGGCCCACCTGGCTGCATTTTCCCCGGCCCGGTATCCGCCCACGGCGCTTAAACCCTGAGGAAGCGGCCCTTTTCCATACATGCAAGCAGCACCAGCGGCGTACAAACCTCCAATTGTGCTTCCACCAAGGGTGTTCACTCTTATCCCTGACTCACAACCGGTAGCGTAAGTGGAACACACCGGGGTGGTCTCTACCAGCTGCTCCTTCATATTTACCCCGGCTTCATCAAAGGCCATCATGGTAAAGGGAAGGACTTTGCGTATCCTGTCTAGCTTCTCTTGGCTCCAGCCTCTCAGGTCAAAATAGACCGGCCCCCGGCCCTCAAGATTCTCCACGGCCATAGCCCGACAAAGTTCACCAAAATCGTCATGACCTTCAAAGGCAATGCGGTCTTTAGCTGCGGTTGGATATTTTCTCAGGAACTCTTCTCCTAATCTGTTTACCAGTTTGGCACCCTCATGCTGGAACTGCCCCTGCCCTCCGGTAGAAAACTTCCTGTTCCAGGTATTAAAGGTGTATACCGGAGCGAACTCCATACCTGCAATATCAGCCCCGGCCCGGAATGCCATGGCATATCCGTCACCGGTTATATTGTCCATATAAGCATAATGGAGCTTGGGACTCATGCTGCCACTGGCTATTACCACTGCCCCGGACTTGAATACCACGAACTGTCCTGTCCTGGTGTGGATACCCACCACCCCTATAACATGCCCCTCGGTGGGGTGCTTGCCATCCGATGTCAAAAGGTCGGTAACGGCAACTCTTTCTACAAATTTCACCCCCCGCCTGAGGGCTTCTTTGGCCATAGCCTCTATTAGTTGTTTCCCCTCGGCTAACACACAGCACTTTATTCTTTGACCCCTAATTGCATCAAGCTTTAGGTTTCCCTTCTCATCCTTTTCAAAGATAACTCCCCACTTCTCCATATCACTTACACGGTCGCCGGCTTCTTTCAGGAATATCTCAAACCACGATTGGTCGGCTAGATAGGCGCTGCGCTCCACTATCTCTTCCAGCAGAGGCTCAAAAACATCCTCTGGCACTGATGCCCCGTAGGCATGACAAAACATGCTGACACTACTTCTGGTTACCTTCCCCTTCTCTACTAAGATGACCTTCTCAGCAAAATCCTTAGCCCTGATAGCAGCCATCAGGCCAGCCATCCCGGCACCTATGACTAATACATCGCTTTCCAGGACTTCATAATCCTGCTTCATCACATTTCCTCCTTAACATCTAACTTTCCTTGAACCACTCCTGGTCAAAGTGCCGTATACTGTTCAGCACTCATCTCAACCCCATTAAAAAAAAGCCGAAGGGCTCAAAGGTACAACCACGCTTGGTGTCTCATAAATACTATACACTGCTTACCGCTTTGTCAAGTACTTTATGCAAAAATAGCTACGACCGTTGTTGAAGTTCTAGAGAGTCGAAGCCTCTCTTATCCTCTGTACCCCCTTCCCCTTACCGAGGGAAAGGGGGTTGTCAACCTCACCCCCGTTAGCCCCCCTCTCCTTTGAAAGGGAAGGTATCCTCCCAAACTATTGGCCACCCCAAAAATCGCCCAGATTTCGATTCTAGTGCGTCTCTCGCTGTAAAATAGGGGACTCCGGGCAAAGTCAGCAGCTCGGAGCCCCCCCCCTTTTTGTACTGTGACTCGATAATTCAAGCAATTGTGACTTCACTCAGTCTAACATTATAACTGGACTCCTTTTCGGGGGGCAGGTCAACTGTACATTTACATAGGTATCACCTGCCTTCTGCCGACCAACCTACTTTTCATTCAATAGGAAGGGAGAAAGGGCATCGGTACTACAGCAGATACCTCGACTGTTCCTTGAGGGCAATCAAGCTGGCAAAGAAAGCAACTCATGCAATCGTCAGGATAAGCAATATAAGGCAATCTTTGCTCATCTAACCTGATAACGTCTGTGGGACAACTCTCCACAACAGGACACTCGCCACTAGCTGCTATCGAGCAAGATTCGCAGGCATTTCTTTCTATTCTCTTAATTGTCATGGCACACCTCCATATGATAGCAACTATTCGATCCGTCTAAGTGACCGGTTAGTCAATTCTTAATTGTGGTTAACCGCGCTGGTAATAACATCCTAAGACTTGCCCATCTTAAATTGAATTGGCGATGGTTTCCTGGTAAGCCTATTGGGCAAAATGCCATGGCAACCTAATGGCACCGGCTCAATCTTTAACTGAACCCCACCCTTGCCATCATTCTTCAGCAGAATCCATTTAAGCCAGTTCCGGTCATCCTGGTAAGGATAGTCTTCCCGATAGTGAACCATACGGCTCTCTTTTCTTTCCAAGGCCGATATATTGATTAACTCCATTAGCAGGACAAAATTCATAGCCTCAGTGGCTTTTACCAGTTCATGAATGTCATCAGCCTTCACCCTAGGCACGTCCTCCCTGGCTATCCGCCTTATCTCAGCTAATACCTCTTTGATTCTCTTTTCCTCCTTAAAGAGGCTTGCTCCCCAATCCGTTACCACCTTATTTACCGAATAGTATATCTGGTCAGGGGTTATTCCCTCTTTCCTTTGCAAGGGTGCAAATACAGCCTGTTTCAGTCTCTCGGCTTGTTCCCAATGGATGTCGGCTGACTCCGCATCCATGGCCCACCTGGCCGCGTTTTCTCCTG
>SDBU01009098.1_pt1 | contig 11190 bp, 9 predicted proteins | sample 2277071 | NCBI WGS metagenome assembly SDBU01 (sample SAMN10397929, study PRJNA504765) | marine sediment metagenome | isolation source: marine sediment core GS08_GC12, 126 cmbsf | place: Arctic Ocean: Gakkel Ridge, Loki's castle | collected 2008 | reverse complement strand
CGTATCAAAGGCAACCACGTCCAGACATGGACATACTATTATCCAGATCGTAAATTCTGCATGGCTGTTCTGCGGTTTGAATTTCCAGATGGTTCAAAAACCTACCGGCCGGTACATCATAACGGCAAGGGATTTGTCCAAGGTGATCCGCCAGAGCGCCACCACGAAGATCATTCAGAACGGCGACGGCCTGCTGGCCGAGGTGCCCCTCGACGGGCACAGCACGATCCCTCACTTTGTCGACTCGGCCATCAAGACGCCCGACGACTGGAAGCGCGTGAAGGGAGAGCGTCTGCGGGTGGACGACCCAGACCGCACCATCGACGTGGACGCCCTCAAGCAGCGCCATCGCCCGGATCGCGACTATCCGCTGGGTGTCAACTGCGGCTCGATGATCGGCAAGATCCGCGATATGCTGACCTTCGAGGGGCTGGCGTACGCTTGCTACGACTACCCCGACATGGTCGAGGATATGATCGAGACGGCCTGCCAACTCGTCGAGCACCAGCTCGATCAGCTCCTGCCGCACTTCGACTTCGATTTCGCCAGCGGGTGGGAGGACATCTGCTACAAGAACGGCCCCATCGTGTCGCTGGGCTTCTTCGAGAAGATCATCGTCCCGCGCTACAAGCGGATCGGCGAGAAGCTCCGCGCCCACGGGGTCGACATCTGGTTCACCGACTGCGACGGCGATGTCCGCCCGCTGATCCCCGGCTTCCTCTCGGCGGGGCTGAACTGCCTTTTCCCCTTCGAGGTCAACAGCTCGGGCCATCCCGCCGACGTCCTGGCCGAATACGGCAACGACCTGAGGCTCATCGGCGGAGTGGACAAGATGGTGCTGGCCACCGACAGGGAACAGATCAAGGCGTACCTCGAGTCGCTGGCGCCTCTCGTCGAGCGCGGCGGGTTCATTCCCCACTGCGATCACCGCTGCCCACCCGACGTCAGCCAGGAGAACTACCTTTACTACCTGGACCTGAAAGAGCAGATGTTCGGCATGACCTGAGCGCCGCCCCTGCCCCCCCAACGATGACAGCCCAACCGCCCGACAAACCGCCCGTCCCCGACGCCGAGGAGGTCACCCGCCTGCTCGTCAAGGGGGTGTTCTATTTCACCCTCCTGACCGCCCTCTTCGCCCGACAGATGACCTGGCAAGGCCTCCGGCGCCCTTGCGACCGGCAGCACGCTCATTTGAACTGAGCGCAGCGGGGCGCTACCGCATTTCCAGTTGCCCATCGCCGCGATGCACGCGCTGGTGGCGTCGCCAGGCGGGTTCTGGCTTGGGGTAGTCTTCCCGGAAATGCACGCCGCGGCTCTCGGTGCGGTTCAGCGCGCACTGGGCGATGACGCAGGCGATGGTGAGCATGTTCTGAAGTTCCCAGCCGGCCGGGAGGGAGAAGTCCTTGTCCAGCACGTACCGGCTCCAGAAGCCCACGATGTCGATGGTCTCTTCCAGCCGTTTGGCGGCCCTGATAAGCCCGACGTTGCGCCATACGACCGCCCGCAGGCTGTTGCGAATGTCGGCCAGGTCCAACTCGGTCTCGTGCCGAGGGGCGTTGCTGCAGGCCAACGGGACGACGGAGAGCTTGTTGTCGCCCTGCTCCAACGCCGCCCCGGCCAGTTGCCCGCACCGCCGCCCGAAGATGAGCGCCTCGATGAGGCTGTTGGAGCCCAGCCGGTTGGCCCCGTGCAGCCCGGTACAGGCGCTCTCGCCGCAGGCGTACAGCCGATCCAGCCCGGTCCGGCCGTCGAGATCGACGCCGGCCCCGCCCAGCATGTAGTGGGCGGCCGGCCGAACTGGAACCAGGTCGACTCCCGGGTCGATATCGAACTTGAGGCACTCCTCGTTGATCTGGGGGAAACGCCGCGCGAAGGCATCGCTCCCGAGGTGACGGACGTCCAGCAACACGTGCGTGGCGCCGGTTTTGGCCATCTGGTCGACAATCGCCCGGGCCACCACGTCGCGGGGGGCCAACTCGGCGTCCGGGTGCACCTCGGGCATGAACCGGTGGCCGTTCCTGTCGAGAAGGCGCGCCCCTTCGCCTCGCACGGCCTCGCTGATGAGGATTCGGCTGGCTCCGGCGATGTAGAGGGCCGTCGGATGGAACTGCATCATCTCCATATCGACCAGCTCCACGCCCGCGCGGCAGGCCATCGCGTGCCCGTCGGCGGTGGCCAAGGAGGGATTGGTCGTCTCGCGCCATAGCACACCCGCGCCCCCGGTGGCCAGGATCGTCTGTCGCGCCCAGATCATCTGGAGCCCGTACCGCTGGTGCCACGTGATCGCCCCCAGGCACGTGGCGCCCGCCCCGCCTTCGAGGGGGTCAGTCAGCAGGTCAATGACAAAACAGTCCTCGAAGAACTTCAGCCGGTCGGCACACTGGGCCTTCTCGGCCAGCGTCCGGACGATCTCCCGGCCGGTGGCGTCGCCAAAGGCGTGGGCGATACGCCGATGCCCGTGCCCGCCCTCGCGGGTGAGGTCGAGTTCATCGCCCCGCCGGTCGAACTGGGCGCCCCAATCGATCAGCTCCATGATCCGCTCGGGCGCCTCGGAAACGACGAACCGCACGACCGCCTCGTCGCACATGCCGGCGCCGGCGGCGAGGGTATCGGCCACATGGGCCTCGAAGGTGTCATCCCGGTTGAGCACGCCGGCGATGCCGCCTTGGGCGTGGGCCGAATTGCTCTCGCGCACCGCACCCTTGGTGATCACCAACACCTTGCCGCACTTGGCCGCCTCGATCCCTGCACGCAGCCCCGCCGCGCCGGCACCGATGACCAGCACGTCGGTGAAGATGTGAGGCAGCCGCTGGGCCTCGAAACTTACCAGGTACCGCCGCTTCATCCAGGCCTGTTCCATGCCCCGATGCTAGGCAGCAAGCCGCAAAATGCAAGTGCTCGCCGCCGGGCGCCGGAGCGGCGACGATGATACGTTCATGGCCGGGGGCTGGATTCCGCCACCGGAAGCCGGCGCCGTTCGTGCCCCGCGTAGCTCACCGGCGTCCGTTGGCCGTCGCGGCGGTCGAGCAGTCGCCACAGCAGGCCGAACAGCAGCGCGCCCCCGCCCCCGGCGGCCACGTGCTCGGCAAAGGCGCCCATGTTCATCTGCCCGGACCGGGACATCATTCTGACCAGCTCGGCCCCAAACGCGCACAGCCCCGCCAGCAGCAGCCCGAGCAACATTCGATACCGCAGCCGCCACGGGCGTGTAACCGACAGGTAAAACGCCAGCAGGAAGCTCACCCCCGCCATGGCGACCCAGCGGCGGCCCGCGCTGTAGTAGCCCCATGCGTACTCGTGCTGATACAGCCCCCACAGCGGCGTTCGGCCGCTCGACGATGACAGCCAGGCCAGGTGAGAGGCCAGCGCGACCATGCCGGCCGCGCAGGCCAGCACGGTGGCGGGCAGCTCGACGCGCCACCCCCGGACCGTGGGCACCACCAACGAGGCCCCCACCGCCGCGGCGAACACGAAGGCCACGTTCGGCGGGGGGCCGGAAGTCAACAGGCACATCGCCTGGACCAGGGCGGCCAAGGTCACCGCGGCGGTCGCGGCCAACCAGGCCCGCCGCCGGCCGACCGCCTGCAGCCGACCGGGCGCCATCAGCAAGAGGGTCAGTGCCGCGTACGGGGCCGTGCAGCGGATCAGCCACTTGTGCCACGGCCAGACCGCCATGCCCTCACTGAGCGACCAGATCGTCCCGGACCACTGCCGAGCGATCAAGGCCCCGGTGGTGTCGATTCGCCAGGCGGTCGTCGCCACCAGTGCCGCGGCCAGGGCCACCGCCGCCATAGCGCCGTGCCGCCCCTTGAGCCTGATGGAAAGCCGCCTTCCCAGCGGGCGAAGGAGCGGAGCCAGGGCGATGGCCGTCACGGCCCCGATGGCCCCACCCACGACGTTCATCGCCACGTCACGAACATCACAGATGCGCGCCGGCTCGAACAGTTGCCCTGTCTCGATGGCCAAGCTGACCCCGCCGGCCAGCAGGATCGAACCGAACGCGATACGCCACCATCGCCAGGTGCCGGAGGTCGCCAACGCCAACAGCAACCCCACGGGAACGAACAGCAGCGCGTTCCGCCGAGCGTCGCTGGGACGGAGCACCCCGGCCCACTCGATCGGCCCAGCGTTAACCGCACGGTCCAACTCGGCCGCCCAGACGGCTCGGTCGTAGCGGAACTGCAGCGGCATCAGCCCGGCGTAAAGCAACAGGCCGACATAGCCTATCAGCGTTATCTTCAGTATTTGCCTGGACATAGGATTCAAGCCTTGCCGGGGACCCCCACCAGGGGCGGGCGGGGCATCCCGCAACGACCTTGGGGACCGACGGTCACCACCGTGGGTAAGATACGCTATAAACGCGACTTTGGCAATTTGCAGCTGGCCCATCGGCCATGCTCGAGCATGTGGCCCCACGGCGGCGATCATGCGCAACAGGTGACCGGCTGCGGGACCAATTGCCTTGATTTGGTCGACGGGAAACCCTATACACGAACCGGCGCCGTTCGAGTATGGGCGTACCTGCACGGAGGCAGATGATGAGATCCATCCACGTCGTCGAACCGTCACTCCCCCTGGCCTGGGAAAAGGCCGTCGTCGCCTGCTGGCGGGACGGGGACAGTTTCCGCACCGAATACGACAAGCCGGGAGACCCGGAAAGCCGAGACGTAACGGCCCTGATCCACGTGACCGCCCCGTTCGCCGAGCCCCGCATCCACCGCGCCTTCCCCGGCGGGCTGGAGGACCTGGAGAAGTACCGCGCCGAGGTGCTCTACGGCGTGCACGACCACTGGGTGGACCCGTCGGTGGGCAAGTGGGAATACACCTATCACCAGCGCCTGTTCGCCTACGACGTGCCGGGGGGGGACCCCGTCGATCAAATCGCCGGGGCCATCGCCAAGCTCCGCCAGGCCGGCCACACCCGCCGGGCCCAGGCGATTACCTGGCAGGTCTGGAATGACATGAACATCCATGACCCGGCCTGCCTGCAGCGGCTGTGGTTCCGCATCGCCGGGGGCAAACTTCACATGAACGCCCACATGCGGTCCAACGACGCCTTCAAGGCCGCTTTCATGAACATGCACGCCTTCACCGAACTGCAGCGACAGGTCGCCCGGGCCGTCGGCGTCGAACCGGGCGAGTACATGCACATCGCCGACTCGTTCCACATCTACGGCAGCTACTTTGACGAGTTCGAGGGTTTCCTCCAGACCGTCGAGAAACGCGCCGAGCAAGACCGCGTATTCAGCACCGACTTCGCACGCGACTTCTTCGTCGAGGGCTGCGACGCCCTGCTGGCCGAGGAGGATATGCCCGCCGGCAGGAAGGCCCTCGTCGAACAACGCCGGGCGGAGCTCGCCGCCCACTAGCGGCCGGGGGCCGACTGTTTGGCTTCAGGGGCGCCGAGCGGCTTGTCGATAACCCCTTCGGTACGGAATCGCCGGTACGTGGGAGCACGTGACGTGATTTACTGCACCTTTGCCCTCTGGCTGTTCGCCATCGTCTTCGCCGCCCGGGGCGTGCTGAAGCTCGCCGGCGACATGGTCGGGGCCAGGGCTGTCGACTGGATCGTCCTGCCGGGGACCCTCGTGGCCGAGCTGGCCCGCTACCTCGCGTGCCTGCTGACCGGGGCGGAGTTCCACGCGGGCAAACTGGTCGGCGACGAACAGGCCCGGCAAGGACGAAGCCCGCGCGGCGTGCCTTACCTCACGGCCCTGCTGACCGGCCTGCTGCCGTTGGCGGCGTGCATGGGGCTGATCCTCCTGCTGAGCATGGGGCTGGACCACCCGGTCTTCCGAAGCTACTACGTCGCCGGCGTCGAGACGCCCAAGGACCTGCCCCTCAAGATCGACACGATCTGGGTCCTGCTGGCCAGCCAAGTGCAGCTCATGCGGGACGTGTGCAAGGCCCTGGGCAACACGCTGGACAACTGGCCGTGGCAAAACTGGCGTGGCTGGCTGTTCCAGTACCTGATGATCTGCCTGACCCTCCGCATGGCCCCCGGCAAGCGCCCGCTACGCCCGACCCTGGCCGCCGTGGCCATCGTGGCCGGCCTGACCGCCGCGGTGGTGGCGATCTTCTCGGAAAAGGCCGCCTGGCTGGAGCGGCTCTGGCCCCTGCTCAGCTACACTTGGGCCACCGCCCTGCTGCTGCTGGCGGTGACGCTCGCCGCCCGCGGCCTGGTCGCTCTCGTGGCCGTCCTGGCCGGGAAGGAATGACCGCCTGCACTTCGTCGAGCCCCTGCGGCTGGTGGCAGCCGCAACTGCATACTCAGGGGCTACTCAGCGCAAATGAGATCGGCGATGCGGTCCGGGGTCAGTTCGTCCAAGCGGTCGACGACGAGAGCCGCCGCGGCGAGTTGCTCGCCGGTGGCGGTGCCTGTCAGGGCGATGGCGGTCATGCCGGCGCGGTTGGCGGCCTCGATGCCGGCGGGGGCGTCTTCGACGACGGCGCAGCGGCCCGGCGGCACGCCCAGTCGCTCGGCCGCCAGGAGAAACACCTCCGGGTCCGGCTTGCCGCGGTGAACGTCCTCGCCGGAGACGACCGCGCCGAACAGTTCGCCCGTCCCCAGCCCCTTCATGGCCGCGTCGATGTTCGCCTTCGGGCCCGACGAGCCGACCGCCAGGGCGAACCCGGCCGCGGCAAGGGAGCGCAGAAGGCCGCGGGCGCCGGGCATCTCGGGAAACTCAGCCAGGATGATCCGGCGGTACAGGGCCTCCTTGCGGTCGTCGGCGGGGGCGATTTGCGCCTCGGTGAGTTTCACCGGCCAGTGCTCGGCGAGGATCTCCCGGCTTGTCCGCCCGAAGGAGCGCGCGAAGGCCGCCTCGCCGAACTCGGCGCCCATCTCGGCCGCCAGGAGCCGCCACGACTGGTAGTGCGCGCGGTACGAGTCCACCAGCACACCGTCGACGTCGAAGATTACCGCCTGCGATGGCATCATCGCCATGTTTAGCAACCAAGAGTGTTAGGCGGCGGCCCCACATGGTGCCGCCGCCTAAGCCGTCAGCGATTGAGTTCTGTTCACCAGATCACAGGTCATCGCCGCCCAGTCGGGATGTTCCACCAAGCTCAAGATGATTCAGGGAGCCTGCAGTGCTGCGGAGAGACTCTCCTCGATTGCCCGTGTGATCCGCTTCCGCAGTTTGCGACCCCAGTCACAGTCATCCTTGTTGTAAAGTAATACACGGAAAGGCTGTAGATCGGAGGGAACATCTGCCATCCCCTCACAGACAAAAACCAGGGGCTTCCCCCTGCCCCTGGCAATACCCGCCTCATACATCACGTTTGGGTTTAGTGTTGTGAGAACCGCCAATACGATCGTGGCTTCATCGATCATCTGTTCGACATCTGCGTTGATCTGGCTGGACCTAGCAAAGGCAATGTCGACACGAACGGGCTGCAGGCCGGCGGCTGTTAGGGCGGGCGCGTAGATTGCCTCGTAGTACTCGTAGAACGGGGCACAGAAAGGCATCAAAACACACACTTTAGGGTCCTCTATCTTGCGTGTCATTTTTCTCCCTCCCTTTAGATGTACTCGTTAAGAATGTTCTCGAGCATCTCCACGCGGCCGGAGGCGTTGGGGTCGGCCTCGCCCTTGTCGAGCATGTACTTGCTCAACTCGTTGAAGCCAACGTTGCCGGCCTCGATGTCGGCGCCGACGCCGGTGTTCCAACTGGCGTAGCGCTGCTTGACGAAGTCACTCAGCACGCCGTCGGCGCGGATGGCGGCGGCCGTCTTGAGGCCGCGGGCGAAGGCGTCCATGCCGCCGATGTGGGCGTGGAACAGGTCCACCGGTTCGAAGCTCTCGCGGGCGACGTGGGCGTCGAAATTCAGCCCGCCGGTGGTGAGCCCGCCGGCGTCGAGAATCGTCAGCATCGCCAGCGTCGTCTGGTACAGGTCGGTGGGGAACTGGTCGGTGTCCCACCCCAGCAGCAGGTCGCCCCGGTTGGCATCGACCGAGCCGAGCATGCCCACCGAGCGGGCGAACTCCAGCTCGTGCACGAAGTCGTGCCCGGCCAGCGTGGCGTGGTTGGCCTCGACGTTCAGCTTGAAATCGTCGGCCAGCCCGTTGGCCAGCAGGAAGCCGTAGACGCCGGCGGCGTCGAAGTCGTATTGGTGTTTGGTGGGCTCTTTGGGCTTCGGCTCGATGTAGAACTGCCCGGCGAAGCCGATCTGCTTCTTGTAGTCCACCGCCATGCGAAGGAACTTGGCCAGATGGTCCAGCTCCCGGGCGAGGTCGGTGTTCAGGAGGGTTTTGTAGCCTTCGCGGCCACCCCAGAAGACGTATCCGGCCCCGCCGAGTTCGTGGGTCACTTCCATGGCCTTGGCCACCTGGGCGGCGGAGAAGGCGAACACGTCGGCGTTGCAACTCGTCGACGCCCCGTGCATGAAGCGGGGGTTGGCGAACAGGCATGCCGTGCCCCACAGCAGCTTCACGCCGGTCCGCTCTCCCTCGGCCTTGAGAACCTTGACGACGACATCGAGGTTCTTGTTGGACTCGGCCAGCGTCGCGCCCTCCGGGGCCACGTCGCGGTCGTGAAAGCAGTAGAACCCCGCCCCGAGTTTCTCGAAGAACTCGAAGGCCGCCTTCACCCGGTGTGTGGCATTGGCGATCGACTCGGTTCCGTCGTCCCACGGCATCAGCCGGGTCGCCTGGCCGAACGGGTCGGCGCCCCCGTTGCGGAACGTGTGCCAGTAGGCCACACCGAACCGCAGGTGCTCGGCCATTCTCTTGCCCTCGATGAGCTCCTCGGCGTTGTAGTGCTTGAACGCCAGGGGGTTCTTCGAATCGGGGCCCTCGTATTGAATCTTTCCGATCCCCGGAAACGCCTCTGCCATGATGGTACTCCCGTGCTGTGGTCTACGTCCGCAATCGACGTCAGCGAGTCATTGTACCGCAAGGGCCGGGGGGGGCAAGCGGCTTGGGGTCCGCCGCGCCGCCCGCCGGACGTTGACTTCCCAGGCCCGGAGGGGGAGAATCAGCCGCTTGTAGTCGCGGCGGGAGAGCTTCTCGGCTCGCCTCGCCGCACGGGAGATTCCCATGCCGGGTGTGGACCTGGAGCCGGAGATTCGCGACCTGCTGGCGAACAAGGAATTCGCCTCGCTCAAGGGTGCGCTGCGCGGATTGGAGCACGCCGACATCGCCGAACTGCTGGCTGAGTTCGAGGGGGAGGACCAGGCGATCATCTTCCGTCTGCTCGGCCGCGACCAAGCCACCGAGGTGTTCAGCCTGCTCCCGCTGGACAGCCAGGAAGACCTGCTGACACGGCTGGGGCAGGCGCCGGTGGCGGCGATCCTCAACGAAATGTCCCCCGACGATCGGACCGAGCTGCTGGAAGAGCTGCCGGGGGAACTGGCCCAACGGCTGCTGAGCAGCCTGCGGGGGGAAGAACGAGCAATCGCCCAGACGCTGCTGAACTACCCGGCCGACAGCGTGGGCCGGCTGATGACCCCGGAGTACGTGGCGGTCCGCCCCGAGTGGACGGTCGAGCACGTGGTCGAGCACATCCGCCAAGTCGCCCCGCAGAAGGAAACCGTCAACGACCTGTACGTCACCGACGCCAAGCGGCACCTGTTGGACCGCATCGGCCTTCACGACATCATGCTGGCCCCGGCGGGGAACACCGTGGGCGACTTGATGGCCGGGCCGGCCGAGGAACCGGCCCTTCAGGCCTTCGAGGACAAGGAGTCGGCCGTCGACCTGTTCAAGAAGTACGACCAGCACTCCCTGCCGGTGATCGACGGGCAGGGGGTGCTTGTGGGCATCGTCACCGGCGACGACGTGCTTGACCTGCAGGAGGAGGAAGACACCGAGGACTTCCAGAAGATGGCCGGCGTGGCCGCCCTGGAAGACCCCTACTTCCAGACCTCCTACCTGCAGATGATGGGCAAACGGCTGCCGTGGCTGATGGTGCTGCTGGGGGCGGAGCTGCTGACGGCGCTGGCGATCGGGGCGTACGAGGAGTCGATGCGGGATAAGATCTGGCTGCTGGTGCTTTTCATGCCGTTGGTGAACGCCTCGGCCGGTAACGTGGGCGGGCAGATGGCCGGGCTGGTCATTCGCGGCTTGGCGGTGGGCGAAATGGATATCGGCGACGGGGTGCGAATCTGCCTGCGCGAGCTGCGGATGGGGCTGTCGCTGGCGGTGATTCTGGCGGTGCTGGCGTGCGTGTCGGCCAGACTGTTCGGCAGCCCGTGGCAGGTTTCGGCGATCCTGGCGGTGTCGATGCTGGCGGCGCTGACCGCGGCCAACCTGGCCGGGGCGATGGTGCCGTTGACGCTCAAGCGGCTGCGGCTGGATCCGGCGGTGACGTCGGCCCCGCTGATCGCCTCGGCGATGGACGTGCTTAGCGCGATCATCTTTTTCGGCACCGCCACGTTGATCTTTCGCCACTATGGTTGAGCGGAGGCCGAATGTGAGAGTGTTCCTTGCCGGCATCATCCAGGGCTCCATTGCCGAGAGCCGCATCCACGACCAGGATTGGCGCGATCCGATCCGCCGGGCCGTCGAGCGACACTGCCCGACCGCCGAAGTGTACTGCCATTACGAGGCCCACCCCGACAGCATCACTTACGGCCTGGGCAAGCTCATCGAGACGCTGGAAGACGGCAACCGCCGCGCGGCCGAGGCAGACGTGGTGCTCTGCTGGCTGCCGGCGGCGTCGATGGGCACGGCCATCGAGATGTACGTGGCCGCCAAGGCCGGCGCGGTCGTGCTGGCGATCACGCCGATGGCCGCCAATTGGGTCATCCGGGCGTACAGCGACCGCATCTTGCCCGATCTGGACGCCCTGGAACGGTTCCTCCAAGCCGGGGGCCTGGACGACCTGCTGCGAGAGAAGCGATCGGACCCGCCCGGCCTCGACGTTCCCAACGAATGAAGCATCTGCTCGAGATGACGGAGGCCGACCTGTCGGCCGAGATCGCGGCGTTGGGCCAGCCGGGTTACCGCGCCGGGCAGGTCGCCGAATGGGTGTGGCAACGGCAGGTCGGGCGATTTGCCGACATGACCAACCTGCCGGCCGCGCTGCGCGAGGCCCTCGCTGAACGACTGGCGATTCTTACCGGCCGGGTGGCCGCGCGGAGCGATGCGCCCGACGGGGTCATCAAACTGCTGACCGAATGGCCGGACGGCGAGCAGACCGAGACGGTCATGATCCCCGCCGATCGGCGACGGACGGCGTGCCTGTC
>SDBU01009097.1_pt1 | contig 11191 bp, 17 predicted proteins | sample 2277071 | NCBI WGS metagenome assembly SDBU01 (sample SAMN10397929, study PRJNA504765) | marine sediment metagenome | isolation source: marine sediment core GS08_GC12, 126 cmbsf | place: Arctic Ocean: Gakkel Ridge, Loki's castle | collected 2008 | reverse complement strand
AGGCCGTATATTTCATTGTTAGAAAAATGGACAGGGTATCCTGGCAGGGAAAAATTGTTGACGTCAAAGGAGATATTATTTATATAAATGCCGGAATGAATTCAAACATCCGCCCTGGTGACGAGTTCACCGTTTACAAAAAAGGCGAGGAATTAATAGACCCTGATACGGGTATTTCACTCGGAAGCGAAGACACAAAAATCGGCCGCATACAGGTTATTACTATCGAAGAGAAATTTTCAAAAGCCAATGCCCTCGCCGGTTCGGCGCGTACTTTTGGCCGTGGTGATGTTATAAGGCTGGATTAAAGCAGGAATTCTTCGAAATCCGAAATTTCCAAAACGTCAGGCCCCGAGATACAATCTATTCCATAGATGTCGCCTGTAATAGGCGTTAAACCGTTCTTTACCTTGATTCCTTCCGTTTCCATTATAACTTGTATAGCTCCGTCAGAGAGATAGTTCGTGCTTACTTCTCTTGCGCCCCGGACTATGCCCTTAACAGTTGTCCGGATTACATCCTCTTTCACAGCATAGTCTTCCAGAGTAGTTTTCGAATCTATTACAACGCCGTAGATTTTTTCCGCAAGCTTTCTATATGCATCCGTAACCGCAGCGCGCTTTGTGGTTACCCTTGCAAGCGCGCCGAAAGCCTTTCCGTATACCTGTTCACTTATTCGATGTATTTTACCGGAGGTTGTGCTCTCTGAAGCAAGGGGCCCCAATATTTCTTTTGAGAGTATACCCGTTCCTTTTGCAGTAAAAAAAGCTTTTTCCCACGGACATATTTCTCGCTGCTCATATTCCCTTACGGATACATATTTTTCGGGTTCTTTTATGCTCTGTAATATAACAGACTTTCGAAGAACAGAAACCCGCGTTGCTGGCCTCTCTTTTACCACCGTAACCCTGTACCTGGTGCCTCTGGCGCCCGCTATTGCCTGAGGGGTTTCTATTTCAAAACTTGAACCGGCCGGAAGCGCTTTTATTTTAGTGAGGATTTCTCCGTAGATGAGGTTTAGATTTATTTTTTCGATCAGGGCCTTTACCGTTACAGATGAGTTTTCCTTAAGTTTTAAGCGGGAGGAATCAAATTCAATTTCACATGCTGAAGAGGGTAGAGTCCTTAATATATCATCTAACTTTAGTTTATAAGGCGCCATTATATCCTGCCACATATTTTTTTCTGAATCAAAGATCTGGACAGTGCCATCACACTTTAGGACTGTAAGAACATTTTCTGCCAGAGCCGCAGCGCCCAGAGTAAGTAGTATAGTACCTATTAATAGTAGTTTTCTAATAAATATATACATAGACACCGTTTACTAATCTGTAGCGGGAAAGATAATAATTTGCCCAGCTATAGATTTGGTAATTGCTTAATACATGCCCGTATCCATAATAGGTATAGCGATAGGGGTAATCATAATACCTTCTATATGTTATATAATAGTTATAGCTCTTTTTTTCCTTAATTTTTGCTTCGGCCAGGCCTCTTCTTTTAGCGGCTATATCCAAATCTATGGATTTTCGCATCGCTATTTGCGCATCGCTGCTTATTTTTGGCGGGCCGGCCACGCTTTCAGCGTACGGCTTCCATCCCGGCGGAGGAGTAGGAGTATTTTTTGCCCTGTCTTTTTCACCGAATTTACGAAAAGCCTTTGCTATTTCCTGCAGTCCGTACCAATCTTTTTTACGATTCGCGATTTTTAAAGCAGTATTTAATGCGGATAATGCATTCTTTTTAGGTTTCATGTTTTCAGGCAGGCTTGTATACGCATATGAGACGGCAACCAATCCCCTCCAATCTCTTTGAGAGGCGGCTATATTATACGCATTTTTAAAGGGGCCCAGAGCCTTCCCGGGTTTCCCGAGAGCGGAGAAGGCGCATCCCGCATCAACAAAACCTTTCCAGTTTTTCGCTTTATTTGCAAAGGAGAGACTTTTTGTAAAATAATCAAAGGCAGCATCAATGTCATTGTTGCTTGCGGCGAGATACCCTTTTGCCAGATTGTTTTCCATTTTTTCCAAATTTGTATTGTTGGCAAAAACTGGCCATGCCAGCATTAGAAATGATATGATGAGTAAGATAGTTTTTCTATACATGCTTATCTCCCGGATATCTATAGTAAATAAATGCCATAGATATTGATATTTGTCAACATCTATGCTATATTTCTTTTATTATGAATCTTGCGAACAAAATTACTATAGCAAGAATATTACTGATCCCGCTTTTTATTGCCTTCATGCTTTATTCAAAATTAGATCTCGCCATTATTGTATTCCTTATCGCAGTAATAAGCGATGCTGTCGACGGCTATATAGCGCGTGCATCGAGACAAAAGACAAAATTGGGGGCCATGCTCGACCCTATCGCGGATAAAATCCTTATTATAAGTGCTTTTGTGTGTCTTGTATTCGTTAAAGATTTACCCTATACTATGAGGATCCCCCCTTATGTGCTTATAATAGTTATTTCAAGGGATGCGATAATATTATTGGGTGCAGTGATAATTTATATGTTAAAAGGGGATATAGATATAAAGCCAAGCCCTTTGGGTAAAATTACGACCTTTTTACAAATGCTAACCGTCATATTTATTCTCACGCAATTAAAATATTCAGGGTTGATTTGGAATGTTATGATTGCATTTACGGTAATTTCCGGTTTTGAATATATATTGAGAGGAAGCAGGGTATTGAGCGAAAGGTAATCAAATGTTAAGTTTAACGGCATCGTTAATATTGGCGTATTTGATCGGTTCGGTACCCACAGCTTATATTTTCGGGCGAATAATTAAAGGTGTAGACATCCGTAATTTCGGAAGCGGCAATGTAGGAGCCACAAATGTTTACAGGATGATAGGGAAGATGCCTGCGTTTATTGTTTTATTTATTGATGCCTTGAAGGGTTTCGCGCCGGTATTGTTATTTCCTGCGATTTTTAATATAGATAAAAATTTATTAAACCCCGAACTTACATCTATACTGATAGGTGTAGCCTGTATTTCCGGGCATGTTTGGACGGTTTTTCTGAAATTTAAAGGCGGTAAAGGAGTGGCAACGACCTCAGGGGTAATACTTGCAATAGCGCCAAAAGTATTTCTAATTGCCCTAATAGTGTGGAGTATAATACTCTTGCTATTTAGATATGTGTCTCTTGCGTCGATTGCAGCAGCAATTTCTCTTCCGATATCGTCTTTAGTTCTGAATAAATCATTTCCACTAGTCCTATTTTCCATAACACTTTGTTTCATAGGCACTTACAAACATAAAGCTAACATCTCCCGGTTGTTGAAAGGAGAGGAGAAGAAGATATTTTAGCAAAAGGGGTCTGACCCCTTTTAGTGTTAGGTAACACAAAAGTTACATTGCTGTTCTTGACTTTTTGTGTTTTATCAGGCATACTTTAAGTAGAAAGTAGAAATGGATATTAGCGCAACAGAGCGCTCTTTTTTACCCATACTAATTAAAAAGATTTAAAATGTTTTTAGAGGTACATTAAAATGAGAGAAGTCGTATTCAAAAATCTAAATTTCCCAAAAACCAGGAAGAAAGAAATATCCGTTGAGGAAATTGTATGTAGGGACGGCCTCATATCTAAAACTCTGAAAAAAACCAGATATTTTATTCAAAACATACGCCACATCAGCACTAAAGAAGATTTTGAAAATTGGATGAGCATCAAGAAGCACAATCCATCGCCGAACAAAAAGTGGTTTCATATCTTGAGGAGATATTCGGATAAAGAAAATAAGGATAAGGTGCTTTGCAAGGCAAGAGGCGCCTTTTATGTAATTGTCGGCAGGGATGTTTATAATATCGTTTTCGTTCATTCCGTAAGAATGGAAATAAAGGGAGTGAAAAACAAAAAGGCCGGTTAAAATGCACCATTTAGAGAATGTAAAACATATATTGCATAGTTTGATTTTTATGATAGGCTTTATTAAATTGCATTTGATCGAAAGAAAAATTTCCTTATTGGAAAAAACTTTATATAAATAAGTCCCGTCAACAAATAAAAAAATGGGGACTTTTTAAGGAGTGCAGTGTTCTGCACTCCTTTTTTTAATGAGCACTGGATTTACGAAAATTTGCCCCTCGAAATTGTAAAATAATTTCAAGGGACTAGTCCTATAAAAATGCTTTGCATTTTTGTAGGGCAAATTTTCGTAAATCCATCTTCTTTAGAACCTCTTCTATGAAAGTGCGAATTATCCCACCACACGAAGTATGGTGGGATTTACTTGACTTATGGAGGCCGAAGGCCGACATGAGTCATATGGCCGAATTAATCCCGAGGAAGCGACCTATGGGAGCTTCCGAGGGATCTCTATGTCCGGATTTACAGAAGCAACTTTTCCTAATTTGCAGCAAAATACATTGACATATGTAGAAATAGATGGTATCCTTTGTTTACTAGAGTAAACACGTGTTTACTCTAGTAAACAAGTAGAGGTGAAGATTATGAAGATTACAAAGTCATTAGACAATATATTGAATTCGGAAGTAAAAACAAAGATACTTCGCTTTCTCTGCAGAACTAATGCTGAATGGAATGGTAGGCAGATAGCAAGAGAATTAGAAATAAACCCCGCCGGTGCTCATAAAGTTTTAAATGTCTTGGCCAAAGAAGGCGTTCTTTTGATGCGCAATGTAGGCAAGACTCACATATACAGCTTGAATTACGACAATTATATGGTAACAGATCTTCTTAAGCCGCTGTTTCAAAAAGAAAAGGAAGCTTTTGGCAAAATCATAAGCATGATTAAAGGCAATATCGCTTCTTCGAAAATCAAAAAAAAGATAAATAGCGTAGCCTTATATGGCAGTGTAAACATAGCGGGAGAGCGGCCAACTAGCGATATAGATTTAGCTATAATTGTAGAGGATGCCCAGATAAAGCCGAAGGTTGAGATATTATTTGAGGATATTGACAGAAAGGTCTCTAAGAAATTTGGCAATACGATAAGCCCGTATATAAATACAAAGGCGGAATTCAAAACTAAGCATAAGAACAAGCTGGATATTATCAAAAATATCCTTAAGTCTTATACGTTAGTGTATGGCCAGAGGTTAGAAAGGATTATATGGCGCCAAAAAAGGTAAAAACAATAGCGGTTAACAAAAGCGATTATAGAATTTATCTCGATAAGGCCAAAGATTTTTATAGAATGATGCAAAATGCACAGGACTCAGAAATATGGGCAGGGGTAGGCCTTAGCGCCGTTCATTGCTCTATATCGTTGTGTGATGCCATTCTGACATTCCACTTGGGAATCCGGTCTGCAGGTGAAGATCATACGCAAGCCGTGGATCTGCTTTCGCGACTGCCAAAAATTAGCTCTGCTAGCGAGATGAATACTTTTAAGCGTATTATTGCGAAGAAATCACTCATTGCCTATGAGTGCCGGGAATTCCGTAAATCAGAGGCAGCTGATATCGCAAAGTTAGCGGAGAGATTCTACAAGTGGGTAACTTCGAACCTTCCGGAAGACTAAAAAGTCGTGTCTAATATAATAAACGGATGTCTATTATATTAGTAAGAAAACTAGGGGACATTCTTAATTTATTAACTTAAGTCACTCTTAGCTAACCCTCCTTTCGCATTAATCAAATCTTATATTAATGGTTCTTATTAATGTCACTATTTATTTGTTTTTTTAATCATCCTAGTGTATACTATTGAAAAGTCATACTTAAATATGTAGTTATTAAGTATGTCATATGAAAAATTTAATATATTGTCAAGAAAATAATGCTTGCTGAAAATATAAGAAAAATTAGACTAAAAAAGGGATTATCGCAGGAAAAGCTAGCTCGATTAGCTAATATTGCCCTTAATACGTTAACTAAAATTGAATCTGGGTTATCGAAAGAACCAACCATTCAAACTATTGCAAAAATAGCGAATGTCTTAGGAGTTTCAGTTGATGAATTAATAAAAGAAAAAAATAAAAAATCATAATGAGGAAAAGATGAAAAAAAATATTGAAGAAATAAAACAAAAAATCCTTCCTATTCTACAAAACTATGAAGTTAAAAAAGTAGCTCTTTTTGGTTCATGCACTCGAGGTAAAATGGGAGAGGAGAGCGATATTGATATCTTGGTAGATATTAAGGCAGATATCAGCCTACTTGGTTTTGTGGAGCTTAAACAAAAAATCGAAGAGGCTGTGGGGCGAAAAGTCGATTTAGTAGAATATGATACCTTAAAACCCCTCCTTAGAGAAAGAATTCTAAAAGAACAGGTGGTACTTCTATGAAAAGAGATGCGCGAGTATATATCGAAGATATCTTAGAAGCTATAACAAAGATAGAAGAATACATGAAAGAACTTAAAAGCGACGAGGAGTTTTATAAGAACACCCAAATTCAAGATGCTGTTTTAAGACGATTAGAAATCATCGGCGAAGCTGTAAAAAACATTCCACAAGAATTCCGAGATCAATATCCAGAAATACCCTGGAAGCAAATCGCAGGCATGCGAGATATTCTCATCCATGAATATTTCGGGGTAAAGCTAAAACGAGCCCTAAAGGTTGTGAAAGTCGATATGGTCGATTTAAAGGCCAATATCTTAAAGATAAAACAAGATTTAGGATAGTCGCAAAACTCTCATTAAGACGTGGCAAAACACAAAACGTGCGAAATGAATTTAAAGTCTATAATAACCTACGCGGTTATAATAGGTACATATCAATTTCAATAAATCCCTATCAATTTCCCAATTTCTACCGTCATTGCGATCCCGCCCCGCGTTTAACCATAGGTGGAGAAGCAATCTCAATTTCAATATTTATTTGTTACGAAATTTTTTTTGATTGTCAAAAAAGTGTAACAAGATTGCTGAAAAGGGTTATTTTTGCAGGAATTGTAGGGGCTTGATTTATCAAGCCCGACGAGATGATTTTTTGGGTCGGATAAATCCGACCCCTACAATGGCTTTTTCGACAACCTCTTTATATTAATGCAAAAAATATCTTTACATCTATGGGATGCTGTAGTATAGTTGCGATTGTAAAGGAAGGATTAGTAAATGAAAAAAGGAAATAAAACTTCTCAAAATAAAAAATTTAATTCTGAGCGTGAAACACGTGTACTATTGGGGAAAATTCATTCAGAAGTGAAAACGATAGCGGAAGGACACGGTGCGCTTGCTTCAAAACTAGGTGATATAGATAAGCGATTAAGCAAGATTGAGTCAAATTCTTTCAAAAATGAATGGAATATAGAATCCATAAAAAGCAAAGCAGGAACAATTGATACAAAAGTAGACAGAATCGAGAAAGAACTCGAGACCGTTAAGAACGCCCTATTGGATATTAGTAAATCTGCCAAAGATCACGGAAAACGCATAACCAAACTCGAAGAAAAAGTTCACATGTAGTCTATAATAACCTACGCGGTTGTAAGTAGGTACACATCAATTTCAATCAATTTCTATCAATTTCAACAAATTTCTATTAATTTCCTAATCCCTATAAATTTCAATATTTATTTGTTACAGCCCTTTTATACAGTTTTCCATTGAACTTTTTTATACTTAAAGATATAATGTTAACATTAATTAGCTTGGCAAACGAAGACGCATATCTGAAGGCAAAAAGATGGAGAGAAAGAAAAAAAGCAGCATTTTTATTATTATGTTGCTTTTTTTATTGATAGTTTTAGAACATAGCGCAATTGCACAACGGGAAGAAGGATACTTCAAGATCCTGGATCCATACACCTTAATCAATTATGACTACCAATTAAGCAATTACTACCACTTCTTTGGTCAAATGGACCGGCCAGAGAGGATGAACTACGCCGCTTGGAAGAATTTTAAGGAAATTCAGCCTGGATGAGCTTCCCCAGCTTTTTAACGTGTTTAAGGGGCATATGAGCATGGTCGGGCCCAGGCCCCCGCTTCCGAAAGAGGTAACTCAATATAAACCATGGCAAAGAAGGCGGCTGTCTATGCGTCCCGGCCTTACATGCCTATGGCAGATAAGCGGGAGGAATAAAATAGATTTTGATGAATGGATGAAACTGGACCTTGAGTATTTGGATAACTGGTCGTTGTGGTTCGATTTTAAGATATTGGTTAAAACAGTTCCGGTAGTATTATTTGGTATAGGAGCGTATTGAAATTAATAGAAATTGATAGACATGCGTCAAATAGGGAGGGATATATGCGAAATACAGTTTTAATAATATTGGTTTTTATCGCTTTTGGATTTGTTTTTTCCGGATGCGGGAGAAGTTCGCTGGAGGAAGGGGAGGATGCGCGAGTAGTCGCCCGAATCAACAATTATGAACTGACCGTTTCGGATTTTAAAGAAGAAATTGATCCCAGGTTAGCCATGAGATATTTATCTAAGGACCCCCTTAAAGCAAAGGAAGAACTTCTTGAAAATCTGATTACAAAAAAGGTTTTGCTTCAGGAAGCGCAAAAACAAAACTTCGATAAAGATAAAGCATTTATGAAAGAAATAGAGAGATACTGGGAACAGACGCTTTTGAAGTTGCTTTTAAAGAAGAAATCCAAAGAGTTTTCCAGCAAACTAAGCAGAAAAGAAGCTGAAACGGCATTCGAGGAATGGGTTGCGGATTTGAGAAAAAAGGCAAAGGTTTTGATTGATAGAGAGATATTGGATAGTATAGAAATTAATAGAAATTAATAGAAATCAGGAGGATTAAATGAAAAATAGAAGAAGGAATTATTTTATCAAGAAGAAATTTCAGAGAAACTTCATACTTAAATTCTGCACTCTTGTTACAATCGGAGCAATTATATCCGGCACCATTATCTATATGATGTCAAAAGCTACTGTTACAACCACTTTTGAAAATTCCCGGCTTACAATAAAGAGCACAGCGGATTTTATATTGCCGGCTGTTTTGCTAAGTAGCGCAATTGTTATCATAGTAATAGGGTTAGCAGCCGTTGCGGTTACACTTTTTGCGTCTCATAGAATAGCAGGCCCGCTTTACCGAATGGAAAAAGATATCGAAGGGGTGGCTTCAGGAAACCTTAAGAAAAGATTTAATTTACGCATAACCGACGAGATAAAAGTCCTTGCTGAAGGCCTTGATAATATGACGCAAGCACTCAGGGCTGATATAGATCGGATAAAGCGTTCTGTTGATGAATTGGAATCAATAGATGATTCTGAAGAGCTAAAGAAAAAAATACAGGAATTAAAAGGTACACTGTCGAAATTCAAGACATGATAGAAATTAGTAGAAATCAGGAAATATGCGGATAAAAATATTAGTATTATTTATAGCATGTGTATTTCTATATCATGCGCCGGTTCTTGCTGAACCTCTGGATCAGGAAGAATGGGAGATTATAGAAAGCGCCTATTTTACGATTTATTATAGGCCAACAGCCGATTTAAAGATAATAGAAAGAAAATTAAGGAGGAGGAGATTTTATGTTGGACGGAATCCGCGTCCGGGTTCTTTGAGCAGTCCCGAAGAAAAGGTTGCCTACAGAATGGATATACTTCTTAACAGGGCAAAAGAGATTCTTGATATGTATCCCGCGAGAATGCGCTTAACAGTAAAAATTTTTAAGAATCAAAAAGAATTAAATGACGAATACTATCAAATATTCAAAAAGAGAAGGAGCTTAAAATCTTTTTATATTCATAGGTTTGAGACCATATATACAACCGATGCCGCTATTTCGGATTCAGTAATGGCGCACGAAATGGGACACGCAATAATTGACCACTATTTTGTTGTACTTCCTCCTGAAAAAGTAAAAGAGATACTCGCCTGTTACGTCGATTTGCATCTTGAGGATTAGGTCCATAGCCCTATTTTCCATAACCATTTGACTAAGTGGTATTCTTATGTTATATAGTAGTATATTATGCGTAATATGAGAATCACCATTGTTGGAGATGGCGGGTGGGGGAGCACTCTTGCCATTTTATTACATTCTAAGGACTATAATATTAGCATATGGAGCGCATTTAGTGATTATGCAGAAGTTTTAGACAAAGATAGAGAAAACAAGAAATTTCTGCCAGGGATAAAAATACCCAAAAATATTCGCATCACAAGCGATTTAAATACATTAGAAGAAAATGACTTATATATAATTGCAGTTCCTTGTCAGTATTTGAGGAAGGCGCTTAAAAATTTCGCCGGCATAATCAAGGGCTCTGTTGTAAGCGCCGTCAAAGGCATAGAAAATAGTTCTTTAAAAAGGCCCTCAGAGGTAATTACCGACGTTTTGGGAAAGCTTAACTTATCAGTGCTTTCAGGCCCCACGATAGCATATGAGGTTGTAAGGGGCATACCGACAACTTGCGTTATTTCCTCAGAGGATAATAATACTGCTTATGAATTGCAAAAGATTTTTTCAACCGAGAAATTCAGGGTTTACACCTCAAATGATATTATCGGCGCTGAACTGGCAGGCGCATTAAAAAATATAATAGCAATCGCCGCCGGCATATCAGACGGCATGGGTTTTGGGGTAAATACCAAAGCAGCGCTTTTAACAAGAGGCCTCGTTGAAATAGCTAGGCTCGGCGTTGAAATGGGCGCCAGAAAAGAAACCTTTAACGGGCTAAGCGGGGTGGGCGACCTTGCAACCACGTGCATGAGCTTTCATTCGAGGAATCGGTGGTTCGGAGAAGAAATAGGAAAAGGTAAAAGCTTAAAAGAGGTTTTATCTCGGACAAAAATGGTAATAGAAGGAGTCGCCACAACTAAATCCGCTTATGAACTGGCAAAAAGGTGCAATGTGGAAATGCCGATAACCGAGCAGATTTATCAGGTTCTTTACAAAGGGAAAAATCCTAAAAAGGCGGTGCGCGAACTGATGACGCGCGCACCAAAAAAAGAATAAAGTGGTTAGGTGAAAATTCTTTGAAATAGTATTTTCACATCTCGATAGTGGCTAATTCTCCCTACGGGTCGAATTAGCTACACTATCTCGATGCGGAAAAATTTTTAAGGCAAATTTTTTCGGGGCGTGGCGCAGCTTGGATTAGCGCGCTTGCTTGGGGTGCAAGAGGTCCGCGGTTCGAATCCGCGCGCCCCGACCAACAAGTTTGGTCTTCGGCCCTAAAAAGTGTGGAGAGACTTTTTAGGCCTTCGACCCTCCGAAACGTAAACAAGAGAGGGGCTAGCGCCCAAACTTGTTTAAGGAGACAACTTTTTAGTAAAAAAGTTTTCTCCTT
>SDBU01009096.1_pt1 | contig 11194 bp, 14 predicted proteins | sample 2277071 | NCBI WGS metagenome assembly SDBU01 (sample SAMN10397929, study PRJNA504765) | marine sediment metagenome | isolation source: marine sediment core GS08_GC12, 126 cmbsf | place: Arctic Ocean: Gakkel Ridge, Loki's castle | collected 2008 | reverse complement strand
CACAAAACACTTGGCACGCAGGTTCGCTCGCTGATCGACGTGATGTCCGGTCTGGGCGGCGCCGAGGTCACGGCCGACGCGACAATTGAGCGAGGCGGCTGCCGCGTCGAGACCCGTTTCGGAACGATCGACCAGCAGTTCGAATCGCAACTGCGAAGGATCGAAGAGGAATTAACAGGATAATGCCTGATCTTGCCGAACAACTCGATCACATCATGCCCACGGCGCTGGTGGGAAGCGTTGCGCGGACGGTCGGCACGACGATCTCGGCCGCCGGATTTCCCGCGCCCCTGGGGGCCGTGGCCGAAATTGGGCGGCAGTCGGCCTCGCCGCTGTTGGCCGAAGTGGTTGGGTTCCGCGACGATCTGACCGTACTCTTTCCATTGAGCGATCTGGGCGGCGTTCGGCGAGGCAACCCGGTGCGGTTGGTTCGCACCACGCGCTGGTTGCGTGTGGGGACCGAACTGCTGGGTCGCGTGATCGACGCCGAGGGCCGTGTGATTGACGGCCGGCCACAGCCGGCGCTGGCCGATCGGACGTCGCTGAATCGCGCGCCGCCGGCGCCTTGCTCCCGTCCCCGTATCGACGAACCGCTGGCCACGGGCGTCCGCGCGATCGACGGGGTGTTGACCTGCGGCAAGGGCCAACGGATGGGCATTTTTTCTGGCTCCGGCGTGGGCAAGAGCGTACTGCTGGGGATGATGGCCCGGTATACGGCGGCCGAAGTGATCGTGATCGCCCTGATCGGCGAGCGCGGCCGCGAGGTGAACCAGTTCATCGAGCGCGATCTGGGCCCAGAGGGGCTGGCCAAGAGCGTGGTGGTCGTGGCCACGAGCAATCAACCGGCATTGGTGCGCACGCAGGCGGCCTTGACCGCGACGGCCATCGCCGAATATTTTCGCGATCAGGGCAAGGACGTGCTGTTGTTGATGGATTCGCTTACGCGATTCGCGCTGGCCCAGCGCGAGATCGGCCTGGCGGCGGGCGAACCGCCCGCGACGCGCGGCTTCACGCCCTCGGTGTTTGCGCTACTGCCGAAGCTGGTCGAGCGCGCCGGGCGAAGCCCCCAGGGCAGCATTACCGCATTTTACTCCGTATTGGTCGAGGCCGACGACGCCAACGAGCCGATCAGCGACGCCGTTCGAGGGCTGTTGGACGGCCACACGTGGCTCTCAAGGAAACTCAGTTCGAGAGGCCACTATCCGGCCGTCGACGTGCTGGAGAGCATCAGCCGACTGATGCCCGAGGTGGCCGACGAGGAGCACTTGCAGGCGACCTATGCCCTGCGCGAACTGCTCGGCGCGTACCGCGACCACCAAGAGCTGATTTCCATCGGGGCCTATCACCGTGGGAGCAACAAGAGCGTCGACGCTGCGATCGACATGCAGGAGGACGTGAACCGCTACCTGCGGCAGACGGTCGAACAGCCTTCGACGCTTGCCGAGGCCCGCGATCGATTGCTGCAACTACACCGGCAGTACCGCGAACGACTCGATAAGTAGGAAATACTAGAGGCGGCTCCGGTTGCCGAACGAACGATGCCGAGGTTTCACTTCAAACTGGCTGCTCTGCTGCGAATCCGCGAGTCCACGCGCGACCAGCGCCGCGTGGAACTGGCCGAATCGCAGCGGACCGACGCGGAACTGCACGGCCGATTGACGCAACTGGACGAGGAGCAGAAACAATTGCAATGTGAACGCCGCAAGGTCGCCGGGCCGGGGCAGGTGGACATCGCGCGATTGGTCGAATCGCAGCGGTACGCCGCCACGGTGCGCTCCCAAGAGATTGGGTTGCAAGAGCAGCGCCGAACGCTGGCCGAGGAAATCGAACGACGTCGCCAGGCGTTGATCGAGGCCGATCGCCAGGTGCGAATGTTGGAAACGCTTCGTGAAAAGCAATTGGAAATGCATCGGCAAGAGGCGGACCGGCAAGAGGCCAAGCGGCTTGATGAGGCGGCATTGCAGACGGCAGCGCTTGGAGCGTTTTGAGGATTAAAATCTCAAATCCCCTATTTCAAATCTGAAATCTGAAATCTGAAATCTCAAATACTTCATCCCCATGCTTACCGAACACGCCATGAACATGCCCACGGCCGCCGGTCCCATTCCGTGGGAGGAGTTTGCCGAGGGCTCGGCAAAAACACCTCTTCATCGCCTGAGGACATTCAGTCGCGACACGGTGGATCTGCGGATTGAGCTCGGCCATGCCTGCCTCGACCGTGACGAGGCGAGCAAGCTGCGAACGGGGGCGGTCGTCCCTTTGGACAATTCGGCTTACGATCCGGTGGCCGTCTACGCGGACGGAGAATTGATCGCTCGGGGTGAATTGCTCGAAGTGGATGGGAAATATGGAGTTCGGGTGGTGGAAATTGTTTCATTTTCCGGCGGTGGCGATCGGCAATAGGCCCAACAATATGCGACGAACCCTGCAAACGATCGGCTTGATTCTGCTCGGAACCTATCCAGTGGGAGTGTCGGCGCAGATGGTTTCCCATGACCCGCCGACGCCGACGGTCTACGACGTCGCACGGGCTGCCGACCCGTCGTCCATGCCGCTTGCGCCGCCTGCGCCGTTGGAGCGCGAGGAGGCCAATCAGCAGACCGGGGGACTGCGGTCGGTTATCGCGGTCGTTGGGAGTCTGGCCGTGGTGCTGGGGGTTTTCTTCCTGATCGTGTGGTTGCTGCGCCGTGCGTCGCCCGGTGCGATGGGAACCTTGCCGGGCGAAGTGTTTGAAGTGCTTGGCCGCGCGTCGTTCGCCAATCATCAGCACGTCCAGTTGCTTCGCTGCGGCAACAAGCTGTTGTTGGTCTCGTTCCATGCCACGGGCACCGGCTCCAGCGCCAACACACTTACCGAAATCACCGATCCGAAAGAGGTCGATCGCCTGACCTGTCTGTGCCGACAAGCGCGAGGCGGCAACCCGTCAAAAACATTTCGCCAGGTATTGCGGCAAGTCGGGGGCGGCCATGCCTAAGCGAATCCTCCATCTAGGGTTGATGTTGGGATGCCTGGGGCTGGTCGGCGCCGCGTGGGCCGAGGATTCGCCGAGCCCGCCGGCCAATCAACCGCTGTCGATGGAATTGCCCGATGCACATGTTGTGGAAAATAAGACGGATCCCGAGCCGCAAGCGACAGTTCCTTTAAGCGAAACGTCAAGCGTGCCGAGGCTCCCCTTTCTGGCCACCGGGCCGAAGCAGTGGACCAGTCCCGAAGGGCTCGGCTCGACGTTGCAGGTGATCCTGTTGCTGTCGGTGTTGAGCCTGGCGCCGGCCGTATTGCTGATGACCACCTGTTACGTGAGGGTCGTGGTGGTGCTGAGCCTGTTGCGCCAAGCCCTTGGGGCCCAAAACCTGCCGCCCACGCAAGTCATCACGACGCTGTCGCTGTTCCTGACGCTGCTTGTTATGACGCCGGTGTGGAAGCATGTGTACGACGAGGCGGTCGTGCCGTATACGCAGCACGAGATTGGCGAAGAGGATGCCTGGAATGCCGGCGTGGCGCCGATCCGTCAGTTTATGAGCCTGCAAATCGAGCGGAGGCGGAACACCGAGGACGTGTGGCTGTTCATGAGCTATCTGCCCGGCCGCGCCGTGCCGACCAGCTACGACGACGTGCCGCTTCAGGCCCTGTTGCCGGCCTTCATGCTCAGCGAGTTGAAGACCGCGTTTTTGATCGGATTCCAAATCTATTTGCCGTTTTTGATCCTCGACATGGTCGTGGCCAGCGTGATGGTGTCGATGGGGATGTTGATGGTCCCTCCGGTGATGATTTCGTTGCCGTTGAAGCTACTGCTGTTCGTCCTGGTCGACGGCTGGCGTTTGGTCGTGGGAATGTTGATGGAGAGTTTTGAACTGTTTTTGTAGGGAAAAGAGATTATGGATCCCCAAACCGCCATTGATCTCGCTCGTGAAGCGCTTTGGATGACGCTATTGATCGGCGCGCCGGTGTTGGTGACCGGGCTGATCGTGGGATTGGCGGTCAGCCTGCTCCAAGCGCTGACGCAGATTCAAGAACAGACCGTGGTTTTCGTGCCCAAGATCATTGCCATGCTGCTGGTCCTGAGCCTCTCGCTCCCCTGGCTGATCGCGCACATGATGCAATACACCAACGACCTGATCGTCGGCATTCCGGGAAGATTTTAATAAGCAGACAGCGAAATTCCCAAGCCGCTTGCGGCTTCGCAAAAATAGTTCGCAAACCACCGGTCATGGACGAAGCAAAGCTCATTTTGTTCGCGATGGTGCTTGCCCGAGTGGGTGGATTGACGCTGACGGCGCCGATCTACGGCACGGGCGCCGTCCCGCTGCGCATCCGTCTGTTGCTGGCGGCCGCATTGGCGCTGCTGATCATGCCTACGCAGTGGAATGCACCGATGGAATGTCCCGGCAATGCCATCCAACTGGTTTTGTTTTTAGGCAGTGAAGCACTGATCGGGGCCTGTATCGGACTGGGCATTACGATCTTCATCCACGGCATGACGCTGGCCGGGGCGATGGTCGGACAGGCCAGCGGGCTGACGGTCGCCGACGTGTTCGATCCGATGGTCGGTGAAAACGTCCCGTTGTTTTCACGGCTTCTGTTCCTGGTGAGCGTGGCCGTGTTCATTGGTTTGGGCGGGCATCGGATGGTCATGGCGGGCCTGCTGGACACGTTCCACGCGATTCCACCCGGCAGCGGAAGCGTCCCCGGCGGGCTGGGCGATATGTTCGTGACGCTGGTCGCCCAGAGTTTTTCGCTGGGCATTCGGGCCGCCGCTCCGGCCGTGACGGCGCTTTTGTTGGCCACGTTGATCCTGGGGCTGGTGGGCCGAACGGTGCCGCAATTGAACATCCTTAGCTTGGGCTTCGGTCTGAACGCCCTGTTGGCCTTTGCCGCCCTGGGTCTGACCCTCGGCGCGGCCGTTTGGGCGTTTCAAGACCAGATCCAGCCTGCGATGGAAACCATCTTCGATGCCTTACAAACGCCACTCCGTACGCAGTGGCTTTCGTGAAGGCGGAAGGGGGAAGGCGGATATACACAATCTGAAATCTGAGATTTGAAATCTCCAATTCCTAATTCCCAATCCCTAATCCCTTCTCCCTAATCCCTTCCCCCCCATGCCCGAGTACGCCGGCGAAAAGACACTGGAACCGACGCCGCATCGCCGCCAACAGGCCCGGCGCGAGGGGCACGTGGCCAAGAGCCGGGACCTGGGCTCGGCCGTGCTGCTGGCGGCCGGTTTGGCCGCGTTTTTGACACTCGGCGGCGGACTGGTCGGTTTCATGGTCGATTATTGCCGCGGGCAATTGGGCGGGGAGCCTTGGCTTGTGGTCGATCCACAGTTCGCCGTCGATCATTGGAACACCACTCTCTGGACGCTGGGCCGCTACGTGTTGCCCATCCTTGGGCTGATCTGCCTGGCCGCCGTGGCGGTCAATGTGCTTCAGGTCGGGTTTTTGTTCCTGCCCGAGCGGCTGGCGTTCGACTTTACGCGGCTCGATCCGCTCAATGGATTGCGACGCATTTTCTCGGCGTCCGGCATGGTTCAATTGGGCTTCGGCGTCGTCAAATTGGTGATTGTTTTGGTTTTAGCCGGCGTGGTGCTCTACGGCCAGCGCGAGTCGATCGTTCGGCTTTCCGGGCTCGCCCCGGCGGGCATCGCCTTGCAGATGACGCAAATCCTGTTGTGGACCGCGATAAAAATCGCCGCGGCCCTGCTGGTGCTGGCGCTGTTGGACTACGCCTATCAATGGTGGCGGCACGAGCAGGACCTCAAAATGACCCCGCAAGAGCTGCGCGAGGAGCTAAAAAATCTCGAAGGCAATCCCCAGGTTATCGCGCGGCGCAAACAGGTGCAGCGCGACCTTGTGTTGCAGCGTCTTTCGGCCTTGGTCCCCCAGGCGAACGTTGTATTGACCAACCCGAACCAACTGGCGGTCGCCGTCCGGTACGATCCCAAGACGATGTCGGCCCCGGTTGTCGTAGCCAAGGGTTCCGGCGCGTCGGCCGAGCACATCCGCCGCGTGGCGACCGAGCACGGCGTTCCGGCGATCGAGCAAAAAAAGCTCGCCCGAATGCTCTATCGCCAAGTCGACACCAACCGCCCCATTCCCGCCGATCAGTACGAGGCCGTGGCGGAAGTGCTGACGCAGGTGGATAGTGGATAGTGGATAGTGGATACTTGAATACCCGCCCTCCGCCCTCTGCCTTCCGCCCTGGCGCGAGCCGGTCGCGCCTTGGCGCGGGCGAAAGGCTCCAAGGAGCCAGTGGCCCGCTCTCAAGTGTGGGCCAGCCGCGCCGTGGAGTGAACCGCCCGCGCCGTGGAGCGAACCGCCCTCGCCGTGGAGCGACTCATCCGCTCCTTGGCGGCGGCAGCCCGCTCCGGCCCGCCGCTTGGCAGCGCAACTCCATATACGACAACGGTTTATGAGCATCTGAGGGGTCAGAGGTCAGGGCTCCTCCTCCAGGGGTCTGGACATTCCCATGGGCTTGGCGGATAATGCCGGACATCAGCGGGAGGGACCCCGGCAGGGCGGCTTGATCCGCAAACAGAACACAACCATTGATAAGGTTCAAGGCCCAAGGTTCAAGGTTCAAATTCCACCTTGGACCTTGAACCTTGGATAGGAAGGTGAGCGATGCCCGACTACGTCCCCGGCGGCGACGCCGACTTCAACGCCTGGCAGGCGAACTTCGTCACCTACGCCAACGCCAACTTGGCGAATCTCGGTTTGGTGCTTCCGGATTTGCTGTCCATCATGAGCGCCCAGGGCGCGTGGACGCCCAGCTTGACGGCCCACGTCGCCGCCCAGGCCAACGCCCAATCGGCCCGTGCGACGAAGGACGGAAATCGAACGGTTTTCGAGACGGCGATCCGCGCGCTGGTGCGCCGCTTGCAGGCCAGTCCGTCGGTCAGCGACGCCGAGCGCGAGGCGCTGGGCATCACCGTCCGGGACTCCGTCGCAACGGCCGCGGCAACGCCGACCACGCGACCCATTTGCCAGGTCGATACCAGCCAGAGGTTGCGGCACACGATCAACTTTGCCGACGAGAGCACCCCCACGCGCAAGGCCAAGCCCGCGGGCGTGATGGGCGCGGAAATCTGGGTCAAGATCGGCCCGACCCCGCCGGTCGATCCGAGCGAGTTGACTTTTCTGGCCGTCGATACCCGTACGCCCTACACGCGCGAGTATCCCGGCACCGAGGGTGGCAAGCAGGCCCACTACATGCTACGCTGGGTGAACACCCGCGGCGAAACCGGCCCCTGGAGCGAAACCGCCACCGCAACGATCGGGGCGTAAGGCAGCCGCATACAATAACGGTGACACCTTTTCTTTCCTAGGAGACTGCATAGATGGCTACATCTCGTATAGCTGCCGAGGTAACGGATGATGGAAAGGTGACGCTTTCAGTGCCCGAAGATGCACCTCGCGGAAGGGCGGAACTGATCGTTAGCGTTATGCCGGCTTCAGATGCATCAGACGCGCTGTCCCAGACTGGAGAAGATCGCCGTCCCAGAGAAATAATAGCCCACCTGTCGAACAAAATCATCATGATTTTGGGTGCTCAGCAAACGTTCCGAACGAAAACCGGCTTTACTGTTCTGATCGGACCATTTATTATCTTGGGGGCCTTCCTCGTTGCCACTAGAGGAACAATCGGATTCCTTCCAATAGAAGATCGGGATTTCATTCTTGCATGTGTGCTAACAGCCCTTGCGTATCTCGTTCTTGGTGGTTACTGTGGCGGAATCGACACCATGATGACAATACAATGCCAACGTTGGAGGAAGGAAATGTTCGAATTGTCGGGCAAGAAACCTCCGGAAGAACCAAGAAACTGGTTTGCCCGGTTCGGGGTAGGCTGGATAGGGGCGACGTATATCTTGGGGTTCCTTATTGTTCTCGGTGCGTTCGCGGGCAGTGGGTATTGTCTTTGGACGGTACGACCGCAGCCGCAACAAGCCAGCGCGAGACATGAAAACGAGTTTGGTTTGTTCTGGCGACAAATCCCAAGTACGGCCGCCGCAAAGGACGGGGAAGGAAAAAGGTGAGAAGGAAAAAGGCGACAGCCACGAAATCTGGAGTACATAGTGGCGACGAGGAACACAAAGAACACAAAGGGGTCATAACTATTTTGCATTGCCCCGCTCGACCTTCCGAAGCCGGAGGAAAATAGCTCTGCCCCCTTTGTCTGTCCTCCTGTTATGCGGATTAATCTAAACACCGTTCGGTCAATGACCATGACGCCAGACGAAGACACGCTCGGGTTTGATGCCGAGGAACTCTGTAGGCGGATAGCTACCCTAACCGGCTGCATCATGGGCTTCTGGGAGGGCGGCGGCTGGGCTCCGGGTGATGCCGCCGCCCTACTCGACAAGTCAATGCTCTGTTGGCAGGCGTCGCTGGCGACAAGCCTGCGCCGCTGGGTGAATGCGAGTTCTGAGGGTGACCTCATCCTTGCTTGGGCCAATCTCGGAGCGCTGGTTGAGGGACAACTTAAACTGTTTCTATGCGTGCATTATGCTGATTACCAGAGCGACGTCGACGGCATCTGCAGACGCGGAAATCGCATTGATCCCGACGAGAGTGGGCTTGAGGATCTCCGGAACTTCTTTGTCAAACGCATTTGGGTTGCTGGAACAGACTGGAATCCCTACGTCGAACTCGTCCAGAAGAGGCGGAATGCTGTTCACGCGTTCCAGCACCGAGAGATCGGGACATTTAAGGAATGGACCGATTCTCTTCGGTTGCATCTTTCCTTCGTGCGAGATGTCGGAGGTGGACTACCATATCCGGATGAGCAATTCAGTGGACTGCGAGAGGAATAGAACCGAACATCAGCATGCACGTTATTGCCGTGGCGCAGCAAAACGTGACGACGGGCGTTAGCCACACACAACTTCTACCAGCGGGTGGCCCCGATAGCTTGTCTATCGGGGTGCCGCAGGCACAAGAGGGATTCTGCATGGCGTGAAGAACCTTTTGCGGCTTCGCCGCCCCGATAGACAAGCTATCGGGGCCACCCGCGGAAGTGTTGACGCAGGTGGAGAGTGGATAGTCGAGAGTCGAGAGCAGTAGGGTGGGCATCGCCCACCATTTTTGCAGATGATAATGGTGGGCGATGCCCACCCTACTACTACTTTACATCACCCCATTTTTCATCGTACAATCCACCCGGAGGAATTGCTTATGGTTGCGAAAACTGTTGATATTGTGGAAGCCCAAGCAAGCCTGCCGGAATTAGTATCGCTGGTCAATACCGGCGTCGAAGTGGTCTTGACCAAGAACCGAGCGCCGGTCGCCTGTCTGGTGCCGATGGAGTCGTCTCCGGTCGCGCGCGTGCCGGGCTTACACCCTGGCGCAATTAAGACGAGCGACGATTTTGACCAACCGCTCCCCGATGCATTCTGGACCGGCGAAGCATGAGGCTCCTTCTAATCCCCAATCCTTAACTCTTTGTTCCCACTTCTTCCCTCGCATATCCGTACTGCTCGAAATACTTGCTCCAGCGGCGAGTGATTTCGGCGCGCATCTCGGGGGGCATCTGGAAACGGTTTTTTTGGTAATCTTTCTGACTGGTAAGATATTCCTCGAAGCCCGGCCGGGCGGAATCGAAATCTTTTAAGTCCAGTTCGTCGTAGACCCGCTGCATCTGGGCGATCGGATCGACTACTAACTCCTCGAAACGGACCTCGCAGAACTGGCCGGTGCCGAGCAGTTCCCGATCGCGATTGAAGGCGTCGTACATCCGGGTGAAGGTTTCGTAAACGTGCTCCTCCAGGCCCTCGCAGGTCGGCACTTGCAGGCCCTGGTCTTGATAGAGACGCTTCCAGAGGTTCACCGTCGAGGGGAAGATGGCGTAAGGATCGCGGACGATGTGGATGAACTTGGCGTTGGGGAACATCTCCAACAAGACGCGGATCCGGGCCGTGTGGGGCGGCGATTTCAGGACGATCCGCTTGGGATTTTGCACGGTGACGCACCGGAGGAACCAGAGGAACGACTGTTTCCAGCGGTTCACCTCCGGCGGAGACACGTTCTGAAAATCAAGATATTCCTGGCACTGCGGCGGATGGTTTGGAAACAGGATCGTCAGGTATGGCGAGGGGACGCCCATGTTGCACAGGGCGAACTCGTCTTCTTGCGGATGGTCCCAACCGGCCGGCATGTTGTCGATCGGCCGTTTCGAGGGCAACAGCCATTTCAAAAACGGTTTGATGAACCAGCCGGAAATGAGAAAATGGTTCGGCGCGAAGCAGGCGTAGGTGTCGGGAAAAGTATACCTCGGATCGCGGACCAGCAACTCGTGCAACAACGTCGTGCCCGAACGCCAGTGGCCGATCACGAAGATCGGATCGTGCGCGATCTCCGTCCGGTCGATCCGCGTCCCAAGAAAAATGTTCTGGACGAGCCAAAGGAAGGAATTGAAAATACTAAACAGACCGATGAGCACGGCCATGCCGATGCAGATCGGCGAGATGACGAACCGGTTCCGTGCAAGCAGTGGAAAAAAGCCGTGGATATTGATGCCGTCCCAGAAGCGGGGGATCCAAAACCGGTCCTTGTAGCCCGATTTCTGCTCGGGGTTCGGTTGATCATCGGTTGTCGTGTTTTTTGCCATATCTCTGTTAGCAATTGAGTGCCGCTCGTGCTTTTTGTCCAGGCGACGCACGTTATCCATGTTGACCATGCGTGTCATCCTCCCCATGCTCGCTCAATATCGTAACAAATTCGGCATTGGTGTGACAAGCCGCTTCATTGCTCTGGACACTTAGGCCATTTTGGGGTACTTTCCCGCTCCTCATCTGTGGCCAAATGGAGCAATGAATGTCTTCTGCTGTGGTGGCGAGGTCCGCGTCGCCGGGCCTTTGGGCCCGAATCCAAGACCTGATCCTTCCTATCGGCATGATCGCCAGTGTTCTGGTGATTATGACGCCGGTCCCGGCTGGATTGATGGACTTGTTCCTGGTGGCCAATATCACCATCGCGGTGATTATGCTGCTGACAACTCTCTACGTGCGAACGCCGCTGGAGTTCAATGTTTTCCCGTCGTTGCTGCTGGCCACGACGCTGTTCCGATTGGTTCTCAATGTGGCCACGACCCGGCTGATCCTGACCCGGGCGGTCACGGACGGCGACATGGCCGCCGGCGGAGTGGTGCAGACTTTTGGGAAGTTCGTCACCGGCGGCGCGACCGGGGCCGACAATATCGT
>SDBU01009095.1_pt1 | contig 11194 bp, 4 predicted proteins | sample 2277071 | NCBI WGS metagenome assembly SDBU01 (sample SAMN10397929, study PRJNA504765) | marine sediment metagenome | isolation source: marine sediment core GS08_GC12, 126 cmbsf | place: Arctic Ocean: Gakkel Ridge, Loki's castle | collected 2008 | reverse complement strand
CTGTTCAACCACCGGCTTATGGTCCTGGCAGTATTCTCCGTAAATCTCGCGTCTCTCAGATTGGCCGCGCTCATCGAGGAAAAACTTCGCGAGTTTGAGGTATTTCTCGTTACCGGTTACCCGATACAATTTCACCAGACCAATCTCTATCTCCTCATGACCGGGCACATCGTGTCTCTTGCCGGGGCCGAAAACCGAGTCGATGTAATCGGCAAGCCGGATTGCCACATTGAGAATTTTTCTTTTCCCGGTGGCCTGGTAATAAGCAACGGCGCCCTCGAAGAAATGGCCCGCACAGTAAAGCTCATGCTTGTGCTGAACATCTGTCCAGCGTTTTTCCGGCTGGCGCTCAGGCAAAGAATAAAACGTATAAAGATAGCCGTCTTCCCACTGGGCCGCCGCGATTTTCTCAATCACGCCGTCAACGTATTTCTCAAGCTCCGGGTCGGGATGACCTTTCAACGAATAGGCGGCCCCCTCTATGACCTTGTAGAGGTCGGAATCGTTAAAGTAGATGCCTTCGAACTTCCCTTCCATCAGGCCGGCCGCCTTCGCAAAGTTATCGATTCGGCCGGTCTCTTCACACTTTTTGAAATCGTAGGGCACCGTAACCTTGCGGTTGGTCTCTATCCGCGGCGCCCAGAACCCGTCGGCTATAACCACATCGGTAAACGCAACGGCCCGCAGTTGACCCGATTCCTGAATTTGGCAGCCTGCTGCAAATATTGACAAAGCTATAATCAAAATCGCAAAAAAAAGAGAATTTCTTAATAATTGAATCTTTCCCATTTCCTTACGCTCCTTTTCTATTCTCCCGGCAGAACTTACCCATCAGCTCCATCGCCCTGTTCAAACTTTCAGCCGAGCCATCCATCTTTGCGTAGGCATCCACCAATTTCACTAATTCCGCATCCGGCTCGACCTGCCCATAGTGGTGCCCAACGTTGACAATCGCAGCATCAAGGCCGTATTCGGCCGCCTTTGCAACATAGGCCCTGCAGATCCCGATCCTTCGGGCCGGCAGGTCACGGACGCAGTTACTAACCCCAAGCGAGCAGTGCACGCCTTTCATCTTCGTATCGCTTTTGATTTTCCTTATCGTCTCGAACGCCCTGTACGTATAACCCGGCACATTCGCCTCCATCGGCAAATCTATCGCTAACGGAAACACGGTCGAGTCGAAGAATATCTCGCCGGGCGTAAAGCCGTATTCGCCAACCGCCTTGGCAAAAATCTGTCCGGCTAAGGAATACAGCTCATCAACCGAGTGTGAGCCGCCCGGCCCGGTCGGTGTTCCTTCGCCGACCAAAAGACCGATGATCGCAAAATCGAAATCTTTCTTTAGCGGCAATATGTCCTCCATCGTATAAACCTTGACCGAGTTTATAAGTGGCTGTTTAACTTGACCGCCGGCATTATACCACTCCTTCAGGCCCGCTATCAGAACATCGTTGTTACTGCTGTCGATACAAATCGGCACGCCATTGCCCCACTTACGAACCATTCGCACATACTCGACCATCATATCAACGCAAAGCCGTGGCTCGTCCTCACCAAAGGCATCGAGATTGACCGCCATATAATCAGCCCCGTCAGCAGCCTGTGATTCAATTAAGCCCTTAATATAATTCAATGGCTCGCTACCCATGGCACAAGTTGGCCCCGAATAGGCATTGGGGCCGAGTTCCGCCAACTGCTTCATTATCGTGCCGGTCTTCGGAATCGAAGCGTGGATCGATTCGCCAATAGTAATCAACGGTTTCTTCATCGTACTGTCCTTTAATACCAAAAATCTAAAACGCCCGCTATTTTATTTATAGCCTGTATTTACAAACACTTATACAATCCCATTGCCTCTTTTGTATCGTATTTTGGTGTTGCGGTAACTTGTACAATTGCCCCTGTTGTCTTTTTTGCGTTGTGGATAACCTGTTGATAACCCAAAATCCACACCTCAAGCCACTTCTCAGTAACACAGATAAATGCCGGACAAAAAAGATTGAATTTTTGAACCGCTGTCTCTGCGACTTACTCAAAGACCAAACCTTTTCCCGTAACTTGTTTCTAATAAAGAGCTTACATTTACAGACAAAACCGCCTCTCAAAATCGTCTACATTTGACATCCTGCGAGCCCTCAGTATGCCCAAATTACACTGGATTTGCAACAGGCTTGTGAAAATTTATCCCGTTAGTGGATAAATCATGAAAAAATTTTCACAATTCTTATATCACGAGTAAATATACACAGGCCAAAAAGCTGTGTATTCCGATAAAAACTCCAATTTCTCCTTCACCAAGTCACTTCCTCAACGGCCGAGCTTGGGGATGTCCCTGAGCAACTACCCGTAACCACCACACATTTATCGTGTTACAGACCACTAACAGAAACTCTCAATACTCAACCGCCACCAAAGTTCGCGGCGTTATCTTGGAAAAATTCAACCGCCTGCGATTACAGGAAAATTTCGCATCTCCATCAATCGGCAGAACCAGCGTCTTACGTGCCGTAACAGGCTCAGAGAATTCGAGAACCGCATCGACCGGCTCATCATTGAAATTCTCCACAATCAGACAGTCTTCGCCGATTAAGTACAAGGACACTTTGTTCGGGGCATCAAACCTTATTCCCAATGGCGCCAACAGTTTGTCCCTGATAGGTTTGAGCTGTTTTCGAGTTAACTCAAGCAAACCGCGAGGATTCCCATTGACCTTCAGGATGATTAAGTCTTCATCATCAAGATTCACGTTATCTAACCGCCTGGCCAGGCCATCTGTCATAAGCACGGGCTTTTGAGCAGCGAGCATTTTCTTGAGTTTCTTGGTCAAGTCCGGGTCTTTGATTGCGTGTACCGAGAAAAACGCAGCCTTCGCATCAGAGCGAACCTCTGCGGTAGGCACAAGCGGCAATCCCAACATCCCCACGAAATCGAATATGTATTGCTCATCATAAGCGTCGCTGTTTACCGGCTTTGGAGCAAGAATCCCTCTGAGAGGTTTATTCCGCACCAACCCGGCGAGTTTGAATAATCCGGGAATCTCCGTCCGTAATTTCTCGACGTTTGCCGGCCCGGTATTCCGCAACAGCGACCCATAACAAAACAACAGCATCTCCTTGGCATCTGCCAGTACCGTCTGACGCGCCTGCTCCACGTATGTATTTTCCGTGGTCCCGTAAGGGTCAAACCACCCGCCGCCCGTTTTCGGGCCGCCTATCTCACCCAGCCATCGCATAATGTAGTAAGCTTCGTACTGAACTTTTCCTCCCCAGCGCTTATCATCATAATCGCGCGTCTCGGTGCCGACCCAGATTCTATCGTAGTCGGCTGTTTCACGTGAAACCTCGTACCCGCGATTATGGAAATTATCATACCACTGTGGATATTTGATTATGATTTTCACATTCGGATTGACCGCTCTTGCCGGGGCCAATATCCTCTCGCGGCTCACCCTGACCATAAGCTCACAGCGGTAATCGGCCCACGTTCGGCCGCCGCGCGCCTCTTTGCACTCACCGCATTGGCAATCGGTGAAAAGAAAATCATCAATCATAATCTCATCGAACATCGAGGCCGTATATTCGAAAATTTCCTGCAAGCTCTTTTGCGTGCCCGTATTGGTATAACAAGAAATCAGATTCCAGCCTGTCGATATCTTACCGACCTGCGTAGTCGTAACGCATCCCGAGACCTCGAAGCCTTCCGATTCAAACCTGGATTTCGCTCGTTCCAAGGTTCTTCTCTCGGCGGTATATCGGCTTCTGAAAGTTTCAATGAAAACATGGGTAACGCCGGTCTTCTTACACCAGTCGATTGCCTTACTTACGCCCTCCTCGGTACCCAAATGGTCGCGCACATTCTGCGCCGTAAACAGCGTAGCTATCTTCAAAAGACCCTTATTTTCATTTGCCAAATCCCATAACGATTGAGATTGACACCTCAAAGCTGCTAACAAAACCAACCCCGCAACAGCACATTTCAAACGCCTTGACTTAATCACTTCCCATATCTCCCTGAATAGCCGTGATTTTCTCTTTCAGCGCCCGGCAGGCTTTTGCCGGGTCACTGGCTTTCGTCACCGCAGCACAAACCGCAATCGCTTTGGCACCAGCTCTCAAAACATCTTCCACATTGTCTAATGTTATACCGCCGATAGCCACATTACAAACACCGGTATCGGCAAGTATCTCTGTTGCCTGACTGACATAGTCCAGGCCAACCGCCTTAGCAGTTGGTTTCGTCTCGGTGGTAAAGACCGGCCCCAGAGCAGCGTACGTAGGCCGCTCCTCGCAGGCGGCACGCAATTGCTTTAGCGAATGTGTACTTTTGCCGATAATCAGCGGAGCTAACTGGAGCTTGCGTGCACATTCAGCGGGCAAATCATTCTGGCCAAAATGAACACCATCAGCACCTGAAGCTACTGCAATATCAACCCGGTCGTTTATTATGCTAAGGACGCCGGCGTCTTTGCATATCCGAACAAATTCGACAGCAATGGCGAAAAGCTTGTCGTCATCGATGTCCTTCGCCCGCAACTGAATGCAATCGGCACCACCGGCTGCGCACTTGCATGCCAAAGAAATAACATCCGCCGGCAAGTTGCTGGTAATTATCACGTACAGCCCGACACCTTGGAATTTCTCAAAAGCATCGCTGAAAAGAACAATGTCCTTCTCCAGAGTATAAGCAGCGTATCTCAGATTTTCGATTGTCTCTGCTACCAATTGGTCCTGCGTTTGGGTCATCTCAGCAAGCACCCGCAGCGCCTCGGTCAGGCGTTTGCAGCCGGCTGTAAAACAATCCTTTAGATTGCCCCGCCCAAGCTGCCGCTCGACCGTCTTTCCAAGACCGACATCACCGAGCGTATCCCTGCTTGAGATAAGCCGGCCGGCATCGAGCTTACCAATAGCTGCTGAAAGCTGGTGCCGGATCTGCTTGGCTCGTTTGGTAAGCGGCACCGAATTCAAAGAGAATCTGCAAAACTCTTCTACTACGCGAATCGCTTCACGAGCACGGTTAAAATTAGCATCGATAATTCTATAAACCGCACGCTCCATAACGACCCTGATTATACGACTAAGAATAGATATTTAGTAGCCAAAAATTACACGAAACAGCCGAGAGTTAAAGTATTCAGCAACATCTAATTTGATTTGTTCGAGACATGTTTATGGTAATAGAAGATTTGTCTTTGCCCAAGGAAAAAAGCGGAGCCGACCCTCCTCCAGAGCGACCCCGCACAAAAAAATTATTAACAAAATCGGTAACGCCGATTCTGAAATTCCCTAAAAATCGGGCGGACATGTCCTCCTCATAAATATTTTTAGGCCGTCCGCCCAATATAGTCATCTAAAAATAGAGAACAGAAAGAAGAAAAGCTGCAAAAAATATGCCAAAAAGTGAGAATTAAGACAAAATACAACCTCATCTTGGCTTAACTTCTTATAGGAAAATCTGTTACGTTTATAAAAGACGTTCCGGCTATGAAAAAAAAGTGTTTGTATTTTAACATTATGTTGTTATTTGTCAACACTCATTATTCCCATCCAGCCTAAATTTACACGCCCAGAGCTATAAGACGCTATATGGTAGGTTTACTTAGTTGGTGTTTATAAAATGCAACGTGGGGTGAATAAAATGAACAAATTCACCAGCTTTGTCGCCACTGTGTTATTTTTTGTAATATTTAGCAGAACAAATCCGGTTTGTCCAGCGGCAAAGCCAGCGGCCAAAAAGAACTTCCTTGCCGGTTCTCTGCTGGTCAAGCTGAAAAATTGTGCTCCTCCGCCACGCCACAATCTCATCAGCAATCCTCTGGGCCTGCTCTTCTGGCAGTTCCAGCCTGACCAGCTCAAAAGGGTCAGTGTTAATGTCATAAACGCAGGCTGTTTTGTCTGGTGGATTATATATGAACTTACGTCCGCCTCTTATAAAACCCGCAGGGCCCTCCTGCATCCAGTCGGAAAAATACACCTTGCGACCATCAGGTATAGACCCAAGCACGTTAACACCGTCAAAGCCAACATCTTCTGTATCGAAACCTAACAGCTCCAGTAACGTTGGTGTCAAATCAACGGAGCTGACTGATGCGGCAACCTTACCTCCCGGCTCTACCAGAAACGGGGCTCGCAAGCAAAATGGGATACGCAGGACCTCATCGAAAGCTATCAGCGAATGCCCTGATTGACCGTGCTCGCCGAATGCTTCACCGTGGTCTCCAATAACACAAAAAATTGTTTTATCCGTAAGATTCAGCCTGGCCAGCTCCACATCCAGAGCAGCTAAGAATTTATCGGTATAACGAATCGCCTGTCGATAGCGCTCCTCCACTGGCTCCTTGGCCGACTTGTCGAACCACTCAGGAACCTCATAAGGGTCATGAGTAACCGAACAAAGAATCGTAAGGAAAAACGGCCTCTCATCCGCTTGTATCCATTCCGTGACCGGCTTTAACATTGAGAACTCATCGCACGCCAAGTAGCCAAGAAAGCTGTCAGGATCACCCAGGTCGTCCCTGGCCCAGAATTTATCAAAGCCAAGATTGTACACCAGCCCAGGCCGAGATTCAAAATTGCCCATTGCTGATTGAAAAAACGCCGTCCGATAATTCAGTTTATCTCTTAGAATCGTGACAATACCGGCATAGGGCTTTACAACAGGGACCGCCTCGGCAAGATCATGGGAAGCAGAAGAAAATCGACCGGTTAAAAGCGCAAAAAGCGCCTTTGTAGTATGGGTTAACGATGAGCGAGCATTTGAAAATTCGACTCCCCCTTCGGCTAAAGTCGCAAGGTACGGTGTTAAATTACTTCGTTTGTCCGCAAGTGAGCTGTACTGGTATTGAATGCCTTCGAGGATAACTATAACTACATTCCGATTTAGCTGTTGTGGTTTTCTTGTAATCTTTAATTGGTCGAAGGTGGGAATTTTACGCTCAGGTTTAACTAACAAGCGGTGATCGGATATAACAACGCTTAATATCGCTCGCAGGTGGCAGTTGTATTGCAGCCCCAAGGAGGCCACTTGCCCAGAGCTGTCTCTGGACACTGCACCGTAAGCCAGAACACTGATAATAAAAACAATGATAGAAAAAACGATTCTGTTGAAAAAGCGCCTGCGATTGTAAGTCGGCGGCAACGGATTTGCCAAAACAATAAAGAAGAAAGTAAGAGCAACCGCACTGGGCCCAAGCAAAATAATCGCTGCCCTCGGCATTTTTATAAGGTTAACACCAATAATACGCAAAGTATGCAATGGCGCCCGGATCAAGGGCAAAAGTACACTGGGTAGTATTTGTGTCCCTGTTCTGATTAGCCAGCCGGCATTCATAATCGACCAGGCGCACACAATGGCGGCAATGATAGTGGCCGTCCGCAGGACCCATCTCTTGGGCCATCGAAAACAAACCAGCGCCAAGATAACCTCAATAAATAAAAGAAAGGAAATATCAGCAAGAACCCAGCCTATATATTCACTGACTAAGTTGTAACGCAGCGAATGGAATAATTTCACTAACAGCGCGCAAAATAACGCACCGAACATAATAACACTGTAAGCACGAGGGGCTAAAAAATAATATAGGCGGTGAATAGACAAATCCTGTCTAATCTTGGGATTGGAATGCGAGCACTCATAAGTCATAGCGCGCCAAGATACTAAAAGCGCCGACAAATATCAACACATTGCTGCCACTTAAAATTTACTGCGGCGGTTATTAATAATAACTACTAATAGAATAAAGGTAGTATTAGTAATCATATAGCCGGTTAAATTGTTACATCTGCCGGGCAGCCGGTCGTTAAAGCTTGATAGGACTGACAGTTAGGGAGAATATGACCGCGCATATCTTTGTGGAAAACCTGTTATATTTCTTGTTGTGTTCGGGTGTAAACTCACAAAAATAGTGGCTGCTTAATGTCGAATGTTAGTTCGTGATGGTTCTAACACACTTACTAACAGCTTATCTACTATTTTACGCTCTGTCATGTTAGTAAACTTTTCAGGTTTTTTAACAGAATTGAATTGACAAATTAGTTCACTAAGAAACAATATCTGACAGAAGGTCTAATATAGTCAAGCTTACCAGCCAGGGCAAAAGATTGCTTGCCTAAATCGAGCCGCTTCATGCAGAGGAGGTAAAGCGAATAATGGCTGCCCTTAAGCAGGCTGAATAAAAAAAGCTCATAGCAATGCTCGAAAATATCCGCAACAATATTTCCGAACAAGGCGCACAACAAGTACGAGACCTTAGTTCGGTGAGAATGTAGAGAGTAAATTATGGACAAACAAATTAAGCGAAAAGTTACCAGCTCCCAAGCTCTGTTTGCAGGCTTTGATATTGGAAGCAGCTTTGTGCATTATGCTGTCCTCACGGAGGATAAAGAAATTATATACTCTCCGAAACCGATAATGCACTTTGCCGACCCTATTGGAGCGGTGAAAGAAGCATGGCGGGACGTAATAGAGAAATACGGCAGTGATAAAATAAAAAATACAGCGTTTACGGGAAGCGGGGCAGAGTCCTTCCTGAAGGTTATGGAAGGCATAACCTATACGTTCGACAGCGTCGCAATTCCAAAGGGCGCCGAAACAGCACAGCCTCAGGCACAGTACATCTTTCACATTGGTGCCAAAGATTCATACTTTTTTAGTCTAAAACAGATAAACGGCAAAAAGATTATTCAGGAATGGAAAACGGGGACTAAATGCGGTGGCGGCTCCGGAACATTGATAGAAAAACAGTGCAGAAGGCTGTTCGAAGGCCAGGTTCCCGAACCCGAGCTTGGTGATACCGCTCGGGTAACGGACGAAAAACAAAAGGAAAGTATCAGAATTGAGAACAGGAAGAAACTACAGGCAAGACTGGAAGAGATGTTTTGTAAGGCCCAAAAAGAAGCCGGGCAGTCAAAACAGCCGAGCGAGTTTTTGGCAAGATGCGGCGTCGTTATTCAATCCGATTTAATTCACAAGCAAAATGAAGGCGCAAAAAGGGAAGATAATTTAGCAGGGCTGTTCAGGACGGTTGCGAGAAATTATAAAATCGATGTTCTCGGTGCAAGAGAATTCAAGGCCTCTAAAGATTCTGCTCATGCTATTGCAACCGGGGGTGTTCTAACCAACGATCTCATAAGAAAGAACCTCGAAGAATTCCTCGGGATTTCTATAACAAGGCCGCAGCACTACCACAATATAGCGGCCATAGGCGCGGCAGCCAAAGGGATTGAGGAGAATAACAGCGTTGTTTTTAGTATCGCACAGCTCGATAAAATCGCAGCTTACAGCAGGAAAAAAAGACAGTTCGCCCCCGCTCTTTTCGAATGTCTCGAAAAAGTAAACGAAAACAGCGTCACCTTAAAGGGACAAATACCCCGGGCAACTGAGGTCGTCCTGGGAATAGACGGGGGCAGTACAACCACAAAAGGAGCTTTGGTTGAGTTAAGAACAGGCAAGCTTCTCGATAAACTTTATATCAAAACCCACGGCAATCCCGAGGAATCGCTAAAGCGGGTTCTAAAGTACCTAAGCAAACACAAAGACAAAGTGGTTGTAAAGGGAGTCGGAGCTACCGGCTCTGCGAGGAAGTTGTACGAGAAGATTCTGGTCGGCAAAAAGAAATCGGAGCAATTGGCTAAAAAGGGAATAGAGCTCACAGACAGAGTAACTGACGAGATTACCTGTCATGCCCTCGGCGTTAAGCACTGCAATCCGGAGGTTGACACCATTTTCGAAGTAGGCGGCCAGGACATGAAGTTTACCAGTTTCGCCAAGGATGGAACGGTCAAGGAAGCAAAAATGAATTATAGCTGCCAGGCGGGTTCCGGCCAGACGCTCGAGAATATGGCTGATGTCATCAATCTGAATGTGGAAAATTCCTTACAGCAGGCCGCTCTAAAGGCCCAGAGGGTCCCGGTGATTGACTCGACGTGCGGCGTTTTTATGGAGATGGATGAGAACAGGCTTATCGCCGAGGGTTTCAGCAAAGAAGAAATAGCCGCTGCGATAGTCAGGGGAACCGCCGCCAGCTATTACTTTAAGTTTGTCGGAGGCTCCCATCACGCCGGCGAAAAATGTTCCGCTCAGGGTGGCCCTCCTTTGGGAAAAGCTTTCCTCGCCGCGCTTGCCCAGGTAACGGACAAACAAATAGAGGCCTATCCTCACCGGGAAATGTTCGGCGCCTGGGGCCAGGCCCTGGACATTATCGAGAACATAAAACAGTTCCAGGCACAGGGCAAGAGTTACGAATCCGCATTCAGAGGCTGGGGTTTAGTAGATATGCCTTTCGAGAAGCGCAAAGTATCCTGCAAAGAGCTGTTCGCAGATCAATCCTGCGGTGTTAGGGATTGTCAGCTCGAAGTATTTTCAATTGAAGAAGATGAGATACTTACAGGAGGTTTTTGCCCGAGAGGAAATTCCGAGTCAGCGAAAAAACCTAAAACAAACTATGTGGAAAAATACCATAAGATATACGAGAAACACTTCAAAAAGCAGGGATGCCTGCTCCAGGAGCTGTCTTCTTCGCAAATAGATAAGCAGACGACGACGGTTGGTATTAAAAGGAGCACAGCGACGCTCGGAGAGAAAGGAATCTGGAGCGCCGCCTTCTTCAGGAAACTCGGCTTCTATCCTGTGGTATCACCGAAAACAGATAAAGAGCTTGCAAAGATAGGAATTGATAACTCAAGAACAGAGTTCTGTATAGCCAGAAAATTAGCAACAGGACACGCATCGGTATTAAATAAGAATCCGGATATAGAATACCTGTTTAACCCGAGTTTCATCGAGCAAAGGACCGGTACCCCTCCGGATCTTAAGTACTGCATTTACACAGAGACGGAAGGATACATCTTAAACGATGTCCTTTCGCTCGATAAGAACAAACAGATAAATCCTATTCTGCACTTTGGGGATATACAGCTTCTGGTTAAAGAGATTAAACGGGAATTTGATAGATTAGGGTTTGTCTTCACGGGTAGGCGGCTCAGAGAAGCTATCAAATACGCCGACGTTGCCGAAAGCAGATTCAAAGATGAGCTTTATGAAGAGGGGGACAAGTTCTTAAAGAGAATCGAAGAGAATAACGAAAAGGGGTATATTGGTATCGGCAGAGATTATGTGCTGCTCGACCCGGAAGCAAGCTCAAGCTCAGGAGCTATGTTCTCACAGATTCGGGGCTTACATTACATACCGCAGCTCTTTT
>SDBU01009094.1_pt1 | contig 11195 bp, 8 predicted proteins | sample 2277071 | NCBI WGS metagenome assembly SDBU01 (sample SAMN10397929, study PRJNA504765) | marine sediment metagenome | isolation source: marine sediment core GS08_GC12, 126 cmbsf | place: Arctic Ocean: Gakkel Ridge, Loki's castle | collected 2008 | reverse complement strand
GTTCCGTATTTAATAATAATGTAATTAACAAAAGGATAACTATGCCTGCTGAGATTAATGTTGCTCGCTCTTCGACCATCCGTTTTTCAGGTTCATTCAAAGCTTCCCCCTTTAATGAAAGAGCGCGTTGTTTCAGCACAGCGGATATGGACATCTGTAACACAAACCCAAGGAGCGAACATATTAACACAACACAGATGATATACATACCACGCGAGGTGTACACGCTGTGATACGGAACCGACAGCCCGAATTTGCTATCTTTCTTGTTGCCTTTTTTGTAATCCATGAGTATAGTTCTCTCCCTTTAATTTCACTGGGACTCACTCTTCGCTTCTTCGTTGGCTGAATATTCCGGTTTGGCTATTCGGTAGCCAATGATAGCGCCAATCGGTGCTGAAACAAAATATAGCAACTCTGGTGGGATTCTAAGGGTGAGCAATAACTTCACAGGCGTGGACACGATAATTGCAATAACCTGAACTATCCCCATAATGAATTTGCTTTGAAACATTCCTGCATCCATACTACTCCAATCATACGTTGCCATAGATAATAATGCGGCAGCAGCGGGAATCCCCAAAAACGCGCCTTGATAAACAGATTTTCGTGATAAAACAGTGCCGCGCATCCGGTATGTTATTAACCGGACCCCCTCTCCCACACACACGATAGTCACTCCATAAGCAATCAGGAACAAGAGTAGCAGTGGAATAGCATAGAATATGCCACCGGATATCACAGACGCTAGCCATCTTCCCAACGGGTTAAAGATAATAAAACACAATCCGCCGCCAATAAGCCCTAATACACCGCCAAACAAAACCTGACATACTGTCAGCACAATCGCCCGGCTTTTCGACATTATTTTTCTCCTTTACAAAAGAAAAGTATGAATGATGAATTCTGAATGATGAATGCTAAAAAGGGACTGCCATAACCTTTCGTGGCAGTTCGAAAGGTCACAAGAAACAGCGGGATTTGTGTACCCGCCGCATTCGCGGTGACATCGCCCGCGGAGATATCAGTGCCGCATAATCCTGAACTACCGCTTCGCCCACTTTGTGGCGAGCAGTCCTTCCGCGAGGTGCGAAATATAGTATTACATTATATCATCTAATGTTTTCTCTGTCAACTAGATATTTTCAACCATTTCTTTTGACCTCAGAATTGAGATTGTGATATACTTATATATAAAGAGACAGTCGTTTTGACTAGAAAGAGTGAGCTAAAATGTATATCATAACAGTTGAAATCCCATTTGAATATGGTCACAGACTCATCAAACATCCCGGTAAATGCCGCAATATTCACGGGCATAATGGTGTTGTTGTGATAGAAATTAAATCGCAGTCGCTGAAACAGAATGACCTTGTGATTGATTTTGGGGATGTGAAAAAATTTGTGTCGGATTGGATTGATGTAAACTGGGACCACGCATTCTTAATGAACACCGATGACCCACTCGGCGAAATCATACAGCAATTTGACCCTACGCTGAAGGTGTTCTACTTTCAACAGTCAGACCCTACAGCAGAGAGGATGGCAGAACATTTATACTGTGTGTTGGATTCACATCTATCCGAGGGGGTAGTCATTCGAGCTGTTACTATCTATGAAACGCAGAGGTCGAGCGCAACATATATGGGTGGTGAATAAGCATATCATTCGTATCAATTTAAAAGATTTATGGTTCTTCAGGGTTAAGTGTGGAAACGTCGTTACATTCTTTAAATGTTTTTCCACACTCAAGTCGGAAGAACCAGATTTATCTATGCAAGCGCAACAAAACAGTTTGGAGGGAGTTTTATATGGAACTTCGGCAAAAATTTCAAAAAACAAATCAAACTAAAATGAAAAAGATATTCATAATATCGGCCGTGCTGATTTTGGCGATTGCTGGCATAGCCGGTTGCAAGCGGCGGGAGGTCAAGAAACCGCTCGACAAGATAACCGTCCAACTGAACTGGTACCATCAAGCGCAGTTCGCCGGGTTTTACGTTGCCGAACAGCAGGGGTACTACGCCGCCGAGGGACTGAAGGTGACCCTGCTGCCCGGGCAGGGACCCGGTGCCGACGTCATCACCATGGTGATTGATGGGAAAGCTGACTTCGGCGTGAACTTTGGGGCTGGATTGGTCACCGCCATCGCTGCCATCTACCGCCGCTACCCATTGGCCTTCATTACCCTGGCTGACAGTGGCATCATCCGGCCCCACGACTTCCCCGGTCACACAATACGCACCCTGTTTCCCGGAGGGAGCACCATCGCCTTCCGGGCGATGATGGCCCGACTGGGACTCGACCCGGACAGCACCCGACAAATTGACGTCGGTTTTGATATGTCGCCCTTCTTCGCCGGCGAACTGGATATCTGGCCTGGTTATATCACCAATGAGGTATTGACCGCCCGCAAGCAGGGCTACCAGGTGAATGTAATCTTGCCGGACCATTACGGCGTCCATACTTACGGTGACACTCTGTTTACCACTGACCAGTTGATTGAGGATAACCCCAACCTGGTGTTGCGCTTTCTGCGAGCTACGCTACGGGGTTGGCGATGGGCTATTGAGAACTCAGAGAAGGCCGGTCCGCTGGCTTTAAAGTACAATCCAACGCTGGATGTGGCTCACCAGGTGGCCATGATGGAGGCCAGCGTTCCCCTGATTCACACCGGCGAGGACCAGATTGGCTGGATGCGACACGAAATCTGGCAAGGAACGCACGATATGCTGCTGAAACAGAATATTCTGGACAGGCCGATTGATGTAGACAAGGTTTACACGATGGAGTTCTTGCGCAAAATCTACGGAGGTGAAGAAAAGTGAAACTAACTACCAAACTGACACTGCTCTTCCTGCTACTTTCAATCATCCCTCTGGCAGTCGTGGGCTATCTGGCTTACGACAACGGCCGGCAGACGATAGAAAAAAACATGCTCAACCATTTGATGTCCACTACTATCCTCAAGGAGGCGGAACTTAATCAGTGGATTGAGGACAACGAACGGAGCCTGCGAGGACTGGCCAGACGTCCCCTCATCCGGGAGTATGCTGCGCTGTTTGTTATTCACAAACCGGTTGCTCCAGAGTACCAAACAGCCCATAAAAACATCATTGAGGAGCACTTCAACCCCACCCTTGAAGAAGAGAGCTTTCTGGAACTATTCCTCCTCAGAGCCAGCGATGGGCTAATTGTTGCTTCTACAAACGAGAAGCACGAGAGGCAGTATCGGGAAAACGCCTCCTACTTTGTAAATGGGAAGAGCCGCACCTATGTCAAGAACGTCTACTATTCCCTGACCCTGGAAGATGTAGCTATGACCATCGCCACGCCGATTAAAGACAGGGACGGCAACCTGGTCGCAGTGCTGGCCGGTCGGGTCGACCTTACAGAGATGTCGGATATCATGAGGCAGGGCAGAGATTTGAGTTCCAGCGAGGAGACTTACCTAGTCAATAAGTTCAACTTCTTCATCACCGAGAGCCGCTTTGCGCCGGGCTATCCCTTGAAGAAAACTATCTACACTGAGGGCGTGAAAGACTGCCTGCAGGGCAACAACGGCACCGGCTTCTATGATGATTACCGGGGTATGCCTATCGTTGGTGCCTACCACTGGATGCCGAAACGGGAGCTATGTATCATTACTGAGGTAGACCAGGCCGAAGCGTTTGCGCCTATCATCGCCTTGCGCAACATTGTGCTTGTACTCAGTGTTACCATAGCTGTGATTGTGTCTTTGCTGGGTGTATTATTCGCCCGCAGCATTACCCAGTCTGTGCATCAACTGGTCAAAGGCGTTGAGGAGTTCGGCCGAGGCGACCTGGAATACCGGGTAAAGGTGAAAGGCAGGGATGAGATTAGCCACTTGGCAACTGCTTTCAACGTCATGGCAGCCGAGCGTGAGCAGGCGGAAAAAGAATTAAGGGAATACCGCGACCACCTTGAGGAATTGGTAGAAGAGCGCACCGCTGAACTAACAAAGGCGAATGAAGAACTTCAACAAGAAATCGCCGAGCGTAAGCGGGCAGAGGAGATGCTACAGACGCTCGCTGAAACAACGGCTGGGACCATAGGACAGGATTTCTTCGACAGGATTGTTTTTCGGTTGTGTGAATGGCTTGACGTAGACTGTGCCATCATAGGTCAAATTGTGGAGGATAATCGAGTTAAAGCGTTGTCCATGCAACTCGACGGGAAGATTATCCCTGACTATGCCTACGACCTGGCAGGTACGCCTTGTGAAAATGTTGCTGAAGAAGGATACTGCACGTACCCCGAAGGTGTATCTCAGTTATTCCCTGAAGACGAAAATCTTGTGGAACTCAAGGCAGAAGGATATATTGGCGTCCCACTGCGAGACAAAAACGGGAAGCCAATTGGGATACTCTGCGCCATCTCTCGCCAAAAACTAACTCTACCATCACGAATATATGAATTCATGAGCATCATTGCTGCAAGGGCTTCCGCCGAAATCGAGCGCAAGCAGATTGAGGAAGCGTTATCGTGGGAGTCAAGAGTCAACGTATCTATCGCCGAGTTATCCAGAGCGCTTATAATGTCAGCGTCAATTGACGACATTTCATTTCTTGTGCTGGAACACGCTAGACGTCTCACAGGCAGTACGTTTGGTTACATCGGTTATATCGACACACAGACAGGTTATCTCGTCTCTCCTACCATAACCAGAGATATTTGGGATATATGCCAGGTCGAGGATAAAGATGTCGTCTTTAAGGAATTCAATGGACTATGGGGGTGGGTGTTAGAAAATCGAAAACCTCTGCTGACTAACACACCAGCGGAGGACCCCAGGTCTTCGGGAATTCCCCAGGGTCACATACCTATCCGACGTTTTCTATCTGCGCCGGCATTAATCGGCGAAACGCTGGTCGGACAGGTGGCGTTAGCTAATTCGGACAGCGAATATACAGAGAAAGACTTGGTGCTAGTCGAACGCCTGGCATCGCTCTACGCACTCGCTATCCAGCGCAAGCAAGCGGAGGAACAAATCAAAGCCGCCTTGGCAGAGAAAGAGGTTTTGCTGAGAGAAGTTCATCACCGCGTCAAGAACAACCTGCAAGCACTCATCTATCTGATTGACATGCAGGCAGAGACAATCAAAGACCAGAAGGTTCTCCAAGCTCTCCTGGATCTACAGGGCCGAATCAGGGCCATGTCCCTCATCCACGAAAAACTGTATCAGGCGGGAGATTTAGCCCAGATTAATTTTGGAGAGTATCTGGAAGATCTAACTTCCAATCTGTTATACGCTTTGGGGGGTGGTCGGTCAATTTCGTTGCAGGTAGATGCCGCGAGTCTTTTCATCAATGTGAACATGGGCATTCCTTGTGGGATGATTGTCAACGAACTGGTGACCAATGCTTTGAAGTATGCTTTCCCCACCGATGATGTAGGAGCGGTTGGACGAGACGAAGACCGTCCACTACGTCCCCATCCTGAAATCCGTGTAGAGTTTGGAATGAAAGATGGGGAATATGTGCTGATGGTTAGCGACAACGGCGTCGGAATACCGCCGGAATTGGACTGGCGCACCACCAAGTCATTGGGGTTGAAACTGGTAAACCTCTGGGCTGAACACCAACTCGGGGGCAGTATCGAAGTGGATATCCAACATGGCACAGCATTTACAATAAAATTTACTGACCGAAAAGGAGGAGGTTAATCTAATGTCTGACGAACGAATCCTAGTAGTTGAAGATGATGCTATCATTGCGGTTCATCTAAAAAAACTCCTGATGAACTTGGGATATGATGTCTTGGGGACAGTCGCCTCCGGAGAGGAAGCAATTCAAAAAGTGAACGAGACACCTCCGGATTTAGTACTGATGGATATTTACCTGGCGGGAGAGCTGAACGGCATAGAGGCTGCTACCCAAATTAGGGATAAATTTAACATTCCGGTGGTGTATTTGACTGCCCATTCAAACGACGAATTGTTTCAAGAAGCCAAAATCACTGAGCCGTATGGCTACTTGATTAAACCCGTTCAAAATAGGGACCTACAAGCTGCCGTTGAGATATCTTTCTATAGACACGAGATGGAGAAGAAACTGCGTGAGAGTGAGGAACGGTATCGCAAGCTGTCGGAAGAACTGGAAGAACGAGTAAGCCAGCGTACGGCTGACCTGAGAAAATTTGCGAACGCGGCGGCCGGACGCGAGGTACGCATGGCTGAACTAAAAAACGTCATTCGGGAACTGCGCTTCCAACTGAAAACGGCTGGGCTGACACCCATAGCCAATGACCCATTGTTGGGCGATAGGGAATATTCGGATATATAAAGCTATCCTCACCGGTCTAAAGACGCAAGTGCGCGAAGCCATCCCGAGAATCGGGGGCTAAAGCTTAATGTTACTAAGTTTTCCGCATGACAGCCTTGAATTGAAATTCAGGCTGAGAAGCTAAAGTCCACTCAAGTGGACTAAAACCCAGTTCTAGTCGGCTTTGAGCCGACTTGCGCTTCTTAGACTTCGAATTGATTCGTAGGCTAAAAACGCAATTCTTAATAGCATTAGGCTTTATCTTCACCGGTCTAAAGACATAAGCTAAAGCTTCGGTGTTGGTTTGGAAAAGATATAAACCAACACCATGCCTTTAGGCTTCATCTTTAGCTCGGTGTAGTAATGGCTGAATACACACGATAAAATTTACGGAACGAAAACGAGGAGGTTAATTTAATGGCCAACGAGCGAATCCTGATAGTTGAAGATGACGCTATCATTGCAGCGAGCATTCAGAATATCCTGACAAAGTTTGAATATGATGTTTCGAGCGCGGTTGCCTTTGGAGAGGAAGCACTTCAAAAGGTGGACGAGGAGCCTCCGGATTTGGTGTTGATGGATATTTACCTGGCGGGAAAGCTAAACGGCATAGAGACAGCCGCTCAAATTCACGCCAGATTTGACATTCCCGTGGTGTATCTGACAGCTTATTCAGATGATGCACTGTTGCAACAAGCCAAAATCACCGAACCGTATGGCTACCTGGTCAAACCCGTTCAAGACAGGGAACTCCACGCTACCATTGAGATGGCTTTCCATAGACATGAGTTGGAAAGAAAATTAAAAGAGAACGAGCGATGGTTGGACACAACGCTCCGGAGCATAGGTGACGCTGTAATTGCAACCGATGAAAAGGGCTATGTGACATTCTTGAACCCCATTGCCGAAGAACTGACCGGGTGGAGACAAGAAGAGGCGTTGGGCCGTGATTTGACCGAAGTATTTCACATCGTCAGCGAAGCCACAGGCGCACCGACTGAAAATCCGGTCGAGAAGGTCATTCGAGAGAAAGCTGTCATCACTTTAACAAACCACACCCTACTCATCAAGAAAGACGGCACAGTCATACCAATTGACGACAGCGCTGCCCCTATCCAAGATGATAAAGGGAATATCACCGGGGTGGTCCTGGTCTTCCGTGACATTACTGCGCGCAAGCGGATGGAGGAGGAGTTGAGGAATCACCGCGAACACCTTGAACATATAGTAAAAGAGCGTACTGCCGAACTAGTAAAAGCCAATGAACAACTGCAAAGGGAAATTGACGAACGCAAACAGGTTGAGGAGGCGAAAGAAGAGGTACAAACCCAGCTTTTCCAGTCGCAAAAGATGGAAGCTATTGGAATATTGGCTGGAGGGGTTGCCCATGACTTCAACAATCTGCTGACCGCGATTCAAGGATATACTGAGTTAACAATGATAGAAATGGACGAGGCTGAACCTTTGTATAGAAATCTGCAGCAAATACATCTTGCGGCTAAGAGCGCAGGCAACCTCACCCGCCAATTGCTTCTTTTCAGCCGCAAGCAACCAATGGAGCTTAAGCTGCTCGATATCGATAGAACTGTTGGTGATTTACTAAAGATGATTAACCGCCTTATCGGCGAGGACATCACTATCCACACCGACTTTGAGCCTAACCTCCAAGCGATTATGGCTGATGCAGGAAATATTGAGCAGGTAATCATGAATGTGGTGGTCAACGCCAGAGATGCCATGCCCGAAGGTGGAAATATCACTATCAAGACTGAAAGTGTAATCCTGACTGAAGAGCAGTGTAAGGTTATTCCTGAAGCTCAACCGGGCAACTTTGTTTGCCTATCAATTGTGGACACGGGAATCGGCATGGATAAAGAGACCGTTCAGCACATATTTGAACCGTTTTTCAGCACTAAGGAATCTGGAAAGGGTACCGGGCTTGGTCTATCCGTCGTCTATGGCATTGTCAAACAGCATGAGGGATGGATAAATGTGTATAGTAAGCCTGGGCAAGGTTCGAAATTCAAGATTTACCTACCTGCTTTTTCCGTAAAGCCGGAAGATGAAACGGAAGAGACGATTTCTTTACAGGTGGTTCGTGGCAGTGGCGAACGCATTCTGCTGGTAGAGGATAATGAAGTAGCCCGTGGATTTGTTACGAGGGCGCTTAGTGAAAACGGCTACATCGTATTTGAGGCAGCAAACACTCAAGAAGCGCTGGATATTTTTGAGAGAGAAAACGGGGATTTCCACTTGGTCTTCAGCGACGTTGTTCTGCCTGATAAAAATGGTATTCAATTGATTGAGCAACTTCTCTCTAGCAAACCCGAACTCCGTGTTCTGCTAGGTAGTGGCTACACTGATGATAAATCGCAATTGTCTATCATACGCGAAAGGGGAATTCCATTTATACAAAAACCTTATGCCTTATCTGACCTGCTTCGAATCATTAGAGAGATATAGCCGCATTCGAGATAAAATTTACGGAACGGAAAGGAGAAGGATAATCTAATGGCTGACGAACAAATCCTGATAGTTGAAGATGATGCTATCATTGCAGTTCATCTCAAGAACACCCTGACGAAGTTTGGATATGGCGTTTTGGATGCGGTTGCCTCCGGAGAAGAAGCACTTCAGAAGGTGAACGAGAAACTTCCGGATTTGGTGCTGATGGATATTTACCTGGCAGGAAAGCTAAACGGCATAGAAACTGTCTCTCAAATTCACGCCCAGTTTGACATTCCGGTAGTATACTTGACTGCCTACTCAAACGACGCACTGTTGCAACAAGCCAAAATCACCGAACCTTATGGCTACCTGGTCAAACCTGTTCAAGACAGAGAACTCCACGCCACCATTGAGATGGCTCTCTATAGGCACAATTTGGAAAGAAAATTAAAAGAGAACGAGCGCTGGCTGGACACGACGTTCCGGAGCATAGGTGATGCCGTGGTTGCGACCGATGAAAAAGGCTGTGTGACATTTATGAACCTCGTTGCTGAAGGACTGACCGGGTGGAGACAAGAAGAGGCGTTGGGCCGTGATTCAACCGAAATATTTCAGATCTTCAACGAAACCACAGGCGCGCCGGCTGAAAATCCGGTGGAAAAGGTCATTCGAGAGAAAGCTGTCGTCGGTCTAACAAACCACTCTCTGCTGATCAAAAAGGACGGCACAGTCATACCAATTGACAAAAGCGCTGCCCCTATCCGGGATGATAAAGGGAATATCACCGGGGTGGTCCTGGTCTTCCGTGACATTACCGAGCGTAAACGGCGGGAAGAGGCGTTGCAAAGAGCTTACGACGAGTTAGAAAGACGGGTTGAGGAGCGCACTTATGAGCTTTCAGAGTCCAATGCGCTTCTTAAACAAGAAATCACCGAACACAAGCGGACAGAGGAATCGTTACGGGATACCAACGAACTTTTGGAAAATATATTCTCCGCGACTCATTTCATGATAGCTTACATGGATACCGATTTCAACTTCATCCGTGTAAATCACGCGTACGCGGCGATGAACGGACGCACCCCGGAGTTTTTCGTTGGTAAGAACCACTTTGACCTCTTCCCCCATGAAGATAATGAGATAATGTTCCGTCGTGTTGTTGAGATGGGTATACCGTATATCGCCTATGCGAAGCCTTTTGAATTCGCAGAACATCCGGAGTTCGGGGTGACATATTGGGATTGGAGCCTTCAGCCGGTAAAAGATGCATCTGAGAATATGAAAGGGCTTATCCTGTCCTTGGTGGACGTTACTGAGCGCGAGCACATGCAGGAGCAACTCCAATGGTCGCAAAAGATGGAATCAGTCGGAAAACTTGCTGCTGGGGTCGCTCACGAGATAGGAAATCCATTGACATCGATATCATCATTGGTACAACTGTTACGGGTGAAAAGCAACGACGCTTTCATTAAAGACAACCTGAAGTTGATGGGTACTCATATCGATAGAATCAATAAAATCGTGAGAAATATGGTAGACTTTGCACGCCCTGTAAGCGACGAACGGAAGTTCACACAGGTCAATGATGTAGTAAAAGCTGCCGTGGATATTTCAAAGTATGATAAGCGCGCTAAAAATATAGAACTGATAACGGAGTTGGCATCAAACATGCGATCTGTTTCTTTGGTAGAAGGCCAACTGTTGCAAGTATTCACGAATATTATCTTTAACGCCTTCGATGCCATGCGGGACAGGGGACGGTTGACAATTAGCACCAAGCAAGAATCAGATAGAATTCATATCTCTTTCACGGATACAGGAATGGGTATGAGTCCAGATGTTGTCAGCCGTATTTTTGACCCCTTCTTCACAACTAAGGAAGTTGGCCGGGACACCGGACTGGGATTGTCGGTCAGTTATGGAATTATCAAAAACTTCGGCGGTGACATCAAGATACAAAGTACGGAGGATTTAGGTTCTACTTTTACTGTGATATTACCTATCAAAAATGGCTCTTCAGGGTTAAGTGTGGAAACGCTGTTACATTCTTAAATGTTTTTCCACACTCAAGTCGGAAGAACCTCAAAAATATTCAAGAGAAAGAAAATGCATGAAAACATATTGGTAGTGGATGATGAAGAAACTTTCAGGGAAGTGCTCTGTAGTTTTCTAAAAGAAGAGGGATACGAGGTCAGCAGCGCGCCCAACGGTCCAGCGGCTCTGGGGATAGTTCGCAGCCAGAATATTAGTGTAGTGCTGTCCGACATCAGGATGCCCGGCGGTATGGACGGTATTGAGGTGCTGGAAAAGATAACACAAATCAGTCCTCAGACCTCGGTGATTCTGATTACCGCTTATGAGGCAAGCCCGTAAAACCCAATTCTTTAGATTTGGGATATAAGGGCTTCTCGTTCGCTTCAGCACATTTTAACCTTGACTTTGGTACTCGGCTTAGGGTATAAT
>SDBU01009093.1_pt1 | contig 11195 bp, 8 predicted proteins | sample 2277071 | NCBI WGS metagenome assembly SDBU01 (sample SAMN10397929, study PRJNA504765) | marine sediment metagenome | isolation source: marine sediment core GS08_GC12, 126 cmbsf | place: Arctic Ocean: Gakkel Ridge, Loki's castle | collected 2008 | reverse complement strand
TGGAGTTCTGAGTCGCAAATGTAGTCAAGAAATCAAGGAAGTAACAGGCCTGACACCCCCGTCAGCCCAGTTTCAGCCTCAAAGTTGCGGAACTTGGGCGCCGCAACCGTTGCCGGATCCAAGCCGATCCGTCGGGCAGCACCTTCACCCAAGATACCCAGCCCACACAATTGCACAGCCGAGTCTTCCGACTTCTGGGCGTGTAGTCAGTCCCTGGATATCCTTCAGAGCCACAACCTCAGCCAACGGCGGGACTTACGTGTTGGCTACTCCCGGAACTTGGGCTAGACCGGATCCCGACTTCGTCTACCCCCATCGCTAGTGCCGGACGTGCTTCGTAGCCGGCGACTTCGCGCGGGCTCAAGCCCGCGGCTCGGAAGACCATAACGAGAAACGCTCTGACGGCCCTTCGTGGAGCACAGGAAACATGATGAGCCCCGGTGCGCTATCGCCGTTTGCGCTTCGTCGGTTTCCTCGCGACTGCTTTGGTGCGCTTGCTACGCTTGTTCGTTGCGCTATTTGACGCGGTCGTGTCGAAGAGTGTTGTCGGCTCAGGCGCGCCTTGGGCGCGGTCGACGACGATGGTATCCGCCAGGCCAAGGTCGTTTCCGGGGCGTTTCTTTTTGATGACTTTGCCGTGCTCGTCGAACTCCATGTCCGCCTGGGCGGTGTATACCTCAGACAAGGCGATCAGGTTGCGGCGGAACTCGTCTTTGTTGATGCGGGCTATGGAGCGGGCGGCTTCGACCACTTCGTCGATGTAGCGGGTGAAGACGTCGCGGCGTTTCGCGTACGCCGCCTTCTTGCGTTTTCGTCTGAGGAGTGTGGAGAGCCGCCGGCCGCAATCGGCTATTGCCAGCCTGACCTCCTTGCGGATTTCGTCGTAATCCGCCACAGCCTCCTTGCCCTCGGAAATAAAGGGGACCCACACGCTGGCCATGTGGATCAGGATCACCATTGGGGCTCTGGGCAACGACCCGCTGGGCTGGGACAGGCCGTAGTTGTTCCACTTGGTGTCGGCGATGGCTTTGAACAAGGTGCAGGAACTCTGTTGATAGAGCAGCGGCACACGGTTGGCATACCTTATCACTCGAGCCTGCCCCGGTTCGGTTTGCTTTTTCCCATCCGATTCGCCGTCGCGGTGGTCGGAGCCGAGCTGGCCGCCGTAGGCCAAGCCGACCTCGATCTGGAAGGGGTTTCCGCGATAGACGCTCGGCGGGCGGGTGCTGGCGGTGTAGAACTCCGCCTTGATCCCCTTGAGCAGACCGGCCAGGATCGCCTCGACACCGATAGGTACAAGGCAGTCGGTCGATGGGGCCTTCAACTTCGTCTCTTGCAGGACGTTATAGATTCGCTCGGCAACCGGTGGTGTCACACTGCCTACCCAGGTTGAAGTCGTCACCCCAGCCTTAGCACTTACCTTTTTGGCTATCGCAGGGCTTACCCGGGAGAACTCAGTTGCCAGGAACGCCCCCAGCTTCTTGGCCGGGGTCTCCTTGAGCATCTTGATGAACGTGCCCAGTTCGATGCCGTAGGGGTGCGGCTTGATCGCCTTTGTTTCCTCCGGGAGCACTTCGGTGCCGCGTGGGAAGTCCACGGAGACGCCCACAGGGGGACGATAGATGAAGTGGGCGTGCGGATTGGCGATGGCGGTGAGCTCGAGGTATTCGTCGACGCTCTGCCGGCCCTTGTTGTAGGTGGCGACCAGCTCGATGGCGACTTCGGTGCCGTGGGGCCAATCCACGTTAACGGTCTCGTCGCCGATGATGTCGGGGCGGTTTTTCTTGGTGTCGATCGCCAGGTTGTACATGTGGGCCTGGGCCCTGCTGGAGGTCCGACTGACGATCCGAATGGGCTTTCCGGTGGTGATAAGCCCGTACATGCCCGCTGCACTGATGCCGATGCCCTGCTGGCCCCGGGCCATTTTGAGCCGGTGGAACTTGGACCCGTAAAGCAGCTTTCCGAACACGGGGGGGATCTGCTGTTTGACGATTCCCGGCCCGTTGTCCCGAACGGTCACCCGGAATCGATCCTGATCGGTCTGCCGGACGGTCACCTCAATTTCCGGAAGGAACCCGCCCTCCTCGCAGGCATCGAGGCTGTTGTCCACCGCCTCCTTAACCGTGGTCAGCAGGGCCTTCCGCTTGTTATCAAAACCCAACAGGTGACGATTCTTGGCAAAGAATTCGGAGACGGATATCTCTCGTTGCTGCTTGGCGAGTGTCTCCGCGGACGCCCCGCGAACCCTGGATCGGCCTTCCTTTGTCCCCGGCACCCCGGTCGATCGATCAGGCTTGCTTGTCCGACTGCGCCCCACCTTTCGCCCCTTCGGAACCGTTCTTGCTTCGGTTGACGGAAACGTGAAACTCCGTTGGCTGGTTTCCGGGCGCGTCGGCGTTGCGGTTGGTTCGATGGCCATCCGTGGCACTCCGTTTCGAGCGGGGGCTTTTCGAAATATGCTAGCGGATCGGAGCGCGGTCCGCCATCCCACTATAGTGCGCAACATGGTTGGAGGGTGATCTTCAACGTCGGCCCCTGCCACCCCAATCTGGAGGCGCCGACGGCCGGGCCCGCAAAATCGCGTTTTTGCCTCTGGCGTTGCGGCGGAATTCGACTACAATTGTGGATCTGGGACTGAGGGTTTGGAACAACCATAACCCTTTATAATAAATACACTTACGATGCACCGAGCCCGCAGGTTGGTGCGCCGATGGACAAAGCCGGTTCATTACGACTCTGATACCGCGATGAAGCCCATGACCAAGGTGTCGAAATCGCTGTGGAGCGACATCCTCAGTCAGGTCAAACTAAACCGTCCGGAGCTTGCCCGGGGGTGGTTTTCTGATCTGACCCTGGCGAAGGTCGAGAGCGGCGTCCTGGAGATTCGGGCCTCCAACCGGGCCCAGTCCCGTTACCTCAAGGAGCACTGCCGGGTCGCGTTTGCCGAGGCGGCGCAGGCGGCCACCGGCCGTCTGGTTGCGGTCGCGTTTGAAGCGGACGAGCTGGAGGACGGCCGCTATCCAGGCTACGGTCTGCCGTTTGAGGGGTACGACGAAGAACTCACCCTCAATCCCGAGTCCACCTTCGAGAACTTCGTAACCGGGCCCTGCAATCGCCTGGCTCATGCCGCCGCGGTAGCGGTAGCGGAGGAGCCGGCGCGATCATACAACCCGTTTTTCATCCATGGCCGGGTCGGCCTCGGGAAGACGCATCTACTCCAGGCGATCTGTCACGCCAACCGTGAGCGTCACGCCCTCGCCAGGGTGTATTACATCTCCTGCGAGACCTTCATCAACCACTTTATTGAAGCCGTCGAGTGCGGGGCCCTGCACCGTTTTCGATATCGCTACCGCCACGTCGACATACTGGTCATCGACGACATTCAGTTTCTGGCGGAACGCGAACGGAGTCAGGAGGAGTTCTTTCACACTTTTAACACCCTCAAGCAGTCACAACGTCAGATCGTACTGTCCGCGGACTGCTCGCCCTCCGAGATCCCCAGCCTCGAAGAAAGGCTGATCAGCCGCTTCAAGTCCGGGCTGGTGGCCCTTCTGGACCGTCCTTGCCTGGAAACACGGATGGCAATCGTGCGTAAGAAGGCCAAGCTGCGCTGTATAGAGGTGCCCGAGGAGGTCGTTCGCCTGGTGGCCGGCCGTATCGACACCAATATCCGCGAACTCGAAGGCGCACTAATCAAGATCGACGCCATGAGCCAAACCGAGTCCGGCAAGATCACCCCCGAGTTGGCCCGGAGAGCTTTGGGAACCGTACCCGAACGACCGATCGTCATCCCGACGATTCTGGAACGCGTAGCCAAGCGATTTAACATGAAAGTGTCGGATCTTCAGGGCAAGAAGCGGTCCAAAGTAATCACTTACCCACGGCACATAAGCATGTATCTTGCCAGGCAGCTTACACCGCAGAGCTTGGAGGAGATCGGCGGGTACTTCGGCGGTCGAGACCACACCACCGTCCTGCACGCGAGTCGAGCCATCAGCAGACAGGTGGAAACGGACTCCGCCCTGTCCGGGCTTTTGGAGGAGATCGCTACGGAGATAAAAGATGCCCAGGCGTAGCGGTCAGACTTCCGTCGGATTTTCTGTCACTTGGGCACGGCTCCCGAGTTCTGACTGCAGCTGGGGCAGCGACATGTGTCCTAAGGAGCACATGCTAACAGGCCTGTTCACAACGACGACACAGATAATTACTTGTTAACTAGAGGATAACCCGTAGCCAGGCAGATAGTTGCGCCGATCAAGCGGCTCAGGAAGCTCGCTTCTGACGCCCTATATGATGAATAAGTAATTAAGTATTAGGGATCCTAGTAATCAGCGCTACAAGCGCTACAGGTAAAGAAAGCGATTTCGCATGAAGGTTCGATTCAACCGACAGGAAATGGCAGACGTCCTTTCGGTGGTATGCAGCGTGGCAGCTTCGCGTACCCCGAAACCGGTGCTTCAGTGTGTCCACCTCAAAGCCGCCTCCGACGCGCTTCTTTTATCGGCTACGGATCTCGAACTCAGCCTGCGCTGCGCTGTGACTCAGGTGGAGGTGAACGAATCGGACAGCGTGCTGGTGCTGGCGGACACCCTTGCCAAGATTGTGCGGGAGTGCGCGGACGACACTCTTGAGCTGAGCACGGAGGAAAGCACCATGCACGTTCGCGGCAGCGGAAGTCACTTCCAGATCGTGACACAGGATGCTGCGGATTTCCCGCCGATTCCCGTGTTGGAAGGTGAGCCGGACTTCACCATGGAAAGCGGTTTGCTCCGCCGGTTGATCGAGTGGACGGTCTTTGCCGCCGCCCGCGAGAGCTCGCGATACGCGATTAACGGCGTGCTATGGGAAGTGGAAGCAGAGAAACTCACCATGGTAGCGACCGACGGGCGGAGGCTGGCATGCGCCGTCGGCGCACTCGCTTCCGCAGCCGCTAAGACCGCTCGCTCTGCGATCGTGCCGGGTAAAGCGCTCTCGCTGATTAAGGGACTACCTCTTGAGGCGGACGCTCAGGTGGGGATCAAAATCACCGACAATCAGTTGCTACTGCACGCCGGCGGATCGATGATCAGCACGTCGCTGATCGAGGGACGGTTTCCCAGGTACCAGGATGTGATTCCCACCGACCTGGACCGTGAGGTTCGGTTAAGCACCGCAGAGTTTCAAAGTGCCCTGAAACGGGCGGCCCTGCTCACCAATGAGGAGTCTAAAGGGGTTCGCCTGTCCTTTGCGGAGGGCTGCCTGACCCTCTCCAGCCGGGCGCCGGAGCAGGGTGAGGCTACCATATCCATGCCGATAGAATACAAGGGAGAGACGCTGGAGATAGGTTTTAACCCCGTGTTCCTGCTGGAGATTCTCCGGGTTGCTCACACGGACGAGATAACGTTCTCGTTTCGCGAGGCAAGTCGCCCCGGGATGGTTAAGGTTAAGGACGACCTGATCCATGTGGTGATGCCCGTAGACCTGTCGTCGGGCTAGTTGATTTCTTGCAGCGCTTGGCTGGCGGCAGGGCGGCAGGGCGACAGGGCTGCGGGGCCGTGAAGACGACATCGCAGTAATGCAACGCGACGACCAACTGGAATGGATTCAACGTAACCGGGCGAAGAGAAGCCGTGGGCGAACCGCCGGCTCGTTAGTCAAAGACTTGGCGGAGCATGTATATAAGTCAGGGGTGGGCCCGGCTGAGGAAGTCGCCGGGCGGCTCGCGCTTCTCGTTGATGACGGATTCCGCGAGCATTGTCGCGTTGCGGAGGTGCGCGGCGGCAGGCTCTTGATCCACGTGGACGCCGCTGAGCTGGTTTATCCGCTCCGCGTGCGCTGGCAGGAGACGCTTCGCGAGGCTCTACCGACCCTGTGTAAGGGGCGGCGGATAACACGGGTCGTATTCGAGTACGGTACCGCCGGCCAGCGCCCGACGGATCCGGCGGGAACGAGGGGATAGGTCATCCATGACCGGTATTGTGCCAGCCACAGGCGGGGACATAGCAAACCAAGGAAACGAGTTAGACGAAGTGAATGAGCCGGATGACATGATGGAGGCACCTAAACGATACGACGAGTCCAGCATCACCGTTTTGGAAGGCCTGGAGTCGGTTCACCAGAACCCCGGGATGTACATCGGCGGGGTTGGATCAGCCGGTCTGCACCACCTGGTCTCCGAGGTGATTGACAACGCCGTGGATGAGGCAATGGAGGGTTTCTGTGACAGCATCCTGGTGCGCCTCAACGCCGACGGAAGTTGCACGGTTGTTGACAACGGCCGGGGGATTCCCGTGGGGCCGATGAAGCACGAGAACCCAAAGCTCAACGGTCGGCCGGCGCTGGAAATCGTCATGACCGTGCTTAGCTCCGGGGGTAAGTTCGATAGCAACAGCTACAAGTCCTCGGGCGGCTTGCACGGCCTGGGCATAAGCATAGTGAATGCTCTAAGCGCGTGGCTGCGGGTGGAAGTGCACCGTGACGGCGGCAAGCATACCATGGCCTTTGAGCGAGGGGCAATCACCCAGGAGTTGTGCAGCGAGCCCGGGTCGGAGAAGACCGGCACGAGCATCGAATTCAGACCGGATCCGAAGGTCTTCCAGGACAGTGAGTTCAAGTACGAGACGCTCCATAACCGTATTCGCGAACTGGCCTATCTGAACAACCGGCTGCGGATTCGCCTGGTCGACGACCGTACCGGCAAGGAGTGCGAGTTCTACTATGAGGACGGCCTGAAGGATTTCTGCGCCCACCTCGCCGGTGGGGCGGAATGGCTGCACCGCAATGTTATCCTCATCAAGGGCGAGGACGAGGAGGCCGGCCTGAGCGCACAAGTCGTGCTGCTGTTTACGGACAGCTACAGCGAGAACATCCTCTGCTTCGCCAATAACATTCACAACATCCACGGCGGGACGCACATGTCCGCCCTGAAGACCTCGGTGTCCCGCGTGGCCAGCACCTACTCCAGGAAGAACAACCTCGTTAAGGGCAATACGACCATAACCGGGGATGACTGGCGCGAGGGTCTGACCACAATCGTATCCGTAAAGCTGCGCGAGCCGAAGTTCGAGGCCCAGACGAAGGTCAAGCTGCTCAATCCGGAGGTCGAAACGTTCGTCCAGCAACTGCTCAACGAACATCTGGCTAACTACTTCGAGGAGCATCCCGCTGAGGCGAAGCGGATCGTTCAGAAAGGCGTGCAGGCGGCCCAGGCGCGCGAGGCCGCCCGCCGGGCCCGCGAGCTGTCGCGCAAGAGTGCCCTAAGCAGCGCGGGGCTGCCGGGCAAGTTGTGGGACTGCCGCAGCAAAGACTCCGAGACAACCGAGATTTATCTGGTCGAGGGGGATTCCGCAGGGGGCATCGCCAAGCAGGGCAGAGATTCCTTCACCCAGGCGATCCTGCCCCTTAAGGGCAAGATCCTCAACGTCGAAAAGGCCCGCATCGACAAGATGCTCGCCCACGATGAGATAACCAAGCTCATCTCCGCGGTCGGGTGCGGGATCGGCAAGGAGGAGTTCGATGTGAGCAAGTGCCGCTACGGCAAGCTTATCATCATGACCGACGCCGACGTCGACGGCTCGCACATCCGCACCCTTCTCTTGACCTTCCTGTTCCGCCACATGAGACCGCTCATGGAGGCAGGACGCATCTACGTCGCCCAGCCGCCTCTCTACCAGGTGAAAAAGGGCAAGAGCGTCGAATACCTCCTCGACGACCGCGTGCTCAACAGCAAGCTCTCGGAACTGGGCCTTTCGGGTACGTCGCTTCTGGTGCGCGAGAACGGTGAGCTGCGGAGTATCGACGGGGAGGAGCAGACTACCCTGGTCGCCCGGCTCGATGCCCTGGACACCCAGGCCCGGGTGCTCGCACGGCGGGGGATCAGCCTCGAGGACTTGGTGCGCAATCATCGTCACCCCGCCCACGGCCTGCCCAAGATGCTCGTCTACGTCTATCGGCCCGATCAGGAAAAACCCGATCGACACTATCTTTACCATGAAGCGGATCTCAACGAGCTGCGCAAGCGGGAGTCTGCCCAACGCGGCGAGATTGAGGTCATGGAGGCCCGCCACGTGCTGCTCGCCCAGGTGGGCAACGGGAAGGGCAACGGGAAGGGCAACGGCGAGGTGGATCTCCCGCCCCACCGCATCGTGCGATATCAACTCGCTGAGTGCCGCCTGCTGGACGACATCATCGCGTCCATCGAGTCGTTCTCTCTGCCGATTACCGACCTGTTCCTCATCCGCGAGGAGATGGTCACCGGCGAGTTGCCCCCGGCCAAGTACATCCTGCGCACCGTCACCGGCCACGAGGTCGAACTCGACAACCTCGCCGGCGTCGCCCCCGGGGTGCGCGATCTGGGCCGGGAGGGATTAGCCATCAAACGCTTCAAGGGTCTGGGGGAGATGAACGCCGATGAGCTCTGGGATACCACCATGGACCCCGCCAAGCGTACCTTGCTTCGGGTGGTGATCTCCGAGGACGCCACCGACCTCGAGCAGGCCGACCTCGACGCCCGCGAAGCCGACCGCATCTTCCGCCTCCTCATGGGCGACAACGTAGAAGAGCGCCGCCGCTTCATCGAAGAAAACGCGGTAAACGTGAAGAACCTCGATATCTAGCCAACGCCCGCGCCGACGCGCGTCTGGCAACAAATACTGAAGCCACATTGTGCTCGCCAAACTCGAGCCGCTCGGTCGCGATCAGCCGAGTTTCCCAACACATCTAGCACCCTCCCACGCATGAGTTTTGATTGTCGCACAGGCGCGTAGGCCGCCTCTCAGACCTCGGTCAAAGAAAACTTCAAAAAACCGCTTGACTTTGAAGAACAACGCTGTTGTACTTACTATTGTATGGGCGCGCATTTTTCAGCATCTGCTGCTCGGCGCATCGTTGCCATTACCCAACGGCAGCTCGATTACTGGGACGAGCGCGGCGTGGTCTCCCCATCCATTCGCAAGGCTGAGGGGAAGGGGAGCGAAAGGGCCTACTCTTTCAAAGACCTGGTCAAGCTATCGGTCGTAAAGCGGCTTCGGGATGCGGGGGTCAGTCTCGCAAAGATACGTTCCGCCATCAAGATTCTGCGAAAGCGACGCGGCGGCGATCCACTAGCGGATCTCTGCCTGATTACTGACGGCAAAACGGTACACGTGCTGACCGATGATCCGAGGAGCCTGGAGGACGTACTGAAGAAGGGACAACTTGTTTTCATGGTGATCGCGGCCGGCGAGATCGAGGCCAAGGTCACGGTCGCCGTGAAGCGATACAATGCTCGGGTGGCGCAGTAGCCGGTTGTTACGCAAACGTTACTCTTGATATGCAAGCTGCGCTACCCCGGATAGTGTTAAGGCGTAGTCCGCCCACAGGGTGTAGTAGGTCCTCGCGCCGAGTGGGTTGGTGGACGGACTAGGGCAGTGTGGAAGTGGCTCCGTTTGTTTTGCGTGGCGGTTTGGAACGAAGTAGCATGGAGGATTCGCCCATGAACGATCCGCAAGACGGGTGCGATCGGACGGACACAAGGGGAAGGAGGGAGGCTATGACGCAGGGCAAAAAGGTGCGGTCGGCGCTGGAGAAGGCAATCAAACGAGCGGACGAGAGGTTCACCCAGGTGGAAACCACGGGCACGCTCGATTCGTCCAGCAAGGCCGACGCTGCGATTAAGAAGCTCCGCGAGAATCGGCGCCTTTCTAGGGAGGAGTTGGACAGGCCGGTGACTATCTGATACGCTCCACAGCGTAATGGATGGGCAGTTCAATCGTACGAAACCGGTCCAGTGTTTTCCATACTCCTTTGGTCTGCTCTGTGCGCTCCTATCGGAAGCGAGCAAGACTCCCGCTAGAAGCGCGCGAGCCAAGCTCCATCTCACCTACCTACAAGAGTACCTGGGCCACTTTCAGAATCAGGGCTGCTTGACCATCGTCGTCGAGTGGCGATACACGGATCGCGACTTCCTCGAGGATTACGCATCGTACTACGTTCGCTGCTTCGACCAGAAATATCGCACGACGTGTGTTCGTCTCCATTTCTTCTTGGGGGAACTTGATGAGGGGATTCTGCACAGTCAGTTGTCTCGCCCTCGAGGCGCGCTGGAGGAAGAACTCAATGAGCGATACCTTGGCTTTCTGGTCGTCAAGCCGATCCCGCACACATTCGTGGGCCGCACCTGTCTTAGAACATATGAGCACGACGGCAGGCGATTCTTCCCGGTGAAGCGAAAGTGCGACGTTCACCTCTTGGGTTTAGATTTACGCGTTGAGTCCTTGGCTTACCAGGAACAGGACACGGTGATAGCCGCTTGTGCTACCAGTGCACTTTGGTCCGTTTTTCATGCGACCGCGGTTCTGTTTCAGCACAAGGTGTATACACCCGTGGAAATCACGAGAATCGCGACGGACAAGTACCCTAGCCTCGGGCGGGTCTTTCCGAACACCGGTCTAACCGCCGCTCAGGTCGCCGCGGCGATCCGAGGGGTCGGCCTGGAACCGGAAGTACTTCCTGTGGACAACAAGAGTCAACTCCAGTCGAGAGCGTATGCATATCTCCGTGCCGGCGTTCCGTGCCTTCTGATCGCGATGCTTTTTGATCTGTCAGACCCCGATAATCCCATTCCGTTCAACGACGACTGGGAAAGCAGCCATGCCGTTGCCGTGACGGGGTACAGCATGGGCAAGCCGGGATCAGACCCATGGCCTGGTACGCCCACCCTCCTCCGGTCGAGTCGGATTGACAAGCTTTACGCGCACGATGACCAAGTTGGACCTTTTTCCCGACTCGTGTTCGATGGACCCAGTTTTACAGTCAGCCGCGCGGGGTCCGAGCCGTTGAACGTGGATTTCACGATGAGTTGCTCCTGGCGCGGCCGTGGCGGTGAAGTTGGCTCAGTATGCATCGCTCCTGTTTCGCTTGTCGTGCCGGTGTACCACAAAATACGCACGCGCTCGGATTTGCTCCTGCAACGCGTGCTGTGGATGGATGAATTCTACCGAGAGTTGTTCGCTGAGGAAAGTTCATCGGACGTCCTGGCGACGGGTCCTGAATGGGATGTCTTTCTGACGTCGGCAAGCGACTTCAAAAAGGAGCTTCGAGAATCCCAGGAACTGGCCTCGGACGTGAAGTGGGCGCACCTAGACCTAAGCCAAGCGTAGTTTGATCGCTTTCTTTCAAAAAAAGACTCGAAATGCCTTCCATAAAGCGTTAGAGTACGGTGTCCAACAAACGACACT
>SDBU01009092.1_pt1 | contig 11196 bp, 10 predicted proteins | sample 2277071 | NCBI WGS metagenome assembly SDBU01 (sample SAMN10397929, study PRJNA504765) | marine sediment metagenome | isolation source: marine sediment core GS08_GC12, 126 cmbsf | place: Arctic Ocean: Gakkel Ridge, Loki's castle | collected 2008 | reverse complement strand
CGCCTCGTGACCGCAGCATATATCCCGATTAGCGGGTCTGCCGGAACCACCGGCGAGTCAGAGCTGCCGGCGACAGTCAAGCCACTCTCAATGAACGACCGGAACCGATATAGCCACCGAAGTTGACTGGCGGGCACGGTAGCCAAGTACCTTTCACCGCTGTAGTACAGGAATGGGGGTTGGGTAACAATAACTGCTTCAAGCCGGGCCAGCCGCTCAAGTAGCTCGGGGGGGCACTCGGAGCAATGTTCTATGCGGTGGCGCCGACCAGGCTCAGATTGCAGGCTATGAGCATATTCTAAAGCAGTAATTGCCGCTTCTACAGTGCTCTGCTCAATAGCATGGATAGCTAGCTGGAAACCAGCCCTGTGGGCAGCGAGTGCCTGCTGGTTAAGCTCCAGCTGTGGCGGTTCAAGGTGCCCGGTAGTTTCACCCAGTATTATCTTTACCCCACCCAGGCGCAACTGGCTATCACCGGAGGCCGGGCTTAAATCCGCCTCATGAAACTGGCTCAGGGCGTCTACGCCGAGCATCATTGATACCCGACTTTGTAGCCTGCCGCTATCTTTTAACCGGCGAAGGGTTTGCCACCGACTGAGGTCATTGGTGATGCTCGCCTCCTGCAACGAGGTAATACCATGAGACAGGTAATACTGACCAGCCAGGGTTATGCCCCTCGTTAGTTCCGCCTCGGATAGGGGGGGTAATACCTTTTCCCTGATGTAGCCCAACATCTCAAATAGCAGTCCGTTTGGCTCTGCAGTTTCGAGGTCTCTATCAATGAGGCCGCTGGGCGGGCTTGGGGTCTCTCCGGTAATGCCGGCTAGCTGCAAAGCCAGGCTGTTTAGCACGCAGGCGTGAAGGGAACGGTGAGCCAAAACCACCGGATGATTGGGCGCTACCTCATCTATATCCCAGCGGGTGGGATGGCGCTTTTCGGTGAGGTAGAACTCATTATAGTCGGTGGCAGTGAGCCAGCTGCCGGGGGGAGTAGCCTTAACCCGCTGGCGAATAGCCGCCTTTATGTCAGCAATAGACCTAGCCGATGACGGGCTCAGGTCAATGCTGAGCAGCTTTCTGACAAACGAGAAGATATGGCAGTGAGCATCATTAAAACCAGGCACCAAAGTCTTACCCTGGCAGTCGATTACCCTGGTTTTGGCCCCCATAACCGGCCCCAATTCTTGACCAGTTGCCACTAGCAAAATCCGGCTGCCCCTGACCGCTACCAGCTCAGCAGTGGGCCGTACCGGGTCCATCGTTATCACGCTGGCATTCTTGAGAATAAGGTCGGCAGTTTGCATTTCTTGTCTACCTCACCCCCTTAAATTTCTATTGAACCCTATCCCCTTTATCCCCTTCCCCTTGTTAAGGGGAAGGGGAATCTATTTTCCAGAGGGGCTTCGCCCCTCTCAGGACACCCCGTTAAATTAACCTCCTTCAAAGGAGAGGGGGGAGTGTGGGTTTTAAAGAGGCAAAGCCCCTCTAATCTTCCCTTACTGAATGACATCATTCTTAACTTTTGACCAACTGAACTAACGATAGTATACTATCGGTAAATCGGCACTACAAGGAGAATCACATGGTTGCCGAGGAGTTAGCAAGTAAGCTCATTTCGTGGCTAAGAGAAAGGGTACTGTCTGCCGGATGTAATGGAGTGATGGTGGGCATGAGCGGCGGGCTTGATTCGTCAGTAGTGGCGGTGCTGTGCCACCGTGCTTTCCCCCACACCATGCTCGGGGTGCTCATACCCTGCTACAGCGGCCAGGAAGACATAGAGCATGCCCAGCTTGTCGCCGGCAAGTTCTCTATCCCGACGAAGACTGTGGTGCTTGACGCCGTTTTTGATGCCTTGCTGAAACTATTACCTGGTGGCAGCGTTGACCAGACCGCCGGTCGGCTGGCTCAAGCTAACCTCAAGACCAGGCTAAGAATGCTCACCCTTTACTATTTTGCCAATAGCCTGAAATATATGGTGGTCGGGGCAAGTAACAAGAGTGAGCTCTACGTCGGCTACTTTACCAAGCATGGGGATAGCGGGGTGGATATTCTGCCGTTAGGCAATCTGGTCAAGGGAGAGGTGCGAGAACTTGCCATCTTGCTGGGCATTCCACAGCCAATTATTGACAAGCCCCCCTCAGCCGGTTTATGGCCGGGACAGACGGACGAAGATGAGTTGGGACTGAGCTATGATGAGCTTGACCGCTATCTAACCACCGGCGTTGCCGGTAGTGCTGCTGTGAGACAGAAGATTGAGTCTATGATCTCGGCCAGCATCCATAAGCGTCAGCCGCCGCCGGTAGCCAGTTTTTAGGCTTTAGCTCTGTAGGTTAATAGTCTTTTTCTTCCTTGTTTTGACGGGATGCTTGTGCTATGATACAAGTAGGCGATAATGACCACAGAGAAAGAGAAGGCGCTGGAGTTAGCCATCAGCCAGATTGAGAAACGGTTTGGTGAAGGCTCAGTGATGAGGCTGGGCGAAGCCGCAACCAGGTTACCGATCGAGGTTATTTCCACCGGCTCACTGGCATTAGACCTGGCATTAGGTGTGGGAGGCATACCGAGGGGACGGATTACGGAGATATTCGGTCCCGAGGCATCAGGCAAGACCACTCTGGCTCAACACATAATTGCTGAAGCCCAGAAGCGGGAGGGCACGGCTGCTTATATTGACGCCGAGCATGCCCTGGACCCAACCTACGCCAGCCACTGTGGTGTTGACCTTAATGAGCTGCTCATCTCTCAGCCCGATACCGGGGAGCAGGCACTGGAGATTACCGAGGCACTGGTCAGGAGCGGTGCAATTGACGTAATAGTGATAGATAGCGTCGCCGCCCTTGTCCCCCGGGCTGAAATCGAGGGGGAGATGGGGGATGTCCATGTCGGTTTGCAAGCCCGCCTGATGTCACAGGCACTGCGAAAGCTGGCAGCCGCCATCGGTAAGTCAGGAACTGCGGTGGTATTCATCAACCAGTTACGAGAGAAGGTTGGTATTATCTTTGGCAACCCTGAGGTGACGCCAGGGGGCAGGGCACTTAAATTCTACAGCTCGGTACGGGTCGACCTGAGACGCACTGAAGCCATCAAGCAGGGGAGTGAAGTGGTCGGCAGTCATATCCGAGCAAAGGTGGTCAAGAACAAGGTTGCCCCCCCGTTCAGAAGCGCTGATTTTGACATCATGTTTGACCACGGGATAAGCCGAGAGGGCAATCTTATTGACCTCGGTACTGAGCTGGGGATCGTAAAGAAGGCTGGCGCCTTTTTCTCTTATGGTGACATTCGCCTGGGGCAAGGTAGGGAGAATGCCAAACAATACCTGAGCCAGAATCCTGAGTTGGCTCAGGAAATTGAGCGGCAGATTAGAGCCTCAGCCGTCACCAGCTATGACCCTCCATCTGCAGGTTAATCGATAATTTACTTAGTACTTGAGTAAATAGCTAGTGCGAAACAGGGCTGAGGCATAGGCTTCGGCCCTGTGTGTTAAAAGGGGGATGATAAGTCGATGGGGGAGGTCACCGCTGTCCGTCCTGGTCACGGAAAGCGAGTAAACATCTTCCTGGATGGCAAGTTCGCCTTTGTCCTGGAAGCTGAGGTAGCCCTAGATGTGCGGGTCGGGCAGGAGCTATCTGATGCTCAGATCGGCGCCCTAGCCAGGTCGGATCGCTTTTACCGCTGCCGTAGTGCAGCGACGCATTACCTCAGCTACCGACCTCGGAGCGAAGCCGAGCTAAGGGAGCGACTTTACCGGCGAGGCTTTGATGATGGTAGTGTTGAGACAGTGCTGAAGCTACTAAAGGAGCAGGGGTTGGTGGATGACGTTGCCTTTGCCCAGTTCTGGAGGGATAACCGGCAGTCATTCCGCCCACGCAGCGGGTGGCTGACCAGGCAAGAGTTGAGGCAAAAGGGGGTGGCCGGGGATATCATCGACCAGGTGATCGCCGCGGTAGACGATAATGATAGTGCCCATCGGGCAGCCGCGAGTAAACTCCGGAGTCTGCCGCGGACTGACTACCAGAGCTTTCATCGCCGGCTTGCTGACCACCTCAAGCGCCGTGGTTTTAGCTACGGGGTAATAAATGATACTGTGCGACGAATGTGGCAGGAGCAGGGAGGCAACGCTGACTAGTATTTTGCAAGAAAAGGGGCAGAGATATGGGAATAGAAACGGTACTAGCTATATTTTTCAGCTTTATTATCGGCATAATATTTGGCGGTATGGCTACCTTTCTCTCACGGCGAATGATGGTCAACCGACAAATTCGGATTGCGGAGAGAAAGGCGGCAAGATTAGTCGTTGAGGCTAGAGGTGAGTCCAAGAATATCCTCCAGGCCGCGAAAGAGGAGGCAGATAAGGTAAAGTCCACTGCTGAAGCTGATCATCGCGAGCGGCGCTCGGAGCTACACCGGCAGGAAAACCGTCTCGCTCAGAAGACAGAGAGCTTGGAGCGAAAGCTAGAAAGCGCGGAACAACGGGAGCGTAATCTGGCTAACAAAGAAAAGGAGATAGACTCAGTTCGCAGTCATCTTGAGGAAGCCAGAAACAGGCAGTTAAAGCAGCTTGAGCTAATCTCAGGTCTGTCAAGTTCCGAAGCCAGGCAAATGTTGCTGGATAGGATGGAGGGTGAGCTGCAGGAAGAGACGTCACGGCGCCTCCGGCAGTGGGAAGCCGAGCTAAAGGAGGAAGCCAACCAGAAAGCACAGGGAATTCTAGCTCAGGCGATCCAGCGCTGTGCAGCCGAGGTGGTGTCGGAGACAACGGTGACCAGCGTTCCCCTCCCCAGTGATGAAATGAAGGGAAGGCTTATCGGCCGGGAGGGGCGTAATATCAGGGCCCTGGAACAGGCTACTGGTGTTGACCTGATTATTGATGACACCCCGGAGGCAGTGACCCTGTCCAGCTTTGACCCGGTTCGGCGGGAGATAGCTCGGCTGGCGTTAACCAAGCTCATCCTTGACGGGCGTATCCACCCGGCTCGTATTGAGGAGGTGGTAGCCAAGACTAAGGAGGAGATGGAGGCCACTATCTACAGTGCCGGCGAGGAGGCAGCCTACCAGGTAGGGGTGCACGGACTACGCCCGGAGCTAATAAAAACGCTTGGTCGTCTCAAATACCGCCTTAGCTACGGCCAGAATGTCCTCGGCCATAGCACTGAGGTTGCCCGCCTGGCAGGGATGATTGCCAGCGAGCTGGAGGCCAATGTGGCGACAGCCAAGAAAACCGGGCTCCTTCACGACATTGGCAAGGCAATTGACCGTGAGGTTGAGGGCAGCCATGCCGCTATCGGGGCTGAACTGGTCAAGCAGTGGGATAAATCCCCTGAGGTGGTTCAGGGTATCGCTGAGCACCACGGTGAGACGGGAACAACCAGCATGTGGGGGTTTATCGTCTCCGCTGCGGATGCTATCAGCAGTGCTAGACCAGGGGCCAGGCGTGAATCAATGGAGCATTACCTGAAGCGGCTGAAGGCGCTCGAGGATATTGCCAATAATTTTAAGGGAGTGGAAAAGTCGTATGCTATTCAAGCTGGTCGTGAAATCCGCATTCTGGTTAAGCCGGAAGAGATTGACGATCTGGGGGCAATGAGGCTTGCCCGAGACATTGTTAAGAAGGTAGAGGAAAGCCTGGAGTTCCCCGGGCAGATAAAGGTTACCGTGCTCCGGGAAACAAGGGCCGTGGACTATGCCAAATAGACGATATCAGCCTAAGATGCAATGCTGGGTTTATTAAAGGGATTGAAAGGGCGCCCCCCCCTTTAAGAAAAATTTCCCTCTCCCCTTCATAAGGGGAGAGGGATAAAGGGTGAGGGGTTGGTAAAAAATCTCTAATGTTAGTACTGGCAATTGGTGATATAGTTGGCAGAGCCGGTCGGCAGGCAGTACAGCAGCTTGTGCCTGCGCTGCGCCAACAATATGGGCTGGAGCTTGTAATCGCTAATGCTGAGAATGCCGCCGGTGGTTTCGGGCTGACTCCGGACACCGCCGAGGAATTACTCAGTGCCGGCGTTGATGTGCTCACCTCAGGCAACCACATCTGGGCCAAGAAGCAGATTATCCCCTACCTTGATGGGCATTTACCCATCCTGCGCCCATTAAACTATCCGCCGGGGGTACCCGGTAAAGGCTATCTGGTAAACAGGCAGGTGCTGGTTGTTAACTTAATCGGGAGAACCTTTATCGGTGATTTTGATTGCCCGTTTCGGGCAATGGACGAGTTGCTCTCCAAGCTTGAGCCCAGGCCAGCAGTTACTATTGTTGACTTTCATGCCGAGGCAACCTCGGAGAAGGTAGCCATGGGGCGCTACCTGGACGGTCGGGTTAGCGCTGTGCTCGGCACCCATACCCACGTCGGCACCATTGATGCTCAGCTACTGCCCCGAGGTACCGCCTACGTTACTGACATTGGTATGACCGGACCTATGGATTCGGTTATTGGTGACGACACCGAGGCGGTAATTCAGCGTTTTCTGACCAAGATGCCTCACCGCTTGTCCGTAGGCAAGGGTAAAACGATGTTCAACGCCGTCCTGGTCAGGGTAGCTGAGGACAGTGGCCGGGCAATAAGCATTGACCGAATCTACCGGGAAGTGGGATAGCAGTGAGCAAGGTAGACCTCCACATACACTCCACGGCTTCTGATGGACGGCTTAGTCCCGAAGATGTGGTACTTAAGTCCGCGGAGCTGGGGTTAACCGTTATTGCTCTCGCTGACCATGACTCGATAGACGGCATCGCTCCCGCCCAAGCCGCCGCCAGGGCGTTCCCACAACTAAAGGTCATCCCCGCCGTTGAAATTAGCACCGACGTCCCCAATGGCGAAGTCCATATCCTCGGCTACTTCATAGATCATACTGACCATGAGCTAAGAGCTACCCTCGCCAGTTTACGCATTTCTCGGCTGGAGCGAGCTCGAAAAATGATCGTCAAACTGGCAAGTTTAGGCATCCATATTGACTGGCAACGGGTCAAGGAGATAGCTGGCAGCGGCGCTATTGGTCGCCCTCACCTGGCCCAGGCAATGCTGGAGAAGGGCTACATCACCTCGCTTAAGGAGGCATTTACGAAGTACATCAGTCGGGGCGGCCCTGCCTATGTTGAGCGGGAAAAGATAACCCCCGTCGATGTAATGGCACTAGTCTTAAAAGCCGATGGGCTGCCCGTGCTGGCACACCCCCTAACCGTGCCCGACCCGGAAGCAACAGTCACCGAGCTGAAGGCAATCGGGCTGGTAGGAATTGAAGCCCACTACAATGGCTTTACCGCTGATGAAATTAGTAAGCTAGTTAGCCTGGCCGATAGGCATCACCTCATCGCTACCGGGGGCAGCGACTTCCATGGTCTGGACGCCGCCGCCGAGACAATGATTGGTGGCGCCGAGGTGCCAATAGAGGCAGCAGAGCGACTTATTTCCCTGGCGAAAGAGCGGGGACAAAGGCTGGTGTTATGAGGAGAGCTTGTGGCTATTGAGCTTGGATTACTAATATCGGCCGCCTACCTCTTAGGTTCAGCACCTGCCGCCTATCTGGCGGCCAGGTGGTCTCGCGGAATTGATATCAGAGAATATGGCAGTGGCAACGTCGGGGCCGCCAATCTGTTGAAGTTCACTTCTAAGAGAGTAGCTATCCCGATTATCATTTTTGATTTAGGTAAGGGGATGGTAATGGTCTGGGCGGCTCAACTGATGGGTCTCGGTATTGCCCAGCAAGTAATGGTAGGCCTGGCAGCAATTATTGGACATAACTGGCCGGTCTTTCTCCGTTTTAATGGCGGCCGAGGTATTTTAACTACCGGGGGTGTCATGTTTATCCTGGCACCATGGCTACTACCAGTACTCTCGGTCATTGCTCTCAGTTTTGCTCCCTTTCATCAGCTGGCTCTGGGTGTGTTTTCGGGAATGATTTCTGCGCCGATAGCTGCCTGGTTTCTTAGCCAGCTAGTGGGTGTTACTGATAGATTACCGCTTACTCTGGGTTTATTGGCTATGTTCCTGATAACGCTTATCCGGCGACTAACTGCGCCACAAACCTCATTTGCGGCCTCGGTACCCAGAGGAGAACTCCTTGTGAACCGCCTGCTTTTTGATCGGGACATAAGAGATAGGGAAGCCTGGGTACACCGAGGGCCACCAGGGGTCAGCCTCGAGAACCAGCAAGGGAGGGTTAAACATAATTGAGGTGTAGCACTCACCCTGAGGTTGAAACCAACCTCAGGTGCAGCAAGTGTGGTAAGCCTATATGCCCCAAGTGTATGGTGCAAACTCCAGTCGGCGCGAGATGCCCTGAGTGCGCTAAACTGAGCAAATTGCCTACCTACCAGGTTCCCACCACATACTACCTACGGGCGGCTGGAACAGGCTTAGGTATGGCCATTGTTTGTGGTATTGCGTGGGGAGTGTTAGGGGGGGTCTTGCTCCAAGCAATTCGCTTCAACTTTAATTTACTACTGGCTCCCGGTGTTGGTTATGCTATTGGAGAAGTAATTAGCCGGTCAGTTAACCGTAAGCGTGGCACCTGGTTAGCTATTATTGCTGGCAGCGCACTGGTGATAAGCTACTTAGTTGGTATGTTTTCCCCATGGGGGCTTCATTTCGGGCTTTTTGACCTACTAGCCATACCCTTGGGTATTTTTGTTGCCGTAACCCGGCTTCGCTGACGTAACCCCTGGAAAGGAGTAATTTCATGGAACCGCAGCGAGAGATATTCTGGAATATTGCTTATGGTGAAATAATTTATATCCTGGGCGCTATTGCCACTGCTGCTCTTATCTATGCTATCTACCGCCGTTATAAACTCTGGCGACTGGGCGGCCCCGATAGCAGGTTCAGTGATTTCGGCCGGCGAATATGGCCGTTTATAGTAGCCATAGTTGTCGATGGCATATTACACCGCAAGTTCTTTGGCATCGCTGACGGCCTGGGACGGCGGCGTCTTTCTATTACGGACTTGAAACCCAGAGAACTCTATGCGGGTTTAATCCATTTCCTTATCTTTGCCGGCACCATAGTATTGCTTATCGGTACGGCTTTAGATGTTATCAGCCACTACTTTATCGATTTCCTGCACGGCGGTGTCTATCTCGGCTACTCAGTGGTTACCGATATCGGCGGCATAGCGGCCATCATCGGGGTTATTCTGGCCATGGTGCGGCGCTACGGACAGAAACCAGATAGGCTGGACAACAAATTCGATGATCTCATGGCGCTACTCCTGATCCTGGTAGTGATAGTCACCGGCTTCATTGTTGAAGGTCTGCGCATTGCCGCCACTGAGCTAAAGACTGCGCCAGACTGGGCACCATGGTCGCCCGGCGGTTATATCCTCGCTCTGGCGTTCAGCGGCCTAGGCCAGAGTGCCCTGCTCACCTGGCACCATGTCTGGTGGTGGTTACACTCGCTTATTTCTCTGGGGGCGATAGTCTATGTTGCTTTCTACTTCTCCCGGCTATGGCATATCGTCATCGATCCGATAAACATCTTCTTCCGGAACCTGGGGCCGCGTGGTGCCCTGGCCCCTATCGACCTGGAGACAGCAGAAACCTTCGGCGCATCCAAGATTGAAGACTTTACCTGGAAGCACCTGATGGATTTGGACGCCTGTACCCGCTGTGGTCGCTGCCAGGATAGCTGCCCAGCCTACTTAAGCGGTAAGCCGTTAAGCCCCAAAAAAGTTATCCAGGACTTAAAAGGCAGTCTGCTGGAGCGGGCTCCAATCCTGCTCAAGAGCAAGGGCAACACCGGTGAGAACCCTCCTGAAGCTGAGGCCAGAACCATGATTGGAGAGGTAATAGGCGAGGACGAGATATGGGACTGTACTACCTGTTTTGCCTGTCATGAGGTATGCCCGGTATGGATAGAACCTATGGCCAAGATTGTCGAGATGAGACGGAACCTGGTACTGGAGCAGGCATCCATACCCGAGACAGGAGAGGGAGCACTCAAGAGCATTGAAGCCAGGGGACACCCGTGGCGAGGAACTACGGCAACAAGAACCGATTGGGCTGAAGGGCTTGATATCAAGATTTTAGCTGAAGATAGTGATATCGACATTCTCTACTGGGTAGGCTGCACCTCAGCGCTTGAAGATAGAAGCATGAAGGTGGCTCAGGCCATAGCCAGGTTGCTCAAGCAAGCCGCGGTCAACTTCGGAATCCTTGGCACTGAGGAGAGCTGCTGCGGTGACCCGGCCCGCCGCCTGGGTAACGAGTACCTGTTCCAGATGCAGGCCAAGAAAAACATAGAGCTTTTGAAGGGTTATGGCGTTAAAAGAATAGTCACCGGATGCCCTCACTGCTACAATACTATAAGGCACGAGTACCCCCAGTTCGGGGGAGAGTTTGAGGTTATGCACCACACCGAGTTTATTGCCCGGCTGCTACAGGAAGGCAGGCTAAGAATCATCAAGGGTGCCAGAGGCATAGTCACCTACCATGACGCCTGCTACCTGGGGAGATACAATGATATCTTTGCGCCGCCAAGGCAAATACTGAATAGCATGCCTGATGTTACCCTGGTTGAGATGGCGCGCAATCGAGAGCGGGGCTTCTGCTGTGGTGCCGGCGGTGGTCACCTGTGGCTGGAAGAACAGAAGAAGGGACAACGGATTAACGAAATGCGTACCGAGCAGGTGCTGGACGCAGGAGCTCAGATCGTAGCCACCGCCTGCCCCTACTGCCTACAGATGTTTGAAGATGGCATAAAGGCGAAGGCGGCCGAGGAATCGCTGCAAGCTCTGGATATTGCCGAGTTTATCGCGCAGTCAGGGCTGTATCATCCGTATTCTGCTCAGCAACAGTAGGCCCTGAAAAAAATAGGTAGTTTGCAAGGAGGTAGAAATGGCAGAACGCCACAAGGTTAGCGTAACGGTAGTCAGCCAGCAAGGAACCTGTGCGCTGGAGCACAAGGTTGGCGACCAATGGATCATCGACAGGAAGACGCCAGAGGGTCTATGTCTCTCAGCTTATAATAGCTTGTTTCCCAGGCTCAACGTGCTTATGTTTGGCGGGGCATTACCCTGGGAAGCCGACCCTGACGTGACCACTATTGCCTGCCCGGATGCAGCTAATCCCGTTGTTTTTGAACTTCGCCGTCTGCGCGAGTAAGCTGGCTATCAGACGAGAATTACTCGAGGTCAAGCCAAGGTTGTCTATACACAATTGAAGCCGCGAACATGCTGCCCATATGATCAGGCGCAGCATCGGACA
>SDBU01009091.1_pt1 | contig 11197 bp, 10 predicted proteins | sample 2277071 | NCBI WGS metagenome assembly SDBU01 (sample SAMN10397929, study PRJNA504765) | marine sediment metagenome | isolation source: marine sediment core GS08_GC12, 126 cmbsf | place: Arctic Ocean: Gakkel Ridge, Loki's castle | collected 2008 | reverse complement strand
TTTGGATATCCCTCGCTGATACTGTGGTTGGACTAGAACATCCGACAATCAACGGTACTATTATTATTACTAATACTATTATCGTTCGTGCGAGATTGCTTAGCATATTGCCTCCCAGAGTATCCATTATACTGGATTCTGTTCTATCCGTTCAAACACAAGAAACCTATTATACCTACCTGTAACGGAAGAATGACGACTTATGTGGATGGGAACCCATAGAGATGGTGCAAAGATATACAAGGTCTGTTAGCTTTCAGGACAGCTTGAAGTTCTATAAAGCTCCGTTGTCTTGAGACTATTCTAATCTGCCATCTCCGGTTTCCAATCATCAGTCGGGTCTATTCTGGTGGCATGAGTTGTTATTAAAGCTTTGACCTCTGCACCCACTTTCAGTCGGTTCAATAGTTTCTTGTATTCATCCTCTGCCCTGCGAAAAGCTTTGTGGTGTTCTTCGGCAAGCTGCTGGGCATATTCTATTTGGGGGGTCATACCCTTGGTCGCCTCTAACAGGGCAAAGATGTTAGATTCAATCGCTGCAACCATGGCAGATGCCCAAGCTTCATTAGCCAGAAAAGTCTCATGCCATGCTGAGTGCATTGCTGAAGCTGCAACGGGGACGTTTTTTATCTCTTCGTGTCGCTTGAGAATCTCGGTTGCTGCTTGCGAAAGTCGCTTCACAGCCTTTGTCATATCTTTGGCTGATAAAGGATTCTCCATGATAGAGTCGCCATACTTAACCATCGCATTGTTGTAAAGGTCAGTCTCCTTTGTCTGGAAGGCTATAACCTTGTTTTCGGCTTCAATATAGGTTAAGCATTCTTGAAGCTCTTTGCCATCGATTTTGGGATTGCCAAACAAACCCATTGCACACCTCCTACCTCTTCGTTTCTAGGCTTATTTCACGTGTAGTGACTTGAGTTTAGTGCCTCAACAATGTGTTGTCAACGAAGTGACTTGGGCAGGGGAATGGGTTAGGTAGATTTGGTTAATGCCCATAGAAATTATTCAGGATATTTTGAGGTTTTACAAAGCGCCGCTATCTGATGTCGGTGAGGTTTGAGTATTATCTTCAAAGTCTGAATGCTGATGGTCGTAGCAGTAGTAAAATGATTTGAGTGCGTCTATTGCTTTATACGACTCCAACGAGGAAACATTATATAACGAAGCATATTCCGAATACCTATTGCTATCGCTGTTTCGAATAGTGCAAGAACTATCAAAATTAAAACAACCGTTACAGGGTCAACTAGAATACCGCCCTCCACCACTATGTCAAATGCTAGCCACAACATGAATACGCTAGCTGCTAAAGACACTACAATATTGCCATAGAGGTTGTTAGGTCGTATTGTTACATATTCCTTTAGTTGTCTTATGCTCACATTTTTAATATCACCAGAACAAGTAATTGTATCATCCTCAATGGGAGTATGAAATACTTGAATAACAGCGCCGTCGTTATGACCCAACCATTTAAACGTTAACTCAATGACATTATCATCGTCTTTAACTATTGTTTGAATTGAGAATCCTATAGTTACTCTACTATCAGTAAGTATACGTTGCTTGAGTACTTCAGCCTTTCCGAAATGAAAATTTACGTTTGCCACTACGTCAGCGAATTCAATGACTTCATTACCCTTGTTGAAGAAAACGATGTCTGTCCTGTAAACGTCTTGAACTTCTCGATCGCCGAAGATTAGTTTTAGTTCTGAAGGCGCTTGAGCATCACGTCCTACGACATGGGTCGTTCGGTATGCCCAAACTGGTCTCTTTCTTCTAACAAATCTTATCGTGACAATCAGTGCAACAACAGTAACGCACCCAAGCACAATATTGATAATCGTCTGATAATCCATATGTTACGCTTAAAACACTATGTAGCCGTACTCGTACCTTGATTTCTTAGAGTTTGCTTATCCTCGGCAAGCTTTTTAACCGCTTCTAGGTGTAGTTTCTTCTGTGCGCGGGCAATATACCAATCTTTCAGTAGAATCTCGATAAGTTTGATAAGCGCTTTGGCTTCATTTGGTTCAACATCAATAATAAGATTGACGTCTTTTTCCATATGTGCACCGATATTGCCGACACTCCGAACAGCGTCTATTGCCTCCCATGTATCTTCGTCGACCTTATCTTTTATTCCGTCAATTTCATCAATTAGGCGTCTTTTTACTACACTCCAGAAGTCGCGTATCATTCCTTGTAGACATCTACGCGATAATGAAGCAGAAGCTTTTGGACTTAGGTCTATTATTAAGCAAGCTTCATTGTAGTCGCCCAATATCGCTTTCGGTATATAGTCAGGAAACGATTGTGCCTTTGAATGAGGAATTAGTCGCCATGTATTTAATATTTTGTCTGTGGGAACCACCACATAGTTTTTGTTCATGTAAGCATCGTATAGGGATAGTAGCAAGCTAAACTTCTTACATTCTGGATTTGAGCAGACCATGAAATTGCAGGCAGCAACTCGATACCCGTCGGTATTTTTAATATCGAGACGTGTTCGTTCCATACATATGTCATTACGAGTAATGGTTACAGGTCGATTGCAAAAGGGACACGTCCAGCTAAAATTATGCGATACCTCTAGAAGTGCATCCATATTGACACTTTAGCCAAGCGAATTGTTTTTGTCAAATATCGGTGAATCTTCAAAAGTATTCAGATACCGTTACGCACGAAATTCGTACATATATTCCGCCAAAATCGAAGATAATCAGAAATCAATACCGCATACCGTCTTACTTAACATCGCTTAATAGTTAGATGGGAACAGCGAACTTTCAATTCTTTATGCATACGTAGACTGATAAGACAAATGTGAGATTCTGAAGTCACTACTACTACATACCGAATCTGGACTGATTGTCTGCTCACCAAAGAATTCTTGGGGAGTGAAATCGGCTTGCGACTTCCCGATTGCGTGAAAGGAACCAGAAGACTATGAGATTGTCGGCAAGGTCTTCCGCTAGCTGCGTATAAGCCATTCAAGGCTGCGCGTGCTTTCTTCCACGTCCTATTGAAGATTGTAAACGTTTATTGGGTCAATCAACCCACCCATTTCTCAGCTAAATCCCCTGCCCATGGCAACTTAAACATTGTTCCCTGATAGGCCTTAACCATCAGGACTATCCAGAGCACGACTCCGATCAGCCTGATAATCCAACCGATAACAGGTATCAAGCCCAGGATCGTAATGACACCAAAGACAATAATCGACTGCATGGCGTGGAAGCGAACAAACTTGTTTTCTTTCTCAATCAAGATGAATACAAGCCCGCTTACCCAGCCCAGAACATAGCAAAGCAGCCCGGCAACATTTTCCGCCAGTCCGGTAGAAGTCTTTTCCATCTTATTACACCTCCTTGATTATGTAGTGCCAGGGACAAGGATACACCGCACGACACCGAGTGTCAATACTTATTTCGACATAGGTTAACACAGGCTCGAAGGCTTTCGTATGGGCCAGATTAGATAGGGGCTGGTCCTGGGCTTGTTAAAGGCCTTGACAGCCAACGAGTAAGGGTTTAATATAGCCAAATTAGTTGATATAGTAAATCCCGGCTGGTTACCTGAACTCACTTAGGTTCCTGTAACATTGCAAAGAAACCAATGAGAGGAGGTGATGGTGCACAGCGATTATACCCTGCTTCACATTACCTTTCTGGCGGCAAAGAGAGGAGGAGCATAGCAATCGACTAAATAGACGGCGAATTCATCAACGGAGGAACAGAAATGTATAATGACCTTAGAGAATTCATAAAGCAGGTTGAAGAACTGGGCGAACTGAAGGTAATTGAGGGCGCCGACTGGGATTTGGAGATAGGGACTATTACCGAGCTGATGACAAAGCCGGATACACCTTTACTGCTGTTTGATAAGATTAAAGGCTATCCAGCAGGATATCGCATCGTTTCCAATCCAGTTACCTCGCGTAGACGAGTTGCCTTACTTCTAGGGCTACCTGATGAAGAGAAGCCAATGGAGCTGGTCAGGGCATGGCGAGAGAAGACCAGAGGTGGGTTTAAACCGGTGCCACCAATAGAGGTTAAGACAGGACCGGTCAAAGAGAATGTCCATACTGGAAATGACGTCGATCTTTTTGAGTTCCCGACACCCAGGTGGCATGAGGGCGATGGGGGCAGGTACATAGGCACCGGGGATGTAGTGATAACCAGGGACCCGGATGAGGGATGGGTAAACGTTGACACCTACCTTAACCAGGTTCATGACAAAACTACCGCCACTATCTGGACGGATGAAGGCCACCATGGTACTGTAATTAAGCAAAAGTATTGGTCTAAGGGAGAAGCCTGCCCTGTAATTGTAGCCTGTGGTCAGGACCCTCTATTACTCCTTGTAGCAACACAGGCAATTCCCTGGCGCGTCTCCGAATACGATTATACCGGCTGGTTGAGGCAAAAACCAATTGAGGTTATACAGGGCGAAGTGACAGGTCTGCCAGTGCCGGCTGCGTCCGAGATCGTACTGGAGGGTGAAATGGTACCGCCTGAAACTGAGACAAGGGTTGAGGGCCCGTTCGGAGAGTTCACTGGATACTATGGTCGCCCTGCGGGTCCGGTCGCCGCTTTCAGGGTTAAAGCCATCTACCATAGGAATGACCCTATACTGTACGGAAGGCCTCCGCACTGGATAGAGCCTATGTACTGGGCAGGGAGAAATATTCCAAAGGCGTCCATGATATGGGATGAAGTGAATAGACGGGTGCCCGGCGTAAAGGGGGTTTGGATGGTAGAGGAAGGGCTGATTTGGATAATGGTTGTATCGGTGGAGCAGCAGTATGCGGGACATGCAGAAGAGGCAGCTCTGGCTGCCAGGGCAGCTTCCCCCCCTTGTAGGTTTGTAATAGTTGTGGATGATGACATAGATCCGTCTAATATGTCGAAGGTCCTCTGGGCAATGGCTACCAGGTGTAATCCTGAAGTCGATATCGACATTATCAGAGGGTTTCAGGGTGTTATACTAGACCCGGTAATACCCCCTGAAAAGAGAGCGCGTGGTGAAATAACTAGCTCGGCAGCGATTATTAACGCATGCAAGCCTTACTACTGGATCAAGGATTTTCCTCGAACGGTCGGAAGCAGCCCGGAACTTCTGGCCAGGGTGAAAGACAAGTTTCATTTATAATGTTAAGGAGGATTTAGACATAATACAGATTGATAAGTATCTTAGTTTAGCGAGAAAAAGAAGGAGTATTCGCGCATTTAAGCCAGACCCTATCCCTGATGAATATGTGGAAAAGATACTTGAGGCAGCCCGCTGGGCAATGTCTGGAGCCAACGGTCAGCCCTGGGAGTTCATTGTGGTCAAGGACCAGAAAACAAAGAACAAGATGGCTGAGCAATTCGCTGAGATCCGAAAGCGAACCTATGATATCGAAAGGACCCGAGTCGAGGAGCTGAGTATTCACACAATAGTGCCTATCGGATATCCAGCATATGAACCACCGCTTCCCTACCGAAGATAGCTTAAAGAAATCGTGCACTATGAGAGGTATGACCGCTCGAAGTACCGGACTGATGATGACATCCATAATTTTATAATTGACCTCAGGCGGCGGACGAGGACAGCCTATGAATTGCCGCCCCAGCAAGCTTAACGAAATTCTGTCAGGAGCATGGCCAGATGTGAATAAGGTTAAAGCTTAGGCACCAAGTAGAGAAAAAAAGGTGACGCCATCGTCATCGACACCAGCCATAACTTTTCGGCGCACTGCCCGAAATCGCCGCCGATTTACGGAATGAGACTACTAAAAAAGTCAACGTTGAAGAATCAGTCAGCCGGAGTCTGTCCCAGGTCTAATTCTCGGCCAATGTCCTTCTTTACCAGCCTTGGCTGAGGAGTCATTATATTCACTGGGGAGTCATTACGGATGATAAGAGAAATTGAACAGCAAAGAACTTGCGTTATGCTTTCGTAGCAGGTGCCAGAACCGGCACTGGACAAAAAGCAGATAATGTGGTAGCGTATAGTGACCGATTTAACCAGGAGGTCTGACCATGATTAGAAGCTACAAAGGACAGCAGGTAACATGCAGGTTTATTACTTTCTATACCATCCGTGCCTGCAAACTGATACTCGAGTGATTAGCCTATCCAATAATGAACTGGGGCTAATTCGTTGGTATCCCCTCTGTTTAAACTCTTATCGAAAACCGCCAAGTTTCTCCACAGTTCCCCATCTCTATATGCTCTCTACAAGTCGCCCCTGCGCTCACTCACCTCTCAATTTTGGTACTGCGAACTGAGGCCTTTGCCTGCCCCGGAATGCGACAGATAAAATAGCCGTGTTTCAGGCAAAACAAAGGAGAAAGAAATATGCTGGCTATAAGTAACCAAACCGATGTCAATATACGGCAGGTACTACTTAATATCGGGTACGATCCTGATTTAGAGCCGCCGGCTCGTATCGTGTCTTTGGTCAATGAGTACGCAGAGAACGCTCACCACCTTTTTGATTCGTCGTATTCATATATCATCAGGGATGTCGAGTGGGTTCATGGCTCCATCGCCTTTATTGACGATTCAATTATCTTCAAAAGCCGGGTCATTGCCCGGCTGCTGGAGCAATGCCGTAAGGTTGCGGTGTTCCTAGTGACAATAGGCGATCCCTTGGAAGAAGCAGCTTGCCGGCTGGCGGAGGATGGGTGCATTCTCCAAGCGACTGTGCTAGATGCAATAGGGTCGAGTGCTGCTGAGAAGGTGGCGGATTTTGTGTGTCACAAGATAGGCAAGATGGTTAATGATCAGGGGCTTTGCATAAGCCAGCGCTTTAGCCCCGGCTACTGCGACTGGGACATAGGCCAGCAGAGGATGATCTTCCGAGCTATGAACGGTGATTCAGCAGGGGTTCGCCTGACCGAGGGGTGTCTGATGCTCCCCCGCAAATCGATATCAGGCATTATCGGTATTGGCTCCTCCGATAGCAACGTAGAGAATTACAACCCATGCACCACCTGCAACAAACAGAGCTGTCCGGGCAGGAGGTAGGGAGAATTCAAGGGCATGGTTCGAAAAGGATTAGCTGGGGGTAGCTTTAAGCCCCTCACCGAAGAGTCCATATCCAGGGTGCACCAGACCGTAATGCGGATAATCGAGGAAGTAGGCTTTGAGGTAAACTCAAAGGTCGCGCTGGACTTCTTCAAAAAGGCTGGGGCACGGGTGGAGCAGGAGAAGCACCGGGTGCGCCTCCCTCAAAAAAGGGCTACGGAACTCATAGAGATGGCACCGTCCGAGGTCAGACTCTGTGGCCAAAATGAGAAACAAGACATCATCCTGGGCGGGTGCCGGGTATACACAGGGACCGGGGGAACTGCCCTATATATCTATCAGCCTGACAATGGCCAGAAGCGGCCAGCCACCTTGGAAGATTTGAAGCGAATTACTAAACTGGTTGATCAGCTGGATAACATCCATTTGTTCATGCTGCCTACCTATCCCAATGAGTTACCCCCTGAGAAGGTAGATGTAAACCGCTTCTTTGCCGGGCTGGACAATACCACCAAGCATATCATGGGAGGGGTTTACACCCTAGACGGGGTGAAGCAGGTAATACGGATGGCGGAGATAGTGGCCGGTTCCGCTGAAGCACTTCGGCAGCAGCCCTTAGTCTCCATGATAACGTGTAGCATAAGCCCCTTAAAGATGGATGGGCAATATGGTGATCTGGTGGTAGCGATTGCCCAGAACGGCATCCCCTTGGTATGTCCTGCTGAGCCATTGTGCGGGGCTACCTCACCGGTGACACTTGCAGGAAACCTGCTAATCCAGATTGTGGATTCCCTAATGGGTGTAATGCTTACTCAGATTGTCAATCCAGGAACACCGGTTATCTTTGGCTCGGTGGCTACTAACACTGACCTCAGGGATCTCAAGTATCTGGCAGGCTCTGTTGAGATGGGTCTCCTAAATGCAGCCGGCGCCCAGATGGCTCAGTTTTACAAACTTCCCTTCTATGCTACTGGTGGTATGACCGATTCCAAAGTATTGGATGCCCAGAGCGGCTATGAGTCGGCTATCACCAACCTTCTTTGTGCCCTGGCTGGTGCTAATTTCATACACGACGCTGCTGGGCTGATGGAATTCGCTCTAACCGCATGTTATGAAAAGTACGTCATCGACAATGACATACTGGGAATGGTAATGAGGGCTGTTGAGGGTATAAAGGTCGATGATGAAACCTTGGCCTTTGACCTCATCAAGCAGGTGGGGCCAGGGGGTAATTTCGTTACCGCCAAGCACACCAGACGCTTCATGCGTAGCGAACATTACCGGCCCTCCCTGAGCGACAGAAACAGCCGGGAGGAGTGGGAGGCCAAGGGGAAGAAGACCAGCTGGGAACAGGCAGCAGAAATGGTGCCACGAATTATAGCCAAACATAACTACAGTCTGCCGGCAGGTATAAGAAATCAAATACTATCAGAGATGAAGGATATTGTGGACTAACATATGCTGGTAATTGGAGAAAACATCAACGCATCAAGCAAATCTGTTGCCGAAGCCATCGCCAAAAGGGACGGCGAATTCGTTGAGGGACTAGCCAGAGCTCAGGCCGCCGCCGGAGCTGACTTCATCGATGTAAACGCTGGTGCTGGGTATGACCCCAGTGAAATGGAGTGGCTGATAGAGGTAGTTCAAGCAGCCACGGACAGGCCTCTTGTTATCGATAGTGATGTCCCCAGTATAATAGAGGCGGCCTTAAACAAATACCGAGGCGAAAGACTGATAATCAATTCTGTCACTGCCGAGCCATCAAGGCTAGCATCCATCGGTGCTCTGGCAGCAAAACGCCAGTCATGGCTGGTAGCGCTGGCCATGGGAACTGAGGGGATACCAGATAGTGTCGAAAAACGGCTGGCCGCCTGTGAGCTAATAATGAGCCACCTGAACCGGTTGGGAATGGCAGCAGAGCAGATATTCTTTGACCCGCTGGTGTTACCTATTGCTGTCGATTCCAGCCAGGGACTAGTCACGTTGAAGACCATAGAGCAGATTAAATCCCGCTATCCTACCGCCAGGACTGTGATGGGGCTGAGTAACGTTTCCTACGGCCTACCCAATAGGAAGCTTATAAACCATAGCTTTCTGCTAATGGCAGCCTATGCCGGTCTCGATGCTGCAATCCTAGACCCTATTGACACTAAGTTAATGAGCCTCGTCAAGGTAGCCGATATGCTCACTGGAAGAGACCCCTCGTGTAGGGGATACCTTAGGGCTCATAGAAAGGGTACAATAGTAGACTAATGCATACGGAGAGGGACATACAGCTACGGGTTGGGCCGAAAGAAGTAGCCCTAAAAATATCAACTAAAGGAAGATACGAGCTGTGGCACGCATAATACCAGCTGAATTTCATCCTGCCCTATTAGTCATTGACATGCAGAATGGCTTCGTTGCACATGGAGGCTCTTATGAAAAATGCGGAGCTGACATTGGAGCCGATATAAATATATACAGGAAGATCATACCCAATGTAAGGAGGATTATCGATATCTGTCATGAACTGGAAATACCTGTCTTTTATTCGCAACAGGTTAGAGAGGCATCAGGGATAGACCTCCTTACTAAGCTGCATAACATCATACCAAGAAGAAGGCAAGAGTTCACCAAGATTCCTGCATGCGTGAGAGGAACATGGGACGCAGAGATAATCGATGAGCTGCTGCCAACAAAAGATGACCTCGTAGTTGTAAAAAGGAGGGACTCCGCCTTTCAAGATACTGAGTTGGAGCTATGGCTGAAGAGTATCGGGGCTGATACAATCATATTTACTGGCGTAGACACCTGCATCTGCGTTGAAAATTCCGTTAGGGAAGCATTCAACAATGGTTATGATGTCATATTAGTAGAAGATGCAGTAGCATCTTCTTGGCCGAAGTTGCATGAGGCTACACTAACGAAGATAAGGGGTTCCTTCGGCCTGGTCTTGGCTACAGAGCAGCTCATAAATATGCTGCGCGCTAGCAAGAGCGGAGTATCAGCCTTCAGACTTTCTACGGAGTACCTATGACAACCACGCACCCGAAGCACTTTCTTGGGTCTTATGTGACAAGCCATCAATCAGGCTCCACCCATGGAGCCGTAAAACACCGCCCGCTGGCCGCTTGAGATACCAGAGAGGGTGAAGCTGGAAGCAGAAGACAGCCGGCTGGCTAACAAGGCTTTGGATACTAGTGGAACGGAGAGCAGAAATGACAGAGGCCATAATCAGCGCAATTCGAGAAAATGTTGTTCAGGGGAGAGCAACCCAGGACGACGAGGGCCTGGACGAAGGGATGACCGGCCAGCCTGGAGTCAGTGAGCTTATCGATAAAGCCATTAACATGGGTATCGGTGTGGAGGACATAATCAACAACGGGCTCACCGCAGGGATGGAGATCGTAGGACAGAAATTTAAAACCGAGGAGTACTTTATTCCCGATATGCTGGCCTCAGCCGAAGCGGTAGGCGCCGCCATGGAGATACTGGAGCCCCACCTAGCCAGGAATAACATCAAGCCTAAGGGTAAGATAATTGTGGCCACGGTAAAAGGAGATCTCCATGATATTGGTAAGAACATAGTGTCAATATTGCTTCGGGGGGCTGGTTACACAGTCAAGGACTTGGGAAATGACATCGACCCTCAAGTTATCGTGGATGCGGTGCGAGAGGAGGGTCCCCAATTCCTTGGGCTATCAGCGCTGCTCACCAGCACCATGATGCACATGAGAGACATCATCGAAGCACTCACAGAGAGTGGGCTCAGGGATAAGGTGAAGGTCATCGTCGGCGGGGCACCTGTCTCCGAGGAGTTTGCTCAGAATATAGGAGCTGACGGCTATGGGGCTGACGGCTTTCAAGCAGTAAGGATGGTGGAGGCTTTAAACAGTGTGAAAGGTAAACAAAGCTAATGAGTGACACAGATACCTACAATTAGCTTGCCTTGTTACCGGTACCAACAGATATCTTATGTCTCACAGCGAGCCCAAGGTGGACTGCTTTCAAGGAGTGCGTTCACCAATTTGTCCAACTAATACCTTCCCAGATAGTCTCCAAAGGCTCGCCATACAGCTGCCGACCCAACGAGGAGGAATAGAGTGGCCAGAGAAGGAATTCTAGTTCATGCTCCCTATGAAAGAATGACTAACGAGCAAGTCCAGCAAATTCACCAGGCTTCTATGCATATTTTG
>SDBU01009090.1_pt1 | contig 11198 bp, 10 predicted proteins | sample 2277071 | NCBI WGS metagenome assembly SDBU01 (sample SAMN10397929, study PRJNA504765) | marine sediment metagenome | isolation source: marine sediment core GS08_GC12, 126 cmbsf | place: Arctic Ocean: Gakkel Ridge, Loki's castle | collected 2008 | reverse complement strand
GAGCAGAAGTATTTTTTTACCTACGAAAGCTGCTTCTTCGATAGAATGCGTCACGAGGATCAGGGTTATTTTCTTTTCGGAAACCAATTCGAGAGTGAGTAGTTGTAAACCTTCCCGAGTTGGTGCATCCAAAGAAGAGAAAGGTTCATCCATTAATAATAGATCCGGATTTAACACCAGGGTTCTGGCGATAGCCGTCCTCTGACGCTGACCCCCGGATAATTGACCAGGATATTTATCTGCTTGGTCCGTCAGGCGCAATCGATCCAACCAGTGATCTACATCGGGTGGATCTTGGTTGTTAGATGGAGCATGTTTGCCATCTGGACCATAAAACGTGCGTACCCTCAATCCCAATTCGGCATTCTGCCTGACGGTCGCCCAGGGCAGTAAACCATAATCTTGCAAGATCAGACCAGATTGAGGGCGTGGACGGGTGAGAGCTTGACCATCAATTTCTATAATTCCTGATTGCGGGGTGATTAATCCAGCTGCTAGGTATAACAATGTGGTCTTGCCACAGCCGGAAGGTCCCAGGATAACCCACGCCTCTCCTCGATCAACAAACCAATTGAATCCTTCAAATACTGGAATTCCTGGTTGATAAGTGTAATTTACCGAATCAATCTGGATCATGCATGTACTTCTGGAGGGCGCTATTGCAGGAAGAAATTATGGCAGATACTCAGTAGTCACTGAATCATCGTAGGAGATATCTTGCGATATCAATCCCTTCTCCAGACCCCAGGCAACCACATCATCCCATTGAGCTTCGCTCGGCACACTTCCAGTTGGGAAAGTTGGGATCTTGTAGCTGCCAATTAATGGCGCAGGAACCAATTTCTGTTCAGTCAGTAATTCATCCCACTCGGTAGGATTGGCGTTAATATCCTTAGCAGCTTGATCTATCGCTGCCAGGAAGCCACGGATGGCTTCTGGATTCGCATCAATAACGGATTTCCGAAAGGAAATCAGACTATTTCCGAATTCAGGATGGGCGGAATCATCTACGATCGATACAGCACCACCTTGAATCGCTAATGAAGCCAGGGGATCTGGTAAGTTAGCGGCTTCTAATTCACCTGAATCCAATAGTGACATCCTTATCGCAATACTCGGTACCGCAATAGTCACAATCTCTAATGGTGTAAACCCTTCAGCCTCTAAGAATCTGTCTGTTGTATATTCGATCACGGAAGCTTCAGAGATACCGATCTCGATTCCTTTCAAATCCTCTACATCATTGATGCCGCTGTTTTTGGCTGCCAGTATGCGGAATTGCGGAAATTCCGGTGTGGCAGTGCGTGCAAAGGATATGATTTGGATTTGAGTGTTGTCTTGGTTATATAAAAGTGTTGAGACCAAATCGTTGATCATACCATCGGCTTGACCAGCAGCCATTACCTGGTCTCTCTCAGCAGCTGAACCAACTGGGATAAACTCAACCTTAACGTCTTGTGAATCAAAATAACCATTCGCCTGAGCTACATACATCGGTAGTGCATCGAGAATTGGAAGTACTGCGATCTTCAACGTGGCGGGTTCGGTGGTTTGTGCTGTGGGGCTGCAAGCAGCGATAAATATGACTATAACTAAAACAAACATCTTTAAGAACAATACCATTAGTCGCTTAACCATGATTCGGATCTCCTTTAGACGGCCATGTTCGATGGCCTGAAACTAGAGTTAATTTATCCTAATTATATGCCAAGATCCGCCCAAATCCCATCAATTTTTGTCTTGATACTGGGGTCCATTTGAAGTACTTTCGGCCACTCCCTAGAATATCCTTCTTCTGGAAGCTTGGCAGTGGCATCCACTCCAATTTTGCCTCCAAAGGAATGCTGGTACGATGCATGGTCTAGATGATCGACCGGACCATCGATATGAATTACGTCTCGCGACCAGTCGACATTGCCAAAAGCCTGCCACGCTGCCTGGGAGAGATTTTGAACATCGACCCATTCATCCATAACCACAATAGCTTTAGCTAAAGATAGCAATCCGAGACCCCATAAGCCGGAGATAACCTTCCTGGCATGTCCAGGGAAACGTTTCTTCATCGAAACCAGAACAAGGTTATGAAAAATCCCCTCCCCAGGCATATTGATATCGATAATTTCAGGTAAGAAAAGTCGGATTAGGGGTAGGAAGATCCTTTCAGTGGCTTTTCCCATCCAGACATCCTCCATCGGTGGAATACCGACGACAGTCGTTGGATAGATGGGTTCCGCGCGATGAGTGATAGCCGTCACATGAAAGACAGGGAACGGTTCAACCGGAGTGTAGTATCCAGTGTGGTCACCAAATGGACCTTCGGGTAAATGCTCATTTGGATTAAAAAATCCTTCAATGACGATCTCTGCATTGGCTGGAACTTCGAGAGGCTGTGAGACACATTCGACAAATTCCACCGGAGAACCACGTAGAAAACCTGCCAGCAGGTATTCGTCAATATTGGGAGGGAGAGGGGCGGAGGCGCACCACATGCTGGCAGGATCACCTCCGAGAACGATCGCAGCCGGGATTTGTTCCTCATCAATAATTCGGCCAACACGGGCATGTTCTGCACCGCCTTTATGGCGTTGCCAATGCATCAACAAGGTTTTCTCATCGATGACCTGCAACCGGTACATACCTACATTGCGAACCTGACTTTGTGGATCACGTGTGATGACCTGCGGCAAGGTAATAAATGGGGCCGCATCTTCTGGCCAACAGTGGAGTATAGGCATGAAATTTAATGAAGGATTTTCGATTTCAACGATCTCTTGAACCGGTCCTTTTTTTACTTTCTTAGGTTTCATTCCAATCGAGCGAAATACATCTAATAAATCTTGTCCCCGGCTGATCATTTGCCGGAATCCATTGGGTAAGCGCGGGTCGATGATGGCTGCCAGTCGTTGGTTCAACTCCTCCAGGTCATCGACCTCCAAAGCCCATGAAATACGCTCGCGACTTCCAAATGCATTGATAATTACCGGCAAATTCGATCCAGAAACGTTCTCAAACAACAGAGCCTTGTTATTCGCGGCCGGAGATTTACTGATTCGGTCCGTGATCTCGGTGATCTCAAGGTATGCGGATACTTGATGGTCGATGCGTACCAACTGATCGCGCGTTTCAAGCAGATTGATAAATTCCCGTAGATCCTTCATTAGCTTGGTTTCTCCTTCGGAAAACAAAGTTGATTATAGCATGGCACAAGATCAATAGAATCTCTCAATATTCACTTCATTAAAAACTCATTAGACCTTAATAAAATACCGATCCTTGATATTTAGTTAGGCTATCAATATTATCAAGTCACTCAATTGACAGTGATTATTGGCTATGCTACAGTATTCACAAATTCAGAGAGGGTTTTAACTGTTAAGGTAATTTCCATCAGGAGTAGTGTATTCATGAAATCACGTTCTGAACTAATGGTTGACCGCTTGCGCGATCTGCAGGCCTCCTCCCCCGATATTGAGGCTTCAGCTGTTGTAAGTGTAGATGGTCTGAGTATTGCTTCAGCACTCCCGCAGGGTGTGGAAGAGGATCGGGTTTCAGCTATGTCAGCTGCAATGCTCTCCCTGGGCGAAAGAATAGCTACAGAATTAGGACGGGGGAGATTGGATCAGGTGTATATCAAAGGTGATGATGGGTATGTGATCCTGATGTCAGTGGGCGAAGAAGCAGTTCTGACAGCACTGGCGCGCCAAAAGGCGAAACTTGGGTTAATCTTTCTTGATATGCGCCGGGCAACCGAGGCATTGGCTGAATTGATCTGAGGTTGAGTTCAAAATCATGGAACCTGTAGAAAAGAGCGGATATTATTACGCGAATAAATTCGCATTGATTATGTTGGAAGCATTAGAAGATGTTTTGGGGGAGAATGGATTAAAAACTGTCCTTAATCTGGCTCATGTACCCAATCTGATCGGTAATTTTCCCCCTGACAATCTAGAGAAGGCGTTTGATTTTGCAGATGTGTCTGCGGTCAACCAGGCTTTGGAAGAGATTTATGGACCACGGGGTGGGAGAGGGCTGGCGTTACGAGCGGGCCGGGCGACTTTTGCAGATTCATTGAAGAATTTTGGCGCTTTAGCTGGAGCAGGTGATCTGGCCTTTAAAATTTTGCCGTTAAACACCAAGATGCGTATTGGAGTACCGTCAATGGCACGGATTTTCACCCAGGTTAGCGACCAAGTCAGTACTTCAAAAGAATTTGATGATAAATTTGTTTATACAATTTCTCACTGCCCAGTGTGTTGGGATCGACATGATCTGGATAATCCAGTTTGCTTCATCGCGGTTGGTTTATTACAAGAGGGGTTAAGATGGTTATCAGGGGGAAAGGAATTCCGAGTTAATGAATCAAAATGTGTTTCAATGGGGGATGAGGTTTGTGAATTCATTATTCAAAAAACTCCGGTGAGATAATTCATCTCTTTCTGGTTATAATCTTGGCATGGGAATAATCAATACTATTTGCGTAGTGATTCCTACATTTAATGAATCGGAAAATATTTCTGTATTGGTCTCAGAATTAATTGGTTTACCTATTAATGATTTGAATATTCTGGTTGTCGATGACAATAGTCCTGATGGTACCGGCGAGATTGCTGATGATCTGAGTAAAGAATACCCTGACCGCATATCCGTATTACACCGCAATAAGAAGGGTGGATTAGGTTCAGCGTATATTACCGGATTTCATAAAGCTCTTGGTACAGGAACGGACGTGGTTGTACAAATGGATGCGGATTTTTCACATCCACCAGAAAAAATCCTTGAATTAACAGAAATGCTGGTCGAATCTGATGTGGCTATTGGTTCGCGCTATATCCCAGGAGGCAGCCTGGATGAACAGTGGCCTTATTGGAGGAAAAGCCTGTCTGCCTTCGGCAATATGTACGCAAAAACGATCCTCCGTTTGCCGATCAATGATGCGACTGGTGGATTTCGTGCCTGGCGTCGTGAAACTCTGCTGGGCATGCCCCTCGAAAGAGTCCGATCGAACGGGTATGCTTTCCAGGTTGAGATGATTTATCTTGCAAACAGGCTCGGATCTACGATTAATGAGGTGCCATTTTATTTCGCCGACCGCAGATGGGGGAGCTCTAAGATGTCGCTTCGAATCCAAATCGAAGCTGCTTACCGGGTTTGGCTGATGCTTTATGAATATCGTAATCTGAAAACTGTTGCCAAGTCAAAGCCTGATTCTCTGAACATGTAAGTTTTTCATATCCTACTCTGATTGGTGTGGGGATGACAATTCCGTATACAATATCGTCAGAGATTTCCATTCATCTAAACTAAGTGTCTCCGCTCGTCTCATCATGTCTATCCCTGCATCTCCTAACAAATTCTCGATGGTGGTTTTTTTCTGTTGAAGACCAGCAGACAAAGAATTACGCAGCGTTTTTCTTTTTTGACTGAAGCCGGCTCTAGCTAATTGGAAGAAAGTATTGAGCAGTATTTCGGGGATTCTTGGGGATGGATACAGTTCAATCCGTACTATGGCAGAATCTACCTTAGGAGGCGGGTAGAATGCACCAGCAGGCACCCTGGAAACAATTTCTGGAAATCCAAATACCTGTACGCTCAAACCCAACAAGCTAAGTTTTCCATGCTGGGCACAGATTCGCTCAGCTACCTCGCTTTGGATAGTAAGCACGATGCGCGCCGGACGCTTTTTGGCAGTCATTAAATGTCGAATAAGATTAGAGGTGATGTAGTAAGGAATATTGGCGACTACCAGGTATCCAGTATTCGGGATTAAATCGACCAGCTCGATCTTTAAAATATCCCCCTGGATGATTTGAATATTTGGGAAATTGTTGGTAACATCTTTAAGAATCGGGATGAGGTTTGGATCCAATTCCACTGCCAAAACTTTCTTGGCCGCCATACCCAAAAGACGCGTCAAATTACCTAATCCTGCCCCAATTTCCAGGACTATATCTTCTTGTTTAATATTCCCTGCTTCTGCTACGCGGTTGAGATAGGTTGGATCAATCAGGAAGTTTTGACCGAGACTTTTATCTGGTTGGAGTCCGTGGCACTTCAACAAACCAGGAACATCGAGCTGCGAGAGGTTTAAGGGATTATCCACACCACATTCTCCGGAGGAGGCCACAGGAAATAAACTGTTACCCATTGGTGCCAGGAAACATAATCCTCATCTAGATATCCGAGATCGATCATCCTTCCGTTTATACCCCCACCTGTGTCGGCAGCGAGTGCCTCACCGTATCCGGGGACGTACATTCTAGTCCCGTAGGGAATATATTGTGGATCAATAGCCGCGACGCCCTTTGCTAATGGAATGCCTGTTGCAGTTCCATATCCCCCGTTGCTGGTGACATTATAGGAGACAGCATACATATTGAGAGCGCGCCAATACTTTATTCGTCCATCCGGGGTGTCAATCGTACGCTGGGTAAATTGAGTTCCATAGCCAACAATTTCCGATTGCGGTTCTTGAGAGATATATTCAGATTCAACTTGGCGTGATACTTCAATATCGTCTTCATATCGTACACGGACTCGTTTTGTGTTCAGACCATACACCCCAGCTTGAACGATTTTGCGATTGTCTATATCCAGGTCAGGAACCGGTTGAGTCTCTGTGTCGTAAGGTATCGGATCGCTTTCCAACATTAAGTCTTCCTGAACTCGGATTATTTGGATATTGCCATCCTTAGGAATCGGTGTATTCGCACCAGGTTTGCTGAAATCTAATCCTTGAAGTGGGATCCCAGATTCGGATAAAGCCTCACTGACTGTCTCCGCAGTCGTTCGTGATTTTATGATCCCACCAGCATATTGGATAGTGATTTCTTGAGAGCTCTCCAATAGAGCGATGAGTGATCCATTCAAAGGTGTCTCTTCGGAGGGGGATATTCGATCCGCCGCTGCAAGATCGATCCCGCTTTCCCACAAGGCTTCTCCGAGCGTGGCAGCGGTCGAGGATATGAGATTAGATTGACCTTCAACAGATATCTCGATAGTTTGTGCTCTTTGTATTTGAAGACTATGATTTATTCCTGGTGAGAGTAAACTGTCAGTATCGGATGGTTTGCCATCAATAAAGATCTGGTCGCCATTTAACATGCGGATACCTGCCTCAGAGATGAATCTCCCGGGTGATCGCTGGCGAGTGTATTTAAAAATGGTTTCACCATCAGCCTGAATAGTAACCCAGGCTGCTCTCTCAATTGAAATCTCTTCTCCACCTGTCAACCAGCTGGAAAGTGGAATATTTATTGCATCTTCTTCGTTGAGCGCAATCTCTTGTTCACGCAGAAGTCCAGACACAGTCCAGGCAGAGGTTTTAATCTCAGCTGGCTTGCCGTTGATTGTCAGGGTAACGGTTTTACCGGTCCCCAGGCTGATGACGGTGACTCCTACAAGAGCTAACACAACTGCCAGGATTAGCAGGCGAGTTCTATTCATGGACCCTGATTCTAACAGATTTGTTGACTGATTATGGGCATCAACAGGGTAAGATCGTGGGGGTAGAGAAACCAAGTGGCGCGGGAATGTTGCGTATAGATGTCAGGTCTTCTTACCCGGGTTTGCGGTTTGAAGAAAGAATATAGTATAAATGGGCTATGTAACAAAATTAAAAATCCATCGTTCATAAGGGTGGAGGAAATGCCTAATTGGCAGGACTCCGAAGACAGTGAATTAATTAGAATTGCTCAAGAAGGTGAATCAGAAGCCTTTGGCGAGCTCTATCAGCGTAACGCTCAGATTGTTTTTAGATTTATCTATGCGAACCTGAATAATCGCCTCGACGCAGAAGATTTGACCGAAGAAGTTTTCTTACGAGCCTGGCGATCACTGTCCAAATACCGACAAAAAGGAGTTCCATTCCTGGCCTATCTTTTTAAGATCGCTCGCAATGTGCTTATCGATTTCTATCGGCGAGCGGGACGGTCCGGGGGGCACATGTCCATCGAAGAAAAACAGCTTACAGATTTTAAGCCTGATCCTGGCGAAACAGCTATCCTTAATATTGAACACCAGGAAGTACGGCAAACACTAACCCAACTGCGCGAAGATTACCGCACAGTGTTAGTGCTACGATTCCTTAGTGGCTTGTCCCCCGCAGAAACTGGTCAAGTTATGGGGCGGACACCAGGCGCGGTGAGGATTCTGCAGCATCGTGCCTTATCTGCTTTACGCAGCCTATTGGAAATCTAGCTGGCTGAAGTTATAATTGCAGCTTGAAAATAATGATAAAAAATTCGACTCGTAATCAGGATGAATTAAGCAAGATTTTAGATGCTTGCCTTGAGTTGATCGCAAGTGGATCTGGTACGGTTGATTCGGTTATCGAACAATATCCAGAACACAGTGAGCAGTTAAGACCTGCTTTGGAAGCTGCTCAATGGTTGCAGACTCGAAGTGAGGTTTTAAATCCCAGACCTGGTTTCGTACAGCTCTCAAAGCGGCGGCTGGTTAATCGATTCAGGAATAACGGCATTAGTGCAGGGGCGACATCCACAGAGACATTGAGCAGAATTCCAGCATTTTTTCAGGAAAGACGGATGGTCGTTCAGTATTCAGCATTACTTACCTTGACAGCAGTTTTGTTATTCGTGGGTTATCGCAGCACAGACTTTCTGATTCAACGCAGTATACCGGGCGATCCTCTATATGCCACCAAACTTGCTCAAGAAGAACTGCGAGTCTCATTATCGTCCAGTGAAGAAGATGAAGCCCGATTAAGAATTGAATTTGCCCAAAGGCGAGTGATCGAGATGCAAGAGCTGATCTTGGTCGGTCGAGACTCGCTTTTAGATGAGACACTTGATAATTTTAAATTTCAGATGGCTGAAGCAGCTGCAGGGATCTTAACTGTCGCCAAAGTAGACGCAATCAGCGCAGCCGCGCTATCTTCACTCTTTGAAGAAGCCTTAACTGTTCCAGTGAAGAACCTGGTCGGTATTTTGAATACAATCCCTGAATTTACCTCAGCAACGTTTATTGATTCGATAAATGCCCTTACTGCTGAGATATTCGATCTGCCTCCATACGGGACCTTGTTGGTTTTGGCGACTTCAACTCCGACCAGTACTTATACAGTTACATTCACTCCAACAACGGTATCCACTGCAACAATCACTGCGACAACATTTTCGGTTTCAGAGCCCACGTCGACGGTACAAGGGAACGAAAATCTGCCCTTAGCAGATACACCGACTCCTACCAATACCCCAAAGCCAAGAATCGAGCCATCAGTCACACCTACAATTCAACCCAGTAGTACACCGCCACCGACTAGTACTCCAACAGCCACTGTCACTCCTAATCCGACTGATAGTCCTGAACCAACACCAGACAAGACAAAGAAACCTAATCCAACTCCTCGACCGACCAACACCCATCGTCCAACAAGCAAACCCTAAAACCTAAATTTTATCCAAGTAGTTCCTGGGAAGCTCCACTATGATGCACCAGGAAATGTATATTTATGAGTCCCTGCAAGCCAGGGATGTTTTACGCTATCCCTGGTTTTATTGAGTGCCACAGAGAGATTTCAGTTCATTATTCAGTGTATTGCATCAAAAAATCTTGGGAATTCAACGGGCACAAGACCCAGGGTCTTCGCTTGAGTTTGCCGACCACTGATTTCCTCGCAAGGTGGTTGCTGATTTCTTTGTCCGCACTAAACAATGTAATATTTATTGCATTATTATTAGAGATTGCAAAACTGAAAGGTAACAATTTGGTTATGAAACCGTTGTCCTTTAGTGGATACAATTACGGCTGATGATGTTCCATTAGTTCTCTCAATGTCTATGGAAGGAGACGATGGAGAAAAACATATTTAAGAAAATTAATCATAAATTAAGGGCACAAGGGATCGTAGAGTTTGCCCTGGTCTTACCGCTTTTACTCCTATTGGTTTTTGGGATCATTGAAGCCGGTCGCTTGCTGTTCATTTACGGTGCGGTTTTCTCATCCAGTAGGGAGGCTGCCCGTTATGGCTCGGCGGCTGGGGAAATCACCGGGTATATTCCATATTATGGCGATTGTGATGGCATTCGAGCTGCTGCGATGCGCATAGGAAGATTTGCAGGTGTTTCTGCGACGGATGTCTCCATATCTTACGATCATGGCCCGGCCAGTGCTACAAATTTTGCCATTTGCCCCCTTGGAGGCGAAGAATATATTAAGCTGGGAGATAGAATCACGGTTCAGGTTGTGGCTACTTTCCGGCCTTTGCTCCCGTTGGTGAATTTTCAACCGATCCCAATATCCACGATTACCAGAAGGACGATCATCAAAGATGTTGCCATAGAAGGAACACCTCCTTCACCGGTGACCCCAACCATATCCTTCGTGATAGGTGAACAAACAGTTGACGAAGGTGTGGGGGTGATTTCAGTCATGCTGCAGCTGACCGCGGCAATCGATCAAACTGTCACGGTTCCCTATACACTTGGTGGCACTGCCACCAATACCGTTGATTACACGGTGTCTCCAAATCCAGTCGTGCTTCTCCCGGGGGATACGATCGGCGAGATCCAAATCACGATTTACAATGACGATATTGACGAGGAAGACGAGACTGCAGTCCTAATTATGGGTAATCCGACGAATGCGATCAAAGGTACTCCCTTCGCCCATATCGCAACTATCGAAGATAATGACGACCCACCGGTAGTTTCATTTGTATTGGCAGACCAATCCCACCCAGAGAGTATCGATGGCCTGGCCATGCTGCTGCTTAGCAATCCCTCCAGCAGAGATATCACTGTCAATTTCAGTGCCGGTGGGGATGCTCAAGGCGGATACGATTACTCGCTCACCGCGAGCCCCATTACTATCCCTGCCCTGGATCTAACATTTCCAATCGTCATCGATGTCACCGATGATTTGATCGATGAGGTTGATGAGACCATCATACTGACCTTAGGAGAACTCGTTAACGCCACAAAAGGCTCTCCAGATGTCCATCTATACACCATTGAAGATGATGACGATCCTCCGGACGTTTTTTTCACCTGGGAACAACAAAGCGGCGATGAAACTGTCGGTACGATGACTGTTGAGTTTCAGCTGAGTATCGAATCGAGTTTGGATATTACGGTGCCATTTAATCTCGGCGGGTCAGCAACCAGGGATGTTGATTACACAATCGATTCCACACCGGTAGTAATTCCACCTGGAGATTTAACTGCCTCTATTTTGATCAC
>SDBU01009089.1_pt1 | contig 11199 bp, 6 predicted proteins | sample 2277071 | NCBI WGS metagenome assembly SDBU01 (sample SAMN10397929, study PRJNA504765) | marine sediment metagenome | isolation source: marine sediment core GS08_GC12, 126 cmbsf | place: Arctic Ocean: Gakkel Ridge, Loki's castle | collected 2008 | reverse complement strand
GGGCTGGAGTCGTCCGTCTCCCCCTCATCCGCGGGCGTGGTGGCAGGATTCGGGACCCCTGTGTCCACCTCGAACAGGATGGCGTCGTCATCGGTGATGTCGATCTCGTCGACGGTTGGAGTGTCTCCCTCCAGGCCCACCTCGTCTTCAATGCGTGCGCCCAGGTCCGTGGCCAAGACGTACACGTTGTACAGGCCAGGGGCGCCTATGTCAAACTCCGCCTCCCAGGTGCGGGTGGCCACCAGGCTCACCTGACCTGACGCCAGGTTGGAGCCAGTGATTATGGAGTCGCCACCGATCTTGTAAGCGTGGACGGTGGGGCTGCCGGCCAGGTTCTCGTCCGAGATCACCGTTATGGTGATCTCCTCGTCGGTAACTGCGCGGGACGAAGCGGTGCCGGTCACGGTGACCGTCAGGGTGGCGGGGATGCCGTCGTCGGCGTCTACACCGTCATCGTCGCTGGAGTTGCCCGCCTTGTCCTTCACCAAACCCACCAGCAGTATTTCGGGCTCAGCGTCGGAGTCCATGGCCTCGACGGTCAGGAAGACGCTCTCCGGGGCGTCCGAGTACCAGTTGGCGGCCTCTATGTCGACATCGTCGGAGTCGAAGTCGGTCACGGAAACGGAATCGCCGTCCAGGGCCTCGTCAAAGAGCACCTGGATACTGGTGTTCTTGGCGTCGGTTTCGGTCTCGACCAGCTCGTCCTCGGCGTTCCACCAGTTACCCGTGGTGGCGGAGTCGATGGCCGGGTCCACAAAGTCCACCCTTATCTCGTAGGGGTCGCAGTTGCCCAGGGCAGTCCCGCCGGTATCTATGGTGAAGCTGGCCGGGGCGCACGTGGTGTCTGTATCCTCGTCGCTCACGCTCTGGTTACCCGCCAGGTCCTCCACCAGCATCCACCACTGGATAACATAGACTTCCTCGGATTCGACGTAGGCGGAGGGCACCCGTTGCGTTGTGGAGAAGCCCCCGCTGATGGCGGTAACGGTGCCGAGGTCGGCCGGGTCCACCGTGGAACCCGCTGATATCAGCCCGTCGTCTGTGTCTACAGTACGTATGACGAAGCGGATGGTCTCCTGGTCGTCATCGTCTTGCCGCACGCCGGAGTCGGTGTCTGTGACGTCGCCGCTCAGGGTGGGCCTCCCGCTGAGGGTAGCGAACCCGTCCGCGGGGGAGAAGTTGGTGAACTCGGCCAGGTTGCCCTCAACGTCCACCGTGTAGGTGTCCTTGCTGTCGTCCGGGTCGTCATAGGTCAGGGTTATGACATCGGTGGTACCGTCCGTCACCTGAAGCTTGGGCGGGGTTGAGGTGGCGTCGCTGCAATCCTCGGTGGTACACAGCTCGAGCCAGATGCCAAACACGCCGGTGATGACGGAGCCGCTGACGCTCGGGGCTGTAGGCGTGGCGTCGGCATCGATCTCCGTGAGCACCAGGCCTATACCCGCCGACCAAGCCTCGCTGGCGACCTTGACTATGCTTGCGGAGAAGGGCGTTTCGGCGGTGCCGACGGTGTCGGCCCCGGCGGCCTCGTAGTCAACTTCCTGGGTTGTGGTAGCGCTGCCGCCCGTGCACCGCAGGGTGACGATACCGTTCACGCCATCAACGCTGAATATGTCAGTGTCGGTGTTGCCACCTGCTCCTATCGTGACGTCATTGAAGTTGACCACCCCGTCTCCGCTTTTGTCCAGGATGGGCACATTATCCACTTGGACCTGCCTCAGTTCTCCTAGCCCACCGCACACAGGTCCATAGATCAACACCTCATCGGTAATCGCGCTAGCAATGTTCTCGTCGGGGTCATCCACCTGGATGAAGATGGTGGCGCCCGGGTTGGTCCAGTCGATCTCGTCGCCACCCGCAGCGTCCAGGAAAGCCGCCTGGCCCTGGGTGGAGGCCGAGGGCGCGGCCAACGTGGGGATGATGACCGCCAGTGACATCAATAATGTCAGGACTGCTATGATCGGTATGAACTTCGCTTTGCTTTTCACTGCCTAACCCCCTTTATAAACGCAGATGTATACGACAGATACCTTTGATTCATTATGGGTTCGGAAAACCCCGGGCCACAGGTAGTCCCGGGATAGGAGTAACGGATCCGTCGCGAGCCACCCACGGACAAAGGCCCCACCAACGGGTTAGCTCCTGGTATTGACAAACATAATTTCATTAAGACCTCACTCTTGCAGGTCATAGCGGCAACAACCCTTTGACTTTGTACACTATGGCGTTTTCTTTGTCAAGACCTATCGGCCTTGTAATTGAGGTAAATGACCCAACAGGCGCACATCTCATACCCACCACCTGCCAGGCCTTTCCCCAGAACCGACTTACGCTACACAATGCGATAAACGGTGACGAAATCCTTCCGTCAGCACTTAACACTGAGCACTATAGAATAGAGGGCTTCCCTTGTCAATATCCTAAGAGGATAGGATTCGACGGGATTGTTGTGCGGCACCTCCCGCTAAGATGACCCCTCGCCCTTCGACAAACACATGGTGAGCGGGTAGATTCTTCGCGAGGTCTATCCTGAGGAGAGAAGGGCTCAGAATGACGATTGCGGTCCGAACGACACGGCGCTAGCTCATCTCGCTGGCGAGGCCGGCGGCGTAACGGCCCATTTCCTCCGCGAGGGGCCGGTGCTCCTCTCGCGCCAGGGAAAGGTCGGAATCTAGAAGGCGGGAGGCCTCCCGTCTGGCCAGGGTCAGGATGTCCTGGTCCGAGAGGCGGGCCATACGCAGGTTGGGGAGGCCGCTCTGTCGGGTTCCCAGGTAGTCGCCGGGGCCTCTGAATCTCAGGTCCTCCTCGGCCACTGCGAAGCCGTCGTTGGTGCGCTCCAGCACCCTGAGGCGCTCCCTGACCTCCAGAGAAGGCGAGTCGGCCATCAGTAGGCAGTAGCTCTGGTGCGGGCCCCGCCCCACTCTTCCCCGGAACTGGTGAAGCTGTGCGAGGCCAAAGCGGTCGGCGCCGTCTATCAGCATCACGGTGGCGTTGGGCACGTCTATGCCCACCTCTACCACCGCGGTGGACACCATTATGTCTATCTTCCTCTCTTGGAACGCCTGCATAGTAGCCTGCTTCTCCTTGAGAGGGATGCGCCCGTGGATCAGGCCGAGCCTCAGGTCGGGGAAGACCTCTTCGGAAAGGCGGCGGTGCTCCTCGACGGCCGCCCTGGCCTGGACGGTCTCCGACTCCTCGATAAGCGGGCAGATGATAAACGCCTGGCGCTCGGCCCTCACCTCGCGACGTATGAAGTTATAGGCCCTTTCTCGTTGGTCCGGGGTGACCCGCCGGGTTCTGATCTGCTGTCTGCCGGGTGGAAGCTGGTCAATGGTCGAGATGTCGAGGTCGCCATAGAGGGTGAGGGCCAGTGATCTAGGTATAGGTGTGGCGGACATGGCCAGCAGGTGAGGCCTTCCCCCCTTCTCTCGTAGAGAGGCCCGCTGGGTGACGCCGAAGCGGTGCTGCTCATCTACGACGGCCAGGGCCAGCCGAGGGATCTCTACCTCCCCCTGGATCAAGGCGTGGGTCCCGATGATAATGTCTACTGTGCCTGCGGCGAGGCGCTGGCGCATCTCCTCCTTGGCCCGTCGCGGAAGGCTCCCCAGCAGAAGGCCTACCGATATGGGTCTGGGGAAGGAGTCCAGGTACATCGAGAGATGGTTCTCTCCTTGAAGGGGTCTCGCCAGGCCAGGGAGCAGGTTCGAGACGCTGATGAGGTGCTGCTCGGCCAGGATCTCGGTAGGGGCCATGAGGGCGCCCTGATGTCCGTTGAAGACGGCCACCAGCAGGGCCGCCAGGGCGACCACCGTCTTCCCACTGCCTACCTCTCCTTGGAGCAGCCGGCTCATGGGTTGCTCGGACGCCAAATCGGCCAGTATCTCCTTGAGGACCTTGTCCTGGGCCGGTGTGAGAGTGAAGGGTAGGCCGCCCAGGAAGGCTTCCAAAAGCTTGGACTCTGCCTTGAGGGGAATACCTTCGCCCCTCTTTTGCCAGGCCCGCTTGCGCGAGAGGACCGCCAGTTGCATCAGGAACAGCTCATCGAAGGCGAGGCGCCGCCGGGCGGCGTTCTTGTCCAGCTCGCTATCGGGATAGTGGGCCTGAGAGACGGCGTTGTGAAGGCTCACCAACCCTGTGCGATGTAGAAGCTCGGCGGTAAGGAATTCCTTTAGCTGGGGCACACCGATCTTCAGGGCCAGGTTGACCAGACGGCGCAGGGTGCGCTGGGGCAATCCCTCTACCGAGGGATAGACCGGCACCAGGCGCCCGGTATGCACCAGTTCCTCCTGTCCCTTAAGGAGCTCGTACTCCGGGGACTCCATGACCTTTCGGCTCTTAAAGACGCTGACCTTTCCGCTGACGACCAGCCAGTCTCCAGAATGGAAGCTCTTGGCCAGGTAGGGCTGGTTGAACCAGACCACCCTCATGTTGCCCGTTTCATCTCCCAGGACCGCCTGGGTGGACCTCATGCGGCGGCCCAGGGTCACTTCCGAGGCCTCCCACACCGTAGCTACGATGGTCTGCTCCTGACCGGGAACAAGATCGGCGATCTTGCAGATGTGGGCAAAGTCGTTGTGGCGTCTCGGAAACAGGTACACCAGGTCCCGGATCTTGTGGAGGCCCAGGCGGTGGAACCTGGTGATGTTGGAGGAGGTAACCCCTCGCAGGCGGGTTATGTCGTCCTCTAAGGTCAGGTCGCCGGGAGAAGGCTGGGCCTTGGTCTCGGGTTTCCTTTTTGGGGTGGAGGTCTTGGGCCCCTGACCCTTGTCCAGTAGTTTAAGCCTGGTCAGTATCTCGGAAGCCCATCGCTTCCGCTGGGAGGAGAGCATCTGGCTGTAGAGCGGCAACCGCCCCAACAGTGGCTTCAGGTCTGCCTCCCATCGTTGAAGGAAGCGGTCCAGGCCTCCCAGGACGGCGGAGTCGTCGAATTCGTTGTTCTGCTCCTGGAGCAGTATTTTACCGAGGGAGTAGATCTTTGAGCTTCGCTGAAGAGCTTGTGGAGGCATGGTGCTGGTCGGCCGTGTAGGTTGCCTGTCGATGGGGTCTAACCCTTCCTCCGAAGGGCTAGGCCCAGGGCCCCAGGGCCGAGGTATGTCCCTACTACCGGCCCAACACGGCCCATTATGACCTGTCTATCTGACACGAGGTGGCCGAGACGTTGGGCCAGCTCCCCGGCATCTTCAGGGGTCGTCGCATACAAGATGGAGATTTCCTCTAGTGGAGCAAAACCCTCGGCAATTTCGCCTATACGGTCAAGGGCCTTACGCCGTGTCCGGCATCGTTCCAGGGGATGGACCACGCCGTCCTTAATGATGAGCACGGGTTTAATGTTAAGAAGGGACCCCAGGAAGGCCTGAGCCTTACCTATCCGTCCCCCTTTCCGAAGGTACTCCAACGTCTCTAAAACGCCGAAGAACTCGGTGTAAGGAGTGACGCTTTCCACCACCTCTCTGGCCTCTTGCAGCCCTGCTCCCTTCTGCACCGCCTCGGCGGCGGCCATAGCGATGAGCCCCAGTCCCATGGAGGCCTGACCCGTGTCCACCACCTCTATCGGACAGCTAACCTCGGCCTGTTCCTTGGCCTGTATCGCCGAGTTGTAGGTGCCGCTCATTAGAGAGGAGATGTGAATGGACAGTATGGCGTCGGCGTCTTGAGAGAGCCTCTGGTACAAATCTACGAAGGCGCCCACCGAGGGCTGGGAGGTGGTGGGTAATACAGAGCTACTCTGTAGGCGCTGGTAGAACTCGTCGGGGGACAGGTCCACACCGTCCAGATACATCTCCGTGCCGAAGTGGACGTTTAGGGGCGCCACCGTTATCCCCAGCCTGGTTGCCAGTTCCGGGGGCAGGTCAGAGGTGCTATCGGTCACGATCTTAACACCCATTTAATTACCCTCCTACCTCTTCTTTACTCTTTACTCGATGGAAACGATGTAGTGGTAATGAGGCTGTCCCCCGTAGACCTCCTCCACCTCTACCCCTGGGAAGGCCTCCGTGACCTCTCGTACCGCCATCTCGCTACTCTCCTGGGTCAGGTTGCCGCCCCGGTAAACGGTCACCAGGTCTCCCTTGCCCACATTGGCCTTGTGAAGAAGCTCCACGAGCACTTCATTGGGTTCACTTCCCACGGCAACCAGCTCTCGATCTAGTAGACCTATGATCTGTCCCTTCTGGACCGAGGTACCGCCTATCCTGGTAGACCGGACGGCGGCGGTAATCTCACCGGTGCGTACTGCCGTACGAGCCTTCTCCATGCGGTCCAGGTTCTCGGCGAAGTCGATCTCTGGGTTGAAGGCCAGCATGGCGGCTATTCCCTGGGAGATGCTCTGGGTGGGGACCACCTTCAGGGACTTCGTTGACAGTCCGCAGGCGTGCTGGGCTGCGGGCACTATGTTACGGTTGTTGGGGAGGATGATGACGTTCTGGGATGGGACGCTTTCGATCGCCTGAAGGATCTCCTGAATACTAGGATTCATGGTGTCTCCTCCATGTATTATGGCGGCCGCTCCGCTGGTGGAAAAGAGAGTCTCCAGGCCCGCCCCGGAAGCCACGGCAACGACACCCATAGGGAGTTCCTTGAGCTCCCGCCGGCGCGCCTCCAAGTACTGCTTGTGTTGCTCGTCTATGTTGTCTATCTTTATCTGGGATAAGCCGCCATAGGAGATAGCCTGGCTCAGTATCATACCAGGGTCTTCGGTATGAACGTGTACCTTTACTGCAGTCTTATCTCCTATTACCACTGCCGACTGTGCCATGGAGGCCATCTTTTCGCGCATGGCGTCGACATCTAGGTCCTCGCCCTGGATAAGGAACTGGGTGCAGTAGCCGTAGATCTCTTCTTCGGTAGCCGTAAGGTACTCCTCGTGGACTACTCCTGTCACATCCCCTATCCCCACAGGCTGCTCCACCTCGAACTTGAGGATGGCGACGTCCTCACCCTGAACGTAGATAAGGAACCCCTCCATGATGAAACACAGGCCTTGGCCCCCGGCGTCTACTACTCCTGCCTCACGGAGTACATTCAGCAGGGTTGGCGTACGCGCAAGGGAAACCTTGCAGGCATCACGGGCCGTCTGGCACACCTCCAACAGGGTGCCTCCGGCGATGCCCTTATCGAGGGCCGCCTGGGCAGACTCCCTTATTACAGTGAGGATAGTCCCTTCAACGGGCTTGCTTACCGCCTTATAGGCCCAGGTGGTCGCCTCCTGGAGGGCATAGGCCAGCTCCAATCCGTTGAACTGGTCTTTGCCCTTCAGGCCTTCTGAAAGCCCCTTGAAGAACTGAGACAGTATAACCCCGCTGTTGCCCCGGGCTCCCAATAGGGCTCCCTTGGCCATGACCGCCGCCATCTCTCCTACCGAGGTGCTCGTACAGCGTTCCGCCTCCTGATCTACGGCCCTCATGGTGAGAACCATGTTGGTGCCGGTGTCGCCATCGGGTACAGGAAAGACGTTAAGGGCGTTTATGGCCGCGACGTTTTGCTCCAGTATAACTGCCGAAGCGGCCAGCATCTTGCGCAGGTCCTGGCCGTCGCACTGTTCCCTGTTGATGGTAATTTTGTCGGCCATGGAGTCCCCAGCTTGCCGAATTCGATGGGTTATGCTATCTTAATAGTACCAGAGGCGGCCCACGTAGGGCATACTAAGACAATCCGCCTAGTGGTAGGTGGATTGTACTCAAAGAATCGTTTCAGGTCAAAGGGGATTTCCGATGGCCAAGTGTCAGCTCTGTGGCAAAAGTAGCCAGTCCGGCAACAATGTAAGCCACTCCAAGAGAAGGACAAAGACCCGCTGGCTGCCTAATGTACACCGAGTCACATTGACGGTAAATGGCAGAACTCGTCGTGTGATTGCATGCACCCGCTGCCTAAGAACCCAGCACAAAGTGGCTTGATAAGCGCAGGATTGCTCAGCCTTTCGACTCCTCGGCGGCGAGGAGTTTTTCTATCTGCGGGTCCAGTCCACTTCAAGGCTATTTTGGTGGAGGTGGGGGGTAGTGGTGCTCCTGTCGGGTTTGCCCACTTCACAAAGAGAACATTCATGGAATCACGGAGTTTACCCACTCACTGATAATGCTCTCCAAACGGGTCAGGGCATCGGCGCCCAGGTATGCAATAACCGTCATCTTAATCATACTAGCAGCGCCGTTATAGAGCAGATACTTTCGAAAAGGGTACCTGACGCCGCCGGCAATAAGGCTGGCCAAGTCGCCCGGGAGGATGGGTATCAGGGCGAAGGTGAAAATGATCATGCCGCCGAAGCGCCTCATGAGCCTTTCTATCCAGAGAAACCATCTGCTCTGCCGGGCGCTGCCGGTGTTGATAGCTCCGGCGATGTAGGCGGTGGAGCCGCCAAGAGCCCCTCCGAGACCAGAGGCGACGCCGATGAGTAACGGGTTGAAGTCCTGGGCCATGATGGCGATGACTATGCCACCCGGTGCAGGCAAGATAATGGTGGCACTGCTAAGGCCGTTGATTATGAAGGCGCCCAGATACCCCCAGTCACCCAGGGACAGGATGCGGTCACGCAGAAGATAAACGGGAATTATGATTGCCAGGCAAAACCCAACGGTGAGTTGTGCCTTGTAGCGCCAGTCGATGCGGTCGGCACGGCGGATGAGGCGGCTTAGAGGATTGGAAGGCCGCGCCGCGGTACCTTCAGCCGTTGCGTCAAGAGCCACCCCCTGTGGTGGAGGCTTACTGTACACACCGCCGTTGGTCTTACCGCATCGTCTGGTTTCCGACTTCACTAGTCCCCCCCCCCTGCTAGGCCATAGTTTAGCCTCTCTACGAAAGCAGGACAACCACTTGAGGTTTCTCGAATTTGGGATCCGGAAACATTTGACCGGCGCCCAAATGAAGGATTACGCCGACGACAGCCGCAAACCCTTTATGGGGACGAGGGAACTCTAGGCCGTGTCTTGAAGGAGATGTCAAACGCCCAAGGGAGGCAGCCTTGCATCCCGCTAGGGAGCAGGCCTGTACTGGGGCGCAAGAGCAGGTGCCAAAAATGTGGTGGCGTTCAAAAGGCCCGCAAGGAATGGGAGCCGAGGAGGCCGAGGCTGGCGAGCTACAGCAGCCACAGTCCTCGACCTCGACCAGATCCATCTCCAAGATCTTGGCCACCTCTAAGGACCGATACATTGTAGGCCACCGTCGTGCCGTCCAGAGCGCAACCTGGGAAGTAGCTGTACCTTTTCATTTCCTCCCTCCTGATTCGGCGTTTTCTGTAATTGTCGCCCACTCTTTGGCGTCCTTTATCTTGTTGGGTTTCAGCGACAGGCGGCCCTTGGAGGAGAGGGCCAGGCTTCTGGGGGGTAGCTTTCGCCTGGAGTCCAAGCCCAAGAAGAGTGCCACCGTCAGCGTCGAGGTAGCGTCGAGGTAGCGGCGTAGGTAGCATCCCGGAATACGGGGCCTCTCTAGGGACATCGAGCCCCTAGAGAGGCCCCGTGTAGCGCCACATTGCTGCTCCGTTGAAAAGGCTACCGGCCTTTGGGCCAAAAAGGACCCTGTCCTCGCAACGTGATTGTACAAAGGCATTGACGCAGACTGCCTGATCGGGTAGCCTGCTAGCCAGTGCTGAAGGGCTAGATCAACCTAATAAGGAGGGAGCCGGTACATGAGATTGAGTGTTTTCTTTCTGGAGACCAGGCCTCACTTCCTACTATTATCTGTGGTGCTGGCCTTCCTGGGCGCAGCGATAGCCTGGTACGATGGGGCCTTTCATCTAGGCTATGCTGTACTGGCCTTTGTAGGCTTGCTCCTGCTCCACATCAGCGCCAACGTACTGAACGACTACTTCGACTACAGGAGCGGGGTAGACCTCAAGACTAAGAGGACTCCCTTCAGCGGCGGCAGCGGCATTCTGCCTGCCGCGATGCTCCAGCCGGTTCAGGTACTCTGGCTTGGCCTAATCGCCTTCCTTCTAGCTGTACCCATCGGTATCTACTTTGTGCTAGTGAGTGGTTGGGCTCTGCTGCCCTTGCTTGTGGTAGGTGCGCTATGTGTGTTTCTCTACACACCTCTTCTGACCAGGATGGGATGGCCAGAGTGGGCTCCGGGGGTGGCGTTGGGAACGCTGCCGGTCTTGGGAGCCTATTTTGTTCAGACCAGCGCCTATACTCTACCCGCCGTCATTGCCTCAATACCATCAGGGATCCTGGTGCATAACCTGCTCTTCCTGAACGAGTTTCCCGATGTAGAGGCCGATGCGAAGGGTGGTAGGAAGACGCTACCTATAGTCATGGGCAGGGCGAGGGCCAGCATCCTCTATTCTATTTTGACGGTGGCGACCTACGCATGGATAGTTGGTGCCGTCGTAGCTAGAGTAATGCCGGCATTCTCCCTGATAGCCCTGCTGACGCTCCCGTTGGCGGTGAAGGCCATTCAAGGAGCTCGCAAATACGATGATGAGGCCAAACTGGTGCCAGCCCTGGGCAGCAATGTCATGGTTGTTCTGGTTACCCAACTACTTCTGGGCGTTGGCTATATCCTGGCAGGGGTCTTCTAGCCGTCCCCATCGAGGTCGCTGGGCGTTTCATGTCTTCGACTTAGCCCCATGCCGTCTCGCCCAATGCTCTTTCACCGCTTCTACCGCCTTCATGCCTATGTGGCAGGTTGGCATCCGATAAGCGACTTCGATCTTGTCGCTGGTATTGCCGACCACATTAAGAAGGGCAAAACCTTTGACTGCGACCACAGGCGGCATCAGGTTACGCAGGTCCTTGGGGGAGAGCTAGTGAACGAGAGCCTGAAGACCAGAGAGGTGTACAAGGGGTATGCAAGGGGTATGAAGGAGACCTCTTTTGCTGGCCGCCTGGCCTGCGCCATATGGCCTCAGGTCAGTTTCGCGCCTATTACGTGCAAACTCCTTCAGGATATTGGCGGTGAAGAAGACTGTTGGGGGGTACAACCGGGGAATGAGTGAACAGCCAAGCACTCATGATTGGGACGCACTGGTACTTGCCGGAGGCGAAAGTAGACGTGTGGGCTTCTCCAAGGCCCTGTTACCCATAGGTGGTACTACCCTCGTGGGTAGGGTTGTGGCCTTGCTGCGTCCCATGTTTCGACAGGTGATGGTCGTGGCGCGGGAGGATGAGGCGGGCCTGAACGAGCTGGGTGTGAGGGTGCTCACCGACGATCGACCTGAGCGAGGCCCTCTCGTGGGGCTGGCCCGGGGGCTCGCCGCAAGCGATGCACAGT
>SDBU01009088.1_pt1 | contig 11200 bp, 10 predicted proteins | sample 2277071 | NCBI WGS metagenome assembly SDBU01 (sample SAMN10397929, study PRJNA504765) | marine sediment metagenome | isolation source: marine sediment core GS08_GC12, 126 cmbsf | place: Arctic Ocean: Gakkel Ridge, Loki's castle | collected 2008 | reverse complement strand
GGATGGCTGTTGTCCGGGGGAAGGGCACCCCGGACAAGGTCTTCACGGAGCTAATGCCGGCTCTCTACGGCTCGGTTTACACACTCAAGTTCGACCTCAAAAAGAGAGGCCTCCCCACCTTCAAGGTCGGGGGACTGCGTGCCCGCTATCCTGACGCCCATCGTGTCCCCAAGGATGAGTGGACACACATCATCGGTCTGCCCATACCGCAAGATACCACCACGCTACCGCAGAAGTTGCCCGGCGTCGAAGTCAAGATTGAGACCTGGCAATACGGTACCGCCGCCCAGATTCTCCACCTGGGTGCCTATGACCTTGAGACTCCCACAATAGAGCGCCTGTTTAAGTTTATTGAGGACAGTGGCTACCAGATTATCGGCGACCACGAAGAGGAGTATTTGACCAGCCCCGATGCCAAAGTCCCCAAGACCATTATCAGGTACGTTGTTCAGAAGAAGTCATAAAACTTCCGGGGAAAGAGCGTCATATCAAGAGTAGGATGCCTTGCCGGAAAGGGGACAACTATCGCTTATTCTCGTGGGGTAGCTTGATATTTGCCTGGTAGCGCCTCATCCGCCAATCGCGGTAGGCTTTAAGCCCTTCATCGTCACTGATGACATGCCAGTAGCGATAAAAATCGGAGACGTAGAACTTGGGGGCAAAGTCGGTGACCACGGTGATCACGCGATCGGTAATCTTCTCTACCTGCCTGACGGCGGTGGCCGATGCCGCCGGCACGGCAACGACTATCTGCTTGGGTTGGCGGCGTCGCACCGATTCCACGGCAGCCATCATGGTGTAACCCGAGGCCAATCCGTCATCTATGATTATGACGACTCTGTCATTTACCATGAAAAGCGGTCTCTCCCCGCGATAGAGCAGGCTCCGCTTCTGGATATCGCTCCTTACCTTGCTTACCTGATACGTTATTTGCTGCTCAGAAAGGCTGAGGCCCTTCAAGACATCCTGATTAAGAATGGTAGTGCCGTCATCGGCGACGGCGCCGAAGCCCCCCTCGGGGCGCAGTGGTATCGGAATCTTGCGGGCAACAACAAGGTCAAGGTCGGCATTGAGCGCCAGGGCTACCTGAAGCGCTACCGGTACACCACCATTGGGAATGGCCAGCACGATGACCCCCTGGTTCTTGTATCCAGCAAGCTTGGTGGCCAGCTGTCGGCCGGCATCGTAGCGGTTCTCAAAGATTGGCTGCTGTCTTGGGTGGGGCACTCTCGGTCTCCTCTCGGGTTTCTCTTATCAGCCTTTGGCCATAGTCCAGCAGAAGCCTGGTGTACTTCTGAGAGTAATGCCTGCTATCCAGGAAGGTCTCAAGCGCCTCAAGCGGGGTTATCTCCTCGGCGGTGCGGTCTCCCAGCCTGAGCCGGCTCTCCCGCTTAACACTCTTGACAATGGTAAAGTAGTGAGCTTCTTTTAATGCGCTTTTTATGTCCCCATCCCTTATCCGCCCTTCAAGCTCCTGCGGCAGAGCAATCTCAAGACGGACGATAGCGTCTTTAGCACCGGCCTCGTTTTTGGCAATTGCTTTCAAAACGGTCTCCGTTGGCTCCGTTTCCTCCTGCAAAAGGTCAACTTCAATAGTGACGAAGCGACGCCCCTCAACCCGGTGGAAGCCATAGGATACCTTTCTTTGCCCGGACTCGGCATCCGGTTCAATCTCCACCAGATAAAAGCCCTTGTCGTCGTTCTCATCGCCGAAGTCCAGTCGCTCCAGACTGCCGGCATAGACCACCGGCGGCTTTTCACAGAGAACCTGATGGCGATGGATGTGCCCCAGGGCAATATAGTCAAAGGCGGGATTGGCCACGTTGCCTGGCAGCAGCACGTGCTCCTGTCCGATGGTCATTATCCCTTCAGAACCGATGCGAGCGCCAAAAACCCAGACATGTGCCGCCAGAATGGAGGGAAGTTCAGGCTTCAGCTTTTTGGCGTTATCAGCGATGATGCCGGTCAGCACCTGTTGCATCCTCTGGTTGAGTTCCTCAAAGTTGAGGTTCCTGGCGCTTTCCTGGCCCATCAGGGCGCTACGTCTCAGCCAGGGCAGCGCCACAATCTGGATACTGCCGCCGCGGGTGGCAATTTCATAAATATCGGGGTGATTGGCAACATGGACGTTTTCAATCGTCAGGGTGCTAAAGATTTCGGTGGTGGTAGCTCTGCCGATAGCGTTGGGCAGGTCATGGTTGCCAACGAGGAGGAAGGTGGTAATACCGCTCTCGGATAGCCGCTTGATGCGCCTGGCGAACTCCCGCTGCTGTGTCTGGCTTGGGTCGCGGCTCTTGTAGGCATCACCGCAGAAGAGGACCAGGTCTACGCTGCTGTCCACTGCGTAGTCCACCAGCTGGTCAAGGCTGGATAAAAAATCGCCGAAGCGGGATGACAATCCGCTTGACGGGTCGATGTGGCCGTAGCTCTCTATCCCGAGGTGCAGGTCGGCAAAATGGATAATTTTCATCTTTTTATGGCTAGAATCCCAGCCAGTGGCTTCCACCGGGGGGCAGGATGGAGAAGTCTTCCCCGCCAAGCTTGGCGGCCAGCGTTGCTTTAAGCTCGCTAACGGGCACTCTAATCTGCTTCATGCTGTCGCGCTCACGGACGGTTACCTGATTATCTTCCAGGGACTGGAAGTCAACAGTGACGCAGAAAGGAGTGCCAACTTCATCCTGGCGACGGTAGCGGCGGCCAATACTCTGGGCATCGTCATAGCTTATCATCCAGTACTGCCTGAGGTCGCTATAGATATCTCTGGCCAGCGCCACCAGCGGCTCCCTCCGGCTTAAGGGGAGAACGGCTGTCTTGTAGGAAGCGAGAGCCGGGTGCAGCCGCAGCACCACCCTTATCTCATCCTTGTCCGGCTCCTCATCATAGGCATCAACGAGGAAGGCCAGCATGGAACGGTCAACTCCGGCCGACGGTTCGATAATATAGGGAGTTATGTGCTCCTTGCTCTCTTCATCAAGGTAGGTAAGCCCCTTGCCGCTGAACTTGGCGTGCTGTAACAGGTCAAAGTCACCGCGATTGGCGATACCCTCCAGTTCCGACCAGCCCATCGGGAAGAGGTACTCAATGTCATAACAGGCACAAGCGTAGTGGGCCAGCTCTCCGGTGGTGTGCTGGCGCAGGCGTAAATTCTCCTTCTTTATGCCAAGCCCCTGGTACCAGTTGAGCCGCTCATTTAGCCAGTAGTCAAACCACTCCTTATCCGTCCCTGGCTTGACAAAGTACTCTATCTCCATCTGCTCAAACTCCCGGCTGCGGAAGATGAAGTTACCGGTGGTAATCTCATTGCGGAAGGACTTTCCTATCTGGGCAATGCCGAAGGGGAGCTTTTTCCTGGTGGTATTTACCACGTTCTGAAAGTTGACAAAAATGCCCTGGGCCGTTTCCGGGCGCAGATAGACGATGCTGGCTTCGTCCTCAACCGGCCCCATAAAAGTCTTGAACATCAGGTTAAACTGACGGGGCTCGGTAAGCTCTCCGCCACAGCCGGGGCATACATTTCCCGCTATCTCATCAGCCCGCCACCTCAGATGGCACTGCCGGCACTCCGACAGGGGATCGGAAAACCCTTCCAGATGGCCGCTGGCCTGCCATGTCCTGGGGTGCATCAAAATGCTGGTGTCCAAGCCGACCATATCATCTCTCTGCTGAACGTTAGCCCGCCACCAGGCCTGCTTCACATTTTGCTTGAGCTCTACTCCCAGTGGGCCGTAATCCCAGGTACTGGCAATACCGCCGTATATCTCACTGCTTGGGAAGACGAAGCCGCGCCGGCGGCACAGTGAAACGATCTTCTCCATTTTGTCCTGATTTAGCTGTTGTTCAGTCACTACAATATCATCCCTCGGGCTTGTGCTGGCTGTCGTTATCAGTAGAAATTCGGGAATGCTTATATGCCTGGATGAAGAAAACTGTTAAGATAACGCCGCCGATGGCCATTATAATCAGGGTAAAGAGCCAAATGGGTACCAGGTGCATGCTATAGACATTGTAGCTGAAAATATCCAGCATTACAAAAGCGAGTACAATTTGGGGCAGGACCACCATGTTGCCCATGATAAGTACCACCCTCTCCAGATTTAGGGTGCCTGCTGCCTGTCCGGAAGATCGCCCCAACCTGGAGGTGCTCCAGATAACCACCGCGGCGGCCAGGACAAGAAGAAGCTGGGGGAGTATCACCAGTAACAAATAGCTCTGGCGGCCAAACCAGCCCTGGGGGATTCCGTCCGTGCCAAAGCGGTAGGCCACCTCTGCTGGCATCAGGTGATAGGAATAGGCAGCCAGGACTATCGACAGCATCAGTATCACCAGCGGCAGTACGATATATCTCCAGTGGAAGGCTAATTCATCTGTCGCTGTGGTTTTCTTGCCCGGCTTCTCGTCTCTGGCTACCTGCTGGCGCTGCCGGAGATACCAGGCAATGGCAATCCCCACAGGGAGGCCAATCAGCAAAAGCAGCCCGACAACCAAAATTACAACACCCATTTTAAGCCGTCATCAAACTAAATACGTAAAAACTACCAGCTTTGACATTGGATGTCAAAGAGGATGCCGGAAAGAACCTTGTGCCTTGTGGTTGGCCAGAGCTGATGTTAGAATTATCCACGGGCAAATAATGATACTTGAGAAATTAGTTGTTGGGCCACTTGCATCCAACTGTTACATAATCGGCTCGGAAACCGGCCGTTCAGGGGCAGTGATAGACCCCGGTGACGACGCCCGGCAAATCCTTGCCAGCATCAGTAAGCTGGAACTTGACATAAAGTATATCCTTCTCACCCATGGCCACCTGGACCACACCGGCGCCTTAAAAAAGGTCAAGGAGGCCACCGGTGCCAGTGTTGCTGTTCACAGCGCCGATGGTAAGAATCTCAATGATTCGTATTTAAGTATGTTTCTGGGTGTTTCTTATCCAGAGCTACCACCGCCAGACCGCTTGCTTGAGGATGGTGACACCATAGACATCGGCAACCTTAGCTTTACCGTGATACACACGCCGGGACACACTCCGGGCGGCATCTGCCTTCTAGGGGAGGGCATCCTGTTTAGCGGGGATACCCTTTTTAACTATGGTATCGGCCGGGCGGACTTGCCTGGCGGCAATCCCCAGCAGCTGATGGAGAGCATTCGGCAGCGGCTCTTGAAACTTCCGGACGAGACAAAAGTTTACCCCGGCCACGGCCCTGATACCACCATCGGAGCCGAGCGCCGGAGTAATCCCTTTCTTATATAAGTCCGCCAAAGCCAGCCAGAACCGGAGCCAGCACCAGAGCGATTATCGAGATTAGCTTTATCATGATATTCAGTGACGGACCGGAGGTGTCCTTCATCGGGTCACCGACAGTATCGCCGACCACGGCTGCCTTGTGCGCCTCCGAACCCTTGCCGCCATAGGCTCCCGTTTCAATCCACTTCTTGGCGTTATCCCAGGAGCCACCGGCGTTGGCGAAGGTTATTGCCAGAATAAAGCCAGTGATGATAGCTCCAATCAGAAAGCCGCCCAGAGCCAGCGGTCCCAGAATCAAACCGATCACGACAGGGGAAGCAATGGTGATAATACCCGGAAGCATCATCTGCTTGATTGACTCCCGGGCACAGATGTCAACACAGCGGGTGTATTCGGGCCGGGCGGTTCCCTCCATCAGCCCAGGTATTTCACGGAACTGCCGACGGACCTCGTTGACTATGGAGAAGCTGGTCTTACCGACGGCATTCAAGGTTAAGGCGCAGAAAACAGCGGGTAAAGCCGCCCCCAGAAAGAGACCGGTGATGACGTGGGGGTCAAGCAGGCTGATATCGGCCAGGCCGATGCCCGCTGCCTGCGTGTAGGCAAGAAGAAGAGCCAGCGCCGTCAGGGCGGCGGCGCCGATGGCAAAGCCCTTGCCGGTAGCGGCGGTGGTGTTGCCCAGCGAATCCAGAGCATCGGTTCGCTGCCTTATTTCAGGCGGTAGGCCCGCCATCTCGACGATGCCACCGGCATTATCGGCCACCGGCCCGTAGGCGTCGGTGGCATCCTGAATGCCCAGTGTCGCCAGCATGCCGACGCCAGCGATGGCAACGCCATAGACATCGGCAAAGTTGTAGGCGACCATAATTGCAACAGCGATGAAGAGAACCGGGGGAAGAGTGCTCAGCAACCCGTTGGCAAAGCCGCTGATGATGTTGGTGCCGGCCCCGGTCTGGGATGCCTCCGAGACGCGCAGGGTCGGCTTATACACATAGGAGGTGAAGAAGTTGGTGCTCTCACCAATGAGCACGCCAGCGACCAGACCAACCAGGATCGCCCAGAAGATGTTGATATCGGCATCTAGTGCCCAGACAACCAGGAATGAAAAGACTGCCGTCAGGATTGAGGCAGCGAAGGTGCCACGACGGAGCGCATTGAGGAGAGCTGCCATTTCCAGTTTTTCACTCACCCTTACCAGGAAAATGCCGATTATAGAGGCCAGGATTCCACCGGCGGCGACCAGTATGGGCAAGAACCAGGCAGTGGCTAAATCGGGCACAAGCGACCTGCCCAGAGTAGCCGAAAAAAAGGCTATCGTACCCAGTGTTACAGTTGCGATAATCGAGTCGACGTATGATTCAAAGAGGTCGGCACCCATGCCGGCGACATCACCGACATTATCGCCGACAAAGTCGGCGATGACGGCGGCGTTGCGGGGGTCATCCTCGGGTATTCCCTTCTCCACCTTGCCCACAATATCGGCACCGGTGTCGGCAGCTTTGGTGTAGATACCGCCGCCAACCCTGGCGAATATGGCTACCGAGGAAGCACCAAAGCCATAGCCGGGGATAATTATAAGAAAGTCTGGGTGGTTACCGAAGGCAAAGTAGAGAATACTCAGGCCGATGATGCCTATGCCGACCACAGTCAGGCCCATAACCGAGCCGCCGCGGAAGGCAACCCGGAGTCCCTGGCTAAGACTCTTCTGTACTGCCGCCGCCGTCCTGGAGTTGGAGCGGATGGCAACACTCATGCCGATGAAACCGGCAAGACCGGAGCTAACGGCACCAAAGACAAAAGCCAGAGATAAAAGCCAGCCCAGGTTGGGCACCACCCCCAGTATAACGGCCACCACAACGACAAAAATGGCCAGAACCCGGTATTCCCTCCCCAAAAAGGCCAGGGCCCCCTCTTTGATGGCGGCAGATATTTCCCTGATCTTTTCCGAGCCCTGTGGCTGTTTCATCACGTAGTAAGCCAGAAAAGCAGCCACCATCAGACTCAGGATTCCGGATAAGACAGCGATTATAACTGGATCCAATCAAAGCCTCCTTTTATTTGATTCATAGATTATTGCTAAAACCTTCAAGCCTGTCTTCCAGGCGTTTCTGCTGCATGGTCAGTGTCAGGTCGCTGCGCGTCCTTTCCAGGACACCCCGGACCATATCGGTAGTGCGTCTTAGACCACCGGTTATGGCATCGGGGAAGTCTATGGTAACCAGCACGTTATAGACATCATCCATAGCCCGTAAATATTCCTCGGCCCGTGACTGGTCGCCTCGTCTCAGGCTGTCCAGGAGATAGCGACGGAGTTCACCCATCGCCTCGCCCAGTCCATTCAGGTAAGGGGCGTAGTCAACACCCAGCTCATCGGGGCCTGGTAGCTTTGCCCCCGATACTAGAGCTAGGGTAATACTGCCCTCGGCAAACTCTCTCTGGGCGTTCCACAGAAAGCCGATGTTACGCAGTTCACTGCAAGTATTCATACCCTTCTCTGCCTCGGATATGAGCTCATGAGCCCGGGCAAGCATATCACGGGCGACGTCAAACTCGCCGCGATGCAGGGCGCGGATGGCGTTGCTGCAATACCGAATGGCCTCGCGGCACAGGGGCAGCGCCTTCTCCCGGGCGGCATCTTTTGCCTGAAAGTCAGCCCTTACCCTGTCGGCGATGGAATCAAGGTCATCTGTCAGCTGGCTCATTCCTTCATTCCGATTCTATCCACTATTTGCCTGGTTGCCGTTTCCGGTGATTCGGCAGCCATGATGGCACTTATTACCGCCACCGAATCAGCACCGGCAGCCACGACTTCAGCAGCATTGTGTTGGCCTATGCCGCCTATCGCAACCAGCGGCAGAGCTGTCGTCTTTTTGATGGCTCTTAATGACTCAATCCCGACTGCTTTCTCTTCAGTTTTTGTCGATGTCGGGTAGATGGCACCGGCAGCGATGTAATCGGCGCCTGCGGCAGCAGCCGCTTTCGCCTGTTCGGCATTGGTCACCGAGCAGCCGATGAGTTTATCCAGTGGCAGAAGTTTACGGGCCCCGGCAACCGGCATGTCCTGCTGTCCCAGGTGCAGGCCGTCGGCACCGGCAGCCAGGGCCAGGTCGAGGTGGTCATTGATTATATAGAGAACATTGTTCTCGGCGCAGAGTTGCCCCAGATATCTGGCAATGGGTAGCAGTTCTCCTTTGGCCGTCGTCTTGTCGCGCAGCTGAACTATGCTGGCACCCCCCTTGATTACCGCCGACGCTACCTCGGCATGACTGCGCCCCTTTAAGAAATCGGTATCTATGATAGCATAAAGCCCAGAGATGCGTTCGGCTTTGTCCCTGCGTAACAGTCTGGAAACCAGCTCTCGTTCCAGCGTGTAGAGACTGAACCTGGCCTGCTTGAACTTAGCCGGTTTCAGATTGACATCCCGGGCTTTGGCCAGCTCCTCAATTACCCGCATAGACTGCTGGAGGCGTCTGCTGTTGGCGATAATGGTTTCGAATAGTTGTCTTGTCCTCTGCTGCTGCTCAAGTTCAATGTCAGCGCCGACATCTCCCTCGGCATCACGGGCCTGAAGCAGCCGCTGGTTGAGAGCCTGGTCGACAGGTATCAGCTCATGACGCATTGTCTTCAGCCTTTCTGTTAGCGATGCATCATCAAGCGTCAACCTGGCTACGTCTTCCAGCAGTCGCAGGCTTTCCCCGATACGATTCAGATTGGCATCAATAATACGAAATTGGTCTTGGTATGACACTCCCATCATTGCTCCTTCGGTTAAAGTGGACAAACGGCTCATTTTATCATAAGTAGACAGGCAGGGTAAACAGGCTCTCAGGATTCACTTATGGCGTTTTTGATTAACTCGATGCGGGACGGCTGGCCCCTCTGGTCCAGCTCGACGGCAACGAAATCAATGCGCAAGGATTCCGTCTCAGGCCGCTTATGGCCCTGGAGGTAACTGAGGGCGGCGGCTATCAACCTGGCTTTTTTGGTCTTGGTGATGGACTCCTCCGGACTGCCAAACTCCCGGCTGGTTTTTGTCCTGACCTCAACAAAGACAAGGCAGTTCTGGTGCTCGGCTACGATGTCAATCTCACCTTCAGGGCATCGGTAATTGGTTTCCAGGACACAGTAGCCCTGCTTCTCAAGGAAGCCTCTGGCCAATTCCTCCCCCAGTCTGCCGGTTTCACGGCGGCTGTGCGTCACTGGCCAACCATCCCTTTGATGGGCTGAAAAGATCGGCGGTGAATGGGTGATGGCCCAAATCGCTCCAGGCCAGTTACATGTTTCTCCGTCCAGTATCCCTTGTTCTGTGATAAAGCATAGCCGGGGTAGAGCCTGTCCTTCTCTATCATGAGGTGGTCCCTGCTTACCTTGGCCACTATCGAGGCACAGGCAATGGAAAAACACAGCTGGTCACCGTTAACAATTCCTTTCTGGGGCAGAGATACTCCGGGCAGACGCAGGTAGTCTATGAGCAAACTATCGGCTGACGGTGACAACTGAGCTATCGCCTGCATCATGGCTAGCTGGGTAGCCCGGACTATGTTCTTGGCATCTATAACCTCGTGGGAGACGATGCCAACTCCTATAGATATTGCCACTTCCCGGACATGGCAATAAAGATACTCTCGTTTCTTTGGGGTGAGCAGTTTGCTGTCCCTTACCTGCTCCATCCAGGGAGCCTTAAGGCGGCGGGGCAGGATAACGGCAGCGGCAACCACCGGGCCGGCCAAAGCGCCGCGGCCAACTTCATCGAGCCCGGCGATGGAACGATAGCCCTGCGAGGCCAGATTAGCCTCTTCAACAAAGGATGGAATGGTGTCATTAGTCATGAAAACTCTCACATTAAGAAGGTCCAACGGTTTCGATGACGCCACCGCCAAGCACCTCTTCACCCCGGTAGAAAACTATGGACTGCCCCGGGGTGATTGCCCGTTGTGGCTGGTCAAAGCAAACCCGGGCGCTGTCGTCTTCAAGGTAAAGGCCCACTGCCACTGCCGGCGATTTATATCGGATTTTTGCCGTGATGTCACCTTGATCCCGGGGGGCCTCACCCGAAATCCAGTGTAACTGGCGGGCAAGAAGCTGGCTGCTCAAAAGCGCCTCTTCGGGGCCTACGACAACCCGGTTATTACCGGCATCAAGCCGGATAACATAGAGACGCTTGTCGGAGGACAGCCCCAGGCCCCGCCTCTGGCCGACAGTATAGTAAGCCAGATCCTGATATCTACCCAGGACCTTGCCCCCGGTATCAACGATATCGCCGGGCTGTAAAGGGATATGCCGTGAAACGAAGGAGCGATAGTCACCAGAAGGTATGAAGCAGATATCCTGGCTCTCCCGGCTGGTATCTACCGGCAGGCCGAGGGCGACCGCTTTTTTCTTCACCTCCGATTTATGCATGTGACCGATAGGCAGCATGAGCCGCTGCAACTGGCTCTGGCCGATGACATAAAGGAAGTAGGACTGGTCTTTCCGGGGATCGACGCCCTTAAGCAGGCGGTAGCCATCGGCCGACGACTCAGTCCGGGCATAGTGCCCGGTTGCCATAAAGTCGGCACCTAGTTCCAGTGCCTTCTCCAGCAGGGCATCAAATTTTATGAACCGGTTACAGGCGACACAGGGATTGGGGGTTCGCCCCCGGTAGTATTCATCGCAAAAATAGTCAACCACCCTACGGGAAAAAAGCTGGCCGAAATCAACCACGGAATGGGGAATACCCAGCTTTCGAGCTACCAGGCGGGCCTTTTCTGGAGCCGGGGAACCAGCAAAGAGCTGCATGGTGATGCCCATTACCTTAAAGCCCTGCTCCTTGAGAATGGCCGCTGCCTGCTTGTTGCCGGCCTTCTTGGCAACGTCAAGCCAGTTCTCGAAATCGCGGGCGACACTCTCCAAGATCAATTCCGGGTCATAGGCTTCGGCGAGGTCTTTGCCCGTCAGCTTCTTCACCACGGGCGCCCA
>SDBU01009087.1_pt1 | contig 11200 bp, 7 predicted proteins | sample 2277071 | NCBI WGS metagenome assembly SDBU01 (sample SAMN10397929, study PRJNA504765) | marine sediment metagenome | isolation source: marine sediment core GS08_GC12, 126 cmbsf | place: Arctic Ocean: Gakkel Ridge, Loki's castle | collected 2008 | reverse complement strand
GGTGATCCCGCCGTTCGATGCCCAATCCGAGACGTGCATGGGTTGCGGCGCGTGCGCGTTCATCTGTCCCACCGGCGCGATCGACCCGAAGGATTTCTGCGAGCGAAACGGATGTTTGATCCGCCAGAATAAGAGATAAAACTTTAGCGGTATCAAGGACACTTCCACCGCCAAGAGCAACAATAGCAGAAAACTTCTTGCCCTTAAGCGTTTCCACAAGTCTGTCAAGCGCATCTAATTCCGGATTTGGTCCGATACGATCATACACGGTTGTATGGTCAGCGCCAATGTGGTGCAGGATTCGAGCTGTGACCCCTCGCTGTGAAAAGCCGCCTGTCGTAAGAAATAGAATCGGGCCTACTGGCAAATTCTTGCTCGCTTGTCTAACCACCCCCGCCCCGGCAAAAATACGGACAGGGTTATAGTAGTGCCACATGATGGCCTCCTGTTTCTTCTCCATGGGCAGAATCCATAAATTTCTTTTTATTCTGTTCAGCAGAATCGATTGGCCGTCCGAGGTCCTTACGCGAACCGGTACAAATGCATATCTCAAAAAAGATGGGGCCCGCTGCATCCGAGATCATCGGCCATGCCGCACGCATGGTATCGGTGCTTTCTGCAAGAAAATAGTTCTGATATCCACACGCCAAAGAAATTGCTTCAAAATCCATTTTATCCGCACAGGTTGACTGCCCGCCAACAGACTCGTGCGATGCATTATTGAGAAGAATATGAATAAATTTTTTTAAATGATTAAAACCGATAATCGGCAGTGCTCCCAAATGCATAATCATCGCACCATCACCATCCAGGCATACGACTCGACGATCGGGCCGGCCCAACGCAGCGCCCATGGCAATAGACGATGCGTGCCCCATACTCCCGACCATAAGGAAATCGCGGGGATCCTCTCCCCGGGAACGACGCAATTCGAATAGTTCGCGGGATGTCTTTCCGGTTGTGCTGATGATAAGGTCTTCTGGTGTCAAAAGATCAAGCAACAATCGAAGCGCATCTTCACGCTTCATTGATGAGTGAACAGCTTTGACATTAGTGTTTGGGTATTCTTCAAAAGCACCCTTACGAATAAGCAATGCGACAGGAGAATTTCTTTTTTTCAATTCTGAAATTGCCTTGAAAAGGTCCTGCTTAAAATCACTATCTGAGGATAATACCCAAAAGGGTATCCCTATCAATTCAAGTTGAGCGGGAGTAATCAGACCTTGTTTAATATGCTGAGGCTCATCTTTTACTCCTGGTTCGCCCCGCCATCCAATAATTAATAAAACGGGAATACGATAGACCGACGCATCGGTTAACGAAGTCAATGGATTGATGCAATTTCCCAAACCTGAATTTTGCATATATACCGCACCGGTTTTAGCGGTTGCCAAATGGTAACCGGCAGCCAACCCGATGGCATTCCCTTCGTTTGCAGCCAGAACATGTTTTTCTGGTACACAATGGTCGCAAACATATGCATTAAAACTCTTCAGTAGTGAATCCGGCACACCGGTAAAAAAGTCAATGCCGTTTTCTTTTAGAGTATTGAAAAACGCACTAAGTGACAGCATTTATTTAGTCCCGGGAATCAATTCAAGGATTTCTTTAATACTCATCATGTTATTTTCCGCTTCAAACGGACCATGGTGTTTAAGGATCGTTCGTGCCGTCTTGACCATTGCAGGATAGGCGCTACGCAACAACTGATTCGCATATATCACCATGTTTATGCCGTTATCAACCAACATCTCTTCGGTTACGGTATTAAAACTAGAGGGAACAACAACAAGCGTTTTTCGATTTTCAAATTGATTATATTCGCGGCAAAAACTAAATATTTCGTCAGGCTTTTTTTCACGGCTATGGATCATTATTCCGTCTGCCCCCGCATCCAGATAGGCTTTTGCTCTTTCCAAAGCATCTTTATTTCCCTTTCCGAGAATAAGACTTTCAATCCGTGCAATTATCATGAAATCGCGTGTGGTTTGCGTTTTTTTCCCAACTTGAATTTTATGACAAAACCCCTCAATACTATCCTGCGTCTGCTCAACTTCTGTTCCTAAAAGAGAGTTCTTCTTGAGACCGGTTTTATCTTCGATAATTATTGCTGATATACCAAGCCGTTCGAGTGTTCTAACGGTAAAAGCAAAATGCTCTGGCCTTCCGCCGGTATCTCCATCGTAAAGAATTGGTTTTGTTGTTACTTCAAGAACATCATGTAGTGTACTGATTCGTGATGTTACATCCACCGCTTCAATATCAGGCTTGCCTTTAGCTGTGGAATCGGTAAGACTGCTCGCCCACATGCCGTCAAATTCCTGCCTGCCCGTTGTGGTATCGAGATGAACGTTTTCAATAATAAGCCCGGTTAAACCATTATGCACATCAAGTAAGCGGACTATACTCTTAACATTAAGCATTCTACGTAAAGACTTTAAACGAATCTCTGGTGTCGTTCCGATTTCTTTCATCGCATCGTGAATCTGAGTAGATGAAATACCTTTTGTATAAGGTACCTCGACAAGTTTACCACCCCATTTCGAAAGTGTGTCTAAAACCCTCTGCCGGGTTTTCTGCTGGATACCGGTTTGCCAGTCATCCCCATGAACAACGTAGTCCGGCTTAAGTGCTTCCAAATTGGGAACATAGTCAAGAGAATTCTGGGGAATAACAAACGAAACGCCCTTTATGCTTTCAATAATTTGGCGCCTCTGCTCAAACGACATAAAGGGAACGCGCTTGTAGCTTGCTATCGCTTCGTCAGTCAGCAAACCGATGATGACTTCGCCAAGTTTGCCCGCTTTTTTTATTATGTTCAAATGGCCAGGGTGAACCATATCGGCACTCATGGCGACATAGACTTTTTTTATTTGTGACATGGGGTTATACTACTCCTATAAACCGACTATTTGTTCTCGTATCTGTTTTACCCTGTTTTGTGCAATAAAAAGCATTTTTTGCCCGATCTCGGACATAATCTTAATATCCTTTAAACATATCTTTTCGAATGGATCTTTCATAATATCAAAATATTCTTTTACACACCCGTTTTTTGTCTCTTGGTCGGGCAACACTTCATAAAGCAATTTATTTGTTTTACTTCTAATACAAACCTTGATCGGTTTTGATCTAAAGTCACATGGCCCTGGACCAAGATGTTCCATAATAACATATTCTCTTTCCTGTATAGCTTGATTTCCCACATCAACCCCCTTAAAAGATTCTGGGATTGAAATATTTAATAACTTTAACAATGTTGGGGCAATATCGAGCGAGGAACAAAGTTTTTTTATTATTCTGAGTTTAATGTCTTTATGTATAAACGCAACAGGAATATGATATAGTTCATCATGAAAATCTCTTGCGATATGAGTATTACTCCTGATTGGCCATCCTGCACCATAATGACCATGGTCAGACACAAGAACAATTATTGTTTTATCTAATAATTCCTTCTGCCTTAGACTTTCAACAAGACGCCCTATTTGCAGATCAGTATATCGAACCCCATAATCGTAAATTGGATTTCCAAAATATTCTCTTTGTTGTTTTATTTCTTTTCTAAGCTTTTTTAATGATGAAATGTCGTTTTTGGCATTTTTATCATATGGAACATCAAACGTTGTAAAGTTATTATCGTGAATATCGAGCAGATGAATCCACGCAAAAAAAGGCTTTTCACTTTGCCGCTTATCAAGCCAGTGAATAAAATTATCAACAAACCACCCACTAGATGGAAATCGTAATTCTTTTTTTAATATTTGATGTAAACAGGTTTTTATCACGCTTTTTGACACTCTTCCTTTTCTTACTAATTGCAATATATGTGGGATAGTTTTAATAAGAAACCATTGCGCCCTTCTTTGATTTACTTTTGCAGCGGTTTTGCACTTGCGAGCATTTACTATTAACATTATTTCTTTTAAATATTGGCATGCATCACTATTCAAAAGATTAATGATATAAGTTTCTTTATTTTCACTAAATAATTCTTTTTCTTTTGTAATTATTTTTATTACTTCCCCAAGGCCATAATCATGAAGGATTAAAGACTGTTTTATATTATTATTGTTAACATTATTATGCACATGCTCGCAATACTTTATTATATCTATAAATAAAGTTTCTAAATAGTCATCAAGGACAGAAATAAAATATTTTATTGTTTTATTCTCAGATTTCCACAACTTTTGAAAATATGGTATATTATCATTAATATCCGCAAAAAAACGAAATAGATCATACAAATAATAACATTCTTCAAAACCACGATCCTGCTTTCCGAATGAAGGAGAATAATCAGTTACAAAACGAACTGTATCATAGCCATTATTTCGAAAAATTTCGGCAAGGGATATTTCCCTTCCACTGATTCTTCGTGCATATCCCCCGCAATCTAAAGGAAGCGATGAAGTTTCTAGTCCAGGATAAGCAAATTCGGTAGGACAACCCACAGAAAACATATTTGTGAAGTACATATTTGAAGACATAAGATTATCAATTACCGGCGAAGGGCTCGGCTTATTTCCGCCGATCCCAAGACGATCATACCGCAAGGAATCGATAATAAGATAAATTACATTTTTATTATTTGTCATTGAATCTCGATCCATGTTCATTATTTATTAGAATTTCGTTTTAAATTATTTTTCTGGTACTATGTGCTCTCCCTGGCAAACAAAAAAGCCATTTCTTTCTTACTATTCCTTTTAATAAATAAATGCTTATCGCATAAAAATTAATTCCGATAGAAACGCTAACGACAATATTAAAAACCGATTCCACTTTTAAAATATAATTATTGAATACCGTTACCACTAAAATCATTGCTGCAGACGAAATCAGAATCGTCGGTAAATTTAGTCCGGAATAAATTGCTTTAAAATTTACATTCAAACTTCTGCACCCTAAAACAAAAAACAAACAGTACAGATTATTTTTATATTTTCGCGCATAAGTCTTCTCCGGTTATGTTGTTGGCTCGCTTTCTTATATGCAAGTCAATAGCTGCAGACGCTAATTCGGAAGAATTTAATCTATCTTTACAATCAGAATCAAAATTAAGATATGATTTTAAGAATTCTTTTTGATTTCTTATCTGACTTTTCTTCCATTGCAAAAAGAATCCATTATGGTGCACAATTTTCTCTAAAAACTCATACATCTTTTTAGCATCAAAAACATAGGTTGCAGCATCTTGATATATTTGCCATCTTTCCTCTAAATCTAGTATTACAGAAATAACAGGTTTTTCAAAAATCATAGCCTCTATGCCAAGGGTGGAAAATTTAGTAATCAGCAGATCCGCGGCATTGAGTGCGTGGTAAGGCAGCATTTTTTTATTAATCAGAAAAACATTTTTTAAATCATTGCCATGCTTAATCATTTCTTCTACAATACCCTCATGGTGGCCTGGATGCGGCTTTACCAACAAGGCCACGGATGGCTGCATGCTTACAAACTTTAGCAAGGCGCTCAAAGTGGCGGCCTGTTCGCTGCCGGACATGTACCCTCTCATAATCACATTCGAGTCGTATAGTATATATCTGGAAAATTTTGAAGGAATCCCTATGGTCGCAAAAGACTTATCACGACTATTCTTATTTTGAAACTCAACAATATTGCCAAATTGCGACATTCCGGCTAATGCGATTTTACCGGAAGACACTCCTCGTTTTTCGAAGTATTTTTTGTGCCAGTTCCCAGCAGCTAAATACAAATCAATTGCTTGATCCTCAGTATCATATGGACTTTCTACAGGAACCCAGTTCCAATAAAATATTAATGGTCTTTTATTTTTGCTTAATTTATTCAGCACAAGATATCCTTCAGGCGATACACCCTCACTCCAAATCTTGATGCCCAGAGGAGAACAATTATTTAAGTAATTTTTTATAGATGTATTAAAAATGTACCTTGGCATTAGCTCTGCTAATAAGAAAAACCGCACAGAAGGCCAAAGAGAATGTGCTAATGGCACAGATTTGTATTGAAGAAAGGGGAGAGATAAAAACTCCTGATATCTATCTTTAGCTGCCCACCATGTCGACAAAACACCCAAAAATGCAGTGAAAACACAAGACAATGGCGCGCTTTTCTCTAATTCTTCGGCCTCGAGTCCCTCTGCACGTATCTGTTTGAAACCATTTGGTTTTGTATATCTTTCAGTTACACTCCAACAGAGCGCTATCGGTTTATATCCTTTACGCTTCAAAGCCCTCATAATTGGCACAATATTTTTAACGTGTTTTTGTGCTGAACTACAAAGCTGAAAAACAACTTTTTTATTAACGACTTCGCTGTGTTTATATTTGTATGATTTATCAAATTTAACACGCAGAAAATTAAAAAGGTAATATAACCCTCTGCCATAGATTTCTAAATATTGACGGATACCAGAAGATAGAATTTTTATGCGGGAATGTCCGATAATTTTAACATGTAATCCTCTGCTTTGTGCTGTTTCTATTAAAATGTTATCTTCCCATTGCATACCAGAATAGCTTGAGAGAATTACCTTTTTAATATCATAACTATCAAACAAATATAAATAGGAACGAATTAAAAGTAATAAATCTTGAATACGTTGTGTAGTCATGCCACCTTCGCATTGACGTACCCAGAATAACAACTCGCCAAAAACCCCCCATTTTTCATTTGCAAGCGATCTCAGCCACTTATTAACAATTTTGAGAAATCCAATCACATCATCAGCAACATTGTAAAATGACTCCATTTGCTCGATCCAAGATATTTCGTCTATCCATGAATACCTTTCAGCTTCTTCGTGAACCCTTGGATCATCTGATGCCAAAATATATCGACTTTGAGCCTGAGGCCTAAAACTCGAAAGTTTGCGCACCGATTTTAAGTCTCGGCAAATAATTAGTATATTATTTGAATTACGCATATCCGTTACCTGTAAACAAATCCTTTCACAAACTGCAATTCCTTCTTTGAAAATGTCCCCAATATCAAAAGCCCGCCAATGTATACAATAATACCTAAAACTACTTCCCCTGTAACCATTGCCACCGAATTAATCTCCCCTGCCCTGGATAATACCAAAAACAATAGAGCGACCATGAACAACGATGCCGTCACAGATTTCACTATCAAGATCGGATGCAAATCGACCATCCATTTCTCCTTTTTAACGATTTTATTGATATATATGAAGGCAATAAAATAGCTCAGGAAGGTTGTTATGGCGGCAACGATAATGTTCCTGAAAAAATAGAGCAGGATTAAATTTGCCAGCAGATTAAATAATGATGCAAAAACATTCATTTTAAACATTGCATAAGTTTTAAGGCGCACAAACAGGACATTTGAAAGGATGATATTCAAGCCGTAAAATAGTGTTCCCAACGCCACGATTGGTGTTACAAGGTAGGCATTTTCCGCAACCTCGCTGTTGGCTAAAAGGGTCAATATCGGTTTGCCGAGAATCATGCTCCCAAAAATGAAGGGGATTGCCATGAGCAAAAAGAACTTGATGGAATAATTGAGCATTCTTTGGGCCTCATTTTCCTTATTGCTGTCCACGGCCTTGGACAAAAGTTGTGGCATGGCAGTTCCCATTGCCTTAGGGATAAAAATTATAAGGGAACCCAGTACATATCCCGGGTTGTAGTAACCTACAGCCGAAACGGTCAAATAAAATGCAATAAAATACCGATCGCTGCCGGCCAAAATAAAATCAACAATAAAACCAAGAACAAGAGGAAACCCAAGTTTGATATCAGAAATAAGGCTTTTTATACTGTAGAATGGAAATCTGACTCCGATCTCCCTGAAAATAATCCAGAAGCAGGGAGCTGCTATCAAAAAAGCGGAAGCGGCATGGGACATCACAAGGACATTTATGCTTATGTATCTATAACAATAGTAAAAGAGCAGGATAAGCCCGATATGGATGTAAGGGAAAGATATACCTGCCGTTGTCATGTAGTGAACCCTGGATGTATATCGGAAATAGTCACTACCCTGGGAGTAAAGAACATATAAAATCAGAAAACAGGGTATTATCAACACGGAATAGTTGATTTCATTTTTAAAAATGTAAGCATTTATTTGTCTGTGCAGAATAACTAATAAGGCTGAAAAAAGGAGTATGGAAAGCATCTGGAAGAAAAATTGTGGATAAAAAAGACTGCGACGAGCAGTCATATCCACGGCTGACGGCATAAACCTCTTCGCCTTGAAGCCGGCGCCAAATGATGAAATACCGAAAACAATGCCAAGAATTGATGAAAGTAGTATAAATCCACCATATATGGTAACCCCAACAGTCTTGATAATAATAGGCATTAGGATGATGCCCTTCATGTAAACCAGCGCGACACCAACAATGACAATAATGTTGTCTTTGACAAAAGAACGGTAATGAGAATTAAAAGTCAACTGAATTGCTTGCTTGAAAATTTACTCTATTAGCATATTACAAGACCAAACATCTAATATGCAGATTTAACGGTACGTTGATTCAAGGACATGTGAAAAGTCAAAGGCATTGCGCATAGCAACTAAATTAAACAAATCGAGAAGATACATATTTTCACTTTATCAACTTTTGCTTACTCTGAATAAGGCCCGCATGTGCTGTCCCTCTTTGCGTGGGATATTTTCCAATTCGGACAATTTTGCTTCTTGCACTATTTTCAAGTGCGCTTCAGGATCTTTGCGGCGTTTGACATCTTCTGCCCATGTCAAACCGAATTGATTTATTTTTAGGACATCGAATCCAAATTGTTTGAACAACATAACTAATGATTGTTTCGAAAAAAAATGAATATGGGGCGAATCACCGCTCTCCGTTGCATAATACTCCTGATTGCAATCCGGCACTTCAATAAAAAGCAGCCCATCATCGGAAAGCAGGTTCCTAAGGCAACGAGCTGTCTGTTTTATATCAACCACATGTTCTAACCACCCAGAGCCATGAACATAATTGTATTTTTTTCTGCTTTGAAAAGGAAAAAACGTGGCAATTAAATGGATATTATTTGCGCTGTAATAGGGTGCCCATTCTACTCCAGGTTCAACGACATTTAAATTTACTTTGGCTGGATGGGATGCGCGGATCAATCTAGATATAAAGCCGCCGGCTGCGCCGATTTCCAGCATATCGATATCTTTGAAGTTTGCTAAATATTCTTTCACAAAATTATACTGTCCACATGCGCGCGGGTCTTTTAGGTACAAGGAATCATCATTATAAGCACGTTCATCGATCCTATATGATTGCCAGTACTGCCAATAAACGGAATTGTAATATTGTTCCACTAATTTGGGATCTAACCATTTATTGTATTTGCCGTGTCCACAATCATTACACCTTACAATTTTATGTGATGGAAAAGTTGAAAATAAGGTCTTCATGCATAAACTGTTCAAGCGCGGAAAATGCTTTTTCAGCAATCCAGCGAATAACGCCCTCAGGGGAAGTAAAACGATGGTTGCTACAAAATGCTTTAGATACCTTATATTTTTCTTGTTAAGATGATTGCTATAAAGATACGAAAGAAAATTTGAGCTACCGCAAATTGTGCAATTTCCCATTTAAAAGCACCCTTTATATCCATCGTTGATGAGAGCCATTTTGACTGTACTTTTTATTTACATTGTCACAAAAACACAGTAAATCTTTGATCAGTTGATTATCCATTTAAAAATTTTTTCCTTTGCTAAATTTGCCGGAAACCTCTGAAAGTCGTGTCTCTCTCTCGATAAAGCTTTTGGGCTTGGTTTACTATCTTTGCCTTCTGATTTTTATAATAATTGTCAATTAAAATCATATTCGCTTCCCAAAGCGCCTCATGAAACTCATCATCCGACATTTCTGTAAAGTTTACTGACAACAAATCGGAATTTATATGTTTTTTCTCATAGAAATCTTCTACATCTCTTAACAAGCCTTTTTCAATTGCATGATAATAAAGTGGGCACCCCGGATATGGTGTAACTGGACGAATAGTGCGAAGTTGGGCACCATCATCATATTTTAGCAAAAACGCGACGTCTTTCTGCAATATTTCCTTATTTTCACCAATATTACCGAAAATGATATTATAACCAGGGCTGATTCCTGCTTTCAGAGTGGTTTCAATTCCGCTTATAATTTGCTTAGTTGTCAGTGCCTTATTCATATTTTTTAGGGCGGCATCATCAAGTGACTCAATACCATAATTAATAAATACGCAACCAGCATCTTTCATCAGACTCAAGATGTCTAATGTAGCGTAATTTAATCTTCCACTACAAAACCACTTGAATTTTAATTTCGACTTCATTATTGCTTCACATAATTCTACTACTCGTACGCTAGAAGACATAAGCAGCTCATCGGCAAATTCAATATAATTAATATTATAGTCCTTATGAAGGTATTTTAACTCTTCAATAATTGCCTCCGGGCTTCTTGCCCGGTAACCTTTGTCCATTCGATAGCAGAAATTACATTTAAAAGTACATCCTCGGGACGAAATCACCGGCATAAAAAAGTCTTTATTAGTGGAATGTGGGTCTCTCAAAAGCCTATAGCATTCAATTGGAAACATATCGTAAGCCGGCCATGGAATAGTATCGATATCATGGATGAGAGGCCGGCTATCATTGAGTATAACTTGATTACCGTTACGATATGCTATGCCCTTTATCCGGTTGAAAGGTTTCTTATTGGAGATAGCATTTAGGAGATCAACAATTGTTTCTTCCCCTTCACCTATAACAGCAATATCGGCCTCCGTTTTTTTCAGGAAGTATTCCGGTTCGGGAGAGGGACCATGTCCTCCCAAAATATAGTATTCAGGTTTGTTCTTTGAAGCATTGATTGCCTTGGATATCTTTAAAAGCTTTCTATATTGATAGTATCCAGCAATTACCCCCAAACCAATGATATCAAATTTATTGTTGTTTAAATAATCTGTTAAATGTTCTTCAGGATAATGGTGTACATCCTGATTATAAATTTCTACCTCATAACCCTCTTTGCGAAGAACTGATGCAATATAAGCTGTTCCAACCGGGAAATAACTTATATAGGAATCATTGTCGTATACAACCAAAAGAATGCGCATTTAAACCCCCTTTATAGCCCACTTTCCGCACATAAAAATTTGAAAAATTTGGACTTTTCATACTTGACTTTATAACCAGTACTCTTTTTCTGACATTCCTAAAATATTAATTATTT
>SDBU01009086.1_pt1 | contig 11200 bp, 8 predicted proteins | sample 2277071 | NCBI WGS metagenome assembly SDBU01 (sample SAMN10397929, study PRJNA504765) | marine sediment metagenome | isolation source: marine sediment core GS08_GC12, 126 cmbsf | place: Arctic Ocean: Gakkel Ridge, Loki's castle | collected 2008 | reverse complement strand
ATATGATGGCTGAAATGATGCCAAGGATGATGGAAGGTGTTAGCATGACTGTGATTATGCCTCAAATCATGGCGGCTATGATGAGGGGAGGGCAACAACAGGGAAACATGATGAGTATGATGCCGATAATAACGTCTATGATGGGCAGTAGAGCTAAATCAGGAGAAGGTGAAGAGCCATACATGCCCGTAATGGAATCGCCTGAGGATTTTAGACCTTGGGAGTCTTGTCCTTGCAGAAAGCTGTGTGAGCGTGGTTTTACAGCCAGTACAGAAGAAGGTAGCAAATAAAACAGAAATCACTAAGACAATTGGCTAAAGAATTGGGAGTAAGCCACTCATACCTCTCACAAGTGAAACACGGTAAAAGACCAGCTAGTGCTAAAGTGGTAAGCAAAATAGCGGACAATATGTTAAAATATTAAGCTCATTTGTATCTGGGGAAGTGTCGGAATTGGTAGACGAGCTTGACTTAGGATCAAGTTGTATTCGTGGGGGAGTGCCGGAATTGGTAGACGGGCGCGGCTTAGGACCGCGTGCCCTCGGGCGTCGGGGTTCGAGTCCCCGCTTCCCCACCATTGTGTACAATAGGGGGAACCGAAATCTCTTCTCTGGATATACCCTTCTGAGATACAGGGATAGAGTAGCTTAGTATTACCTGCTTTCCTGTGACTTGTACCTCTTTAACGAAGCTCTTGATAAATGCTTTTCTCTCGGGCAGTGATCCTTTACTCAGCAGACTTCGCAAATCCAAAACATACTCCGATATGGTCTCCTCATTCGCCAACTCCACTTTCTTGTCTGACAATGCAGTTTCCAGTTCCCACCTGGTAGCCTGTAACTGCTCCTGGTGTTTACGTAACTGGCGAATGCGAGGGGCTAAATCCTCCAATGATAACATCCCGGTTTCAAGAGCATCATATAGTCGCTGAAGGCGTGAATTAATCTTGTCTATCTCACCTGCTATGGAAGCTAAACGCCGCCTCTGCTCTATTGATGCCGTTTGCATCTCCTCATTAACCGGCCGAGCCAGTTCCGACAGATTCTCCTCAGTAAGAACGTGCTCTTTTATCTTGTCGATTACCAGGGTTTCGAACTTTTGGCTATTAATATAGAGGGCGGGGCAAGATCCCGCTCCCTTTTTCAGCAAGGTGCCACACACATAGTAGTGAAACTGTCCTCCCTTAGCATCCTGACCCACCAGGGCTCTACCGCAGTAGCCGCATTTAGCCATACCGCTGAGGAGATATTGGCTTGCCGTCCGTCTGGGATGGAGCATAGCTGGAGCTCTGGCTCAACAGCAGGAATACCAGCGCCGGAGGATACTACCCGTTGATACTGACACTTTGAGTATCCTCCGGCAATATATCAGCCGTGGCGGCCCTGCTCTCCGAGGTAGTGAAAGGCTGATCTTCGGCATCAACCGGCACCGGGCATGGCAGGTGATTCGCGACTGTGCCCGAAAGGCGGGGCTGCCAAAACTGGTTAACCCTGAGACCGGCAGAACACGCAATATAAGCCCGCATCGGTTACGGGATGCCTTTGCCGTTCACGCGGTGAAGCTGGATGACTCGGGGGATGGCTTAAGGCTTCTCCAGGAGCATCTGGGTCATGCCAGCTTTAATACAACCGCTAAATACAGAAAGGTGTCCGGGAAGGAACACCGCCAATGGTATGACAAATTGTGGCGGGAGAATAAGAGCATTGGTTGAGTTGTTAAAGCCAACAAGAGGCGGGTTCCTACGACCATTTGGCTGTGGATGGTTCATACGAGGGCTTCTTATGGGCCATGGTCCTTATGGCTCACCCATAGTAGACCCTGAAGTCGGGTCTCCTCAGGCTGACATATTTCATCATTATAAGATGGCGCTTCTTCAGGCTACTGCTTTGGATAGGGCTACCAGGCAAGAAGAGAGGCAAGCCCGGCGTGAGAAGCGTCTATTGAGCCCCGACAATATTGAAGGGCTTACTGAAAAGTATCTAGCCCACATGCCTTACAAAGCCAACGGCTGCCGATACCACTCCTTCGTCGTCTACTTCTCAACCCTTCAGAGGCTGGGCTGGGTGGAGCCCACTGGCAGAGAAGAACCCTCAGCTTTTCAAGGTAACTATCCAGCAGGTCCACCGAGGAAGTATTACCGATTAACTCCAGCGGGAAAAGAAGCTAGAGACCAAGCCTGGGCTAATCCTCAGGTGGCGCTCTACGGAAAAGGCTAGCCATTATATGACCATCAAAATAATATGGCACATTCTAGACCTCTTAAAGCATATGGTAGGGAATTTGATAAGTCATGACACAGCCAATAATGGTTAAATCAGTGGATATTTCAAGGGCACAATGGGTAAGACAAGGCACATTTTGGAGTCAATGAGTACCATTTCGCAGGCACTCTAGAGTAACAATTGGAGGTACAATACATGGGCAGATTACTTAAATCAAAAGTGGACCAAATAGTGGTGTTAAGGAAGCAGGGGTATTGCCAGAAAGAGATAGCTGAGAAACTGGATGTGCATATCAAAACGGTGAGGAAATACGACCCCACCAGTGGGTCTGATACCAGCAAGCCTGTTCATGTTGAACAGTCCATAGAAGCTATTAGGGAGGTATTACCAGCTGTCTTGGATTTACTGGGCATAATGGCGTTTCTACTGCTTAGTGAAGATAACCATCAATGCCCTAAATGCTATGCTGAGTCACTCGTATTTGATGGCCAACGGATAGCATTTGTCTGCAGGCAATGTGGATATACGCTAATTTTGCCTTGGGATATCTGTTACCATTGCTTATCTCAAGGAAAGATGGATTACAATAAAGAGTCTCGGAAGTGGTTTTGTCAACAATGTGGCGCAGATAAGTGAATCCTACGGTTAACCTACCCCAAGATCTAGGGTAGTAGTTAGCTCATGATGTAGCTTATCCACTTACTGGTCTACTCCTCTGGGGCCTATTGTAACAAAACGATGAAATGTGGCCTTACCGTACCAGCCACACTATAGCAAAGCTGGGTATTTGAACAACGCTGACTTCTATTATAGAATCGCAGTGGAAAGAATTTAACTGGAGGCGCGGATGGAAAATCCTGCCCCTTGGAATAGTCAACCTTTGGATGAATGGCGCGTAAAATATGCTAAGGGAAAGCTTATTAACCTAGATGGACACTCCACTCACTACATAGAAAAGGGAGACGGTAAGCCAGTCATCTTGCTTCACGGCTGGTTCCACGACTCGCAAATGTGGAGCAAGAACATAGATTCCCTAGCTCAAACTTTCAAGGTATACGCCCTATATCCTCCACTCCTAACAACAATATTGTAAGTATTCATAAGTATTTCTCTATCTCCGCGATAAAGGTATCTGGGTTGATTGGTTTTTCGATGTAACCGGTGCAGCCAGCCGCCAGGGCCTTCTCCCTATCACCAGCCATGGCGAAGGAAGTTAGGGCAATAATGGGAATTTCACTATCTGCCTCAGATGCCCTTATCCTTTTCGTGGCCTCCAGACCGTCGATGTCCGGGAGTTGAATATCCATAAGTATCAAATCCGGCTTCTCTTTGACAGCCATTTCCACACCCACAGTGCCCTCCCTCGCCTCGATGACCTCATATCCGCTCTTCTCAAGCATGAACTTGATTAAATACATATTGGCCTCGTTGTCCTCAATCACCAGTACCCTCTTCATTTCAGTTTCCCTCCTTGTATCGTAGTGGTATGGTAAAGGTGAACTCGCTCCCCCTGCCATATTCACTCTTTGCTGAGATATCGCCTCCCAGAAGGCCAGTCAGCTTCTTGGTGAGATATAGACCCAGTCCAGTTCCCTCGTGCTTCTTGGCAAGGGATATGTCTATCTGCTGGAAGGGCTGGAAGAGCTTATTCATATCCTCCTTTTTTATCCCTACCCCCGTATCGATGACGCGAACCTCCAGATTATCCCCTCCCGTAACTCCGGCTGTAATCTTTACACTCCCCTGGTCGGTGAACTTGACGGCATTGCTCACCAGGTTCATCAAGGCCCGCTTTACCCGCCTCCTATCGCTAGTAAGTGTGATGCCCTCGGGCACTTCCGTCATAAGCTCCAGCCCTTTTTCACTTGCCGTGGGCGATAAGGACTCAACCACCTCTCTCACCAAATCATCGAGGTTGAATTCCTCGAGTGAGAGTTCCACCCTTCCAGACTCTATCTTGGATATGTCCAGGATGTCGTTGATCAAACCCAGAAGATGGTTGGCACTATTCTTCACCATGGTGAGCTGTTTTCTCTGCTCCTCGCTGATTTCCCCGGACATGCCCTGCAGGATTATGCCGATAAAGCCGATAATGGAGTTTAGTGGTGTCCTCAGTTCATGGCTCATGCTGTTCAGGAATATGGATTTAAGACGGTCCATTTCCTGAAGGCGAATGTTGGCCTGTTCCAGCTCCGTGGTTCTTGCTTTCAGATCACTTGTCCGCTCTTCTACCAATTCCTCGAGGTGCTCACGGTGCTTTAGTAATTCTTTCTCAGCCTGCTTGCGCTCGGTGATATCTTCAATGATGCCATCAAAATATTGCACTTTTCCCTTTTCATCTTTTATTGCTACGGCTGACACTGAACCAATAAGTGGAGTTCCATCTTTTTTCTTTAATTGTAGTTCCTCTCCACTTGCAAATCCTTCATCTGTCATTTTCTCGCTAAACTTTTCCCTATCTTTCGGATTTTGATATAAATCAGCCACGCTCATTGGAAGCAATTCTTTTCTATTCTTATAGCCGAACATTTTGACAAGCGCGGGATTCACCTCGATAAATTTGCCTTTAGCCCCAGGACTGCCTCTATATATCCCCAGATTGACATTTTCTGTTAAAGTTCTGTACTTTTCTTCGCTTTCTCGCAGCACTTCTGTGCTTTTTGTAAGTTCTTTGGTGCGGATTTTCACCTGACGTCGAAGGACAAATACCCAGACAGCAACTACTGCCAGTGTTACGCCTCCGTAAAGCAACGCGCGAAATACCCAGGAGGGCAAGGCTTCCTTGCCCTCCTGCCCGAGCCATTTTGCTGTAATACTATAGTAGGGAGATTCTGGATCGCTCTTCCATTTGGCCAGATAAGAATCAATCGTTTCTAAAAGATGACTGTTTTTGCCTTCAGGAACAGCAAACAACAGACTGAAGGGGTTAAAGATAATCGGACTGCGTCTAATCGCATACTGTTTTTCTTGTTCGTATCCGTGCACATTGTTGATAACTCCGGCGGCAACATCGCCTGAGGCCACCAGTTCCGCCACTTCTGCGTAAGCTCCTACAACCCTAAACTCGCATTGTATATCGAATTTGTTTACCATATCCATAAAGTTAATGCCATTAATGCCGCCATTCAAAATCGCAACCGTTCCACCCTGCAAGTCAATGATGTTTTGTATGTTGGAGTCCTCATGCACATAAACCTGCCCCCACATAGTTAGGACATTCTCATGCGAAAAGTCCATATATACTTCGCGTTCGTCAAGGTAGGCAATACTTGTCATTAGATCTATCTCGTTGGATCGAAGCCGTTCTAAACCTTCAGTCCAAGTTCCCGGCACAAACTGGACGTCCCATCCCTCTTCGTTAGCAATTTCTCGAAGAAGGTCGATATACAGCCCCTGTGGTACCCCGTTATCATCAATGAATACGATTGGGTGATTTTGGAATATGCCGACTCGGATAATAGAACCATTACCCTGAGCGAATGCATGGTTTTGAAACAAGAGTAAGAAAACCAACGCGAGAAAAACGGTACTCATCAACCTTGTTAATCTCACTGACCTTGCCACCTGTATAAGTATCGGCCGAGCCATGCCTACATATTCGGCCAATGTCTCCGCCAATAGTCCTCCCATATTCGTATAACATCCTTTTACTTTGCTTACTTAACCAAAAAGGGCACCGGCCACCGCCATCAATTCAGCGGTTCCAGCGCCCTCTCGTCTCATGGACCTCATACCAATTCCTTTTACGTCATGCCAGGCAGTCTCATAGCTTCTGCCTCAAGTCTAGTTCCGATGTGAATTAATGTCAATGCCCCGGAGTATCCGTAAATAAAAAAGACACAGGTCTTAACTCGTGCCTTTATTCATGCCTTGGTAGCGGGGGTGGGATTTGAACCCACGACCTTCGGGTTATGAATCTGCTAAGACTTAATCATAGGTATGCCGTTTAACAATCTGACGGATTGTTGGGCACTTAACAAAAGGGACTTTTGTTATATCAGAGGAATCAATTGCATCCTTCTCTCCCCCATAGGCAGCGCATTCGTTTAAGAGAAAGATGATTTACGGTATCCAGAGGCCATAACACATCATTACCGGGAACGGTATCAGTAAATAAGTTAGGGCTCTGCGACCATGCTTATTCGCATATTTAAAATTGACAATTACATAAGGTGGAACTAGACTTAAAACACAAAGCCTGAATGTGAAATGATTCAGGCATATTATGCTTTGTAACCTCTTGATACAAGGAGGTGCTAAATGAAAAAGGATCAAGATAAGACAAAAGAGCAGCTGGTAAATGAACTGGCAGAACTGCGCCGGCGGGTTGCCGAATTGGATGCATCTGAAGTCGAGCACAAGCAGGCTGAAAAAATACAGTCGGTGTCAGAGGAGGACTACCAACGGTTGTTCGATATTATACCAATTGGCGTGACAATGCTGGATATGAAGGGTGTGATTTTATATTGTAACCCTGCTGTTTACAGCGAAGGAGGATATACTGAAGGTGAATTCACCGGCAAGCACTTTTCAAAGATATCGTCAGTTCGAGCTAAAGACATCCCCACATACATTCGTGTTTTCAATTCTATCGTGAGAGGGAAAACATCCAAACCGTTTGAGGCTACCTATCAACGCAAGGACGGAATCACTGGTTGGACCGAGCTTCATATTGGTCTGGTAAGAGTAGGCGGGAAGCGACGTATTCTGGTAATGCAACATGACATCACCGAGCGCAAGAAAATAGAACATGCGCTATGGAAACAAAAAGAGGATTTACAGGTTATTATTGATTCTTCACGTGCATCTATATGGTACAAGGATAAAGAAAATAATATTCTAAAGGTAAATAGAGCAGCTGCCGAAAGAATGAACATGCGGGTTGAGGACTTAGAAGGGAAGAGTGCACGTGAACTCTTCCCTGAGCATGCAGATAGATATTATCAGGATGACTTAAACGTATTAAACTCGGGCAAACCAGAATTAGAGATTATTGAGGAAATGGTATTGCCGTCAGGTGAGAAAAGGTGGGTAAGTACAAATAAAGTTCCGTATAAAGATAATGAAGGTAATATTACTGGATTGATCGCTTTTGTTACTGACATCACCGAGCACAAGCAGGCGGAGGAAAGGTTCCGAAGGCTGTTCGAGCAGTCCAACGACGCAGTATTTATTCACGACCTTGAGGGGAAACTTCTTGACGTTAACAGCAAGGCATGCGATATGCTGGGTTATGATAAAGATACGCTTCTGAAAATGCCGGTTCCAGCCCTACACCCCGAAGAGGAACTCCCAGCATCCAAAAAGGCATTGCAGGCTACCATGAAAACAGGCTCGGTCCGCTTCGAGTCGAAGTTTAAGAAAGCCGACGGCACAATAATTGATGTGGACATCAGCTCAAGCCTGATAGGCCCAGAAGGCGGGATAGTACAAGGAATAGCCAGAGACATCACCGAACGCAAGCAGGCGGAGGAGGAGCGGAATAAGCTTTTCGATTTGTCTTTGCATTTACTTTTGATTGCAGGGCTTGACGGATACATAAAACGCATCAACCCCGGCTGGACGGAGGTATTGGGCTATACAGTTGAAGAATTGATTGGAACATCCTTTTTTGAGCTGGTACACCCTGATGACCGTGCGGCTACATTAGCCGAAATGGATAAACTATCTACTGGAATAGTAACTCTGCACTTTGAGAATCGCTACCGCTGTAAGGACGGTTCCTATCGTTTACTGGCGTGGTCCGCAGTTCCCCATCCCGAGACTGAGCTCGTCTATGCAATAGCACAAGACATCACCGAACGCAAGCAGGCGGAGGAGAGGGTAAAAGACCTAGCAAAATTCCCAGACGAAAACCCCAACCCCGTGTTACGGGTGACAAAAGACGGCACCATCCTCTACGCCAACGAAGCCAGCCTACCCTTACTGGATGCCTGGAAAGGTCATGTGAGCAAACCTTTGCCTGCCCCCTGGCACAAATTCGTTCTGGATGTTCTCAGCTCCGGCTCAATCAAAACAGTTGAAGTCGAGCTCCAAGATCGTATATTGGCAATAACATTTACCGCCGTACCAGAGACTGACTATGTTAATTTATATGGAATGGACATCACCGAACGCAAGCAGGCGGAGGAGAGAGAGAAACAACTACAACAAGAGCTTATCCTCGCCAGCCGCCTGGCAACCGCCGGCGAGATGGCGGCTGGTATCGCCCACGAGATAAATAATCCCCTCACCGGCGTTATTGGCTTTTCCAACTTGCTGATGAAGAAGGATATCCCTGAGGATATCAGAAAAGATGTGAATATTATCTACAGTGGGGCCCAGCGTATAGCCGATATTACAGGCAGAATGTTATCCTATACCCGTCAGCGCAAACCAGAACGAACCTCTGTCAATGTTAACGACGTTATCGAAACCACCCTTGCCATGCGAGCCTATGAGATGGAGTCCAGCGGTATTCAGGTTGAAACCCGACTTGATCCAGACTTACCCATAACTACAGCTGATGCCGGTCAACTACAGCAGGTGTTCCTCAATATAATCTTAAATGCCGAGACGGAGATGATAACGGCTCATGGCAAGGGCAATCTTTCGATTAAGACAGAGAGGATAGATAACACTATACGGGTATCCTTTAAAGACGATGGCCCGGGGATACCAAAGAAAAACCTGGATAAGATATTTGACCCGTTCTTTACTACCAGGGAGGTGGGGCAAGGAGCTGGGCTTGGCCTGAGTGTCTGCCACGGAATAATAACTCAACATCGTGGCAAGATATATGCCCAAAGCAGATTTGGCAAGGGAACTACCTTCTTTGTAGAGTTACCCGTGGTCACTAAAGCTGAACAGTTGAAACTGGCTGAAGTGGCTCCCGGTGAGCCTGAAAGGGTATCCAGAGCCAGGATACTGGTGGTGGATGATGATACGATAGTCCAGGAGTTCTTAAACGAGTTACTAACTGAGGAAGGGCACGATGTAGAGATTGTAGGAAATGGAGAAGATGCTCTGGAAAGGATTGATAGTGAGGAATACGATGTTATCCTGCTCGATATCAAGCTGCCCGGTATGAGCGGCATTGAGCTATACAAGTATATGCAAAAGGCGGTCAAATCCCTGGCCAGGAGAGTAGTCTTTATTACCGGTGATGTTATGAGTAAGGACACCATGTCTTTCCTATCCAGGACCAAGGCCCCTTACATCACCAAGCCCTTTGATGCTGAACAGATGAAGAAGGAGATAGACCGTATCATAAGCCAGCAATCATAGAGCTTCAAGTCATGGCGAGCTAGTGGTATTGATAAACTAGTAACTCTCACACTCGTATGTGATAAAAGCTCGTTGTGTCACCCTTCTAACAGCTTGTTGGGTCTCACTCTAGTCTAATACCTGATCACTGGCAAAGTGTGCTGAATTACCTTTTATCTTTATTCTGATGTACAGAAATTCCTCACATATTATTGACTAATTAGTATTGACTTTTACTTATATTTACTTTATTGTACTTAATATGACTATGAACAGATTACTCAGCGTGAAAGAAGTAGCCGAATACCTGAACGTGAAACCGGTAACGGTAAGGCGTAGAGCAAACAGCGGAGAAATCCCTTCAATCAGGATTGGTAATCGAATACGGTTCCATAAGCAGCAGATTGATAGATGGCTGCTGGAGAGAACCCACGGAAGACCAGTGCATATCTTGGTCGTCGATGATGAACCGTTAATCGGGGAACTCTTCAAGAATAGTTTGAATGAACCCGGCTACCAAGTAACGACTACCTTAAGCAGTCTTGAAGCTCTGGAACTCATTGGCAACAAGCACTTTGATTTGATTTTCCTTGACCTGTTGATGCCGGAGCTTGATGGGGCTGAACTTTTCCGCCACATAAGGGAGATGAACAAGGATGTGCCAGTTGCCATCATAACTGGCTATCCTGATAGTGACCTGATGAACAGAGCCATGAAACATGGCCCTTTCATGGTCATGAAGAAACCTTTCAACAGTGACGACATACTCAATGCTGTCAATAGCTTTGTTTAAGGAGTGGCGTTAGCAGACCACTCCAGAAGAGAACACAAAGGGTGTGAAAGGAGGTGGATGAAATGACTTTTACAAAGGCGCAAAGAATATTCATAGGTATTGCAATTATTGTTGTAATTGGAATTTCAGTTGGCGGGTGTCAAGAACAGACGGAAAAATATACAGGACCTGTTGAGAAGATTAGTATTGGTGCTACAACCCAAGAACTTTCGACTCTTATTTGGATAGCTGAGGAAAAGGGTTATTTTGAAGAAAATGGTCTTGATGCCACAATAAAAGCGTATGATACCGGCATAGAAACAAAGAATGCTCTTTTGGCAGGCGAAGTTGATGTGGCTGATACTGTTGATTTTGTGATATCAGGTCTCGGTTTAGAGGGAGTTGATATTAAAGTGTTGGCATCAATTAATACAGCTATTATTGATTATATCATTGCCCGAAAAGATAAGGGAATTGCTAGTTTGAGTGATTTGAAGGATAAAAAGATAGGGATCAAACGAGGAAGTTCAGCAGAATATTATCTTGGAAGGACTCTCATATTTAATAATCTATCATTGCAAGATGTTGAACTCATTGCACTACACCCTCCTGAAATGGCAGATGCTATTGTACAGGGCAAAGTTGATGCAACAATTACCTGGCATCCTCATAACTACCATATTAAGAGTAGCCTTGGAGACAATGCAATTGTTTGGTCTGCCCAAGGCGGGCAAAGTGTTTATTGGGTTATCTTTGGTAAGGATGAATTTGTCCAAAAATACCCAGAAAAGATTAAGCGCCTTTTGAAGGCTTTAATTCAAGCAGAAGAATTTGTAAAACATAACAATTTAGAAGCTAAAGAAATCATTGCAAGACGAGTAAATCTTGATTTACCGTATATCGAATCGGTTTGGTCAGACTTCCATTTTGTTGTTGACCTGACCCAAAGCATGATTATAGC
>SDBU01009085.1_pt1 | contig 11201 bp, 8 predicted proteins | sample 2277071 | NCBI WGS metagenome assembly SDBU01 (sample SAMN10397929, study PRJNA504765) | marine sediment metagenome | isolation source: marine sediment core GS08_GC12, 126 cmbsf | place: Arctic Ocean: Gakkel Ridge, Loki's castle | collected 2008 | reverse complement strand
ACCTGGAGGATGTAGCCGTCCCGCATGACGGCCACCTTGGTGCCCAGAGTCATCGCCTCGACCTGGTCGTGAGTGACGTAGATCATCGTAGTGCCAAGGCGCTCGTGCAGGCGGGAGATCTCCACTCGCATCTGCACGCGCAGCTTGGCGTCCAGGTTGCTGAGCGGCTCATCGAACAGGAAGACCTTCGGATGCCGGACTATGGCCCTTCCGACGGCGACGCGCTGGGCCTGCCCGCCGGACAGCTCCCTGGGGCGCCTGAGCAGCAGGGGCGTTATCTCCAGCAGTTCGGCCGCATCGTGGACGCGTTTTTCTATCTCCTCGCGGGGGTACTTCCGGAGCTTCAGGCCGAAAGCCATGTTGTTGTAGACGGTCATGTGAGGATACAGAGCGTAGTTCTGGAACACCATTGCGATGTCGCGGTCTTTGGGAAGGACGTCGTTAACGCGCTGCCCGCCGATGTGGACCTCGCCTTCGGTGATGTCCTCCAGCCCGGCCACCATTCGGAGGGTTGTGGATTTGCCGCAGCCCGACGGGCCCACCAGAACCAGCAGGCTGCCGTCTTCCACGGTCAGGTTCACCTCGTTCACGGCGCGCACGTCGCCCTCGTAGACTTTGGACACGTCGTAGAATCTTACTTCCGCCATTCTGTTCTCTCCAGCCTGCTCTTCGGCGACTTCTCAGTCATTGATGGATCCGTAACCGGTCAGCCCTTGATACCCCCCTCACCGATGCCACGTATGAAGAACCTCATCGTGAACGCAAACAGTATAACCAGGGGCACTGCGGAGATGAAGTATGCCGCCATCAGCGGGCCCCACTGCTTCACGTAGGCTCCCTGGAGCCGATACAGGCCGACCGCCAGGGGCAGCAGTTCCGGGTCGCGTATCGTAATCAAGGGCAGGATAAAGGAGTTCCACGCCCCGACGAAACTCATGATCGCCAGTGCCGAGATGATCCCGCCGCACTGCGGGATGACCACGTGGATCACCTGCTGCAAATGCGATGCGCCGTCAATGCGCGCACACTCGAAGAATTCCTTGGGCATGTCCTCGATGAAGTTCCGCAGCACGTAAAGGCAGAACACCTGCCCCCCGGCTGCGGTAACGAGCGAAAGACCAACCAGCGAGTTGAGCAAGTTCAGCTTCCGCATCAGGCCGAAAAGCGGGATCAGGTTCGCCACACCGGGCATGAGCAGCAGGATGATGAGGCCGAGCCAGAACACTTCGCCGAACGGCACCCTGTAACGCCCGAACACGTAGGCGGCCAGTATCGCTGCCGTCAGGGCTATCAACGTGGCGCTCACGGCCAGAAAAATGGAGTTGGCAATGTAGACGCCGACCGTGTTCCACGCCTCAGGCCAGTTCTCCCAGTGCAGGGGGAAAGTCGGGACCCACGGGTTGTTGTAGAACTGCGTGTTGTCCTTAAAACTGATGACAAGCATGACGTAGAAGGGCAGGAACACCAGAGCCAGCATAATCCACAGATAGCTGTGCTTGAGCCCTCGCGCCACCGGACCTTCGGATATCCTGCTCATTTCTCCACCCGCACGAACTTGGTATTGACGTAGGTCAGCGCCAGAATCACGAAGAATAACAGTATGCCTATGGCGCAGGCGTAACCGGCCTCACGCCGCATGAATGCGTTGTAGTACATGTACAATCCCGGCACCATCGCCACTCCCTCGGGGCCGCCGGACTCCGTCAGCAGCACCAGTATCAGAGTGTAACCCTTGAGCACTCCGATGATCATCAGGACAAGGTTGATCCGGACTTGCGTGGCGATCAGGGGCAGCTCGATGTAGAGGAACTTGCCGAACCAGCTGACGCCGTCCAGGTCCGCGCACTCGTAGACGGAACGAGGTATCTTCTCCAGTCCGGACAGGTAGATGAGCACGCCGATGATGCCTATCCAGGGGAAGCCCCAGAAGATCAGGGCCGGCAGAACGAGGCTGGAGTTGCCCAGCCACGCCGGGTTCATGTTGGCCTGGAAAAGCGCTGGCGCCTCTGCAATGTTCAGCTCGATGAGCCATCCGTTGACGGCCACCAGCAGGCTCATCAGGTGAGTTGCGTTCAGGAAGCTGTTCAGCAGACCCACGACGGGGTTGTAGAAGAACTTCCACATCAGCAACACGACCATCCACGGGATCACCATCGGCACAACGAACAGGAGACGGTAGAGGTAACGCATCCTGTCGCTCGTTATGCGGTGGATGACTACGGCGGTGACGATGGAAGGTATCATCTTGAACAGGCTGGCGACAAACAGAATGCCTACCACGATGAAGGCGTGGCCCAGGGTGGGATCGGAGAAGGCCCTGCTGTAGTTGCGCAGCCCGATGAAGGTGGCCAGCTCATCGCCATCCCACCGGTAGAAGCTGTGATAGACGCCACTGATGGCCGGCCAGTACATGAAGAGCGCAACAAGGGTCAGCGTGGGCAGCAGCATGACGTAGAGAGGCCAGTACCTCTTTACCTGGGAGAACTTTACCCTCTGCCTCGCCATAGCCGTCCCGTGCTAAAGCTCACCGTGTCCCAAGTAGTCGCACGTTCTCCGTCCAGACCCTGATCTCGTTGTTGCGAGTGCCCAACTGGGCTACGTAGGCTTCGATGATGCGCTTGTACTGCGCCTCGCTGTCGCCAGCTATGGCCGCGGACGCTCCTTTGGCACCCGCGAGGATGGCCCGTCGCACGGCGGCGAACCGCATCTGCTGATCCAGCGTCTGCGCGTTGTTCCTGATGTAATCGTCTACGCCGCGGTGCGACTCGCGGCGATAGGCTTCGATAAGCTGCTGAGCGAAATCCTCGTATTCAATCTTCCCCGACATGTAGGCCGGCAGCAGTTGATTGTAGGCCAGTTCCGCGCCGGGCCCTTCGTATTCAATGGAGGGAGAGAACCCCTCGATCCGCGGGGCGAAGGGCCTAAGCTCCTCGCGGGGCTCGGCGCCCTCGATCACCGGCAGCCAGTACATCGCCTTGTTCAATTCCTGGTTCCTCTCAAGACTCGAAGCGTACTGCAGGAAGTCCAGCGCCACCTCGGCGTTCCGGGAAACCTTGGTGATCGCCATGCGGAAGCCGCCCTTCAGGCCGGCCTCCGTCTGCGGACCGGCCATGTAGCGGCCGTAGCGGGCGTTATCCTTGGACGGCAGGGGGATGTCTGTCACCCCGATCGTGAACTCAGACTGCACGCCAAGGCTCTTGTAATCCCAACTGCCCGTGCTGATCATGGCCGAGTGGCCTTGCAGGAACAGGAACACCGCCTCATCCCTGTCCAGCGCCATGTAGCCCTGCGGGAAGTATTCCGAAAGCTCCCGGACCAGTTCGAAGTTCGCCCTGATGGCCGGCTCCGTCATCTCTACCGCGCCCGAGTAGATGGGAGCGGCCGACTCGACCCTGGTAACGGTCCCGTCGTAGTCCGCGTCCAGCCGGTCCAGGTAGTCCGCCGTGAAAGCAGTCCGGTAGGCATTAAAGAACTGCCGGAAGTTGTAGCCCGAGCCCGCAATGGGAGCCAGTTTCCTGCCGGCTTTTTCGCCGTACCTGACCAGCTCCTTGCACAACTCGATGAACTCCACGTAGGTCGCGGGGAAGGAGGGACCCCACACTTCCTCAATCAGGTCTTTGTTGTAGTAGAGGCGGACCGTGAAGCTCGAAAGGGGCACACTGAAATAGCTCTGCAGCGACTCGTCGTAACCGCCCTCCATTTCGTCGAAATACGTCTTGCGCCACGTGGTGTCCTCAAAGTGCGTGCCTTTGTTGTACGGGTTGGGCTGGTCCACGTATCGGTCCAACGGCAGGAAATAGCGCGCGTAGAACTTGGGCCACAGGGCCCACCCGACCACCCCGCCCGAGCCACACTCGATCATGTCCGGGGCAGTGCGACCGATAAGCTGCGTGTTGACCCAGCGGAAATACCCCTCCTCGGGGATCAGGATCTGCCGCACCTCGACGTCAGGGTGGAGTTCCTCGTAATCGGCCATGACCTGGTCCACAGCCTTCCGAATGCCAGGCTCGAGCTGCCAGTGAGCGAATCGAAGGACCTTCTTCTGCTTCTCGCCGGGCGCCCCGCCGGCGGCGCGAATGGCGTTCGTGATCACCACGCCGCATGAGATCACGTACACCACCATCAGGAGCAGCAGAGCCGGATACTTCCTCAGCTTCGTCCACAACCCCTTCACAACGCTTCACACCCCCTGGCCCGCTTTGAGGGCCTGAACACGCTCCAGGCTCTTTGCGGCCCTGTAGAACAGCACCGTCCTCTCGAACTCCGTCACATAGCGTGTGTAATACGTCTCGGCCAGCTCATAGTCCTTCAACTCCTTCTCCGCGATGCGGCCTATGCGCCATAGGGTCACACTGCGCGTCTTCACGCCCGCAATGCCCGCCTCGTCCGCTGCGACCAGATGCTCGACGGCCTTCTCGAAGTCAGACAGCTCGATGTACTTGTTGGCCAGCATGATGTGCATCGCGGAAGCAAGCCGGTCGTCAGGGTGCGCCGCCAACCAGTCCTCCAGCGTTTGCAGTCCTCTCAGGACGGCAGCTTCGCGGGCCAGCGTGAACTCGCCGGGATTGGCGTCGTCGCCGTGCGGCCTGAAAAGCGAGTCCGCCATGTGGACCACGGCCTCGCCTGCCTCCAGGCTGCCGGGATAGTCCTGCATCAAACTCATCAGCTCGGACTGGCCCTGGCCGGATTCCCCCGCCGCCATGTCCACGCATCCCAGGCCAAGCAGGCTCTGCGCGCGAGCAGCATCAGTGTCCAGCTCGCCCAGTCGCACGTAGTAGCTGCGGGCCCTGGCCAGGTCCGGATTAGACCGATGGTGGTGGGAGGTGGCCAGTCCCAGGAGAGCGGAGTAGGTCTGCTCAAGGGTGGGAGCGTCAGCACTTTCCACGGTCTTGAAACATTTGACGGCGAAATCGAAATCACCGGTCGAGAAGGCCTTCCAGCCGTCTTCGAGAGCCGCGTCCAGCCCACCCGACGGCGTCCCGCCGCCACAGCCACACGAGACAAAGATGGCCAGGATCACTGCTACGACTCTGAAAGCTCTTGCATCCACGGAGCAGTCCAGATGAGAGACATCGTTCGCACTCACCGCAGATCACTACTTTAGCGCGGGCACCGCACTTGTCAAGCACAAGCCCTTCTGTCTTTCGCCCGTGACGAATCCCTTCACAGGAAGACGGGGTTGGTCCATGCGCGCTTACCTTCGGCGGACACGACCTCGGCACGGACGTACTTCCACTCGCTGCCCACCTCAGCCCCGCCCTCGGTCAGCATCGCCTCGTCGCCGGCGTACAGACTCCGTCCGTGGGAATCGGCAGCCATGAAATGGATCTCTCTGGCTTCCCCGCAGCGCACGTAGGCCTCCCCGTTCTCGACGCGGAAGTCCAGGATCTCCGCTCCGGACGAGGCGTAATAGCACGCCGTGCCAATGGCCTCCATCACGGCCGGCACGGTGAGTTCGGTCATCCTCAACATCGTCCAGCCGCCGGCAAGGTCGCGGCCATCTCCAGCACCGTGGGCATCGTCCACCGCAATGGCCGGCACGCGCAATCCCGCCCCGAGCATCTCGTCCCAGTGCACGGAGCTGTATCCCCTCCCGATGTCCTGGCAAACGGCGTTGAAGACTTCGATGCCCGCATGGCCCTGCAAGGGGGCAAGCTCCTGCAGCGTGTTGCCGGTCCAGTAGGGGTGGGCCACAAAGGTCGCCGCCCCGTGATGCTTCAAATGGTCAATTACGAGGTTCGCATCCGGCTTGCCCGGAAGTGTCAGGCCCGAAGGAACGTTCACGCACGCCAGGTGATAGAACCGACTGCCATCGGACGAGCTGACACCTACCTCTATGCCGTCCAGCAACAGAAAATCGTCCGTGCTGCGAGCAGCGACCTCGGAGACCGTGCCGTGGTCCGTGATCGCCAGCACGGCGTACCCGCGCGATGCGTATTGCTCGATGCGTTCCTCCAGGGTGGCCTTCCCGTCGGAGACAGTGGTATGCGTGTGGAAGTTCGCCTTGTACCAGCCGCCCTCTACTTCGAAGGGATTGCGGAACACGTGGTCCTCCTTGTCGAACAGTCCAATGACGGTTCAGGGCGCGCCGCGCCCCAGGTCAGAAGCGGAAGAGCTGGCCCATGCGACGGCCCAGCAACACGCCGGCGACGATGAGGGACAGCCCCAGGAACGCCATCGCCCAGACGCCGAGCGCACTTGCGATGTAAGGACCATCTTCGATGCGCTGCACCAATGTGTAGATGGCTTTCGTGATCGGATAGAAACGCTGCTGCATGGCGAGGATCAAACTGTCGCTGACTTCCAGCATAGCAAAACAGAACACCAGAATGCCGCCCCCTATCAGGTTGGCGCTCAACAACGGCACCGTTATGCGCCGCATGGCGCGCAGGGGAGGGGAGCCAAGATTAATGGCCGCCTCCTCCAGCTCCACATTGATCTGCTGAAAGCCCGCGTAGGCCGCGCGGACCATGAAGGGCAACCTGCGTACGGCATAAGCTATGACCAGCAAGGGGACGGGGTTGATGCGCGGGTCCAGAGCCGTGCCGGAGAACGCCGCCACATAGCCGAAAGCCAGCACCAGCCCCGGAACGGCCAGAGGCAACATCACCATCGCATCCAGCAAGTTGGAACCGCGGAACGTGTGTCGCACCAGCACGTACCCGATCATCACGCCGAGCACAACGTCAATCACAGTGCTCAGGCCGCTATAAAGTATGCTGTTGCGGATGCTGGAAAGCGTGAGCTTGTGCGCCATGGCGTCCGAGAAATGATCCAACGTGTAGCTGCTTGGCAGCACCGTCATGAACCACTCTTCCTTGAGCGCCGTCAGGATCACCGCCACGTGAGGCAAGCAAGCAGCAGAAATCACCAACAGGATGAAGCCCACGATCAGGCCGGTGCCGAGGATGCCCGGGCGCTTTTCGGAGCCGGAAACGGCGCCGCGGCTCAGCGATTGATAGGCCTTCCGCCCGAAAAGCCTCTTGGAAGTCACGAAGATCAGCACCGTCATCGCCAGGACGCCCACAACGAGAGCGTAGCCCTGGGGATTGTTCGCCAGGTCGGTCACCTGGTTGAAGATCTGAACGGACACCACCCGCCTGTAGCCGAAGATGAGGGGCGTCCCCAGGTCGGTAAAAGCCCAGATGAAGACAATGACACAACCGGCGAACACGCCCGGCATCATCAGCGGCAAAGTGATCCTGCGGAAAAGGCGGGGCCCGCTTGAGCCCAGGTTGATCCCGGCCTCCTCCAGAGACGGGTCAACGTTGGCCAGCGCGGCGGTGAAGTTCAGGTACATGATGGGGTAGAGGTGCAGCACCTCCATCATGACGACCCCCCAGAAGCGAGCGCCGCCCAGCCAGTCTATGGGGCTCTCTATGATGCCCGCCTGAGTCAGCAGCAGGTTCAGCGACCCGAACCTGGCAAGCACCTGGCGCATCCCGATGGCACCGACGAAAGGCGGCATGATCATGGGCACCAGAAGAAGCCCCGTCAGAAGCGACTTTGCAGGGAACCTGTACCGCACCACGACGAAGGACAGGGGAAACGCCAGGGCCGCCGTAATGACGGTCACCACGCTGGCGAGCGCCAGGCTATTGAGGATGGACCTCCGCGTGATGGTGTCCACGTAAAGGTACTTGAAGAACTCAAGCGAGAAACTGCCCTTTACGAAGAAAGCCTCGCGACACGAGTAGTAGAGCGGGTAGAAGAGGAAAGCCGCCAGGAAAGCGACGACCACAGCCACCAGAACGATGCGGGTCCGCTTCAAAGCTCGGCTCCTCAGGACTGCCGCGGCAGAACCAGGGCGTCTTCCGGGCTAAAGTGAACGTCAACCCGTTGCCCGCCGGCCGGAGGCGATTCGCCGGGATTCGATTCGACGGCGCGCAACTCGACCCCCCTGGCCGACAGCACGAACTGCTCGATCTCCCCCAGGTACACGGTGCTCTTCACTTCCGCCTCGAACACGTTCCGCTTGCCGGTCCCCAGCTTCAGGCATTCGGGCCGAACGACACAGACGACGCGGTCGCCCGCATCGAGTCCGCGCGACCCTATCGTCGCCCGCAGCTCGCCAAGCCTTGTGCTCACAGTGCCCAGGCCGCCGGCGCTGTCCACGAGCGTGCCCTCGATGAGGTTGGCCTCCCCAATGAACTCCGCGACGAAGCAGTTGGCGGGCCTCCTGTAGAGCGAGCGCGGCGTGCCAACCTGTTCCACGCGCGCCATGCTCATTACGGCCAGCTGCTGAGCCATCGAGAGGGCTTCTTTCTGGTCGTGGGTGACGTAGAGCATGGTGATGCCGGTCTCCGCGTGGATACGTCGTATCTCCCTTCTCATTTCCAGCCGAAGGCGCGCATCCAGGTTCGAGAGCGGCTCGTCCAGCAGAACGGCGTCGGGTTCAATCACAAGCGCACGGGCCAGGGCCACCCGCTGCTGCTGGCCTCCGGACAACTGGTTCGGCATGCGGTCCCTGTACTCGGACATCCGAACGGTCTCCAGAGCGGCGGCGACGCGGTCGTTCCGCTCCGCTCGCCTCACCTTGCGCTCTTGCAATCCGTAGGCCACGTTCTCCGCAACGCTCATGTGCGGCCAAAGCGCGTAGCTCTGGAAGACCATCCCCGTGTTGCGCCGATGAGGAGGGACCTGGTCCACGGGGCGGTCATCGAAGAAGATCGCCCCCTCGTCCGGCTGGAGGAAGCCCGCTATGAGGCGCAGAATCGTGGTCTTGCCGCAGCCCGAGGGCCCAAGAAGGAAGAACAACTGCCCCTTCTCGACCTCGAAGGACACGTTGTCCACGGCCACGGTCTCCCCGTAGCGCTTCACCACGCTCTTGAGCGTAATGCCAACCATCATCCGCCCTCCGCCACGCGACGGTACCTCCGGCTTGCCTCCCCGGACCACGACGAGATGGTATCCGCCCGAAAGAGGGGATCGCTCCATTTCTGCTGCGCCATCTCCAACAGATCCTCTTCCGAGATGGGCGGCTCCAGCAGCCTTCGCACCCGCGCATCATCGGCCGGCAGCCGCTGCACCACTTTCCACGCGGCAGCCAGTTCGTCATGCACGTCAATGATGCAGGCGCCAAGCAGATCGTTCACTATTCCCCACCGCCGGTTCTTCTTCTCCAGGTCGAACTCGATGCCGCTCTCGAACTCGAAGGCGCCAAACTGCACGACCGAGTCGTCCTTGTAGCGGGCCACCATGCCCGGTATGACCGGCAGGCGGTAAAGCTGGCTCTCCTGTGGCCCCCCCGGTGCGCCTTTCCGCAACATCCACAGGCGCTGCCCCCGTTCGGAGAGGACGAACTCAACGAACAGCTCCGCCAGTTCGGCATGAGGCGCCCCTTTGAGGACCCCAATGCCGTCCGGGTTCACGACCGTGAGCCGGTCCGGCAGCCGGAACCCCATCTTGTCCTCCCCCGCCTCCGCAACGGCCCGAAGGGCGTAGTAGTCAATGGCCATGCCACAAGCCGCTTCGCCGGTGGACACCTCTCTGGGCACCTCGCTGGCTGCCCGGCTGAAGGAGCGGCAGTTCGCGCCCATGCGCATTATGTGCCCCCACCCCTCGTCCCAGCCATACGCCTGCAAGATGATCTCGTAGGCCATGTGGATGCTGCCGCTCTGGCGGGGGTCCGCCGAGGCGACCCATGTGAAGTACTCCGGTCTGCCCAGGTCTGCCCACGTCTGGGGCTCGGGGATGTTCAAGGTCTTGAGCACCTGCTTGTTGTAAAGGATCCCGAACCCGGACATACATGCACCGAACCATCGCTGCTCGCTGTCGTAGACCTCTACGCCCGCGTGCGTTTGGGGGATGGGCGCCAGCACCTCCTCGGGCAGCGAGCAACGGTGCAGCAGGTCCTTATTGCGGAACAGGAAGAACGGGTCGCAGCCGCCGCCAAAGAAGATGTCGATGTTGATGCCCTCGGGCGTCCTCTCGAATTGGTCCTCAACGAACTTGATGGCCTGTGTCGTGCCACCGATATCCAACCACTCGATCTCGACCAGGAATCCCCGCGTCTCGGTTATCCACTGCGCGAAGGCCCGCTCGAACTCAGTCTCTATCGTTGCTGAGTGCGGCGAAATGATGATCAGCTTCTCGCTGATGACCGTTCCCTTCCGCCGCAGCAAGAACGGCCCCGCCAGAATCAAAAGGAAAGCCAGCCCGAGGATAAGGGCGAGCGCTTTGCGCTGCACACTGCCTTTGCACCACTGAACCATCTGTCCCACCGAGCGAAACCAGGACCGCCCCCGAGGCCGTCGCTCCGCGCTCTCCGAGAGCAGCGGCTTGCATGGCCCGGAGCTGCCACTTTATCAGATTCACTTTGGCTTTGGAAGTGCTCGCCCGGCTGTGCCCCCGGGCGGTTGAGTTCCGTCATCCAATGAGTTATAAGGGGCCGCGACTCCGGTTTCCTTGCCTGGTTGCGGCAGTAGGGAGGGGGAGGCAGTGCCCGAGGAGCGTGCCATGCACTTCGACAGGTACGGCCGCACGTATCAGCTCCGCCTGCGGACCGCGGAGGACCTTGAACAGGTCCTGGTGCTTGACGATTCGTTCTGGGTCGCCATGAGTGCACCCGTCTCCTGCCTGAACTGCGACCGCGAGTTCCTGGACTTCGTGGACCACGATGAGAACGGCCGCATCCGGGCCGACGAACTCCGCAGGGCAGTCCAGTGGCTGTTCGAGCGACTGGCAGACCGAAGCCGGATCGCCGACGGAGTCGAAGAGCTGAGCCTGTCGGCATTCGACGCATCCAACGCAGAAGGGCAGCAACTGCTGGAGACTGCCCGCTACGTCCGCACGTGGCTTGGCGCCGAGGGGCCGGAGACCATCAGCCTGACCCAGATCCAGACCTTTCTGACCAGCCTGGACAAGAGCGTCATCAACGGCGACGAGATCGTCACTGCGCAGGCGACCGAAGACAAAGAGGTCTGTGAGTTCATCGAGGACGTGACCGCCTGCATGGGGGGCGACGAGGATCTGACAGGTCAGGTCGGCATCACTGAAGAAGCCCTGGACCAATTCCTCAACCAGGCACAAGCGTACCTGACCTGGGCAGGGAAGGGCAGGCTGGTGCCGGGGGAGGGGAACGAAGCGATCCTGCCGCTCGGTGAGGACACCCTCGCTGGCTATGAAGCGCTCGGCGCCATCCGTGCGAAGACCGACGAGTTCTTCGCGCGCTGCCGTATGATCAGGTTCAGCCCTGCGTC